>UMEM01007752.1_pt1 | contig 80511 bp, 85 predicted proteins | sample 1964761 | NCBI WGS metagenome assembly UMEM01 (sample SAMEA4836021, study PRJEB28245) | human gut metagenome | biome: gut microbiome; material: fecal sample | place: Denmark | collected 2008 | reverse complement strand
CCTTCAGATATCGTTATGTCTTGGATAAATATTGATAAATCAAGTCCATCAAGCCACCCTTGCTGATGTGCCTTGCTAAGCATTGCTTTTCCTCGTCCTGTCATTTTCTATACTTCCTCCAAATCTTAATTTTCTTCCATCTCTGCCATGTATGGTTTCGGCAACGGCATCCATGCATTCACAAAAAGTCCCGCGGAAAGATATGTATAATCCTCATCACCCAGGTAAAATGCTCCGCTGCCGTCATCATCAACTCTATAAGTCGCAATATCCGGGGTTGTAGAATTATCAAAAGAAACCAATACATAGGTCTCTGGTTCCGGAAGTCTCTCCGTCACCGGGATCCACCGCCGGATCTTTTTCAGTGCCTCTTCCGCATCCTTCTGATCTTCCTCATTCTCGCAGTGGATCACGATGTCATAGGTATCGTCATATACGTCTGCAATTCCGGCCTTGTTGATGAAAAATTTTATACCATGATCGCCACCATGCTTCTGCTGCTCAATCTCATCCGAGAGCTTTGCGACTCGCTCCAGCATCTTGCGCGCCTCCTTCTGTGTCTCCACATTCAGCGCTGTTACTTCATTCGGCATCAGCCCGGTATCCTCATAGTCTTTGAGCTTCCAGATTTCCTTAGTAAGCACTACTCCGGGCTTCAACTCATCCCATGACACGTCTTTTAAGATCCAATGGCCATTATCTTTCTTTTCTGTTAATCTCATTCCTTACTCCTTCAGATAATTTCTCCCAAACTCCTGCATCCACAAATCATGCCCATACTTTTCCTCAAATGCCTGCTGAGCGACTCTTTTAAGGTGCTCATCCACCTTGCTATTGCAGTGCGGCGCTTCCGGCCCGTACTCATGATGCCTTGCTTCGCAGACATATCCCCACAGACCATAATGTTCCGCTTTCTTCCGGTACGCCCCGAACCTCCCGTATACAAAATGGTGCTTATGGAGACCTGTGTGACACAGTTCCCCATAATATCCAGTCCTGTCAGCCTCTTCCCGGCAAAGATAGCACTCTCTGTCTGCCGGTCCGGTCCGAGCCTGTATAATGCTTTTTGCCATCGTCCATTACCTCCTGCGTCTCCGCGCTTTCGCAATATCCACCCACGGTACGCTCTCATGTATGCCATTATCCAGCCGTACAAAAGCGAAGTTGTGATATATCCCAACTATGACACCCTCCATCCGGATTCCATATCTTCGATCTGTACAGCCATCCGGATCACACAGCTTTGTTGAAATCATCGATATTGGCGTACCTATCCTGGTCTGGTGTCTGGCCTCTTCGATTTCGGCCTGACTGATTGCTTCCTGTTCATTCCGCTTTCCGGCTTTTCCTTTCGCTCCAGTAGCGATCTTCGTTCTCATTCCTACACCGCCTTTTCCTACATTGCCACCAGTTCCGCCCACCGAAAGGACTCTGTGAGTCCTCCCGGATATTCAAGCGTTACCAGGTATCTATGCTTTGAGATGACTGTCCCACGCCTGGATATAGTCCCAGGCTTTGTGTTGCCGGGATCCGGCGTCAGATTTACATGTCCCTTTGTGGTATTTACTCTTATACGGTCCCCGATCTGAATCCGCTTCTTGAGTCTTTCAATTTCTGAAGGATAGATGCCTCCTCTCGGATCAGCTAAGGGATATACAAAATTCATACTTGGTGTTCTACTCAATGGTGATTCCCTCCTCTGTGATCGTGATCTTCCGGATGAGTTCCGAATGCTGGCGGAGATACGATAAAATCGGACCGCACATGTTTTCTGCATGCTGCCGCTGTTCCTCTCGGATCCGCGCTGTCTCGCTCTCTTCAACCTCACTGCCATCGTGACACTTGATATGGTTAGCCGGAAGATATTCCGGGAACTGCTCAATTCCCATCTGGCCTTCTAACTGAAGTTCTTCCGCCGGAGCTGTGTCCTGCTGCCTGTTTCCTTCCGCAGGTTCCACACTTTCTACATTTCCATCTGCAGCAGCATCCTGGATCTCTTTTGGCTCTTCTGGAGCGGCCTTCCTTGTTGGGAGTTTGGATGCCTCTTTTTCCTGCGCCTCTTTCTTTGACTTGCCCTTCTTCTTTTCCGGTTCTTTGGCCTTCACCACTTTGGATACTTTTCGTTCTTTTTTCTTCTCAGGCTCTTCTGTCGGTTGCACCGGTGCAACTGGCGTTTTTTTCTCAGGTTCCGGCTCCGGATCCGCCTCATGTCCGGCACAGTAGATCTCCACAGTCTGTAACAGGTCCGGCCAGGAATACATGTCCTTGCTGTTGCTTCTGACATTGATCAGTGCAATTCCCGTGTCTACCCCCTTGATCGACAGCATCAGTCTTCCTATTCCCTTGATCCGTACTGTGTGCATTGCCTCCCCGGCCGGGGCTAGGATCTCCTGGAGCATGGCTTCCTTTCTGTTGGACTTAAGTGCCTGTCGGATCTTGATACGCATATAGAGGTCACCTTCCAGGATCTGATCCACTACCTGCTGCAGAAGTTCCTGCTGCTCACCGTTCTCCTTCGTAGTCTCTGTCTGCTCTGCAATGATTTCCAGATCGGATACTTTACTTTCCGCGGCCAGTTCTTCCCTCACGGCCTGAATTTCGGATTTGCTGAATGTAGGATTTAACTCCTCGATAATCGTATCCGGGATATCCAACATAAGTACCAGTTTTGCATATCCAAATCCCTGATACTGCTTGCAAAGCTTCGTCGGATCTTCTGGATCCGCAAACTTTGAATGGATGTTAATAAATCGTGATACCCTGGACTTGTCCATGTTGTACTCTTTCTCAGCAAATTCCAGGTATGTAGCATAGCCGGACCCCTGAAGAACATCTGTGTCACGGGCCATTTTAAAAAGATAGCCAATTCTGACAAAGCTCTCTGCTGCCTTGCTCATCTCGGAGTCCATTGCAACTTTTAACTCTCGGTACGTTACCGTTTTCTGGACCTCTCCGTCCTTCTGTATAATCAATCCCATTTATACTGCCTCCATAAAATCTTCTGCGAGTCCCTTCAGGACTCTTTCATTATTTGCCTTTCTCAGCTGTTCCAGGTTCTTCTCACGCTTAATTCTGCTTTCTTCTGCCAGTTGCCAGTCCTTGCTATGCAAGCGCTTCTTGAGGATTTTCTGCCATTCTCTGAGAAATCCCCGGATCTCCCCAATGTTAGGTTCTTCATCATACATTCCACGATGCTGTCTAATAGTACCCCCCGGCTCCACTTCGATTGTGTAGTATGGTAAATCAGGCGCTGACTGACGGCGGAGGAAACAGATATATGTTTCCTGGTCCCGGATCCTTTCAAAATATCTATCCGTGCTTCCTACGCAGTGATGCAGAGCATTCCCCTCTGTCATGATATCCGTGAGATTTCTCGGCACGATGATCTTGTACTCTGAATTTTCATACTCATACCGTGGAGCAATCTCCGCCAGGATCTCCTCGGCGCCAGGATATCTCTCTCTGAGCTCTTTGGCCCGTTTCTCTTTTTCTTTGGCATCCCGCTTCATCGCCGCAATCATCTCGATCCGCCTGATGGCTTCCACCGCTTCATCATGGCGGCGTTTCAGCTCGCGGGGCCGGTAAACCATCTCGTCCGTGACATCTTTCCCGAGTCTTTTACTCATAGACAGGTAGTCTTCCCACTGATTCAGAATTGACTTTGCAGATTTTCTTTTATACCCTGTTTCCCGCTGTTTGAAAACGTAGTTCATAATTTGCTCCGGTGTCATCTTATCTGCAATGAACTTCGTATACACAATTCTAAGCTCCTCTGCCTGCACAAACTCCATGAATTTCTCGGACAGCTTTTCTCCGGTTTTATCCGCTCGCCGGAACCATTCCAGCTCGGTATATCCACCATCCATTGCTCTCAAGCGGTTGATCTTCTGTCGGTCCTTTAATCCCATGACCTGCTCAATCGTAAGTCCGGCCGGATTTAACTTTCCGTAGTATCCATGGATGCTGATATGCTTAGTCTCTTCGGCCATCAGCCTATAGAAATGCCCTTTAAACAGGTACTCGACCATTGCCAGGATATCCGGATCATTCCGGACAATCATAATGCTGTTGTAGTCCGCCCGGACTTCTGCCGCAGCCATCTGCTCAAACAGCCTTTCCAGCTTTCTAAAGTCCGTTCCCTTCAACGCCTCGATCCCCTTTGGATACAGGTAACACGGATTAACTCTTTTATTTGCGGGATCCTTTGTGTCGAAATCATCTGAGTCCCTGTTTTTCCCATATTGGTTAAAGTAGATCTGGAGCCCTTTTCTACCAAGCGGCTTCGACTTCTCAATAAAAATCCGGAATGCTTCAGAAAGATTGATCCTGTGTCCATGATCATCAAATATGGTCTTAATGTCAAAATGCCGGTATAAGGCTTGTCCTTCGGTGGTTTCCTGAATACACATTACCTGATCCCATTTCTCGGTCCGCTTTCCCCGGCGTTTCAAGGTCAGTTTTTTTCCACATTCTGAACATGTGATAAGCGTGTTATGGGGAAGGATCTTTCCGTTTCTTTTAATCTCGATCTCCGCATCGCAGGCCGGACACCGATACTCTCCATCTGCTCTCTCATAGGTTGGATATGGATCCTTCCAGACAATTCCTGCTGCCCATTTACGGAAATCTTCTGAAAGTTCCGGAACTGTGCTCATGAGCTTTCTAATGCGTTCCTGGCGTCGGTCTTCCTTCGCCCAGCTCTTATCCCGGAGGTAGTTCCCTTCTATGTCACAGATCTTATACAGGATCGCGTCATCATGCAGCGTTGTGTTTATCCCCAGCGTTGACTTGATGAATTCTCGGTCCTCCACGGTGCATCCGATCTTTCTGTAATCTCTGTATTCGTTCCACAACTCTCCGCTAAATGCTCGGACCAGTTTCTCTGCTGAGTAAACTCCGTCCCGGAGCATGCCGTACTCTTTCGTCTCGATGTTCATGAGATAGCGGCCTTTATATTCCTTATCCACGAAACAGTCCAGTACCAGGAGATCCTGCGTGCGGGCCGCCATCACCTGCCAGCCTTCTCTGTCGCACTCCGGAATCGGTACGGTCTTTCCCTGCTTAACCTTCATCAGTTTTTTCCTCCTCATCAGCTTCCACGATCTCGCCTTCCAGTGATACCATGTACCAGACTCCGGCGCGGATCCGCTCTCCATCTACAACGCAGGCCCGGGCCGCGGTAAACCATCCAGGTGTGGTTTCTCTCAAAAAGCCAAGCACGTCGCCTTTTTCTCCGCAGGCCACAGGATATCTCCCCCGCGCAATCACGATCCCATTTCCATTTCCCTGCGCCTTATCTTTCTTGATATCCACTTTACGCCCGGTCCTCACCCACTCTCTGTCCGGATGTTTCACCATATAGAGGAGCGCCTGCTGCACCATATCTTTTACTGTCAGCTCCTTTGTGAGAGTCAGGCTCTCGCAGGCGATCCTACTGTCCGTCCCGTCTTCATCAATGCTTCCAGTAGCGGATGCCATAAAAAAGCGGTTTTTTCCATCCAGAGGGTAATAATTGGTGCAGTCAATGATATACTCACACGCATGCATCCCGCGTCGCGCACACTTCGCGCTGTCTGCCGTCGCTGGCACTCCCAGTTGATACTGGTAAGTTCCCTGGCCGAGAGTGCATTCCATCTTTTTGTTCGTTGCCTTAAACACTACCATCCTCTTTGCCTCCCAGATAATACTCTCGGATTAGTTGCTTTGCCGTACCCATGCCCGGTATTCCAAGTTTGCAGCCCGTCTGCGCCCATGAGGGGAGTCCTGCTGCCTTAACGATATCTTTATCCACGACCTCGGCATGAGCAAAGCTCCACTGCATGAGCTTTCCTACACACTCCTTCAGGCTTTTCCCCTTCTTTCTGATCGCCCTGCACATTTCTGCATTCTCGGCGCACTGGACCTGGATATACCCTACCCAGTCTGCCATGATTTCCTTAGGCTGCAGTTTCTCCGCTTCTATCTGTAACTTTCCCTGTGCCGCTGTGAGCGCTGTCGCAAGCTCCGGAATATCTCCGGCAATGAAGTCCTCTACATCCTCTGCATCCAGTCCGTTCTCCTCCGCGATCGCATAGATGGCTTCCGTGTCTCCTTCCGCTAACTGCGCGGCCGCCGCACGGTTGATCTCCTCATAGGAATCAAATTCTCCGAATTTCTCAAACATTTCTTAGTCCCCTTTCCAACAAAGTCATAATCAATATGCATTCTCACGATTCCAGTCCCGCGGCTGACATTGCACATCACGCGCCCCTTCTGCCTCTGGAGATCTCTGGTGTGTACGATGGCATGTCCGCCCATCAGCTTGAGCAGGACATAGATATATCTCACTGCCTCATCTCTGGCACTTCTTTCCGCCTTCACCTCGTTCAACGCCTTTTCCAGTGCCGTCTCAAGGCTCTTGATTCTTTTCTGGTAATATCCTTTCATTGCTCTCCTTCCCTTTATCCATACTTTTCTTCTGCGGCCCACACGGTCTTTTTACTGATGTCGGCATAGCAGATCAATAACGTCTGTACGTTCTGGTGTCCAAACTTCTTGGCGATCAGTTCTGCCGGCATACCCCTGTTGATCAGATCCGTTCCTCTCGTCCGCCGATAGACATGAGGTGACAGCGGTACATGTTCAAGCCGCGGATCCCGTGACTTAATCTCTTTTAGCAATGCCCGGATTCCATGCGGGGTAAGACGGTGATATGGTTTATTTTTACTTACAAAAAGCGCCTCGTTATAATCCGTTCTCTGTGATAGATACTGTGCCAGATGGACACTACACTCTGCTGAGAACATGATCTCACGTTCTTTTCTGCCCTTTCCAAAGCATTTCGCATGCCGGGTGCGAAAGTCGATATCCTGACGGTTCATCGCTACGAGTTCCGACACACGGACTCCCGAGCTGTAAAACATATCAACAAGCGCGAGTTCTCGTTCTGTCCAGCATACACTCCGGATCATCTCCCGCTGCTCCGCCGTCAAAACCGGCTGCATAATATGGGCCGTCTTGGTGTCCTTGATCCTCTTGCACGGATTTTCCGGAATCAGGTCATTCTCATAGCAGTACCCAAAGAAGCTTCTCAGTACCCGCAAACGTAAATTATATGTCGTGTCCGCCCAGGGCCGCGTACAACGCACACCCATCTTTCCGAGCTTTCCCTTTGCCAAATGGCTTTTTATATCTTTCTCTCTAATATCCTTGAGATCCTTATTCACATCCATAAGAAACTGCTTCAGATTTTCAGCGTAGGTCCGCATAGTCCGTTCCGTACACCCCTGCAGCCTCAGTTCAATACACCAGCTTTCAACGGCTTCTTCAAGCTCATCTCCCTGCGTCGACAGCTCCGTGCACTCTTCTTCCAGCGTGTACCCGGACAGTCCCATGTACAAAATTGACTGGATATCTACTGCCTTATCGTATCCTGTGAGGGATATGATGTTATCCGTGATCTCGTTTACGAGATTGTTGATGCTTTTCATTGCCGCTCCTTTCTCCACCGGCACGCGGCCGGTGGCTGGTGCTATGTGAACGGGCGTCTTTTGTGACATGCCCCGAAGGGGTCTTCTGTGTTACCCAATCTGCATCCGTGGGATTCAGTTTTACCTCCACGTATCTCTGGTACGGATATCCCAGCATATCATATCCGTTATACAGGCTGTCCGAAAGGATATAGTATCCCGGTGACGGTCTCGGTTCCTTCTTCCAAGTCTTATTAGGCTTATCCTGGATCGTCTTTTTCGGCTGGACCAAGTTTCTGGAACACGAATATCTTTGTCCCACTGCACTGTCCTTTCGTCGGAAGCTTCTCTCTGTCTCTTTGATCAGATAGTCCGCCAGCTGGCTATATTCTCCCGTATCGTACAGCTGGACATATTTTGGATTTCCACGGATCGCATCCGGTCCATTCTGCATCCAGAGCTTCCGTACCATGTCCGCTGTTGTCTCGGATCCGGTGTTAATGTTATTCACGATCATGTGATGATGGATATGTTTTGCCACATACTCGGTCGCCACTATGTACTTCAGTACAAATCCGTACTTCCTGAACCGGTTTCTCAGCCGTTCAAGGAAATTCGACAGTTCTTTCTTCGCTGCTTCCGGAGATGGGCTCTCCTTCCTCCGGTAGGTCAGTGTTATATGCCAGTCACCCGGTCGAAAGTTCGCATTGATCAGACGTTCCAGCTTTCTCCTCGCTTGTCTCCTGTTTGCCTCCTGGATCTCTTCACTGGTCTTCTTTCCCAGTAAGATCCTCTCCACTCCCTTCCTCTTTCCTCTGGGATAACAGTTCACGATCTCCCGGGTAGCTCCTGCCTTATAAATGATTCTTCTATACATCCACAAGTACCTCTAAAGTTAATCCCTTAATCGAGTCCGAAAAGACTCGACAAATCCTTGCTTTTTCGGTGCTTTTGTGTTACTCTGTATATAGAGTTTTTTGCGTAACACACGCACCTGGAGCCGTTGCCTCGGCTCCTATTTTTTTACCTTTTTCCGCCCATCAGCGACTCGCCGATCGGCCCGCCGACCGCGAACATAATAAATGCAGTTGCGATACAGCTGACGTCCACACGGCCACTCGCGGCCAGCAGGGTGATGAAAATTCCAAGCGCCATCATCATTAACAGAATCATTGCGATTGTAAACTGCATCAGGTTCTTTCCCGCCATCAGGATCTTACGGATCCGGCGGCGCTTTCTTCTTTCTCTCGCCTGATCATAACGGGTCTTTATCTGGTCGATCACGAAGCAATAACACTTCCCCATGTTTTTCTCCACCTTTCGTAATAGCTTGTCTGTTCCTGCTTCCGGATTCGGATCTGCTGCGCGCAGGTATCGCAGATCCGCGGTTCTCCTGGATCCACATAGATTCTCTGACCGCACTTATCACACTTATATCCGTTCATTCTGTCTCCTGTTCCTTCATCTGCTCCCGGCTCTTTTCAGATTCACGGGAATCTTTTTCCATGGTTTTATATGCCATCTCAATAGCTATGCTTTTTGCTCTGTCAGAACATAACCATGAAATTCCTGCTAATGTACGGAATATGTCTGACATTTCAGTTGAAACATCAACTTTTCTTACATCTCTTTTTATCCATTCCAGAGTTGCTTTCATAGCCAAGTTCTCTGCCTCAAGTTCCTGAACTCTCCTGCTTATTTTCATCTGATTCCTCATTCCTTTCTACCTGTTCAAGCTGGCTAAGTGTATTGTCTCTCCACAATTTGAATGCTTCTTCAGAACTAAAATACTTTATTTCTCCAAACACAAAGAATAATCGACCAGCTTCCGTTTTCCCATTTACTTTTCCAACGGATTCTCGAATATTCTTAATCATCGTTTTCATAGCTTCATTCTCAGCTTTGAGTTGCAAGATTTCCTTATTATTCATCATTCCAATGTCCTCCCTACCTCTTTTTCAAGAAGTGCTCTATAAATTCGGAATTCCCACCGGCTGCTTCCGGTCTGCTCCGGTGGGATTGCCCGCCCGATCGGTAATGTCTTTTTCTTCATCCGGAAGCGAACCATATAGGGAGCCATGCCGAGGATCTTTGCGGCTTCGTCTACACTGACCCGCTCGCAACGAATCTTTTCTTTACTCATTCTCTATGCCCCCTTTTCCCTCTCGTCCAGGATCCTGCTCATCTCCATGCCGGACATATAGGCGATTGCGAGCGCCAGCTTGCTTTCCGGCATTGTCCTTACGATATGCATTGCTCTGTCAACGGATTTCTGTTTTGTGTCGGCCTCTGTTTTTAATGTGTCTGTCATAGAACCTCTCCTTTCTATTGTCCTTGTCGTTCTTTTCCTATATAATGAAATCACTACTCTAAAGGAGGAATCGTCATGCTGTCCAATTTCCAATACGATATTATTAAAAGAGTTGATCAGAATCCTTTTATCAGTGTTGAAGATCTGTCAAATCAAATGGCTTGCAAGGAATGCAATCGATTCGAAAATGCCGTTCAGGAACTCATTCATCAAAATCTTCTTATCATAACCCCAGAACAGGATTTAAAATCTTACTGGAAGTCATATCATATTACTTCGAAATGCAAGCCAATGTATGAAACCTGCTTTCATTTGTTTCTCTCCGAACACGGCCATGCTGTGAATGATGAGCATACCGACATTCTGAAAAAAGGATTCTGGACCCGTGTTATTGCCTGGATCTCTCTCATCTGCTCCATCGGCTCTTTAATTCTTCAAATACACCTATAATGCCAGCATGACGTCTGTAACGTTCTGCTACTGAAGGGCTAAAGTTTTGAACCCTTGGGTGGGTCTGACGGTAACGCTCAAGCTGATCCGTTGTCATAATCAGATGCTCTTTTTCTTCATCCGTCAGATCCAGTCCCTTGCTCAGTGTATTGATTGACAAAATCAGAGTTCCTAGGGCCACTTCCTGCTCTGATCGTTCAAACTCTTCTGTCCATGGCATATTCGGTATCCGTACGATGTACTTGTTCACTGCAATATCCTTGATCATCTGATTAAGATATACCAGGTGTACTTTCTGCACATCTTTAGCAAAGGACTCTGCTTCTACTACCATTTTCTTGTCCATCCGCTTTCCGCTCCTTTCTGGTTGATTTAATGCAATTATATGTTGATATTACTCATTTGTCAATAGATTTTTGTTGATATTCAACTTTATTGTTGATATTCAACTTTTTCTATTGTGTTTTTTTCATTTGTGTTGTATAATCACAATCACAGAAAAGAGGTGATATTGTGAATGAACGTCTAAAGAAGCTCCGGAAAAAATTAGATATGACGCAACAAGAGTTCGCTGATAAAATTGGAATAGCCCGAGGAAACATTGCTTCATATGAGGTCGGAAAGGCTGCTGTCAGTAACGCTGTCATCTCTCTTATATGTACAAAGTTTGGGGTTAACGAAGAATGGTTCCGAACAGGTGCCGGTGGCGATGACAACATGTTTCTTCCAGAGCCAGAAGATGAGTTAGAAGCCTTTGCACGTAAATATAACGTGACCGGCTTAGAACGAATTTTCTTAGAGAAATATTTAGGATTGAAGCAGTCGGAACGTGACGCAGTGGTCCGCTTTATGGCGGACCTTGCGGAAGAAGTCGGAGATTATTCCAGCGGGGATCTGTTTGCTGACATTCCGGATACTCCGGAGGAACTGGAAGCCCAGTATCCGCCGGTGCATCGCGGAAAAGTTGGCTGACACCCGCTTTCCTACTTACTTATATAAGCACGATTAGCACAAGCCTTCCACGAAAGTTTAGGTTTATGTACAACGTACAGTTATCTCTATAGTAGATGGCATAGATCCTCCTATTTCGGTGATGAATATACTTTCGTATCATTGACAAGGAGCAAGTTGCGGGTGCCATAATATTATAGCGATTTTTATCCTATTCTTTTGTGGAAAATGGTGGAAATACAAGAGGGAGATTTATGGAGAGCTTTGTGAGAAATCTTATGGAGTTTTCATATTCACTTGTGATATATATGGCAATTCCGGTTTTTATAAAAACTTTTTTTGAGCAGGTTCCGAGAGAACATATTTGGAAAATCAGCCTTGTAAACTCAGTACTTGGATTTTTCTATTTTGTTTTTGATGCCTCAATCAGAGGGGGAATATCTTCCATAGAAGCAGCTGTTGGGTGGGGAATTGTTTCATACTTTTATTTAAGATGTTCATACAAAGAAAACTTTGGGCATCGTAGTGTGAAGATGGAGGAATTGGAACACAGCATTTATGAAAAGGAAAAACAGAACACTCTTTTAAAAGCTGAGAATAACAGTTTGAACGAAGAAGTACGACGTTCTTTAGAAACAATCAATAAACTCAACGTTACCAACTCTGCTCTCTATCATGAATGTCGCTATGAAAAAAATATGCGTCCTTCAAAAATAATCATAGATTATAAATCGAAATTTTTTTCTATGCGAGATTATACGGAAAAGGCGAAATCATTTGCAAACAATGCATCAGAGTATTGGATTATCGATGTATTGAACAAAAAAACTATCGTTTATACATTAGGAGAAAATATTTCCGTACGAGAAGTACCGTTTGGCTGGAAAATTGAAGAAGATTCTTTAGATGGATATTATCAGATTTATATTCATGGTATGACAAATTCTGAGAGAGATGCCTTAGAAAATCGCCCGGTGTCCTAATACACGTTGCACCGGTGCAACTCCAACAAATACAAAAGCCGCCCCCAGTTGGCGCTGAGAACGGCTCGTGATCGATTCTGCTTCCAGATGCGGATGCATCCAGGAACAAATAATCTGACCTAGACAATCAGATTATATCATTCCTAAAACATCTGTGCAAGCAGGTGTTTTTCTTTTACTCAAAAAGGAGTGATATTTATGCCCAAACGAAAAAAACATCCAAAATTGCCGAATGGGTATGGTTCCATCCGATACCTTGGTAAAGGCCGCCGCAACTGCTATGCGGTTCATCCCCCTGCAAAGGAAGATCCGGAGACCGGCCGGTATGTAAATCCCCCTGCTCTCTGTTACGTATCAGACTGGTATATAGGATTTACGGTCCTTACTGCATATAAGGCAGGGACTTATACAGCAGGAATGGAAAAAACATTACAACCTGTTAGTGATGACGTGTCGTCTAACCTCGTGGAACGGATTTTGTCAGACTTCTCCATTATCCGCAGTGGACCTGATGAGTATAGCCCCACCTTTGCAGATGTGTACGAAGCATATTACGCCGATAAGTTTTGTGACGGCAATCATTATTCTGGCTCAAGTCAATACTCGACGCAGGCTGCTTTTCATAACTGCAAGGTGCTCCATAATCGCCCTTTCCGTTCTCTAGTATCAAAAGATCTTCAAGATGTTCTCGATTCCTGCCAGCTTAAACATTCCAGTCTGGAACTGATTAAGACCCTTTTTCGTGGAATGTATAAGTACGCAGAGGGGCGCGGATGGTGTGAAAAGAATTATGCATCCTATATTCGTATCAAAAAAGATGATGATGATGTCTCCGGCGTTCCGTTTTCAGAAGACACGGTTCGGCTGTTCTGGAAGCATCAGGATGATCCAACGATTGAATTGATTTTGATTATGTGTTATTCCGGGCATCGGATCTCAGAATATAATGTCCTAAATATTGACCTTGACGCACGTCTGTTCAAAGGCGGATTGAAAACTAAAACTAGTAGAGCGCGCATCGTTCCAATCCATTCCGCGATTTACCCCTTAGTATGTCGACGGTTAAAGCGCGACGGAAAAATGTTAAACATGTCCTACTCAAAATATCTGAAATTTTTCAAGGAAAAGTTAGCTGAACTAGGTTGTCTTGGTGAAAATCCGGTTCATACACCTCATGATTGTCGCCATACGTTCTCATCCCTGTGCCAGCACTGCGGTGTCTTAGATGATGATCGCAAGCGTTTATTGGGACATTCATTCGGAAATGTATCCGATGATGTGTATGGGCATCGAGATCCAGAGGATCTACGCATTGAGTTAGAAAAGGTTCATGTATAATTATACATTTCATCAATAAACGTGTGACAAGTATGTGACAATCCGTTTCGATTTATCCAGTTTTATTCAATCCTTCGCAATACCCATGGATACCTTAGTTTTATTGAGCAATCCGATGTTTTCACTGTGTTTTCTATGAAGGACAAAAATTAGCTTTTTTAAAGCAAGTTTAATATTTTTATTGTTTTATTTAATATTATTTATTTTTATGCGTGATTACAAATATTTATTCAGGGAAAGGACCAGCGAAAGGCCATGGATATGCGGGAACAGCTCTATATGCTTGAAATTGAAAAACACAGGGGAATTAAGGATGCGGCGCAAGCCCTGCATATCTCTCCGCCTGCCCTCAGCATATTTTTAGGAAATCTTGAAGAACGCACCGGGACAAGATTTTTCGACCGGATCGGGAAACAGTTTGTCCCAACCGAGGCCGGAAAGATCTATTTGGAACATGCAAAAGAAATGATAAAAATAGAAGCCCATTATGAAAATGAGCTTCAAAAATACATGGGTGGCTCTTCGGGAACGATCCGTTTCGGAATCCATCCCAGAAGAACACTTTATCTTCTTGCGAAGGCACTGCCTGTTTTTTCCGCCCGCTATCCGGACGTGAAGCTGGTCCCATACGAGGAATCTACTGAGCAGATGATCCGGCATCTGCTTGCCGGAGAGCTTGATTTTGCCATCGTAAACGAATCCTCCAGCCATCCGCTGCTGGAATACCGTCCTCTCTATGAGGACTATATGGTCGCTGTTGTCTCCGCCGGACACCCACTGTGCACCGGCGCGGCAAAGAAAAGCCGGAAAGATCCATGTCCGAGGATCGATCTCAAACAATTTAACGGGGAACGTTTTATCCTGCAAAAGCCGGATCAGTCCTCCAGGCACTACACAGACCTTGCCATCGCTTATGATCACGCCGAACCGGGACAGGTCTTTCTCCTCGAAAATCTTGAATCTGCCTGTCAGCTCGCCGCGGAGGGCTATGGGATCGCATTCAACTTCTACCAGTACATGAAAAATTTCCGCTATCCCAAGCCTGTCCGCTGCTTCCGGATCGGAAATCCGGCTGACACCACCAGCTACTCCATCGTTACGCTGAAAGGAAAACAGACACTTCCGGCGATGGAGGAGCTGATCCGGCTGCTACGGGAGTCCGCGTGAGGTCTATTGATTGTTCATAAGCATAAAAGAGTGGATAGTGCCCCGTTCTACTACGGCAGGCAAAATGCCCAACACATAGCGGCTGCATCTATCCACTCATATTATAAGTATACGCAAAATAGCGGAAAATTGCAATGGGGGTATGGATTTTTTGATTCACGTGAAAATTTCAAAAGTAAATTCCGTTTACTATCATTCGCACATTCGTGTCTTTTTGTGTACCAGGGAATTTTTCGGCATTTCCCGATATACAAAACAGGCAGCCGACCCATCCCTGAATCAACTGCCCATTCCCATTCATCAAATATCCAATTTTTAAATTTTCTTATTCTCTTCCTTCTCCAAAATCTTCGCCTCTTCCAGCATCTCTTCTGCCTCTTCCTCTGTCTCCTCCGGAGTCTCATCTTCTACCGGAAGTTCACCGATGCTGATAAAGATCCGGGCGACAGCAAGGGGAATAAAACCTACACAGGCGCCGAGGGCGTTGCCGAAGGCAGCTACACCAGTGACACCGAGGAGAGCGCCGAGGAAGAACATAAGTACCGTGTTGCTGTAGAGCACCGCTTTTCTCTTAAATTCTTTATCTTTCGTCAACGCATACTGCGTCCAGCCGAGGACGGATTGTTTGAAGTTGTTTGTGATGAAGACCGTCGCGCTGTTGAAACCATCTGCGCCGGAATATACACCCCACTGGAATGCCGAGCAAAAAAAGATCGGGTAAACACCCGCAATCGGCGAGAACCAATCCGGCAGCAGGGCCGTAAGTCCGAGACCGGCCGCATCCACCCAGATCGCCAGCTTCCGCATATGTAAGTTTGTATAGTTTGTCAGCATATAGGAGGCGATCACACCGCAGGCGAAGATCACCATCGCCAGCAGACGGAGTCCCAATTCCTCCCATTCCATAAATCGGACGTTCGAAGCCATCTCCATCAGGTTTCCCGTCTGTGCGGAGCCGAAGACTCCGGCATGGGAAAGGATTGCATAACCGCCGAGGAAACCGCCCACAAAAGAAATATTCCAATGCAGGATCGCGTCCAGACGTCTTTGAATCGTTTTTATCATAATCTGTACCGCCTTTCTGCGCATGATTATATCGTGACTTCGTCACTCACTAATTTCGCCGTTCGCCATAACCGTGCAGGCACGCTTCTGACTCACTATCGCTCATTATATCATGAATAATCTGCCCCTTCAACATAAAGACATGTTCTAAATTACATTCATACATCCAAAAAGAAAAGCGGGAAGCGACATCCAGCGCCTCCCGCATTTTCTAAACAGCCATATCCTGATCCAGATTTTATGCCTGCTTCTCAACCTTCGTAAACTTTTCTGCGATCTTAAGAAGCAGCTCCACTGTCTTCTCCATGGACTGAATGCAGATGAACTCATACTTTCCATGATAGTTATGTCCGCCGGTACAGAGGTTCGGACATGGAAGTCCCATGTAGGAAAGTCTCGATCCATCCGTGCCTCCGCGGACCGGATTGATCGCCGGAGTCTCGATGCCAAGCTCCTTAAATGCCTCAGCAGCCACATCCATCAGGTACATATGCGGACGGATCTTCTCAGCCATATTGTAGTAGGTATCTGCGATCTCCACCTCGACTGTTCCCTCACCGTACTTCGCGTTCAGGAACTCGCCGATCTTCTTTCCGAGTGCTTTTCTCTCCTCAAACCGCGTCATATCATGGTCACGGACGATATAGTGGAGAGTCGTATTCTCCACATTTCCGCCGATGTGATTTAAGTGGAAAAATCCCTCATACTTCTCAGTATACTGCGGCTTCTCGTTCTCCGGCAGCATTGACTGGAATTCCAGACCAATCAGGATTGAGTTTTTCATCTTGTTCTTCGCGCTGCCCGGATGAATGTTACTTCCATGGATCGTGACTTTCATGGATGCCGCGTTGAAGGTCTCATACTCCATCTCGCCCCAGGCGCCGCCGTCAACGGTATAAGCCACATCTGCGCCCCAGCCGGGAACATCAAAGAAGTCAACACCGTGTCCGACTTCCTCGTCCGGTGTGAAAGCGATCTTGATGGTTCCGTGCGGGATCTCCGGGTGTGTCAGGAGTGTCTCCGCCATGGTCATGATCTCGGCAATTCCCGCCTTGTCATCTGCACCTAACAGTGTCGTTCCGTCGGTGGTGATCAGATCCTGCCCCACATAGTTTTTTAAGAATGGGAACATCTTTGTTGTCATCTTTACACCGAGTGCCTTATTTAAAGTGATATCCTTTCCGTCGTAGTGCTTGACGAGCTGTGGGCGGACATTCTCATCCGGACAATCCGGTGAAGTGTCCATATGCGCGAGGAAGCCGACGGTCTGGCAGTTATAATCCCCGTTTGCCGGAATCGTTCCGTACACGTAACCGTGCTCACTCATGGAGACGTCCTTCACCCCGATATTCTTTAACTGTTCGGACAGAAGCTTCGCCAGAGCGAACTGTTTTTCCGTACTCGGAACTGTCCCCGCATCCTCTGCGGACTGCGTATCGAATGCTACATACTTGAGGAAATAATCAACTACTTTTGACATAACCCTTCTCCTTTACCGTATCATTATTTATCAGACATCCACGATCTTTTTTACTGACCGCGGTTATGTCCCGCAGCAACCTGCTTCGTTCGGATCGTTCCGGGTCCACAGCATCACTGCTTCACAGGAATTTTCCGCTGTTGCGGTTTTATCCTGGCCGTTCCTTAATAGTTTCCCCTGAGGATCTTCGCAAGCTCTGAATTTTCATCCAGAATGATCGTCTTATTATCTCCCTTGAGACTCGCCTTTAACGCGTCCAGACTGCGGATATAATTATAGTAATCGGCCTTTCCCTCGTCATTGTACGCGCCGGAAAGGATCCTCATATACTCTGCCTCGCCTTCCGCCCGGATCTTCTCCGCCTGGGCCTGCGCCTCGGAAATGATGATAGAGACTTCTTTATCTGTGCTGTTCTTGATGACATTGGACTGGTACTCACCGTCTGCGATATATCCGGCAGCGATATTCTGCCGTTCAGAGATCATACGCTGGTAAACAGCCTCCTTGTTGGAATCCGGAAGGTCTAAGAGCTTCGTCTCCACCTTTTTTACCTTGATTCCGTAGCTGTCCAGAGAAGAACCGATCTTTTCCGTGATCATCTCTGCCAGCTTTCCGTCACGGCCGGAGATCACATCTGCCTGATCCGTGGAGGAAATGACATTTTTCACAGCATTGTATACAACAACGGAAATTCGGCTTTCCGCATTTGCTTTGTTTGCTCCGAGTCTGGAAAGGTATGCCAGCGGATCTGTGACACTCCACAATGCGAAGGAATCCGTTACCATCACCTTTTTATCCCTCGTATTAACCTCACTCGGAATAAGGTCATAGATCATCTCATAATTAGGAATCGACTGTGTTGTCTGAAGAAACGGGATCTTAAAGCTGAGACCCGGTGTCTCCACCACCCGGACCACTTTCCCAAACTGGAGAATGAGCTTATACTCATCATTGTATGTGCTCACCATACTGCCCTGAAGCAGAACAACGATCAGAAGGAGAACAACGATCCCTATGATTCTTTTTCCTGTCTTTTTCATTTAGTTCCCTCCTCCCGTCTGTGCTGCGCTGCCGGAAGCTGTCTCTGAAAATGGTTCTAACGGCAGCAGCGTCTGTGTGCCGTTTCCACCAGTGATGATGACCTTGAGATCCGGAAGAACTTCCTCCATCGTCTCATAGAACATACGCTTTTTCGTGATCAGCGGGTACTTCACATACTCCGCGTATGTGTCCTCGAAACGCGCCACCTGTCCGTTTGCCTCGTTGATCCGCTGTTCCTTATATGCCTCGGCATCCTGCAAAAGCTTATCGGCCTTTGCCTTCGCCTCCGGAATATTCTCAGACTGATATTTCTTTGCGGAGTTGATCGCCGTCTCCATGCCCTGTTTCGCATCCTCAACTGCCTTGAACGCATTCGCCACATCGTCTCTCGGCATTTCCGTATCCTGAATCGACACGTTGTAGATTCCGTATCCGATATTTTCCTCGACAAGACGGTTTGTGAGCTGTTCTTTGATCCGCTCCTGAATCTGGGTCTTTCCGGTAGTAATCACATCATCAACATTATAAACGCCGACGGTATCGCGGATATAGCTCTGAGCCAGGTTCTTGATGATAGACTCGTACACACTTCTGTGGCGCACCGCCTGAATCGGATCTGTGACCATGTATTCCACATAGAAATCCACGTTTGTCAGATTGAAATCCTTTGTGATCATCAGGCTCTCGTTCTCGATAGATACCGGATTGTCTATGGAGGCGCCGTCCGCCCGGGCCGGGTCCGTCGTGTAGCCGATCTGCATACCCGTGATGGCCTTGGAAACCTTAGTCACACGCTGGATCACCGGAATTTTAAAGTGAAGACCTGATGCCTCCTCCACCGACGGTTTTCCGAACGTGGTAACTACCGCCATCTCCTCCTCGGAAAGAGTATAGAAGCTGTCAAAGGAAAGCACTGCCGCCGCGAGGACGATCACAACCATAGTCACCGCAAAACCTGTGTGCTTCGGAACCCGGATCCCCGGTCCCTTCTTCTTCTCCTTCTTCCCGGAACCTTCCTCCGGCTGTTCGTACACCACGCGCTCTGCCTGATTTTCTTTCCGTTTCTTTGCCCCCGCAAAGAGTTCGTCCAGTGTCCCGTTCTGTTTTAACGCCCGGAACACGAACGCCGCGATCACAACGAGCCATATGACCATTTCCATCATTCGCTGTCTCCTCCTTTTTCTTCCTTCCGGTCAAGATCCTGCTGGATCCCTTCCAGGTAATGGACATACATGTCCCGGTGGCTCCGGATCCTGTATGCTTCCGGCACCACCTCATCATAGGTAAAGCTTTTTCTTCCGCCCTCTTCCATCCGTTCCCAGAAACGGTTCACCACATCAAAAGGAACATAATAGATCTCGTTCTCCGCTGTGAAGGAGAGAATAATGAAGGCAACTCCGCCCTGAGCTTCAAATTCCTTCATAAATGCGATCTGGTGCGGGTGGATATTCTGGAGTGGAAACGTACTCACCGCACATTCCTTCGCATCAAAGCAGACCGGAATCCCCTGAACCGCGCCGATATAGTCGACCGTACTTTTCATATCGAAGTACGCCAGCGTGATATGGCGGCTCTTTTTGTCGATCTCGATGGGCGTGATCGGGGTCGGAATCTTCTGGATCAGTGCCAGCTTCTTTTCCCGGTAGCTGTCATTGGTCCGGTTGATCAGATCTTCCAACGTAGAACCACGAAGGCCCCTGGTTTTCCATGTTCCCATAGCTGTTCCTTATCATCAATGCAAATATTTTCGAGTGATTTACATAAGTTTTTTATGTCAACCATTTGCTTGCCACATTCCTGTCCGGCGCTGCCAGCTTTTATGGCAGCCTGATCCCAGTCTCTTTCAGTACCGAACAAAAATATCCCGGCATCGGCGCCTCAAACACCCTCCCGGAAAGATAGGCAAACGGTTCCGCAAGCTTCGGAAACTCCAGACGGTAAGAATGTAAAAGCTGATACTTCACGGTCCGCCCTGAGGGGTTCACCTTCGAAACTCCGCCATACTTGGAATCTCCCACGATCGGATGTCCAAGAGACGCTAAATGGGCGCGGATCTGATGGGAACGTCCGGTCAGAAGTGTCACCTTGAGCAGCGTAAACCTTCCGTCCGTCGCGATCGGCTCATATTTTGTCCGGATCCGTTTCGGCTCCTCGTCTCCGTCTCTTCCTCCAAATCGCTTTGCCTCCGCCTCCGTGAGGATCCGCACCTGATTCTTCTTCTCATCCTTTAAAAGCCAGCCGTCCACCGTCTTCACGTCCCGGATCTCACCGGATACGAGACACTGATAATACTTGTGGATCGAGCGGTCTTTAAACACGCCGGAAAGCATCTGAAGACCCGCCAGAGACTTTCCTGCTGCCACGATACCGCTGGTATTCCGGTCCAGACGGTTGCAGACCGACGGGCGGAACGCGCGCAGCCCGCTCTCCGTGAGCTTGCCGCTCCCCAAAAGATAATCGATCAGATACTCCACCAGAGATTCATCTGTCTCCTTAGCCTTCTGCGACAGCATCCCCGCCGGTTTGTTGACCAGAATGATCTCGTCATCCTCATAGAGAATATCGAGATCTACTTTCTTTACCTCCTGCACCTGAACACTGGAAAATTTTTCGATGGTGTCCTCCGCAAGAAACAGCTTCACGACATCGCCTTCGGCGAGTTTTTCATTTCCCTCACACTTTTTCCCGTTCAGCGTGATGTTCTTCTTGCGCATCATCTTATAGAAAAAGCTCTTCGACGCCTCATTCATGTACTTCGCGAGAAATTTATCCAGTCGCTGTCCCGCCTCGTTCTTTTCAATCACGATCTCTCTCATCTTTTATTCCCCTACATGGAAAGACTCTTCAACAACTTTAAAACATGCGGAGCGCTTCCGTCATCCTCTTCCTCTGTGACGGTCTTAAGCTCAGAAAGCCGCCGGAGAAACTTTTTCTCCTCGTTCATGACCTTCGCATTTCCGTCCAGCTTCCAGCCCACCAGCATCTCATTTAAGAATTTTTCCGCCTTCTTTCTGTCCACGTTTTTGTTCGGACAGTAGAGGTAGACCCCGGTCGGATGGACAACCGCAGCGTCCACCGGCATGATCAGGTCATTAGATGTAATGATCAGATCGTATAAGATCGGAAATTTCTCCTCGTATGGAACACATGCGTCGTGAAATTCCTCCGGGACCTCCGGGATCCTCGCCGCAACCACCAGAGGGGACGCGAGGTTTGCCATCGGCAGAACCGTGAGGATCGCACTGATCGTGACAAGATTTTTATAGATCTGCTCCGTGATAAAATTTCTTAAAACAAGCTGCGCAACAATCGCCAGAATAAACAGTACCACAAAGAAAAGCTGACGTTTCTTGTGGGCGGTACGGTAACGGTAAGTTCCTTTTTCCAGTCGTAATTTCAAGTTGTTCCCTCTTTTCTGCTATACTTTGTAAATTTTCAGTGCTCTGTCCCGCAGCCGGATGTTACCAGTTGATAAACCCCATCAGGATCTCATGCGGAACGATCCGGCAGAGAACATAGAATGCTTTCATCCACGGGCCATATACCGAGATCCGTTTGCCCTTCATGCTATCCAGGAGAGCTTTTTTCACTACTTTTTTCGGATCTGCCATCGTGAGTTTCTTGATAGGTGCAAGCTTTCCCCCATCGAGAGCGATTCCGAAAAACTCCGTCTCAACCGGTCCCGGACAAACCGCCGTCACATAGATCTCCTTCTTTTTTAACTCGGCAGCCAGAGCCCGGCTGTAGCTCAGCACAAAGGACTTTGACGCGGCGTAGACCGCGAATCCCGGCTGCGGCATAAACGCCGCTGCGGAGGCAAACTGGATGATCCGGCTGTTCCTTGAGATATACGGAAGTACCATCTCCGTCACCGCCACCAGCGCCTCATCGTTTAACCGCACCATTCCGGTGGAAAGGGCGCCCGGGATCGTTCCCGCGGCACCTGTCTTTCCGTATCCCGCGCCGTTTACGAGGATCTTCACATTCGGCTGTTCCTGCTTTAAAAGTCCGGAAAGCCTGCGGAGGTCTTCCTCGCCTGAAAGATCAAACGGCAGGATCCGCAAGGATACAGGAACCTTTCCAACAAGCTCCTCCAAGCAGTCCTTTCGTCTGGCGATGACCCAGATCTCCTCCAGTGCCGCAAAGTGATCCGCAAGGAGATACACCATCTCCCTTCCCATCCCCGATGACGCGCCGGTCACGATCGCAATCTTTTTTCCACTCATGAAATCTGCCTTTCTAAAAATATGGTTGAGCTGTATCAATGCTCATTTTTTACAGATCCGCGCAGGATAACGCCGTTATTTCTTCCGTCCGCCCTGCTTCGGCTTCGGTCTTCTCCCACCGGTCTGTCCGGCCATTCCCTTTGCTCTGCCGGATAAGACCTGGCGGCCTTTTCCTTCTGTTTTCCCGTTCCCGGGCTTTTTTCCGGTCCTCGTTCCGACTTTTTTTCTATCTGCGATGTCCTTCGTTATCTTCCTTGGCTTGATCAGGCATTTCTGGTCAAATCCGATGAGATCCTCTCTTCCTGCCTTGATCAGTGCCTCTTTTACAAGATCATAGTTGTCCGGATTCCGGTACTGGATCAGGGCACGCTGCATCGCCTTCTCATGCGGGTTCGTCGGCACATAGACCGGTTCCATCGTCCGCGGATCCAGCCCTGTATAGTACATACATGTTGAGATCGTCGACGGTGTCGGGTAAAAATCCTGTACCTGCTCCGGCATGTAGCCAAGATCCCTTAAGTGTTCCGCAAGCTCCACCGCCTCTTTCAAGGTGGAACCCGGGTGGGAGGACATCAGGTATGGAACGAGATACTGCTTTAATCCCAGCTTCTCATTCATCTTTTTATATTCCTGAGCAAACTTCTCATAGACAGAATTCTCCGGTTTTCCGAGAAGTCTGAGCACCTGATCCGAGACATGTTCCGGGGCAACCTTCAGCTGTCCGCTGACATGGTACATGCAGAGTTCTCTTAAAAAATCCTTTTTCTTGTCCGCGAGAACATAGTCAAAACGGATGCCGGAACGGATAAATACCTTTTTCACCTTCGGCAGCGCCCGGAGTTTTCTTAAGAGGGCGATATAATCCGTATGGTCCGCGATCAGGTTTTCGCACGGCTTCGGGAAGAGGCACTGTTTTCCAGGACATGCTCCGTATTTCAGCTGTTTTTTGCAGGCCGGAAAGCGGAAGTTCGCCGTCGGGCCGCCCACATCGTGGATGTATCCCTTAAAATCCGGTTCCTTTGTCAGGTATTTCGCCTCATCGATGATCGATTCGTGGCTTCGTACCTGAATAATACGCCCCTGATGGAACGTCAGCGCACAGAAGCTGCAGCCGCCGAAGCAGCCACGGTTGCTGATCAGGCTGAATTTCACCTCCGAGAACGCCGGGATCCCGCCTGCCGCATCGTAGGACGGATGCCACCGCCTCATATAAGGAAGTGCGTAGACGTCATCCATCTCCTGAACAGAAAGCGGTTTTGCCGGTGGGTTCTGGACAACATAAAGGTTGTCCCGGTACTGCTCCACAAGACGTTTTCCCGAAAAGGCATCCGTATTTTTATACTGGATATTGAAGCTTTCCGCATAACGTCTCTTATCTGTTTTGATCTCATCATAGGACGGCAGGGTAACCGCATCGTATACGGAATCCAGACTGTCTGTCTTATAGACAGTTCCGTCGATAAATGTGATATCCTTCACATCAAGACCGGAGTTCAGCGCGTCCGCGATCTCAACGATAGACTTCTCGCCCATTCCGTAAGAGATCAGGTCTGCCTGGGAATCCACGAGGATCGAGTGCTTCACCTTGTTCGACCAGTAATCATAGTGGGCCAGGCGCCGTAAACTCGCCTCGATTCCGCCGATCACGATGGGAATATCCTTATAAACGGAACGGATCAGGTTGCAGTAGACCACTGCCGCGTAATCCGGCCGCTTTCCCATAACACCGCCCGGCGTATAGGAATCCTTATCGCGGCGTCTCTTTGAGACGGAATAATGGTTTACCATGGAGTCCATATTTCCGGCGCTCACGAGGAAGCCGAGACGCGGTCTTCCGAGAACCTGGACGCTCTCTTTGTCCTTCCAGTCCGGCTGGGCAATGATCCCGACCTTGTATCCGTAGGATTCCAGCACACGGCTAATGATCGCGGAACCGAAGGACGGATGGTCCACATAGGCGTCTCCGCAAACATAGACGAAGTCGCACTGGTCCCAGCCTCTTTTTTCCATATCTGCCCGGCATACCGGGAGAAAATCATGTATCATATGTTATGTCCTTATTCATTTTATCGTTGAACCGGCAAATGAGCCAATCTTATAAAAACTACAGTAATTCTCTGTAATCAGAGATCACCGCATCCGCAAGCGCTCTCTTCTCATCCATCAGATCTGCCGAAAAATCATCCTCCATGGCGATCACCGGCATCCCCGCCGCTTTGCCCGCCATGATCCCCGCCGGGATATCCTCAAACACGAGACAGTTCTCCGGCTTCACGCCAAGACGTTTTGCGACTTCAAGGTAGATATCCGGATCCGGCTTTCCGTGAGCCACCTCACAGGCTGTCACCACCGCATCAAAGTATTCTTTTACCTTCAAAGATGTCAGGACCGCATCTACGATCTCGCTTCCGTTGCTGGTCCCGATTCCTGTGCGAATCCCGTTCTCCTTGCAGTATTTCAAAAATTCCAGCACACCCGGCTTCAAGGGCACTTCATGACGGTACTTGTCGATCGACATCCGGGTCCAGACTGCCTTGATCTCATCAAGACTTAACGGGAGATCAAATCGCTCCTTAAAATATACCGCCGTCTCCGAAAAGCTCATTCCCTCGATCGCTCTCTGGATATCGTCCGGGCATTCATAGCCGTAAGCTCCCAAAAATTCGATATCGATCGCCTCCCACATCCACATGGAATCCACCAGAGTCCCATCCAGATCAAAAAGCATCGCCTTTTTATTTTCCAAAAAATTCTTTATCATAAGTTTTCCAACAACTCCCGTTCTTTATCCGTCAGTTTCCGGTATTCCCCGGTCTTTAAGGTATCGTCAAGCTTCAGAGGACCCATGGACAGACGTTTTAAATGGAGTACCGGACAGCCGACTTCCTCCATCATGCGCTTCACCTGGTGGAATTTTCCCTCGTGGAGCGTGAGTCGTACAAGACTCTCCGCAGCCGTTCCCGTCTCCGGATCTTCCGGTTTCCGCTCTAAAATTTCAAGCTCCGAAGGCATACAGGAAAGTCCGTCCGCAAGCGTCATTCCTTCCCGGAACCTCTGCACTGCCTCGTCCGGGACAAGCCCCTCACATCTCGCCTCGTACACCTTGTCCACATGGTGTCCCGGCGCGAGGAGGCGGTGGGCCAGCGCCCCATCGTTTGTGATGAGAAGCAGGCCTTCCGTATCGATATCCAGGCGTCCCACCGGGAATAGATCTTTTCTGCTCTTCTCGTCAATCAGATCCACGACTGTCTCCCTGCGGCGGTCCTCCGTCGCGGAGATCACACCCTGGGGTTTATTTAAAAGATAATATTCCAGTTCCACATACTCCACCGGTGCATTGTCAAAGCAGATCGTGTCTTCGCCTTTCTTTATCTTCGTCTCAGGCTTTTTTACGATCACACCGTTCACCGTGATCCGTCCTCTCCGGATCATCTCCTTGAGCTCCGTCCTCGTCCCTTTTCCCATATCAGCCAGATATTTATCCAACCGGATTGCTTTTTCCAAGTATTTCTCTCCTTCCGAATCCCGTGCTTTTCTGCTCCAGTCCGTATTCATTCTATTGGGAAATGCAGAATTCCCGGCAAATATGGACTTTTAAATAAAAAAGCACACTATCTTTATCATATCAAAATTCTGGTGAAAGTACAATGAAAATAATAGAAAGAGTTTATCTGGGGCACCCGGTAAACCTGATCTAAATATCCTCATTAGGAGTATTTATGATAAAGACATCAATCCTGGCTCTTTTCTCCCTGCTTTTTATGATCTTTCACGCGGGCCTTGTGACAAAAGGTGCAGCAGCAGGACTTCTTTTGTGGTATTCTGCAGTGGTACCAGCGCTGTTTCCATTTATGGTTCTGTCCTCCATCCTCTCTGCCTCCGGCGGGATCTCCTGGCTTATGCAGCCGTTTACGGTGGTTTTCCGTTTCTGCGGGCTGTCAGCAGACGGATGGTATGTTCTCCTCACAGGACTCCTCTGCGGCTGTCCTATGGGCGCAAAAACGTGTGCGGACTTTCTCGCGGAAAGGCGGCTCAGCTCCAGTGAGGCAAAGTTTCTCTTCGCCCTCTGCAATCACCCGAGTCCGATGTTTCTCGCAGGTTTCGTCTATCCCATGTTTGCCGCTCAGTTGCCGCTTTTTTGCTTTGTCTTTGCCATTTACACGCCGCTCCTGCTGCTTGCTATCCCGGCACACTTCATTTATCGAGCGCCTTTTAATCCTGAATCCATCCAGGAAAATTTCGGTATTCTCCAACAACGTCCAACGCTGGATTTCACCAGTGCGCTTTTTTCAAAACCCACACGATCCGATAAATCGTCCAGTTCTGTACTTTCCCTGGATGCCGCTATCCTGAACTCCGCAGAGATTCTTGTAAAGATCGGCGGCTATCTGGTCTTTTACTCCATTTTGATTCTTGTGATCCGGAATAATCCTGAGATTCCAGCCCCAGTCCGCCTGTTTTTCTCTGGTACACTGGAGATCACGACAGGGATCCGTGCAGTCAGCGCTTCCCTTACATACCCATATTCTGCAATTGCTGCTGCTGCTGTCTTCTCCTTCGGCGGCTTTTCCGCCATGTCGCAGACAAATGCAGTGATCCGGATACACCGATCCTCATCGGGATCCGCCTGCAGGACGATCTCCTGCGGCGGCCGGCAGAATTCTGCGCATGAAAAAACTGCCGGACTCTCCATCCGGCAGTATCTTCTCTGGAAAATTGCCCACGCCTCCCTGACAGCTGCCGTCATGGCAGTCCTCACCGGTGTTCTGCGTTTTTCCATATTTTAAATTCGTTTTGTTTCCATCAGCGATTCTGTACAGACTGACTGCATTAAGCGTTCTTACCCTCGGTCTCCGGCGCAGCGTCTTCCTCTTTCTCTGTGATGATTCCGGAGGAAAGTTCCTTTCTGTTGGAGGAAACGATATCGTAGCTGGACTTCATGGAGTTCATGAACGCGTCGAAGCGGCCCTGGGCGCCTTCCATTGTGTGGTTCATAATTGTCTGAAGACTCTTTAACATATCATCTGTGTACTGGATAGATCCCTGACGGACACTGTTTGCGTCAGCGACTGCGTTGTCAACGATAGTCTGGGCCTGGGCCTGGGCCTGCTCGATGATCTCATTTGCCTGGGCGTAAGCTCTCTGCATGATCTCGTGCTCGTTTACAAGTTCGTTTGTCTGGGCCGTTGCCTCTGCGAGCATTGCGTCTGCCTTGCTGTGGGCATCAGAGAGGATCGCATCCTGGTTGCTGATGATCTTCTGATACTGCTTGATCTCATCCGGGATTCTTAAGCGAAGCTCCACTAAAAGCTCGTCCAACTCCTCTTTATTTACGATGATCTTTGTTGTAGATAACGGCTGAAATTTACAGCTGTCGATATATTCCTCAATTTCATTGATTAACTGTTCAATTCTGCTCATGTCGTTTCCTTTTCCTTTCCCTTACACCTGACTGCCTTGTCTCTCACGCAGTCTCTTATGTACTTCATCCGCCACATAAGGTGTTACAAAATTCGAAATATCCCCGCCGTAAGCCGCAACTTCCTTTACGGTACTGGAACTTAAGTACGCGTACTCAAGGCTTGTGGTCAGAAATACTGTGTCAATACTGGTATCCATCACGCGGTTTAACTGGGCGATCTGGAGTTCATATTCGAAGTCAGTGATCGCGCGGAGTCCACGGACAACGGCGTTGGCGTTGCATTCCTTCGCAAAGTCAACGGTAAGTCCCGCAAAGCTCTTTACCTCCACGTTCGGAATGTCTTTTGTGACCTCTTCTAACATCTTAACACGTTCTTCCACAGAAAACAATGGCGTTTTCGCGCGATTATTGAGAACGCCGATGATCAGATGATCGAATAATTTTGATGCCCTCTTAATAACATCGATATGTCCCAGTGTGACCGGGTCAAAACTTCCCGGATAGATTGCTGTCTTCATGATTTTTGTCTATGCCGCAGGCTGCTGCGGTTTATCTCCTCATTTTATGTGTTTTTTCTGGTTTTGTTCTGGCAATTTCCAGCCTGTGATCTGTCATTAGTACTGGTCACTTCATTACACTTCCTTAATCTTAAGGAAAACATGTTTATTCGTCTTATATTCTTTGATCTTCACGATCTCATACCCGAGTGCACCAGCCCAGGAAAAATCCACGTCAAGAGCTTCCTCAGCGATGATCAGCGTCTCTTCGTCCGCGAGACAGGTATCCTTTAATGCCTCAAGGACTTTTTTCGGAAGATCCATCCGGTACGGTGGATCCATAAAGATAAAGTCAAACGACTTTCCATCCCGTTCAAGTCTCCGAACTGCCTCTGTCACATCCGCAGACATGACCCTGGCCTTTTCTTCCAGGTGGGTTGTCTTTAAATTCTCCCGGATGCAGGAAATCTGTCCGTCACCCTTATCGACAAAGACCGCTTCCTTCGCCCCGCGGCTTAATGCCTCGATTCCAATCGCGCCGCTTCCCGCGAAAAGATCCAGGAATCTTGCCCCGTAAAGGTCATTCTGAAGCATATTGAACAGGGTCTCTTTTATCCGGTCCGTGGTGGGTCTTGTCTCCATTCCATCCACCGTCTTTAAAAGCAGCCGTCTCGCGCTGCCTGCAATCACTCTCATATTTCAACCTCTGAATATTGCAATTATTCGTAACTGTTCAGCAGGTCTGCGCACTTGCTGCGCTGACCGTAAGAAAGCATACCCATTATAATCGCATTTTTTCTATTATACAAGTATTTTTTGCTGTAACATACTCAGTTACTGTCTGCGCAAGGCGTGAACCGTGACACGTAAAAAGCCCTCACAGGGCAGATGGAACTGATGAGGTCCCGTCTTTCCTGCGAAGGCTTTCCGGATGCTCAGGCTTTATTTACCTGCCATCTTCTTTTCCTGCTCCTCGATCATCTTCTTGACCATATAGCCGCCGACGCTGCCGTTCTGGTAAGAAGTCAGGTTGCCGTTGTAGCCGTTTGTGAGCGGTACTCCGAGCTCACCTGCGATCTCCATTTTGAATTTGTCCATCGCTTCCTTTGCTTCCGGAACTACTACACGGTTAGAAGAACTGCTTGTGTTAGACATAAGATACGCCTCCTTTTAGTGTACTGCCTTTCCTGCTTTCGCATCGGGCATGTTTGATGGTACGTTCCTAGTATGATCGTCCTGAAAAATAATACACTGGAAGGTTTTGTGTGAAATGTCGTTTTCTTGCAATTCAACCACTTCGTGCTGTCTTTCGGCTCCGCCTGCAATTCAATATCAGCGGCTTCGAGACTTTTTATTTCTCTTTAAGCGCAAGAAACGCGCAGAGATTCCCTCGTTTCTCCCCCATCGCCCTGTGGGAAAACAGCTTATCCGGGTTGCACTTTGTGCAGATATCTGTGACGGAAATATTCTCTGACGGCACTCCGGCTTCCATCAGGATCCGGCGATTTGCCTCCCAGAGATCCAGCTGACGCTTCCCGATCACGCCGCTCTTAGACGGAAGGACAATGTGTTCACAATCCTCTTTCGAAAATGCATCACGGAAGTTGTCCGCCACATCTTCCCCGACCTCATAACAGTCGCTGCAGATACTCGGTCCCACGCAGCAGATCAGGTCTTCCGGGGCAGTTCCGTATTCCTGCTTCATCGCATGTATCATCTTTTCCCCCATGCGGTTCACGGTTCCTCGCCAGCCGGAATGTGCGAGACCAATGGCATGGTGTTTCGGATCTACAAAATATAACGGAACACAGTCTGCAAAAAATGTTACAAGCGTTACGCCCGGCATGTTCGTCAGAAGTCCGTCGATATCCCGGTAGTCCCGGTCCTTCACAACGCCTTTTCCGAGATCATCCGCGGAGACGACTCGGATATTTGTCGTGTGGGTCTGCCAGGTTAAGACCATTTTTTCCCGGTCTACACCGAGAGCCGCCGCCATCCTGCTGTAATTCTCCAGCACATGTTCCCGGTTATCACCGCGGGTAAAGGAAAAATTCATGGTCGAATACCAGCCCTCGCTGACACCGCCCATTCTCGTGGAGAACGCGTGAGTGACGATTCCCGTGGCATCAAGTACCGGAAATGTCAGATATGTGACACCGCTCTTTGTCACTTCTCTCATATGATCCGCCGCATCTGTTTTTCTGATCCACTGATTCATAAATTTTCCCCTTTCCGAGATATCTCATGCAAAAAACATAAGACTATTTCATTAAAAAGCGTTTCTGATATATGTGATCTCTTCCCCATCGATCCCCGCCGCATCAAACCGGCACGGAGTCTCCTCCGGAAGTTGATGGGAAAACAGATAATACACCGCTGCATTCCGGATCCGCATGGCCTTCCTGTGGTCGATGGCTTCCAGTGAAAAACCAGCCGAACCGCTGGCGCGGAATTTCACCTCGATAAACACGAAATATTTTCCATCCTTCGCGATAATATCGATCTCGCCCTGCTTGCAGCGGTAATTCCTCTCCAGGATCATAAATCCGTTCTGTTTTAAAAAGGCAGCGATCTTTTCTTCATAGATGCTGCCTGTTGCCCGATTATTCTTTGTCACACTCATCCCCCGATTTATGACAATGCAGTCCATACAGCTCATCTCCTGCAGCCGCATAAACATTTTTATTTTCTCTTTACACCTGATCCTCGATCCTGCCAATTTATACGAATTTGGTAATAAACGTCCGTCTGTGGATCGGTGTCGGCCCAAACTCCTTGAGCGCCGTGATATGCGCCGGAGTTCCGTATCCTTTATGTTTCGCAAAACCATACTCCGGATAATCCTTATCGTACTCCTCCATCATATGGTCCCTAGTCACCTTTGCGAGGATGCTGGCTGCCGCGATAGAAACGCTCTTCGCGTCGCCCTTGATGATCGGCACCTGGGGAATCGCAACGCCCGGGATCGTTACCGCGTCGTTTAAGAGGACCTGCGGCACCGGATCGAGCTTCGAGATGGCCTGTCGCATCGCCTCGTAGGTTGCCTGCAAGATGTTGATCTCATCGATCCGCTCCGGACCCACGATTCCCACCGACCACGCGACGGCTTTCTCCTTGATCTCCAAGAACAGTTCCTCTCTACGGCTCTCTGAGAGCTTCTTTGAGTCATTCAGATAAAGGATCTGGCAATCCTTCGGCAGAATCGCCGCACCGGCTGCTACAGGACCCGCAAGAGGTCCACGGCCTGCCTCATCGATTCCACAGATGAACGCGTAGTCTTCATACTGTCTCTCAAATTCCCGCATAAGAGAGAGACGTTCCAGTTCCTTCTCAAGTTTTTCTCCCGTCAGCACCCGTCTTGCCATATTCTGCCCAGCTCCTTATCCTCACATAATTTCTCTGCCTGCACGCGCAGATTCTCCCCTTTCATTTCATCAAAACAGTCATCATCTGAATATTTCCGGGAAATATCTGCATCCCTCTGTATTTTCAGAGTTTTATATTATTCCGCTTCTTCTTTCTTTTCCGGCATCTCCAGCGTAATCCTTCCAAGCTTTCCGCCCCGGAATTCATCGAGCAGCAGTCTCGCAGCCTTCGTGAGATCATTCACTCCGCCTTTCGTCAGGCATGCGCGGGCTGCCGCGATCTCATCGAGAAGCTCATACGGTTTCTTTCCGTCCTCCTCGATTCCATAGCGCTCCTTTAAGAGTCCCGGAGTGATATTCCTAAGATAATCCGCAAGCTCGGATGCCAGCTCATCTTTTTCCAGAATCTCATCGTTGATGGAACCTAAAAATGCCAGCAAAAGACCCACCCTCTGGTCCTCAAATTTTGGCCATAAGATACCTGGGGTGTCAAGAAGCTCCACCTGCTTGTTTAAGCGGATCCACTGATTTCCTTTTGTGACGCCAGGCTTATTTCCGGTCTTCGCAGCCGCCTTTCCGGCAAAACTGTTAATGAAGGTGGATTTTCCCACGTTCGGGATCCCCACCACCATGGCGCGCACCGGGCGGTTTAAGATTCCGCGTCTTCTGTCGCGCTCGATCTTCTCCTTACATGCCTCCTGGATCAGGGCATTCAACTGTTTTAAGGTTGCCTTTGCCCTCGCGTCGATCTTCATGACCTGAAAACCCTGGCTCTCAAAGTAAGTGATCCACGCCGCGTTTGCCTTCTCAGAAGCGAGATCTGCCTTGTTTAAAAGGATCACACGGCCTTTTCCAGCTGCGAGACTGTCAATATCCGGGTTGCGGCTGGCTAACGGCGCGCGCGCGTCCACGAGCTCGATCACGAGGTCTACAAGCTTCACGTCCTCTTTCATGGCGCGTTTCGCCTTTGTCATATGGCCTGGATACCACTGTATATTCATAATAATTGTCTCCGTCCTTTCCTGCTACCGGACGAAACCAAGTCTGGAAAATGGCTGAAACCGCAGCCAGACGCGTCCGATGAGATTTTCCCGTTTTATATTTCCAATGCCGGAAAACCGGCTGTCTTCACTCGATTCCCGGTTGTCTCCCAGGAGAAAATATTCATCATCCCCAAGCTCCACCGGATATTCGGCTGCCCCGGCGATCGTGGCCTCACCAAGACCGTCCTGAGCCTTTAAGAGTTCCCCGTTGACATAGATGGACCCGTTTTTGATCTGGACCGTTTCCCCGGGGAGTCCGATGATCCGCTTGATTCCAGGCTGCTGCCCTTCCCGCTCAAACACAACGACATCAAGCCGGTTCGGTTTCCCGATATCGTAGGACAGGCGGTTCATCAATACCACGTCTCCGGATTCCAGCACGGGCTTCATGGAACTTCCATTCATCTCGACCCTGCTTCCAAAACAAAACACAAGATAACACGCAAGGGCAACCATGACTGCGCAGTCGACCGCCCATTCCGTGAGCCGGTGAAGTCTGTTCGGTTCCTTTTCCTCAAAAAATTCCATGGCGAGGCCCCCTCTCTGAAAGGCAATTGTTCCGTGACTAAGTAACTCCCACAATTGCCGCCAAAATTCGTAATCCGGGCTATCACCCTGCTTACTTATATCGGCTTGGCTGTCAAATATCTGCCCATCCTTGCACGCAAGCACGCAGTCTGGTCATCCGCTTAACAGCACTTTCATATAAAAAAGAATGTGCCTTGGCACATTCTCGCGCCTCGCGCGGTCGCTTGCGACAATCTACATCTTCGCGCGAGTGCGCATCCTTGGCACGTTGGTGCCTTTTAATGTAACAGGGAATTCCTCGTAATTTCCTGTTACATTAAAAACAAAGGGACAATTTTCATTGCCCCTTTGATCTACTGACTCTCTGTACAGTTATGAATTATTTTACTAATTCTTTAACCTTTGCTGCCTTACCTACTCTTGTTCTTAAGTAGTAAAGTTTCGCACGACGAACTTTACCTCTTCTAACAACCTCAACGTTCTCAACAGACGGGGAATGAAGCGGCCATGTCTTCTCAACGCCGATACCGTTGGAGTTCTTTCTTACTGTGAAAGTCTCTCTAACGCCGCCGTTCTGCCTCTTGATAACTGTACCCTCGAAAACCTGGATTCTCTCACGGTTTCCCTCTTTGATCTTAGCGGATACTCTTACAGTGTCACCTACGTTGAAGCTCGGTACAGACTCTTTTAACTGTGCAGCTTCGATATTCTTGATAATGTCGTTCATTGATATGAACCTCCTTAAAGTATTCGATGTTCTTACCCGCATCATCTTTTCCTGCGGCAGCGGACCATCTCTTATGATTTAAGCCTCCGTATCGACAGGGTTTCCCTGTCTTTCGGATACCACAGTTTCATATTTTACCATACCGTCAGCCAAAATGCAAGCGGTTTTCTCAAAAATCGCACAAAATTTTGCAGGCCAAAAGTCTCATTTTTCCAGCTGCTGCATGGATCAGACGGTCTCTTCCCCGTCACGTTCCGCCGCAGCTTTCTCTTCATTTTTGACCTTCTGGGCGTTCTCCGCTTCCTGTTGTCTCAGCAGTTCATCTAAAAACTTCTGCTCCTTCTTCGACAGGACCGCATCCCCAAGAAGCTCTGGCCGGTTCTTTAACGTGCGGATAATAGACTGTTCCCTGCGCCATTTCTCCACATTCGCGTGATGTCCGGAAAGCAGGATATCCGGCACTTTTTTTCCCATAAATACTTCCGGACGGGTGTACTGGGGATATTCCAACAAGTTGTCGTGGAACGTCTCAAACTCCGCGGACACGTTGTTGTTCAGCACTCCCGGCACAAGTCTTGAGATGCAGTCGATCATCATCATCGCCGGAAGCTCGCCGCCAGTGAGAACATAGTCTCCTGCGGAGAGATAATCTGTAGCGATCATCTCGAGGACACGCTCATCCACGCCTTCATAATGGCCGCAGAGGAACACCAGATCTTCCTCCTTCGCGAGATCTTCCGCGATGCTCTGGTTGAATGTCTGTCCCTGGGGTGTCATATAGATCACCCTCGGCTTCTTTCCGATCTTCTCCACAAGCGCCTCGTAAGCGCGGTAGATCGGCTCCGCCTGCATGACCATCCCGGCACCGCCTCCGTAAGGATAATCATCCACCTTGCCATGGCGCTCTAATGTATAATCGCGGATATTCACCGCCTCAAACGATACGATTCCCTTTGCTGCCGCACGGCCGAGAATACTTGTCTCCAGACCGTTCATGATCATTTCCGGGAACAGGGTAAGTACATGAAAGTTCATCGATACCTCCCCTACAGATCAAGAAGTCCCGGAAGAACATGTACAAGCATTTCTTCCTTGTCGAGATCCACGTCCAGGATGCAGTCGCGGATCGCCGGGAGAAGAAGCTCTTTTCCCTCCAGTGTCTTCACGCAGTACACATCATTCGCTCCGGTCTCCATGACATCCGTCAAAGTTCCAAGTGTCTCTCCCTCGTCCGTGATGACGTTAAGTCCGATGAGGTCTGTGATAAAGAACTCATCCTCCTCCAGCGGGATCGCCTGGTCTCTCGTGATCAGAAGGTCCTTCTGACGCCAGCCTTCCACCTCGTTCATGGTATCCACGCCGTCAAATTTCAAGATGACCATGTTTTTAAAGAATTTCACCTGACGGACCTTTAACTCCCGTGCCTCTCCTCTTCCGAGGTCCAGGATCACTTTATCTAATTTTTTAAAGCGCATCACGTCATCGGTGGTCGGATATACCTTCACCTCGCCGCGCACACCGTGCGGGGAGGTAATGACGCCTACGCGAAGATATTTTTCCATATTGTCTCCTTAATGACAGAAAGGGGACTGCAGCCGGGAAAAATCCTGTCCACAGTCCCTCACGATTACTGAATTTCAACAATCACTTTCTTATCCATCTTGGAAGAAGCCGCCTTCACAACGGAGCGGATGGCTTTCGCGATCCTTCCCTGCTTTCCGATCACCTTTCCCATATCGGTCGGGGCAACCTTAAGCTCAATGACGATCTCTTCTTCTTTTTCAGATTCCGTAACAACGACTTCATCTGGATTATCAACCAGCGCTTTGGCGATAACTTCTACCAATTCCTTCATTGAATCCACCTCGATTACTGGATACCGGCTGCCTTTAAGAGCTTAGCAACAGTCTCAGTCGGCTGAGCGCCTGTTCCTAACCACTTCTTAGCTGCTTCCTCGTCGAATTTGATGGTGCTCGGCTCTGTGTTCGGATCGTAGTATCCAACCTCTTCGATGAAGCGACCGTCTCTCGGGGAACGGGAATCTGCAACGATAATTCTATAGAAAGGAGCCTTCTTCTGACCCATTCTTCTTAATCTCATCTTAACTGCCATGACAATTTCACCTCCTTGGTTTTTTCGTTTATCAGCCATGCGGGAATCGCATTTGCCTTCTTATCATAAATTGCGGTATTTAGAAAGGTAATTTCATCTTTCCAAGCATGCCGCCCAGTCCGCCAAGCCCTTTCCGCTTGCCGCCTCCCATCATTCCGGGAAGCTGCTTCATGAGCTTTTTCGACTGTTCAAACTGTTTGACGATCCGGTTCACCTCGGCAATATCTACGCCGGCTCCCTTTGCGATCCTCTGCTTTCGCGACGGATTTAAGAGCGACGGATTCGCCCGCTCCTCCTTCGTCATAGAGAGAATGATCGCCTCCACTTTATCCATGGATTTCTCGTCTATTTCAACATTTCCCTTCATCTGAGACATTCCCGGCATCATGTTTAAGATGCTGTTCATGCCGCCCATCTTTTTGATCTGGCGCATCTGATCCAGGAAATCGTTAAAATCAAATTCTGCTTTGCGAAGTTTCTGGCTCATTTCTTTCGCCTTCTCTTCGCTCACCTCAAACTCGGCTTTCTCGATCAGGGAAAGGATATCACCCATTCCAAGGATTCTCGAAGCCATACGGTCCGGATAAAACTGTTCCAGATCGGAGAGCCTCTCGCCCATACCGACGTAGAGGATCGGTTTTCCCGTTACGGCACGAATGGATAATGCCGCACCGCCTCGCGTATCACCATCAAGCTTTGTTAAGATCACGCCATCGACGCCGATCTTATCATTGAAGCTTCCGGCTACATTTACTGCATCCTGACCGGTCATCGCGTCGACAACGAGGATCGTCTGGTCGACTTCAACGGCTTCCTTGATATTGACGAGCTCATCCATCATGGACTCGTCGATCTGAAGACGTCCTGCCGTATCGAGGAATACGAGATTCATGCCTTCTTTTCTGGCATGTTCCACAGCGGCTTTCGCGATATTCACCGGATTCTGGTTATCACCCATCGTGAAGACCGGAACTCCGACTTTCTCACCGTTTACCTGTAACTGCTTGATCGCAGCAGGACGGTAAACGTCGCAGGCCGCAAGGAGCGGCTTTCTGCCCTTCGCCTTAAACTTTCCGGCAAGCTTTGCCGTAGTCGTTGTCTTACCGGCACCCTGAAGTCCGATCATCATGATCACGGTGATCTCATTCTGGGGCTTTAAGGCAATCTCTGTGGTCTCGGAACCCATAAGCTTTACGAGTTCCTCGTTTACAATTTTTATTACCATCTGTCCCGGAGTCAGGCTCTCTAAGACATCCTGTCCGATCGCACGCTCCTGTACAGAACTGATAAACTGTTTAACAACTTTAAAACTTACATCGGCTTCCAGGAGAGCCATCTTGACTTCCTTCAGGGCAGCTTTTACATCCGCCTCTGTCAGTCTTCCTTTGCCTCTTAAGTTTTTAAAGACATTCTGTAATTTATCGGCTAAACTTTCAAATGCCATGAAAACTCTCCCTCTGGCTTACAGCTTCCCGATCTCCTCGGAAATCGCTTCGATCCTGTCGATCAGGGATCGGTCACCGTCCTTTTTATATTGGCCAGCCAGTTCCTTAATCTCTTCTACCATTTTCTTTGTCTGGTTGAATTTCTCGACAAGCTTCAGTTTTTCCTCGTATCCGGAAAGAATCTTGTCACAGCGCTTCACCAGGTCATGCACGCCCTGTCTGCTGATTCCCTGTTCTTCGGCGATCTCGCTGAGGGACATGTCATTAAATACCACATCTTCATATACACGCCGCTGGTGCTCCGTTAAGAGCTCTCCATAGAAATCATACAGAAGACCCTGTGCTACAATTTTTTCCATATCAGGTCACCTGCGATATCATACTATAAACGGAGAAGGTTGTCAAGTGTTTTTGCTTGACATTTTATTTATTTTAAATTTTTTCTTTTCAGATATCTGATGCGTATTTCTTCTAGTCTGGAAATATCCCATTAAACCGGGATTTTCATTTTTTTCTGTAAAACATAAACACCCGCCGCCAGGCAGGTGTTTATGTACTCTTATATAGGAAGGAGCGATTATTTTATAAAGCTACCAGCACCATATCTTTTGCAGATTCCGGAAGTTCTTCACCATCCATGGATACGCTTAATACAAAGTTTACATGGTACTTTGCACTGATCTGATCCAGTTCTGCGAGAGTTGCAGTGATATCTTCTCCCTCAAGACCAGCGAGCTTCAAGAAGCTGTCGAGATACATAGCCTCGAGATCGTGATCCTGGGAAATAATTCCGCAGATGAAACCGATAAAGCCTTCAGCCGTACTTACAGAGAACTCCGCTACGTTGATTAAGCGGATCTTATTGTTAAGCTCGTACATATGTTTCGAGCTCTTATCAAGGTAAACGATTGAACCTTTTGCCTCTTTCACAGCTGTGTTAGCCATATCAAGTAAATATTTAGTTTTTCCTTTTCCCTTCCGTCCTGCGATGATCTGAACCATAATGCACTCCTCCTTGGATTTTATATATTTTGTATAAAAAATCTCTTGTTTGTAAATTTATTATAGACTATTTGCTGAAAATTTGCAACCATTATTTCTAAATTTCGAAATAATTTCATACAAAAGCAGAATGTACTTCCAACACTTGCAGAATCTGCCGCCGACAGTTCTTTACGGATGCCGGGAGCAAAAAACAGGACACGAAAGCCTCCGAATCCCCCGAAAACTTTCATGTCCTGTTCATTCACGCTTTTTTCTTCCTGTTTTCCGCTATCGGTCGATCTTCTCAATGATCGTCGACATATCCGAATAGAGGGCATCGCGGCTGTCCGCGTGCATTACAACGGATGCGTACTCTTTTCCGTCCGCGTCCCTCTCCCCCATGATCAGGCAGTAGCCCGCTGCCTGGGTGGTTCCGGTCTTTCCGCCGAATACGGAGAGGCCCTCCGGCATCTCTTTCTTTCCGAGCATGTAGTAGTTGCTGACACTCCAGGATGCGGTCTTGTCCGATCCGTCCGCCCCTTTATAGGCCCCCGTGTATGTCTTCGTCCCGATAATATCCCGGAACTTCTCATACTTTAACGCCTCATGGAACATCAAATAGAGATCATAGGCGGTCATATAGTGATCCGCATTCGTCAGACCGTTGGCATTCGCAAAATGCGTCCCTGTTGCACCGATCTGTACAGCCTCTTCATTCATCATCTTCACAAAGCCCTCGATGGATCCGCCCATGTGGACCGCGATAGCATTCGCCGCGTCGTTTCCAGATGGGATCAGAAGGCCGTAAAGAAGCTGCTCCAGTGTCAGCTTGTCTCCGGGAACGACTCCCGCCATGGAGGAACCGCTCTCCGTGATCACCGACTCCTGGGGAACCGTCACCACATCATCAAGATTCCCATATTTTAAAGCAATAAGTGCCGTCATGACCTTTGTCGTGCTGGCAGGGTTTCTCCGTTCAAAGACATCCTGTGCGAAAACAGCATTTCCGCCGTCTAACGGAAACACTCCGGCAGACTCCGCTGTGAGCGTCTCATCCACGCTCGTTTCATCTGTCACCACCGCCAGGTCTGCCGCAAATCCATCCGCCGTCCTTCCGCTTCCGGAGGCGGCAAACGTCCCGATCCTCTGATCCAGGGCGTAGGAACTTCCTGCACCTGCGGACTTCGCGCAGCCAGACGCGCCAAGAACCAGGAAGAGTCCCACGATTCCCGGGATCCATCTTATCTTCTTTCCCATTACTTATACATCTCGCGCCATTCCAGATCGCCGCGGTCCAAGGCCTTGATCAGAAGTTCCGCCGTAGCGAGGTTTGTCGCTAACGGGACATTGTGGATATCGCAGAGTCTCACAGCCTTGTTGACATCCGGCTCATGGGACTTCGGGGACAGCGGATCTCTTAAGAAAATCACGAGATCCATATCGTTGTTCTCGATCTGTGCTCCCATCTGCTGCTCTCCGCCAAGATGCCCCGGCAGAAATTTATGGATATTTAAGTTTGTGACTTCCTCGATGAGTTTGCCGGTGGTTCCGGTCGCATAGAGGTTATGTTTACTTAAGATTCCCTTGTACGCAATACAGAAGTTCTGCATCAGTTTCTTTTTGGAATCATGAGCGATCAGTCCAACATTCATAACAATACCTCCTAGAATTCTAGTTTATTTTGCTGCAGTCCGACGTTTAAGAGAACGCCGATGCCGATATAAAGACTTACCAGAGAACTTACACCATAACTGATAAACGGAAGCGGAAGCCCGGTGTTCGGGAAAATTCCGGTGGCAACCGCAATGTTTGTAAATGCCTGGAATCCAACGAGAGCAGCTATTCCCGTACAGAGAAGCTTTCCAGTCAGGTCTCTCGTTCTCCCTGCCATTCGCAGGCATTCAAATACAAAGAGAAGATACAGGACCAGCACAAGCATGCAGCCCACAAAGCCCATCTCCTCGCCGATCACGGCGAAAATAAAATCGGTGTGTTCCTCCGATAAGAAATTTCCGTTCTTTACGGAAATGGCCGTTTCATTGAGCAGGCCCTTTCCATACAGCATTCCCGATCCGATGGCCATCTTTGAGTTATCCTGCTGGACATTCAGGTCCGCGTATTTTCCAGGATTGACGAAGGCAAGGATTCGGTTTACCTGGTATCCTGTCAGAAACGGCACAGCGTCCCGCTCGGCGAGAAATACCGTGAGGGCCAGCCCCGGGATCACGACGGCGGCAGCGCCGACGATCCATTTGTAGCTGAGTCCCGCGACAAAGATCAGGCATACGATGATAAACATGATAACGATACTCGTGGACAGATCCGGCTGCTTCATAATTAGAAGCAGCGGAACAGCAGCAAACGCTCCGACGATGATCAACGTGCGGAGATTATTGATCTTCTCCTGATTTCGCTGCAGAAACCAGGAGAAGAAAATGATCAGACCGATCTTAACAAATTCCGACGGCTGGAAACGTCCGATAACAGGAAGCGTGATCCAGCGTCTCGCACCGGTTCCGGCTCCTCCGAACTGTCCCGCAACGATGATCGCGAGAAGGATCACCACACATCCAAGGTAGATCACGCCGGTGCAGCGCATCAGTTTGTGGTAATCTGTCAGAGCCAAGAAGAACATGATCACCAGTCCGCCGAAAAGGCCGATCAACTGGCGGTTGATATAGCTTCTGTCTCCGTTTACCGCGCTGTTGATCACGAGAAGCCCGATGGCGTTTAATGCCAGGGCATAGAACAACAGGCGGAAATTGAAGTTTTTAAAATTGTATTCTGAAAACATGTATTAAAATGTCCCCTTAACTAGCAGTTCACGAACCGGGATGCTGGCGTACAGGACAGGGAGCTTCTCTCCCACCCTTTTGTGGTCCATATGGATCACCTTGACCTCCAGCTGCTCCGGATCGATCATCATATATCTTGATATGACTTTTATCATGTCGTTTTTTAACATCTCGAGGATCTCCGGCGTACATCCGGCCCGGTCTGCGATCAGCAGAAATTCAAGCCGTTTTTTTGCTATGTTTCCGGAATTTCTTCCTGTCAGGATATGGAACAGCCTCTTCTTCATTTATGCCCGTTTTAAGAGACCGCTAAACATATGGAAGAATCCTTTATTTTTCTCAAGCCCCATAAGCGGCACCTCCTGACCAAGTATCCGCTTACAGATATTAAGATAAGCCTGTCCGGCAAAGGAATTCATTCCCACCAGAGGTTCCCCCTGGTTCGTGGAGATCACGATCTCCTCATCGTCCGGGATCGCGCCGAGGATTGGGATTCCGAGAATATCCGTCACGTCCTCCATTGACATCATATCCCCGCGCCGGACCATATCCATCCGGATCCGGTTTACGATGAGATCCATCTTTGAGATCTCCTCTGCTTCCAGAAGACCGATGATCCGGTCAGCGTCACGGATTGCTGACACCTCGGGAGTCGTCACCACAAAGGCACGGTCCGCTCCGGCGATGGCATTCTTAAATCCCTGCTCGATTCCAGCAGGACAGTCTAACAGTACATAATCAAACTCTTCTCTCAGGTCATCCACCAGCTTTCGCATCTGGCCGGGAGTCACGGAAGACTTGTCCCTGGTCTGGGCGGACGGAAGTAAAAACAGGTTTGGATATCTTTTGTCTTTTATCAGTGCCTGCTTCAGACGGCAGTTTCCCTCCACGACGTCCACAAGGTTGTAGACGATGCGGTTCTCCAGTCCCATCACCACGTCGAGGTTTCTCAGACCGATATCTGTATCGATCAGAATTACTTTTTCCCCAAGCATGGCAAGTCCTGTACCGACATTCGCTGAGGTCGTCGTCTTGCCAACACCCCCTTTTCCGGATGTAACAACAATGACTTCACTCATAAGAATATCCTCCTGTATTCAGTTGTAATGTACCGCAGCGGTTCTATTTTCTGAGAATGGCGCTGCCTGGACATAAATCCACAAAATATATTTTACATGAAAAAAGCAAAAAATTCCAGTAAAAAATAGAGTTTATAAAAAATTTACAGTTAAAGGTTGTCAAGCAACTAAACGGACTGCGTGCGTGCACGCAAGGATGGTTAGGCATTTGGCTTAAATAAAATTCAGTGCGCTCAGAAAGCTCTTCTTGATCGGCTCCTCTACAACTTTCCCGTTTTCAGACAGGATCATCATCGGCCCCCGTCCCAGGTGACGTCCGTTCCCGGCTTTTTTCAGGGAAAGTCCAGCGATCCGCACAGACATCGGTGCCATCTCGAAGGCGACGATCACCGCGTCCTCATTCCCGCAGACACCTGCGCAAGCCGCTCCGCGGAGCGCCCCTAAGACGACGATATTTCCTTTCGCGCTGACCTTCGCTCCCTTTTCCACGTCACCGATCACGACGATACTGGCTTCCGATTCCAGTTCATCCCCGTCGCGGAGATTTCCCTTATAAAACTGGCCTGTTAGGGAAGACAGCTCCATAAGTCTCTCATTTAACGCCTGCTCACACTTTCTCGTCCGGTTCCCGTCCGTGTCGAGAAGGCAAAGCACCTCAATGTCAGAGTTTTCCGTAATAGTCTGAACGACGCGGTACTCCTCCTCCGGTGTCAGATCACGTCCTTCCAGTGTCAGTGTCATCTGGGCAGCTCCCCAGAATTTCGCCGTCGCCTTGAACTTCTTTGCGATTGCCTGAAGAACCTCCTCAAAATCCAGGTCTTTCTCCAGATAGACCGTCATTCCCGCTTTATTTCCCTTGATTACGACAGCATCTTTCATCTTGAAATCCCCCTTTATGTAACTTCGGCAGGTAAACCAGACCGCCGGTCCGTCAACGCCTTACAGCCCGGCAGATTCGCCGGGCTGCAGCTTTTTGTTTGTGCAGTGCGTGGATTAGTCTCCGATCTCTACGGTCGAAGAGTTCAGCGCACTGTTATTCAGAATGTAATTCAGGTCTGTATATCCGTAGTAGAAACGATATATATTTTTCGCGGCGGCCGCCGCGTTGGATGACGAATATCCATAAGGAATATTTACCGTCACCGCGATTTCGGGATTCTGGTACGGTGCAAAGGAAACGAAGAACGCATGGTTGATGCGGTGTCCGTTTTTGATTTCCTCGGCGGTACCTGTCTTGCCGGCGATATCCACCTCGAGATCGCTGAAGATCTTTCTCGCGGAACCGTCGGAAATAACCCGGCGCATACCGGTGTGGACCGCGTTCCATGTGGAATCCTTCACATCGATGACAGAGCGGACCTCCGGAGTGAAATCTTCTAAGAGATTTCCCTGGGAATCTGTCATCTTATCGAGAAGGCTCAGTTTGAAGACTGTTCCCTTGTTGGCCACAGCCGTGATATATCTGGAAAGCTGGACGTTGGAGTAAGAGTTCTTACCCTGTCCGATGGAGGACGCCTCCGGCTTCTCCGTTGTCATCTGCGGCTCTCTCTCAGCGATCTCGATTCCAGATGTCTCATCCAGACCGAACAGCGACGCGTATTTCCGGATCTTCTCGATACCGAGCTCCGGTGAATAGTTGCCGTTCTCGTCCATGGAGAGACGGTGTCCCATCTCAGAGAAGAACACGTTGCAGGAGTTCTGGATACCGTGGACCACATCGAGAGGTCCATGCTGTCCCGGATAGATCCAACATCTCAACGCCGGTGAGATCTCCTTATAGATGCCGGTACAGTTCACCGTGTCGTTTAATCCGATGACTCCCTCCTCCAAAGCCGCTACCGCGATGATCGGTTTGAAGGTGGAACCCGGCGCTTTCTGTGCCTGAGTGGCATTGTTGAAGAGTGGCAGGGACTGGTCATTATTTAACTTATTGTAATACTCCGCATCCACAATTCCGGAGAACTTGTTATTGTCGTAGCTCGGGTATGTCACCAGCGCCCGCACCTCACCGGTGTTGACGTCCGTGATGACCGCGCTGGCGGAACACGGATCCAGAGCCAGCTGGGCCGGTGTGATCTCGATATCGGAGATCTTCTTTCTGATAAACTGGAACGCGTACTCGTCTCCTCCCGCCTCCAGCATCCGGACTTCATTCTCGTCGTATGCCAGGATATTCTGGTCATAGAGGGCGAGGCAGAGTTCCTTGCCGGATACGGTGCCGTTGTTTACGAGATACCGGAAGATCTTCTTTGTGAAGGCCGCATCGTTCTGCAGGTCATCCAGCACATACTCCACGATGGTCCGGTAAATGCTGTCCGCGTCGGAATATCTGGACTCGATCTTTAACTTTGTCGTGTCGATCCAGCTCTCAGCGATTCCGTCGTACAGGTAATCCCTGAGGCTGATGGAATCGTCTTTCCACGCCTTGTAGGTATCGGACTCCTGGTCGATCTTATCCGTCTTGATGATCTGACGCTCGGAAAGCAGCGTGTAGATATACTGCATGTAGGCAAACATATCTTCCGGCAGGTCCACCATCTTTCTTGCGGATCCGTCCGTGAGCTCGCTCCTGATCTGAGCCAGGATCTGCTCTCTCGACTGACTGTATTTCGCGTAAATATTTTTCTCTGTCTGGGATGCCTCCGGCGCGGAGAACGCAGAAAGATCCAGAACATTGTTGTTGATCAGCTGATAGTAAACATCCTTCACCGGAATCGGGATATTCGCCGCTTTCTTGTAATCGTTGTCATCCAGGTCACGGTTTACAAGCTTGTCCGTGATGATACCGGCGAGCTGCTGTTCCAGAATATGGTACACACCGATCTGAAGATCACGGTCCAACGTCAGGTAGATGTCATGTCCGGCCTCCGGCTCCGTCCTCTTAACAACCTCCAGAATCCGTCCCATACTGTCCACATACATGGTCTGGGAACCTTTCTTGCCCTGAAGTTCTGTCTCCATGGACGCTTCGATTCCGGTCTTACCCACAAGGTCTGTCAGCTCGTAATCCGGGTTCGTCTCCCGCAGTTTTTCGAGCTCATCATCCCAGACTTTTCCGATATAGCCGATGATCGGCGCAAAATATACACTGTCATTGTATACACGGATCGTGGATTCCTCGATTTCTACACCCTTTAAGTTTCCGGAGTTTTCTAGGATATCCGTCATGGTCTCCTTGCTGACATCGGAGGCGATCGTCGTGGACTCATATTTCCGGTATGCAGTGAGTCCCATCGTGTAGCGAATGTTGATGATCCCGAGAGCTTCCTCGTCGGTGAACTCGATAGGAGCTCCGTTGTCATCCTTCAGCTGGTCAAGACCGTAGTACTTCACCCTGTCGTCAAAGACTTCCCTCGCCGTCACATCGGAAGGATATTTTCCTTCCGCGTCATCCAGCTCGTCCGTCTTTTTTAATCCGTAGTAATCGCTCAGGAAACGTCTTCTTGCCGTCTCGCTGGTCGTCGTGAAGATCATCTCGCCGGAGGAATCATATCCAATGGAAAAATCACCTTCCACGCTCTCGCCATGGCGGTTCAAAATCCGAACAAGCTCTAAAAGCATCCGGTTTCTGTCATTGGATCTCTTGTAATCTCCGTTATCCTGAAGCGTCACATTGTACGACAGTTTATTATATGCAAGAACATTCCCGTTTCTGTCATAAATATTTCCACGGGTACCGGTAAGACTGATCTTTTTCTCCGTCTTTGCCATATAGTTTTCCTGGAACTGCTCTCCCTCAATGATCTGCAGCTTGAACAGGCGCATGCCCAGGATCGCATAAAGCCCCACAAATACCACCGACAGGATCACAAGTCTTGACGACAGCAGCTTTTTCAAAAACTCTTTCAGGATCTCAGAAAAATCGTTAAACAATCGTTGTGTCTCTCCTTTTTTCCATCTCTTCCAGTTTGCGGCTGATATACAGGAACAGCCGGTACAGGATCAGTGTTGTCACAACGGTGAAGATCGTCTCCGGCAGGATAATATTGATAAAATAATAACCGAAATTCAATCTTCCCCGCACCAGGAAGCCGAATACGTAAAGATAGAAATTATAAAATACTTCGTTCAGCGCCGAAAGCACCAGCGGCAGCGTAATATAGTCCTCATAATAGTATTTTGTACAGATTCCGTTTACATAGCCCATCCAGATAAAGACAAGTGTATGGAACCCCAAAGGGCCTCCGGATGACAGATCCATCAAAAGTCCCACGATCAGACCGTATCCCATCCCCCATGCGCTTCCCCTGATAAATCCAAAGGAGAACACCAGGATCACCATGAGGTTTGGGTATACCGCCAGGAACGGCAGCAGCGGAAAAATACATGTCTGCACGATAAATGCCAGGATCACCAGAACAAAGTTTACGATGATCCGTTTCATATTGCTATTCATTGATCTCCGGCCCCGCATCCTTTAAGTCTGTGATCACCAGGACCTCCTGAAGTCTGTCGAACCTCGCGGCAGGAATCAGGTATCCCGATTTTGTCAGGTTGTCATTGTAGTCTACCGTGATGTCCGTGGCATATCCCACTAGAATTCCCGGCAGAAACTTTCCGCTGATATTAGAGGTGACGATCATGTCGCCGTCCTTGATATCATCGTCCTTTTCCATGTAAGAAAGCTTTAAGCGGCCCTCTTTAAAGAGCTGCAGATCACCTGCCACGATGCAGGAGTCCCCAGACTGCTGTGCCATGGCACTCACACGGCTGGAATCATCAATGATGGAGCGGACCGTGGCGTAGTTCGCGCCCACGTCTGTGACGATGCCAACAAGACCGCCGCCTGCGATGACATTCATGTCCTCCTTGATTCCGTCATCAGACCCTTTGTCGATGCGGAATACGGAAAACCAGGAGCTGGAGTCCTTTGCGATGATCCGGGCACCGATCTTATGGTACTGCATGTACTCCTGATCCAGCTCGTAGAGGCTTCTTAAACGCTCTAACTCAAACTGTTCGGAGCGGAGTCTCGTGTTCTCCTCCGTCAGTTCATCCACTCTCGTCTTTAAGGTCTCATTCTCCGCCAGTGCCGTCTTAAGCTTTCCGACACTGCTCAGTTCATTGTAGAGGCCGCCGCCAACCCGGTTCACGCCGGACTGGATCGGCACCAGCACATAGCCCACCGCGGTTCTCAGCGGGTTTAAGATGCTTCCCTTGATGGTCGTGATTCCGATCATGCAGACGCAGAGAAGCGACAGTCCAAATAGAAAATATTTCGTATTGTTTTTCATGTTTCAAAAATTCCCCGTTCTCTAAGGCTCACATAGGAATTATCTCCGATAATGATATGGTCTAAAAGCGGGACTCCCATAAGACTCCCTGCTTCCCGGACCCGTTCTGTGAAGATGCAGTCTTCCCGGCTGGGTGCCGGGTCCCCGCTGGGATGGTTGTGGAGCAGGATGATCCCGCAGGCCCTGAAGCGCAGCGCCTCGATATAGATCTCCCGCGGTGTCGCGCAGGATGCGTTCACCGTTCCCCTGGAGACTGTGATGTCCCTCAACAGAATATTTTTCGTGTTCAGGAGCAGAAGCTTTAAGTTCTCCTGCTCTAAATGGCGCATTTCCTCCATATAAAAAGCCGCCACTTTCGACGGTGCGTCAAAGACGATGGTCTTCTCCGATGCCGCCGCCTTCCAGATTCTGGCGGAGAGTTCTCCGATACAGGCAAGCTGGATCGCCTTCACCTCACCGACACCGCGGATCTCCTTATAGTCTTCCACTGTTCCATGAAGAAGTCCTGCGAGTCCCGGCGGATTTCCGGCATTTAAGATTTCCTCCGCCATGTCCCGCACCGGAATATTTTTCGTCCCGGAGCGCAGGATCACGGAGAGAAGCTCCGCGTCCGAGAGGGATACCGGACCTTTCTCCAGCACCTTCTCATAGGGGCGTTCTGAGATCGGAAGCCCCTTCATTGTCTTTCCATTTTTCTTTTCCATACTGACATTCCGCCTTTCCTGTCTCTCCAAGTACACGATACGGCAGATGTCCCCTTTTCCTACAGAAAATGGTAGATTAAAATTGCAATGATCACGCCGATGATGCTCGCCATCGTGATCCGGATGCTAAGTCCGAACGTGATCACGAGGATCCCGAGGTTAAGGATCAGTGGATCGTTAAGACCAAAGGATTCTCCAAAATTCAACCAGGAAAGTCCCGGCACCTTCGCTGTCATCTCCCCGATAAAGCCTCCCAAAACGATTCCGGAAAGCAGAAGGAGAAGCAGCGCCCAGGAACTCTTACTCTTCATACTGTTTCATTCCTCTCGATCGCTGGAACTGCGCATGATCGTCAGTCCCGGCGGCTGTTTGTTTCGCCTATGCAGGAAATTTTAGCATATTTCACACCCAAAAACAATGAGTTAAGAAAAAGTTCACACTCTTACAGTGTCACGATCCCTGCATCCACTAACTTCTGAAGGGACATTAAGATACCGAGCTTCGCATGATACCATGTGAGTCCGCCCTGGAAGTATACCGCGTACGGCGGCTTGATCGGACCGTCTGCGGAAAGTTCGATTGAGGACCCCTGAACAAACGCTCCTGCTGCCATGATGACATCGGAATCGTATCCCGGCATCGCCCACGGCTCCGGAGTCACGAAGCTGTCCACCGGCGCTGCCGCCTGGATGCCCTCGCAGAACTTGATGACGCCTTCCGGTGTTCCGAAGGTGATGGCCTGGATGATATCGTGACGACTCTCAGTGCCGTTCGGAACGACGCCGAAGCCCAGCTTCTCGTACACGTTTGCTGCGAAGATCGCGCCCTTTAACGCACCCGCAACAACGGTCGGAGACAGGAAAAGTCCCTGGTAGAGAGACTGGCTGACACCGAGGCTGGCACCAACCTCTTTTCCGAGACCCGGAGCTGTCAGGCGGTATGCCGCCCGCTCCACGCAGTCCCTGCGTCCGACGATATAGCCGCCGATCGGGGCAAGTCCGCCGCCCGGGTTCTTAATTAAGGAACCGACGATCATGTCCGCTCCCACATCTGTCGGCTCCATCTCCTCCACGAACTCGCCGTAGCAGTTATCTACCATGCAGATCACATCCGGCTTGATAGACTTGATAAAGGAGATCAGCTCGCCGATACGCTTTACGGATAAGGTTGGTCTTGTGGCGTATCCCTTGGAGCGCTGGATCTCGATGAGTTTTGTTCGCTCATTGATAGCTTTTTTGATGTTCTCAAAGTCGAAATCACCGTTCGGAAGAAGATCCACCTGGCTGTAGGTAATGCCGAACTCCTTTAAGGAACCGACAGAATCACGGATTCCGATGACTTCCTCTAAAGTATCATACGGTTTTCCTACCGGGGAAAGGATCTCATCGCCCGGGCGGAGATTTCCGGAAAGAGCAATGGTAAGCGCATGGGTTCCAGAGATCAGCTGTGGGCGAACAAGGGCGTCCTCGCCGTGGAATGCCTTCGCATAGACTTCCTCCAACGTGTCACGTCCAAGGTCATTGTAGCCGTATCCCGTAGTTCCGGCGAAATGGATATCGCTGACTCTCGCCTCCTGCATGGCTTTAATGACCTTTAACTGATTGTATTCTGCTGTCTTATCGATGGCCTCGAAACGGTCGTGCAGGCTTTTCTCGATCTCTCTTCCATAATTTAAAACCTTCTCAGAGATTCCAAGCTCTCCGTACATCTTTATAAGTTCCATGATTTCTCCTTTTTTCTAACTGTCATAATGTTTCTTTCGCGCAGATCCTCAAGCATCCACATGAGGATCTTTTCTCTATCAAAATCAAAGTTTCCCTGATCCACCCAGGTAACTTCTTTTTCTCTCTTAAACCAAGTGAGCTGGCGCTTCGCGAAGTGTCTGGTGTCGCGCTTAATGATGTAGACCGCCTCATCTAAGGAAATCGTTCCATCCAGGGCATCCAGGATCTCTTTGTATCCAAGCCCCTGCATGGACACCATATCTCTCGTGCAGCCCATCTCCTTCAACTTTTCCACTTCCGCCAGCAGGCCGTTCTTCATCATGAGATCCACCCGCAGGTCGATCCTCTGATACAGGCGTTCGCGATCCATGTTCAGTACATAGTAAGCGAAGTTGTAAGGCGATTCTTTCTGCCGCTCCGCCTCGTTATGTTCGGATATCTTTGTCCCGGTCTTTTTGTAAAACTCCAGGGCGCGGATGACACGCTTCACGTTGTTCTCGTGAATCGTCTCTGCAGACTCCGGGTCCACTTCCTTTAACATATCGTGAAGGCAGGATGCGCCCTTTTCTGCCGCCAGACACTCCAATTCTTCCCTGTATCCCGTGTCACTGTCATTTTCCGTAAAATCGATATCGTTCACCAGTGCCTGGATATAAAAGCCGGTGCCTCCAGCGATGATCGGGATATGTCCGGCGGCGTAGATCTCCTCCATGGCCTGCTTTGCGAGTCTCTGGAAAACGACCACGTTAAATTCATCCCACGGATCCAGAACATCAATCAGGTGATGTCTGACACCGTCCATCTCCTCCTTCGTCACCTTTGCGGAACCGATATCCATGTGGCGGTACACCTGCATGGAATCGGCGCTGATGATCTCGCCGCCGACCTTTTTTGCGAGTTCCACCGACAGGGCGGTCTTTCCGGACGCCGTCGGCCCGGTGATTATGATCAAAGGCTTTTTCATTATATGATCCTCTTGAATTTCTTTTCCATCTCATATTTGCTGATCGCGACGATCGTCGGTCTTCCGTGCGGGCAGTTATATGGATTCTCCAGTTTTAACAGTTCATCGATGAGCTTATCCGCTTCGGCGAAGGACAGCTCGTTGTTTCCCTTTACCGCCGCCTTGCAAGACATGGTAGCGATCCGGTCGTAGATGGACTCCACATTCTTTCCCATACTCTCATCGGAGAGTCCGTCGATGAGTTCCATCAGAAGGTCCTTTTTCGCCAGGGAGAACAGGTTGTCCGGCACCGCCCGCACCGCGTACTCGTTTCCACCGAAAGGTTCGATCTCGAAGCCGATGTCCGTGAATACCTTCATGTGGCGTTTTAAGAGGTCCGCCTCCTGTAAGGAAAGTGTCAGGATGATCGGCGGGCTCACGAGCTGGGAGGTGTACTCCCTCGTCTTTAGGGACGCGAAGTTCTTCTCGAAGAGGACCTTCTCGTGGGCGGCATGCTGGTCGATAATGTAGAGACTGCCGTCGTACTCCACAAGCCAGTAAGTCTCGAAGACCTGGCCGATCAGACGGTGGCGCTTTCTCGCGGTTTCCGAGAGAAGGCGGTTGTCGAACATCTCCATCTGGGCCGGAGGATCTTCGATTGGCGCTTTTACACGTTCTATGGGCTGCTGCACCTGCGCAGGCATGCGTTCCGGCGGCAGTTCCCTTGTCAGCGGTTTCGGCGGCAGGATCCATTTGCGCTCCTGCTTCTTCTCCCCGTAAGCCGGTCGTTCCTCGCGGATGCCCATAGCTTCCATGCGGCGGTGCTCGAAAGGTTCCGGACCGTGGGCGTTCTTTACGGGCTCACTCTTCCCGCTTCCCGAGATCGGATTTCCCGCCGCGACAGTCTCTTTTTTCTCAAGCTCGCGCTCTTCCCGCTCCGACATGAGGCTCACGTTCGGGATCAGTTCTTTCCCGGACAGGGCGTCCACCACCGCCTGGCAGATCACCCGGTACATGTTCTCGCCGTCCTTGAAGCGAAGCTCCATCTTTGACGGATGTACGTTCACATCGATAAACTCCGGCTCCACGGTGAGGTGCAGCAGCGTGAAGGGATATTTGTGCTGCATCATATAGCTCTTGTACCCGTCCTCGATGGCCTTGGACACGAGTCCGCTCTTAATGTACCGCCCGTTGATGAAATAATTCTCAAAATTTCTGTTTCCCCGGGCGATCACCGGCTTTCCGATAAATCCGGAGATCTTCACGATTCCGTTTGACACCTCCAGCGGGAGAAGGTTTGCCGCGATCTCCCGCCCGTATACGGTGTAGATAATGTCTTTCAGGTTGTGATTCCCCGAGGTGTGGAGACGGCTCTGGTTATTCACGATAAGCCGAATGGAGATCTCTGGGTGGGACAGAGCTATCTTTTCCACGAGATCTGTCACGTGTGCCCCTTCCGTGGTCTCCGTCTTCAAAAATTTCCGTCTGGCAGGTGTGTTGAAAAAGAGGTTCCTGGAGATAAATGTGGTTCCGTCCGGCGCGCCGATCTCCTCAAGGCCTTTCTCCTCGCCGCCTTCGATCCTGTATCTGGATCCCGTGAGACTGCCGGAGGTCTTTGTGATCAGTTCCACCTGAGAGACAGCCGCGATACTGGAAAGTGCCTCACCGCGGAATCCAAGGGAAGAGACCGTGAGCAGATCTTCCGCTGTCCGGATCTTACTGGTGGAGTGGCGAAGAAACGCTAACGGAAGCTCTTCCTTCTTGATCCCGCATCCATTGTCCGTGATCCGGATAAACCCGATGCCGCCCTGACGGATCTCCACGGTGATCGCCGTGGAACCGGCATCAATGGCGTTTTCCATTAACTCTTTCACCACGGAAGCAGGCCGCTCCACAACCTCTCCCGCAGCGATCTGGTTGATCGTACTCTGATCCAGCACCTGAATCGGCATAGTCTCTCTCCCTCTCTTTCATATTTTACCCTCGCCGGTATTTGTCTTTCACGCCGTTTCATGCGAAAACCAGCACCCACAAGGTTTTTTCGTATCATTACTGCCAGCGGTTCTTAAGCTTCGTCTGCAGTCTGTACAGCGTATTCAACGCATCGATCGGGGTCATGCTGGAAAGCTCCAGATCCCCGAGTTCTTTTATGATATCGTCGTCCTTCACCGTGTCAAAGATGGACATCTGGTTGAGATCCACCTCGTCCGGCTTCGCCACCGCCTTGTGCTGCGGGGACGCACTCATCTGGGCGATCTCCTTTGCCTGGGCCGTGATGTCGGCGCTGGCAAGCTCCTCCACGAGTTCCTTCGCACGGGCGATGACCGGCTCCGGTACTCCCGCAAGCTTCGCTACCTGGATTCCGTAACTCTTGTCTGCTCCGCCCTTTACGATCTTTCTGAGGAACACGATATCGTCCCCCTGTTCCTTAACGGCGATACAGTAGTTGTTAACTCCGCTTATGGTTCCCTCAAGTTCTGTGAGCTCATGGTAATGAGTCGCAAACAATGTCTTCGCGCCGAGGATCTTCGGGTTGCTGATGTGCTCGATGACCGCCCAGGCAATGGACAGGCCATCGAAGGTACTCGTACCTCGGCCGATCTCATCGAGGACAAGAAGACTGTTCTTTGTGGCGTTTCTCAGGATATTCGCCACCTCTGTCATCTCAACCATAAACGTACTCTGGCCGGAAGCCAGGTCATCGGAGGCGCCGACTCTCGTAAAGATCCTGTCGCAGATTCCAATGTTTGCCTCGTCCGCCGGGACAAAGCTTCCGATCTGTGCCATGAGAACGATGAGGGCTGTCTGTCTCATATAGGTGGACTTACCGGCCATGTTCGGTCCCGTGATGACGGAGATCCTGTTCTTTCCATTGTCCAGATATGTATCGTTTGCGACAAACAGACTGTCCTTGATCATCTTCTCAACCACCGGATGGCGTCCGTTCTTGATGTTGATAACGCCTTTTTCGTTGATCTTCGGCTTCACATAGTTATTTCTCATGGACACCGTGGACAGGGATGTGAACACGTCAATGCCCGCAATAGCCTTCGCGGTACTCTGGATCCGCAGGACTTCCGCCGCGATCTGATCACGCACGTCGCAGAACAGGTCATACTCTAAGGTGTAGAGGCGGTCCTCCGCACCCATGATGATGTCTTCCAGCTCTTTCAGGCGGTCTGTGGTGTACCGCTCTGCGTTTGTCAGCGTCTGTTTACGGATAAAGTACTCCGGAACTAAGTCCTTGAAGGAGTTCGTCACCTCAAAATAGTAGCCGAACACCTTGTTGTACTTGATCTTCAGATTTTTAATCCCTGTCTTTTCCTTCTCCTCCGTCTCAAGATCCGCCAGCCATGCCTTCCCCTCAGTCTTCGCCTTCCGGTACTTGTCGGCTTCCTCGCTGTATCCGTCCTTGATGATGTTTCCCTCGCGGACCGTGATCGGCGGCTCGTCGACAATGGAGCGGTCGATCAGCTCATAGAGGTCCCGGAGCGGGTCCAGGTCCTCATTCACCTTCTTTAAGAGCTCGCAGGAGAATTCTCCGAGAATATCTTTGATATACGGCAGCATCTCCAGGGAATTCTTAAAGGAGAGAAGGTCTCTCGGGTTCGCTGTCTTGTAACTGATGCGGCCCATGAGGCGTTCCAGGTCGTAGACGGAATTTAAGTATTCCCGGATCTCCTCCCTGGAAATATAGTTCATGTTCAGTTCCTCGATGGCCTGCTGGCGGCGCTCGATCTCCTCTTTATCGATCAGCGGCTGTTCAATAAAAGAACGGAGAAGTCTCGCTCCCATGGCCGTCTTTGTCTTATCGAGAACCCAGAGCAGGGATCCGCGCTTCTGCTTTTCCCTTAAAGTCTCAACCAACTCCAGATTTCGTCTCGTGGAGGTGTCGATCATCATGAACTGACCTGTCGTATACGGTGTGATCTTCGTCAGATGGGACAGGTCATTCTTCTGTGTCTCATAGAGGTACTGAAGAACAGCGCCGGAGGCGATCATTCCGTTCTCGTAGTCGCCCAGGCCCAGTCCTTCCAGACTCATCACATGGAAATGCTCTTTTAAGATCTTTCTGCAGTCATCGTCCGAGAAAAACCTGTTTTCCAGGGCGGTCACGGCAAAATGATACCGTTCTTTTAACTCATCCATGTCCAGCCCGGACATAAAGAGCGCCTCGTTGCACACGAGCTCCGACGGTGTGAACTTATTGATCTCATCAAGCAGTGCCCGCTCGCTCGTCACTTCTGTAACAAAAAAATCGCCGGTCGTAATGTCGACCGTCGCAATTCCGTAATTGTTTCCGGTATACACAACCGCCATCAGGTAGTTGTTCTTTGTCTCATCCAGGGCCTGGGAGCTCGTGATGGTTCCCGGTGTCACAACGCGGATGACTTCGCGCTTTACGAGGCCCTTTGCGAGCTTCGGGTCCTCCATCTGCTCCGCGATAGCGACCTTATAGCCTTTCTGGACAAGTCTCGTGAGATAACCTTCCACCGCGTGGAATGGCACACCGCACATCGGTGCCCGCTCTTCCAGGCCGCAGTCCTTTCCCGTCAGTGTCAGTTCCAGTTCTCTTGAAACCGTCTTGGCATCCTCAAAAAACATCTCGTAGAAATCACCCAACCGGTAAAAAAGGATACAGTCCGGATACTGTTTTTTTGTTTCGAGATAATGTGTCATCATTGGTGAAATCTGTCCCACGTCTTTTCTCCTATTCCTTAACATGCCCACAGCGCCCGAAGCACTCGGCTCCGGGCGTCACATGTGTTTCATCTTATTTTACAAGAGATCCCATATAGTAGAATCCCTTTGCCTCGTCTAAGGAGACATCAACGATCTTTCCGATCAGAGATGCGTCTCCAGCGAAATGTACGACTGTGTTGTTGGAAAGTCTTCCTGTCACAAAGCCTGCCTCGTGCGTATCGATCTCCTCCACAAGGACTTTTTGTACTGTTCCCTGGTGGCGCTTTACGACCTCAGCCGCGATGTCCTGGACCTCCCTAAGCAGGCGGTCGAAACGGTTCTTTACCACGTCCTCCGGAACCTGGTTTGGCATAGCAGCCGCCGGTGTTCCGGTACGTTTGGAGTAGATGAAGGTGAAAGCACTGTCGTAACGCACTTTTCTCACCACATCCATGGTCTCCTCGAAATCCTCCTCTGTCTCTCCCGGGAATCCCACGATGATATCGGTGGTCAGGGAAATATCCGGCATCGCCGCACGGAGCTTCTCCACCAGGCCGAGGTACTGTTCCTTCGAGTATTTGCGGTTCATTCTCTTCAAGATCTCACTGCTGCCAGACTGAAGCGGAAGATGCAAATGGCTGCAGATCTTTTTGGAGTTCTTCATGGTCTCGATGAGTTCATCGGAGAGATCCTTCGGATGGGAAGTCATGAAACGGATCCGCTCAAGTCCCTCGATCTTTTCCACTCTTCTAAGGAGCTCCGCGAACGTGATTGGCTGTTCCAGGTTCTTTCCGTAGGAGTTGACGTTCTGTCCCAGAAGCATGACTTCCACGACACCGTCAGCTACAAGACCCTCGATCTCCTTGATAATATCTTCCGGCTCCCTGCTTCTCTCGCGTCCGCGCACATACGGCACGATGCAGTAGCTGCAGAAGTTGTTGCAGCCGAACATGATGTTGACACCAGATTTGAACGGATACTTTCTCTCGATCGGGAGTTCCTCCACGATCTCGTTTGTTCCTTCCCATACATCGACCACCATCTTCTTCTCCATGAAGCGCTCGTAGAGCAGCTCCGCAAGCTTGAAGATATTGTGGGTTCCGAAGATCAGATCCACATGGCGGTAGCTCTTCTTGATCTTTGCGACTACCTCCGGCTCCTGCATCATACAGCCGCAGAGGGCGATCATCATATCCGGGTTCTTTCTCTTTACACCGCTTAAATATCCAAGGCGGCCATAAACCTTTAAGTTCGCGTTCTCACGAACGGTGCATGTATTGTAGAGGACGAAATCTGAATTCTCATCGGTTCCCTCCTCATAACCGGCTTCCTTTAAGATTCCAAGGAGTTTTTCGGAGTCTCTGGCATTCATCTGACACCCGAAGGTGTTGATAAAACAGGTGAGCGGACGGCCTTTTTTCGCGCTCTCCGCCTCCACGAGCTTCTTCACCTGTTCCATAAAGTACTGCTGTCTCGCAGGTTCCTCTGTCGGGGCACCTGCGATAATATTTTTATCTGTCATTCTGATATTTCTCCAACTATTATTATAAACCTTTATGTTCAGCCGTTCTCCTTTTGGCATAAACGTCCCTAGCTGAACTGTCCCGAATGATTATACCCAAGATTCCCCGAAAATGCAACCTTGTTGTTTTGTAGCTATTCAGTACCTTCATAGTTACGTTGTTTTTTACTTTTCCGCCCATAACCAACGCCAGCAGAAATCCGTCGGAATGCTTTACAGCCTGTATTTCTATTTGCGGATCTGTCCATCCCCGTAAATAATATACTTCGTAGATGTCAGCGCCAGAAGTCCCATCGGTCCTCTCGCATGGAGCTTCTGGGTGCTGATACCGATCTCAGCGCCGAAGCCGAACTCAAATCCGTCAGTAAATCTCGTGGAGGCATTGACATAAACTGCCGCCGCATCCACCTCATTTAAGAATTTCTGGGCGTTCTCGTAGTCCTTTGTCACGATGGCCTCGGAATGTCCCGTATTGTACCGGTTGATATGGGCGATAGCCTCATCCACGGAGTCCACAATCTTGCAGGAAAGAATATAATCCAGGTACTCTTTTCCCCAGTCTTCCTCTGTGGCCGCCGTAAATTCCGGCACGATGGAGCGGGCACCCTCGTCAGCGCGTATCTCCACGTTTTTCTCATCGAGACGCTTTTTCATCAGCGGCAGGAATTCCTTTGCGATCTTTCTATGTACCAAGGTGGATTCGCAGGCGTTGCAGACACCGATCCTCTGGGTCTTCGCATTAAAGATGATATCTAACGCCATATCGAAATCCGCGCTCTCGTCCACATAGATATGACAGTTTCCGGTACCCGTCTCGATCACCGGAACTGTGCTGTTCTCCACAACGGTACGGATCAGACCTGCCCCGCCTCTCGGGATCAGGACATCGAGATATCCGTTCATCCGCATAAACTCTCTCGCGGTCTCATGGCTTGTATCCTCAATCAGGGAGATGGCATCCTCCGGGATTCCTTCCTTCTTTAAACCATTCCTGATCGCTGTGACGATGGCTTTGTTGGATTCCAGCGCGTCGCTGCCGCCGCGAAGGATCACAGCATTTCCCGTCTTAAAGCAGAGCGCAAAAGCATCTGCCGTAACGTTCGGTCTCGCCTCGTAGATGATTCCGATAACACCGAAGGGCACCCGTTTCTGGCCGATCAGGAGTCCGTTCGGGCGCCTCTTCATGGAGATCACCTCTCCCACCGGATCCTCGAGACCTACGACCTGGCGCATGCCCTCCACAATTCCCTCGATCCGCTTGTGGTTCAGCTCCAGGCGGTCCACAAGTCCCGGAGCCATTCCTCTTTCTTTCGCTTTTGCGACATCCGCCGCGTTGGCTTTTAAGATTTCATCCTCTTCATCCAGGATCTCCTGGGCCGCAGCCAGAAGTCCCGCGTTCTTTAAGTCTGTCCCCATTTTTCCGAGGATATAGGAAGTTTCTTTTGCTTTCTGTCCGATTTCTATTAACATGGCTGTTTCCTCCCTGATTTGTGATCCTGATCATGCAATGTATCATACGGTATTTTCGGTCCAAAAAATGTCAGTCTGTATGTTGTTAATTAATGCTGCACCGGATCACCCGTTTTTCTGTCACGATCATATCCACGCTCTTGTCATACGGCTCCGCCGGGAGCTCCTGAAGGATCTGGAACTCGTATGCCAGGGCAATGGTCTTATGGCCGGGATGTGTCTCCAGATACCGGTCATAATATCCGCCGCCTTTTCCAAGGCGGACGCCGTTTTCCGTAAATCCCATGCCCGGCACCAGGATCGGTGCTGTCGGAAAAATACACCTGGATTTCTGATGAAATTCCTGATTCATCTTTTCCGAAGCTATTTCCGAATGGTACTCTTCTGCGCTCCGGCATCCGATCTTAGGCTCCATAATGTGAAACGCGCCCTCAGTGAGATCATCCTCTGAGTCAGTCACGAAAAACTCCATCGTCTCACCCATGACTCTTGGAAGGCAGACAATGCATTTTTTCTTCCAAAGCTCTTTTAAGATCTCCGCAGTCCCAGTCTCCCAGTTTAAAGACGCATATCCGTAAACTGCCCCGGCATCAGTGACCGCGGGAAGAGTCAGGACCCGCTCCGCGATCTGGCGGTCCAGGATCTCTTTTTCTTCTTCCGGCAGTAACCTTAACTGGCCTCGTATTTCTTTTCTAAGATCAGCTTTCTGTTTTTCCAACATTTCCGTATTTCTTTCCAAGATCTGTCACGGAGCCATCCTTCTCAACGATGGAGATATTGTTTAAATGGCCTCTGAGACTCGCCTTGATATCGGCAACATACTGTTTTCTCAAAGCTGCCTGTTCCTCTTTTTCCGCGTCCGTAAGTCCTACGGCCTGGGATTTATGGTAAAGCTCATTGATTCTGTCGATCTGTTCCTGTTTCATATTTGTTTCTCTTGTCCTCTCAGTTTCTTTTCAGATCCCATATTACGCGTGAATGCTCTGGATATAATCCAACAGCGCAAATTCACTGCTCTTATTCGCTTTAAAGAGCGTTCCGATCTCCTCGCCCTTTAAGATCCGCCACATAACTTCCAGATCGTCCGCGTTGGCGATCACCATGTCGGCTCCGCTCTCCGTCGCGATCTTTGCCGCATGGAGCTTCGTCGCCATTCCACCGGTTCCCACGTCACTTCCTGTGGTTCCCTTACCCATAGCCATAAATTCATCGGTAAGATCATCCACCTGGCTGATGAACTTCGCGTCCGGGTTTTTCTTCGGATCGTCGGTGTAGAGGCCGTCGATATCGGAGAGAAGGAATAGCAGGTCGCCTTCCACGAGGGCTGCAACGATGGCAGACAGTCTGTCGTTATCACCGAATTTAATTTCATATGTAGATACGGTATCGTTCTCATTTACGATCGGCACCGTTCCGAGCTTTAAAAGTTCATTGAACGTGTTCTTCGCGTTCGTGCGGGAGGTATCATCCAGGATCGTCGCCTTTGTGATCAGGATCTGTGCCGCAGTCTGGTTGTACTCGGAGAAAAGCTTCTGGTACACCATCATGAGACGTGCCTGGCCCACAGCTGCGTATGCCTGTTTCTCGGCAACCGTCTCCGGTTTCTTTCCGCCGAGAGTCTGGCGTCCTGTGGCGATGGCACCGGAGGAAACAAGGATCACTTCTTTTCCCATGCCTCTCATGTCACTGATGATGCGGACAAGCTTCTCGATCTTTGCAAGATTCAGATCGCCTGTCTCCGCGTGTGTCAGTGAAGAAGATCCGATCTTGATCACGATTCTCTTTTTATCTTTTAATAATTCTCTCTCTGTCATATGAAAAGTCTCCTTTCAGCGGAATCCTCAGTGCTATTTAACGCACTGCTGACTGTTTACGTTTGACTACCTGACCGCCGCATATCGCTTTATGATCTCTTCCGCAACCTTCAGGCCGTCCATGGCCGCCGATGTGATCCCCCCGGCGTACCCGGCTCCCTCGCCGCATGGATAAAGCCCTTTCAAACTGCTCTGAAGGCTCTCATCGCGGCAGATCCTGAGCGGTGATGACGTACGGCTCTCAATTCCCGCAAGGACAGCGTCGGCACGGTCAAACCCTTTGATCCGTCTTCCGAACTGTTCCATTCCTTCCAGAAACGCTCCGTTTAAGGCCTCTGGCATCAGCTCCCGCAAGTTTGCGAAGGAGAAACCTCCGCAAAATACAGGATCTACGTCTCCCAGGGCCACCGTCGGTCGGTTCGCGGCGAAATCGCCGTAGAGCTGGATCGGGATCTTTCCTCCGCCGAGGGCGAACGCACGCTCTTCCAGGCTTCTCTGGAACGCGATGCCGCCCAAAGGTCCTGCTTCCGGGAAATCCGCCGGGGTGATGGCCACGATCAGGGCACTGTTCGCGATACCGCTATCTCTCTTAAAATTACTCATTCCATTGACAGCGAGATGTCCCTTTTCTGAGGACGCGTTCACCACCATTCCGCCCGGGCACATGCAGAATGAATACACACCGCGGCCGCTGGTGGTCTTTGCCGTCACTTTATAGGGCGCCGCTCCGAGCTTTCCGGCGTCCTCCATTCCATACTGGTTCTTATTGATCTGCGCCTGGGGGTGCTGGATCCGGAGTCCCACCGCGAACGGCTTCGGTTCCATAAAGACCTTCATCCGATCAAGCTCCGCGAACAGGTCTCTCGCACTGTGTCCTACGGACAGGATCACATGATCTGTCTCAATCACAGCGCCATCTGCAGTCATCACGCCGGTGACTCTTCCATTCTCTTCCAGAATTTTCGTGACTTCCGTCCGGAAATGCACCTCTCCGCCGCCGGCGATGATCCGGTTTCTTATATTTTTAACCACATCCCGCAGCACATCTGTTCCGATATGTGGGGCATGATCGTAAAGGATCGAAGGATCGGCTCCCATCTCCACAAACGTGGAGAGAACTTTCCCGTTTCTTCCCGAGGTATCCTTTACCAGTGTATTTAACTTTCCGTCGGAGAATGTTCCGGCTCCGCCCTCTCCGAACTGGACGTTGGATCGGATATCCAGGGCCTCATCCCCGTTCTTCCAGAAATCTTCTACTCTTTTCGTCCTCTCCTCCACGGCATCTCCCTGCTCCAAAAGGATCGGAGCGCAGCCGTTCTCGGAGAGTGCCAGAGCCGCGAACATTCCGGCAGGACCTGCGCCGATGATCACCGGGCGCTTTTTCATTTCCGACGTTCCGTGTTCCGGGTACGCATATGGACGGGAGTCTTCGGCCCGGATGTTCTGGTTCGCCGCCTTTTTGATGACAGTACCTTCTTTTTTACTGTTCGCGAGCATCACATCTACGATATAGCTGAATAACAGCTGCGGCTTCTTTCTCGCATCGATGGATCTATGGACAATCCTGATCTCCCCGATCGCCGATTCATCGACTTTTAGAAGCTTTGCCGCCTTTTTCTTTATGGCCTCTTCCCCGTGGTCCACGGGAAGTGTGAGCTGATTGATCCGGATCATATGTATGTTTTTTCCTTTCCTGTTTTCCCTGGGTCCTGTTTCCCTCCGCACCGGAAAACGTCATCGTTTTTCCTGCTGCACGGCTGTTTTTTAAATACCCGGGAACGATTCCTGCTGCCGCATGGCATCCGGCTGCGTACCCGGAGGACCATGCCCACTGTAAATTATATCCGCCGCAGATTCCATCTACATCCAGGAGCTCCCCGACTATATAAAGGCCGGGAACACGTTTCGACTGCATGGTCTCCGCTTCTATCTCTGCCGTATCGACACCACCGGTGCAGATCTGGGCCTGTTCAAAGGAATTTGTCTCCTTCACCGGGATCTTAAATTTCCGGATCATGACACCCAGACGGTCCAGCTCCTCCGACGTCAGAAGACCCGCTTTTTTGTCCGTCTGGATCTTCGCCGCCTTCAAAAGCACCGACGCTAATTTTTTATTAAAAATACCGCTTAAAAAGTCCTCCGCCGTTTCCCCGGAAAGGACTTCCCGCTGTTCTCCCAAGAGATACCGGACCTTCGTCTCATCAAGATCCGGCAGAAAGTTTAAAGACGCCAGAACTTTCTTTTTCTGGTCCAGCAGTTTTGCGGCGTACCGGCTCACCTGAAATACCGGAATACCGGAGATTCCGTAGTCTGTAATCTGCAGTTCCCCGCGGTCCTTTGCGGCCGTCTTTCCATCCGCCGTCTGGATGCTCACAAGGGCATCCACCCGGACACCGGACGCTTTTGGGAGAAGCTCTCCCTCACAGCGGAGCTGTACGAGCGCCGGGAGAGGCTTTATGATCCGGTGTCCGAACTGCTTCGCCAGCTCATAGCCGCTGCCGTCGGATCCGGTAGCCTTTGCTGCCTTCGATCCACAGGCGAGGATCAGGAAATCCCCTGTGAAGGTTCCCAGATTCGTTGTGACCTCAAAGCGTTCTTTTTTTCTTCCCGCCTTTTCCACTTCGCACCCGGTGACGATCTTAACGCCGGCTCTTTTCGCACCCCTTAAAAGTGCATCCAGAACCGTCTGCGCCTGACCGGACATAGGGTAGACATATCCACCGCGGTCCATGGTCAGAACTCCGAGATTCCGGAAAAATGTAACTGCTGCCTTCGGCGGGAAATTTCGGATCGCCGTCCCCTCAAAGCCTTTTTCAGCGCTCCGGTAGCAGGACGGATCCATATAGAGGTTTGTCAGGTTGCATTTTCCGTTTCCTGTGGACAGGATCTTCTTTCCCGGACGGGCCGTGTGCTCGATTACTGTAACAGCCGCGCCCTGCTCTGCCGCCGTGATCGCAGCCGTAAGTCCCGATGCGCCGCCGCCGATGATGATTCCTTTCCGTCCTCTAAGGTTCTCCGCCATTCTTTTTCTCCCTGTCTCCGGTTTTTCCTGTGATCTGAGACCAATTTCCAGACTTTAAGTCTTCTACCCCAGTATCAAACAATTTCGCCAAGTTTTCTTACGGTCAGCGCAGCAAATGCGCAGACCTGCTAGACAATTACACAATTTTTATACTAGTATATCGACCTGACGCAAAAATTTCAAGTAGTAACTGTCCCGCATCTTACCCATTTCAGGCAATAAGCACCTCAAATTGACTTTCCGGGCGAAATTTCAACTGCTGTAAGACTCCAGGTAACTGAAAATTTCAGCCATTGTCGGAAACCAGATCCCCGTCATCAGCCGCTCCTGCTCCTCCGCCGGGAATTCCGCCAGGGGCATATGGGTGAAGAGGTCTGTGGTCTCCTGCCCTTTATCGTAAACGATGAGATAACCTTCCTCCGCCACAAGGAAATACCGCTCCTCATCCTCCGCCACGGTCTGATTTTCAACCTGCTCCATATTCAAGACCACATGGATCTCCTCTTTTGTCTCCTTCGCAAATACCGGTTCCTCCACAGATTCCTGCATCTGTACCTCTTCCGCCCTCTGGGCTTCCTCCCCGACCGTCATGAGAAACAATGTGATCAGGCTCGCGGATGTCAGTAAGAAAAAGAAAAGAAAGCAGGATACATACTTTTTCATAGGAATATTCCTCCTTTGAAAGTATTATCTGCTTTCTTTTCTATTTTAAACACATAAAACCCAAATTTCTGTCCGCGCACTGGTGGTCAGCTGTCCCAGTTTATTTCCGTACTTTCCGCCTTTACATCAGATGTAGTTTTCTGAACACTCTCAGGAGCTTCGTTCCGCCCGGCATCGTCTTTAACTCTGCCGCGGACAGTGCCCCAAGCTTAATAAGCAGCACACCATAAACAACTACCGCGATCATCATCGCAAACAACGTAGGAATCGCGTTGCTCTTCACCGCGAGATGCGCAAGCTGGTAGGAACCGAAGGCGAAGATTCCCATCACCGCGGAGGCGATCACCGGAATGATCACCGTCTTCTTCATCTCCTGCCGGTAGCCGAGAAGCTTCCGGATCGATCTCGCGTTCATCAAGACCATGAAGAGCGCGAACAGGATATTCGCGAATACCATGCTGTAGATTCCCATGTGGAATCCGAGAGCCATGATCTCCAGGGCGATCAGGTGAAGCACCAGGGAGATCACCGCGTGGAAGATCGGAAGGCGCATTTTATCGATGCCCTGAAGGATCGCGTTTGTGACCGTGGACACAGAGTAGAATACCACCGCAAGGGAACCGTAAATCGTCATCCGGATCGCCAGGGAATTATCCCCGGAGAACAAAAGGTTGTTTACCGGTCCCGCAAGCACCGTGAGTCCCACCGTAGACGGGATTGCAACGATACAGGAGAACCGGATCGCGGATGCCACGCGCTCTCTCACAAGTTTCTTATCTCCCATAGCCACCGCCCTTGATACGGACGGGATCAGAGAGGAAGAAAGGGCATTTGAGATCGCCATCGGCACGTTGATCAGCAGATGGTATTTTCCTGTATACACACCCCAGATGGAGGCAAACTCATCCCCCTGTCCGAGAGTCTTAAAATTGTACGCAAGGATTCCGTTGTCGAGCACGCTGTTTAAATTGTAGATCGCGGAGCTCAAGATGACCGGAACTACCGTGAAGAACAGGACTCTTGTGATATCCCTGTAGCTCTCCAGAACCTCCGTCTGGTCTCTCCTGATCTGGCGTTTTCTCATCTTCGCGCAGGCTGCAAATAAAAACAGCAGGAAGATCAATGCGGTAAACGCGCCCGCACCTGTACCGATGGTGCCGCCGGCAGCGCCCCAGGCGTTGGAATATCCGTCTCCCGTCTGGTTCTTTAACACCTCTGTCTTTAACGCCTCGTTAAAGAGAAAGCTTCCCGCCGCAACGCTGACGATGGCATTTACGATCTGCTCAAAGACCTGGGAAAAGGCGGTGGGCACCATGGTTCCCTGTCCCTGGAAATATCCGCGGAACACGCCGAGATATGCCATGATCCACACCGTCGGGGCTAATGTCCTCAGTGCGAATGCCGCATAGGGCATAAAAAATACGTCTTTCGCGAAGAAATCAGCACCGAACCAGATCACCGCAGCCGCAAAGGCTCCCACGATGGTGGCATAACAGAGCGCCGCGCGTAAAATTCGCGCTGCATTCCGGTACTGCTTTCCCGCAAGTCTCGCGGAAACCATTTTCGACACAGCGAGCGGCAGGCTGTAGGATGAGAGGAGCAGCGCAATATTGTATACATTAAACGCAGTTCCATAATACCCCATTCCCTCATCGCCGATGATATTGATCATCGGAATACGGTAAGCGATTCCGATGATCCTCACGACGATGGATGCCACTGCAAGGATACTTCCCTGAACGACGAAATTGGATTCCTTCTTCTTTTTCTGTCTGTTACTTTCCATAAATCTCAGCTTTACTGTACCTGTCCGCTCCTACAATGCAGATCCAGGTCTTTCCTTTGTTAAGCATAACTTCCTTTCCTTCAGAGTCATAGTAGCGGGTCGGTCCGAAGTCCCCGTCCTTCTTCCAGGACACAGGAACGCACTTTCCGCCTGTAAATACATAACCCGCTCCGCCCTTGTGAACGTTGATATTGAGGTAATCGGTGCTGGCGTAATGTCCCCACTCCACATACTGGAAAATGACATTATTGACCGCGATCTGTCCGCCGTCCCCGTTGTGCTTTCCGCCGTACTGGAAACGGTGATACTTTCCGTCACTCTCATTGTACTCAAACCACGGATTGTTCATCGCATAGGACGGATAGAACTTATACGCGTCCTTCGCGTCGGATTCCGCTGGGACATAAGCATTCTTCGAGAACTGGAAATGTCCCGTGTAGGTATCGCTGTAGGAAGTGCGGTAGCCCAGCTGACCGATGGTCTTGTTTAATTTCGCGCCGCTTGTGTAGGCGTTATGCGGTGCCTTCTTGTCCTTTGTGCGGTAGAACGCGTTTCCGCCTGTGCCATCGACACCGTTGATGTTGTCCACATTTTTCAGATACGGAACCGCGAAGGTGCTCTGTCCGTAGTGGGCATAGATCGCATCGTACTCTCTCGCGAAATATGTATAATAGGTACGGCAGCTTCTGACGGAACCGATCCGCTCGATATCATCATAGTCCTCGAAGATCGCCATGTAGCGGTTCATATCGCCCTCCACCGGTGCCTCGTAGACAACATCCGCCCGGTTGATGCCGTACTGGGGCAGAGATGCTTTATCATTGCTCATCATGACCGCAACAGGGCGTCTGTTAGCTTTCGCCACATCCACCATCTCACCGGTCAGGTAACTCTGGATCTTTCCGTCGACTTCTTTGCGTTCCTCCGGACCTTCCGGTTCCGTCTCCGCCTCCGTCGTCGGTTCTGTCTCGAGGACGATCGTTTTTGTCTCCTCTGGCGTCTCTGTCTCCGCCTCCGTCGTCACGGCTGTTTCCTCCGCTTTCTTCCCGCATCCGGAGAGCGCTGCCGCTGCCATCATGATTCCAATACCAATAATAAATGCTCTGCCCCGTTTTCTCATCTCCTGTAACCCCTCCGTTCCAGAATTTCTCTCTGCATATCCTCCATCTGGATCCGCTCCTCATCCTCCATATGGTCGTAGCCGGATAAATGAAGCATGCTGTGCGCAACTAAGAATGCCAGCTCTCTCGTCTGGGAGTGACCGTACTTCTCAGCCTGCTCTTTCACCTTATCCACGGAAATTACAATATCCCCCATAAGTAATTCCCCCGTATCCGGGTCGAAGTATTCCTCTGGCGTCTCTTCCAGATGGGAAAAGTCGCCCGGTGTCTCAAAATCACACATCGGGAACGACAAAACGTCTGTCGGGTTGTCGATCCCGCGCATGTCAAGGTTGATCTGGTGGATCCCGGCATTATCCGTCAGGAGAACATTTACCTCCGCGTCATACGGGCACTCCACATAATCCAGGGACTCCTCGATCACATTTTTGATGATCTCCTCATAGGGGAGATCCAGCTTTTCTTCTGCTTCGTACTCCACTGTCACTGTCATCTCTGTTCCCGTCCTTCCCGGCCGCTCTTCCCATGTTCCGCGCGGGATATTCTATCCGGCTTCTCGCGGCCTTCATATTCATCATATGCTTTCACGATCTTCTGAACAAGCGGATGTCTCACCACATCCTCATTGGAGAACCTGCAGATCCCGATATCGTCGATATTCTTTAACACCTTGAGTGCCACGTCGAGACCGGATACCTGACCCGCAGGCAGGTCTTTCTGGGACTGATCACCGGTGATAATAACCTTGGAACCGAAACCGATCCTTGTAAGGAACATCTTCATCTGAGCCTGGGTCGTATTCTGAGCCTCATCCAGAATAATAAAGGCGTTGTCCAGGGTACGCCCACGCATGTAGGCGAGCGGTGCCACCTCGATCAGGCCTTTCTCCGAGTTGTGAAGATAGCTGTCCGCGCCCATGATCTGGTACAGGGCATCGTAAAGCGGACGCAGGTACGGATCGATCTTGCTCTGAAGATCTCCCGGAAGGAAGCCAAGCTTCTCTCCCGCCTCGATGGCCGGACGCGTCAGAATGATCCTGCCCACTTCCCCATTTTTAAATGCCTGAATCGCCATGGACATGCCAAGATACGTTTTTCCGGTTCCCGCAGGTCCCACGCCGAACACGATCATTTTTTTCCGGATCAGATCGATATACTGCTTCTGTCCCAGTGTCTTCGGTTTTACCGGTTTTCCATTTATGGTATGACAGATGATATCGCGGTCCAGGGAAAGCATTTCCGTGTCCTTATCTTCAAAGGAAAGAGCCAGAGCGTAATCCACGTTCTGTTCCCCGATCTCTTCGCCCCGCTTCGAAAGCTCCAGAAGCGTCGAAAACACGCTCTTGGCACGTTTTACGGCATGATCCGGTCCAATGACCTTGATCTCCCCATCCCGCGCCACCATGGATACGTGAAGCGTCCGCTCGATTTTCTTCAGATAACTGTCAAACTGTCCGCAGACCTTCCGTTCATGCTCTGCAGGAATGTCTATGATTGTCTCAATGATGCTCATCTACTGTCTGAATCTCCTCCTGATCTTCCGGGATGGGGGATTCCTTCGCGATGTCCTCCACCACCGTCAGTGTTCCATGAATCGTCCAGTGCGATTCACTTCTCTCTATTCTAACATCACTACCAAGGATTTGTATACCTTTTTCGGTAAAATTTTGTAAATATTCGTTCAAATATCGGTCCGCAGACTCCGAGATCTCTGCTTCCGTGAGGACTTTTTCGTAGGGAACATATTCCTCTGCGGTGAGGATCCCGCCGTAGACCGGGAGATAAAAATTTTTCGAAAGCTTCAGCTGGAATTCTTCCATAAACAGTTCCCATGTGCTTTCTTTTTTGAGATCCGGCATCAGAAAGCAAAATTCCAGGTCCAGAAGTTTAAAAAAGATACCTCCGCGCCTCTTTCCTGTCCTTGCGCGGATCTCCTTTGTTTCCGGGCGCTTCCATTCGACTGTCCTTGTGGTTTTCGCGTATACTTCGGCATCTGCATGGACTTTATTGATCTTCACAAGGGTCTCGAAATCATCATAGAGTGGGAGTTCCCCCGATACCAGAACATCCCCGGCTTTCACCGTGTCTCCGACCTTCACTCTGGCTTTTCCGTTCCGGACGATGATCCTTGTCACGGTGCCGTCTGTCCCGGCTGTGAGCTCACATGGACTTTCCGGTTCAAGCCTTGCCTGTAGGATCCTGTTATTCTCCCGCAAATGGATCGTGAGTCTCGTGCCGGTCAGTTCCGCTGACACCCAGCTGATCTCAGGGAACGCGTTCCGGATCCTTTTTTCCAGTTCTGTGCAGGAAATCCGGCTCTTTCTCATTCCGCACTGCACCGGGAGCGTGGCCATAAAGTGCAGCAGGGTCTCATCTGTAAAGCGGTGATTTCCTTCAAAGGAGATGTCCCACACGTAGAAGGACGAGAGATAGATCAACAGAAAAAATGCCGCCAGACCGCCGACCCAGAGACTCCTGCGGCGTCCAAGAATCAGCAGAAATGGAAAACCGTGCTTCTCTGTGATTCGCAGGAGGACATCCGTTTTTCTGGCAATCGGCTTCAAGCGTTTGAAGTCGTGCGGTGATGTTCGAAAGAATATCTCTTTACTCGAATTTCTCCCATCTTTCTCAAATTCATTATTTTCGATCCTGTCATCATGTCGAATATTCCATCCTTTGCCATATTCCGCAGTATAAACTACATCTCTCTTGTCTTTCCTTCTATCATCTGGCCCTATTGCACGCTTTGTTCCTTTCTCCTCCGTTTCTATCTCCTCAATCATGATCCCTCTCTGAGCTGCGATATTAAAAAAGCGCTCTATCCCTCTCCCCTCGATCCGGACTTTCACGCTTCCCTCACGGAATTTTTCAAATCTATTCAAACCGGATCACCTCCAGGCGGCCGGATATCTTCATCTCATCCTTATCATAATAACAGATCTTTAATTTTTTCCCTGAGACAGAAAGAATATAATGCCTGCACTGGATCCGGATCTCCGAATCCGTGTATACAAGAATACTCCTGTAATTTTCAATATGTACCGCCCTCATCCCGATGAGCGTCAAAATTGTCTCCCCCTTCATCGCATCCGCAAACATCCCGGCAGAGTCCATCCGGGTAACATCATCGTTTTTCTGCCCTCTCATATCTTACTCCGCCGAATTATGCCTTGCAAAATCTTATGCGCCTTGCCTTTCCATTATTCTTTCCCGCATTCTGTCAGCCGGCATCCTTCCGCCAGATACAGGGAATTCCATCAGAATTTCCTGTTAAACGAAAAAGCCGCCCCTCTCCCCGGTACAAAACCGGAAAGCAGACGCGGCTTAAAAATCCACAGTTTTTAGTTTGTTTTCTTCTTTAACTGTCCACGGATCGCGCCGAACAGTGTGAACGCGATCAGGGCAAGGAAGAACCAGCAGATCGGGGTGTTGAAGAATACGACCGGGTTACCGCTGGACTTTAAGAGTGCGGTACGGAAGTTTTTCTCAGCCATCGGTCCTAAGATCAGGCCAAGGATCGCCGGGCTTGTCGGGATCTTTACTTTACCCATGAGCCAGCCGATCACGCCTGCAATTAACATCGTTCCTACATCATAGAAGTTGCTTCTCATCGCATAGCTTCCTACGACGCAGAGGATAAAGATGATCGGTGTGAGGATCGTCTTCGGAACGCTAAGTACCTTTGTGAAAAGGCGGATGCAGGAGAATCCGAGGAGTACCATGATGGTGTTCGCAACGAACATTCCAAGGAAGATCGTGTATACGAGGACCTTGTTTGTCTTAAAGAGCATCGGTCCCGGGGTAAGACCCTGGATCGTCAGTGCACCGATCATGATGGCTGCTACGGCATCACCCGGAACACCAAGTGTTAACATCGGGATCATGGCACCACCGGTTACACCGTTGTTTCCACCCTCAGAAGCAGCTACGGCCTCCGGGCTTCCTTTACCGAACAGCTCCGGATGCTTGGACATGCCGCGGGCAGTGTTGTATCCAACGAAGGATCCGATATCGGCACCGGCACCAGGGATGATACCGATCATGGTTCCGATGAGGCCCGTAACCGGAGCAACGCGAAGGATCGTCTTCACATCTTCCTTTGTCGGAAGAAGTCTTGTTACGCTCGCATCGATCTCATCGGTGCTGTAGATATCCTCGATGGTCTCGAAAGCCTGGCTCATCGCGAAGAGACCGATCATAACCGGGATGTACTGGATACCGGAGAGAAGGTTTGCGTTGTCTGTGAAACGGATGTAGCTTGTTACGCTGTCGATACCGACAGTAGCTGTTAAGATTCCTAAGAATCCGCAGATCAGCCCCTTTGCCATGTTCTCGCCGGAGATGTTGGCGATGATACAGAGACCGAATACCGCAAGTAAGAAGAACTCAGCGGAGCTGAACTTTAATGCAAGCTTCGCGAGCTGCGGGCTGATGAGCCATAAGCAGAGAACGCTGACAACACCGCCCACATAACTGGAAAGTGTCGCGATACCGAGTGCACGTCCAGCTTCACCGCGTTTGGAGAACTGATATCCATCAATAGCGGTTGCAGCGGAGGCTGGTGTACCAGGTGTATGTAAAAGGATCGCGGAAATAGATCCGCCATAGATTGCTCCCACGTAAATTCCAAGTAACATGAGGATACCTGCTGTGGCATCCATACCGAATGTAAGCGGCAGAAGAAGGGCTACACCCATAGTTGCGGTAAGTCCCGGCAGTGCTCCGATGCAGATTCCGGCTGCTACGCCTGCGATCATGTAGAACAGTACCATGGGGCTGAACGCGCTCTGAAATACTTCTAAAAAGAAACTCATTCTGCTACCCCTTTCTTTAAATGCTGAACATACCGAAGTCGATCGGCACATTCAGGAAGTTCTTGAAAACAAAGTAAATTGCCAGGACCACGATCACGGAGATCAGTGCGTTTTTCCAGAAAGCGCCTTTATGAAACCACTGGCAGAACGCGAACAGCATGATCACTGACGGAATGATAAATCCAAGTGTAGATAATACCAGCATGTATACAAGCAGGATCGCCATGGAAATGTATACACGTTTTGTACCCGGTGTCCACATCGGAAGCTCCGGGAACTGGTCTTTCTTCATCATCAGGGTAACGACGATAAGGCCTACGGAGCAGATCAGAAGAAGGGCTGCGATGATCCCCGGCCAGAGTCCCGGACCCGGAACGCCTGTACCGTAAGCTTCTGCTCTCGGGTAGCCAAGACAGGTAACGATCACATAAACAGCTAAAGCTGCGCAGATCAGACCTGCGATAATATTTCCTTTTCTCATATTGAAACTCCATTCTAAAACAACTGTCTCGCAGAGGTCTCCCTGGGGAAAGCCCTCACAGACAAAACCGGGGAGTGGGTTTCCCACTCCCCGTTGAGCCGGTTTACATTACTGTACTTTCAGACCAAGATCTGTAACCAGAGCTGTGTATGTCTCAAGGTCAGCTTTGATACGCTCCTCAAATGTAGCGCCGTCAAGAACGTCGATCACGTTGTTGGACTTGTTCATGAAGTCAACGAACGCGTCAGACTCTGCTGCCTGAGAGAAGATCTCATAGAGCTGTTCAACAACCTCGTCCGGAGTATCCTTCGGAACGCCAAGACCTCTCCATGTACCAAGAACTACATTGTAACCAGCTTCCTGGCATGTCGGAACGTCCGGAATGGAATCAAGACGTTTGTCGTTCATAACTGCAAGAACCTTTAAGTCACCGGACTCAACGTAGTTAGCAACCTCAGCGTAGGAAACTGCTACTGCGTCGATGTGCTCACCAAGAAGGTCTGTGATCGCACCTGCTGCTCCATCATAAGCAACGTGTTTGAACTGAGCGCCTGTCTCTTTTGCAAGACCTGCTGCTGCAAGGTGCCAGATCGCGCCGTTACCGGAGTTACCCATGGAAACCTCGTTCTCTTTTGCGTAGTTGATGAAGTCTTCGATCGTGTTGAAGCGATCATCCTTAGCGTTTACTGTGATAGCTGCGCATGCGCTGTTTACCATCATGATCGGTTTGAACATGGAATATGTAAGACCAGCGTTTGTTCCCATAGCCTCAAGAGTTGCAAGCTCTACAGTGATCATGGTAACGGTTGTGCCATCAGCCTTAGCGTTTGCACCAGCGAGCATACCGGTTGCTCCGCCGCCGCCGGAACGGTTCTCAACGGAGATGTTCTTGAAGGAACCCTTCGCTGCGTCTGCTAAAGCACGCATAACTGTATCGGTACCGCCGCCTGCATCGTAAGGAACGATACATGTAACTGTTTTATCCTTCCATGCGGATGTGTCAACGCCAGAAGCTGCTGCCTCTGTTGCTGCCCCCTCAGCTGCTGCAGTTGTCTCTGTTTTTGCTGCCTCTGTAGCTGCTGCAGTTGTCTCTGTTTTGCTGGAGCTGCTTCCGCAAGCTGTCAGGGAGAGAGCCATAGCTGCTGCCATTGCGAGCGATACTACTCTTTTTCTCATAAAACCTACTCCTTTTCTCTTTCCTAATACTTTCTTAACGATTTTTTAGGTTTCTTTATGAAATTTTTACACGACATATTGTAGACGTTTGTGAACAACTTGTCAATGGTTTTATGGAAAGTCTTCACAAAAGATACTTTCAATTCCATACGGTTTTTCATGATTTTTGTAGCTTTTTACCAAAAAAGGCGCCCTGACCGTTGGACATTAATTCCAAACCCGGTCAGGGTGCCCTGAATTTTTATGCATTTTTTCTTAACGGTTATTCCGCTTTTTTCTTTATTTGTCCGCGGACCGCGCCAAACAGGGTGACCGCGATCAGGGCCAAGAAGAACCAGCAGATCGGGGTGTTAAAGAATACCCCCACATTGCCGCTGGACTTTAAGAGTGCGGTACGGAAGTTCTTCTCAGCCATCGGTCCCAAGATCAGGCCGAGGATCGCCGGGCTTGTCGGGATCTTCACTTTACCCATGAGCCAGCCGATCACGCCTGCAATTAACATCGTTCCCACATCGTAGAAGTTGCTTCTCATTGCATAGCTTCCTACAACGCAGAGGATAAAGATGACCGGTGAGAGGATCGTCTTCGGAACGCTTAATACCTTTGTGAAAAGGCGGATGCAGGAGAATCCGAGGAGTACCATGATGGTGTTTGCCACGAACATTCCAAGGAAGATCGTGTAAACGAGAACCTTGTTGGTCTTAAAGAGCATCGGTCCCGGGGTAAGACCCTGGATCGTTAACGCGCCGATCATGATGGCTGCTACAGCATCACCCGGAACACCGAGTGTCAGCATCGGGATCATGGCACCACCGGTTACACCGTTGTTGCCGCCCTCAGAAGCAGCCACGGCCTCCGGGCTTCCTTTTCCGAACAGTTCCGGATGTTTGGACATGCCGCGGGCGGTGTTGTATCCAACGAAGGATCCGATATCGGCACCTGCACCGGGGATAATACCGATGATGGTTCCGATAAGACCGGTAACCGGAGCAACCCGGAACATGGTCTTCATATCTTCTTTTGTCGGGAGAAGTCTTGTCACCGTCGCATCGATCTCGTCGGTGCTGTAGATATCCTCGATGGTCTCGAAGGCCTGGCTCATCGCGAAGAGGCCGATCATGACCGGAATGTACTGGATACCGGAGAGAAGGTTCGCGTTATCTGTAAAACGGATGTAGCTCGTTACGCTGTCGATGCCGACGGTAGCTGTCAAGATTCCTAAGAATCCGCAGATCAGGCCCTTTGCCATGTTCTCGCCGGAGATATTCGCGATGATACAAAGGCCGAATACCGCAAGTAAGAAGAACTCAGCGGAGCTGAACTTTAACGCAAGCTTTGCGAGCTGCGGGCTGATGAGCCATAAGCAGAGACAGCTCACAACACCGCCGATATAGCTGGAAAGTGTCGCAATACCGAGGGCGCGTCCTGCCTCACCGCGTTTGGAGAACTGGTATCCGTCAATGGCTGTGGCCGCGGATGCCGGTGTTCCGGGCGTATGAAGGAGGATCGCAGAGATGGATCCGCCGTAGATCGCGCCAACATAAATTCCAAGCAGCATTAAGATGCCGGATGTGGCATCCATACCGAAGGTAAGCGGAAGAAGAAGCGCTACACCCATAGTTGCAGTCAGTCCCGGAAGTGCTCCGATGCAGATACCCGCCGCAACCCCCGCGAACATGTAGAATAAGACCATTGGGCTGAACGCTGACTGTACAACTTCAAGAAAGAAACTCATATCTCAGCCCTCCTATATGCTGAACATACCGAAATCGATCGGCACGTTCAGGAAATTTTTAAATACATAGTAGATTACAAGGATCACCGCGATGGAGATCACCGCGTTTTTCCAGACGGCCCCTCTGTGGAACCACTGGCAGAACGCAAACAGCATGATCACGGACGGGATGATAAATCCAACTGTGGACAACACCAGCATGTAGACCAGCAGAATTGCCATGGAAATGTACACACGCTTTGTTCCCGGTGTCCACATCGGAAGCTCCGGGAGATCTTCTTTTTTCATCATCAGGGTTCCGGCGATCAGACCGACCGAGCAGACGAGAAGAAGCGCCGCGATGATGCCCGGCCAGAGTCCCGGACCCGGAACGCCTGTACCGTAAGCCGCTGCTCTCGGATATCCGAGACATGTCACGATGACATAGAGGGCAACTGCCGCGCAGACAATGCCCGCAATAATATTGCCTTTTCTCATAGCTGAGACCTCGATTCTTCATAATATCGTTTTCTGCCGTACCCGGAAATTGTTTCCTCCGGCAGAGCCTCCAGATGGGAACCACGGCTGATACCGCGGCTCCCTTTTGATATTTACTGAATCTTTAATCCGAGATCGGTTACAAGAGCCTTGTAAGTGTCAAGGTCAGCAATGATCCTGTCCTCGAAGCTCGGTCCATCCATGATATCGATCACATTGTTGGACTTGTTCATGAAATCAACAAACGCGTCGGACTGTGCCGCGTCAGAGAAAATCTGGTAAAGCTGCTCTACGACGTCATCCGGTGTGCCAGCAGGAACGCCGAGACCTCTCCAGGTACCGAGAACTACATTGTAACCGGCTTCTTTACATGTCGGAACATCCGGGATCGCGTCGAGACGCTTATCATTCATAACTGCAAGAACCTTTAAATCGCCGGATTCAACATAGTTTGCAACCTCTGCGTAGGAAACTGCTACCGCATCGATATGCTCACCGAGAAGGTCTGTGATCGCACCTGCCGCTCCGTCGTAAGCGACATGCTTGAACTTCGCCCCTGTCTCTTTTGCAAGGCCAGCTGCCGCAAGATGCCAGATCGCGCCGTTACCGGAGTTGCCCATGGAGACCTCGTTCTCTTTCGCGTAGTTGATGAAATCCTCGATGGTGTTGAAACGGTCGTCCTTCGCGTTTACTGTGATGGCAGCGCATGCGCTGTTTACCATCATGATCGGCTTGAACATGGAATATGTAAGTCCTGCGTTTGTCCCCATAGCCTCAAGTGTCGCGAGCTCTACGGTGATCATGGTAACGGTGGTTCCGTCTGCTGCGGCATTGGCGCCCGCGAGCATACCTGTCGCTCCGCCGCCGCCGGAACGGTTCTCAACGGAAATGTTCTTGAAGGAACCCTTTGCGGCATCTGCCAGAGCACGCATAACAGTATCCGTACCGCCGCCTGCATCGTAAGGAACGATACATGTAACTGTCTTATTCTTCCAGTCGGATACATCCACGCCGGAATCGTCAGCCTCTTTGCTCTCTGTATTTGTGTTTTCAGCAGCTTTCGTCTCCTCGACAGCTGCCGTTGTCTCTGTTGTGCTGGAATTACCGCTGCACGCGGTGAGGGATGCTGCCATTGCTGCGGCGAGGGCCAGGCTCAATACTCGTTTTTTCATAACAAGTCTCTCCTTTTTAGATATTTTCTTCAGAATCTCTTTCTGCTTTTTTCAGAATGTTTAGAGATTCTTTATACGTATCTATTTTAGGGAAACCGGCCCCCACCGTCAAGCTGTCAGGCGCTTAGAACGCGTTAAATTGCGTGAATTATCGATAAAATTCGTGTATATTCTGTGTGTTTTTCTGAATTCTTTTTAAATTATTCTGTCAAACCCGCGATATGCAGGGCCCCCTTCGCGGATGTCGGCACCGAGTCCTTCGGTACAAATTCTGTCACATGCCTGAAGAAATTCTCACGCGCAAAGAGATCCATGAGAGCTTCTCTCAGCGGATTTTTTCCGTAGATCACAACCGTCGTGTCAGCATCGCATGTCAGCGCACCGCTGTTCTTTACGGCCTCCATATCGTTCTGCAAAACAGCTCCGAGTACATAGCTTGCGATCTTTGTCTTATCCGGCTCCGCAAAGGTATTTAAGATTCTTGCCGAAAAGCACGCGCGGCCGATTCCTGTCTTTTTTGCCGTCTCATAGCCGGCGAGGACATACTCTTTCGCGTAAGTCTCCTCGGAAGCGAAGGAATGTCCGACCGCATCCGCGATCAGAGTGTCCTTTGTGATAACGGAAAGCAATTCTCCTGTGATCGTCGTCAGGCATCCGGTGATTTTTCCACTGCGGTCCACAGAAACAAACTTCGTGTGGGATCCTGGAAGGACGAGAAGATACGGTTCTCCCTTTGGAAGGCTCTCGATCACAGCGACGGTCTCAACCTCCTCGCCGCGCATCATATCCATCGACTCAAAGGTCGTAAGATCCAGCTTTCCGTCGCGGTTTTTCACACCCGGAATAAAGAGGATCGGGAGCGGGCATACGTCCTCGATGAGGACACTCCTTGCCGCTTTTGCGAGATCTTCTGCGGATGCAGGAGCAACCACGTGGGGGATTTCCGTGAGCCCTACGTTGGATGTGATCATGCCGGAGGCTACGACTCTCTTTACATCCTCATATGTGACACCAGCCTGTTTTAATACGTCCTCAAGGCAGCCCTTAATCGCTGCCTTTAAACGATCATTATTTCCGTCGATGGCCGTGATCCGGACACCGATCTCGGATTTTGCGGATGATACCGGCTCGTTATTTTCGTTAAATAAGAATACACGGGTGTTTGTAGTACCTGTGTCGATCGTGATGGTATAGTTTTTCATGGTAACGATCCTCTTCTTTTCTATAATTGTCATTCTTTGCCGCTCTCCTGCGGCTGCTGTCGGTAAATACACAGACCTGCTGTTATTCTTCTTCCGCCGCCTTCACGTAGATCTCAGCTAACGCTTTTATTTCATCGTATCTGCCCTCTTCGATCATTTTCTTATTTGTGAGGCTGGAGCCGATCCCAAGACCGATAAAACCTGCCTTTAAGAAGTCCGGAAGATTCTTGTTATCCACACCGCCGACTGCGATCATCGGAATGTGGTTGATCGGTGCCATAACAGCCTTACAGTAAGAAAGGCCAAGGTTTCCTGCCGGGAACAGCTTTACAACAGACGCGCCGTAACGGTAGGAATCAGCGATCTCAGACGGAGTCATCGCCCCGGGAATCGCTTCCATGCCACAGTCTACAATCTCTTTGATGACAGACTCATCCACGTTTGGTGCAAGGGCAAAGGCCGCGCCTGCTTCTTTTGCGGCATGAACCTCCTCTACAGACATCACCGTGCCTGCGCCGATCACTATCTTATCACCGAGAGCCTCACGGACTGCGCGGATAGCGTTCGGAGTATCAATGAGCTTTGTCTCGGATTTCTGGTTAAAAGTGATCTCTAAAAGGCGGATCCCGCCATCATATAATGCCTTTGCAACATCAACGATCTTTTCGGACGGTACACCTCTTAAGATCGCAATAATTTTATGTTCCCTGATCAGGCTTTCAATTTTCTTTTCCATGTTTGTTTGTCTCCTTCCTCTGATGCAATTGATGCTTGTCTGCACGCATATCCATTTTCATATACTGCTGACAATGCTTCCCGCAGACTGCCGCCTTTTTTGCAGCTATATCCGCCTCTCTTTCCATAGTATAGTACGTCTCTTTTTATCCCGCAACCGTATTTTGTCCCCTGATTCGTATCGGTTTTATCACCGCAACCCTTAATTTTGAAACTTCGGCGGGATTCCACGTATAAAAAAGAAAAAGGAGCCGTCCCAAAAGGAACAGCCCCTGTACGCTTATTAGTTGTACTTGCGCTTTCTTGCCGCTTCAGACTTCTTTTTGCGTCTTACGCTCGGCTTCTCATAATGCTCTCTTTTACGAATCTCCTGCTGAATACCTGCCTTTGCGCAGTTTCTTTTGAATCTGCGTAAAGCGCTGTCCAGGCTTTCGTTATCTTTAACGATTACGTTTGACATAGCTCACACCTAACCTCCCTCCAGTTGTGTAATTGTGCATAATACAACTGTTTGGGTATTTTTTAGCACTGGTATGATTATATCATAAATTACACATTCGTCAACCTATTTTTACTAGAAAAATGCATTTTTTTCAAATTTATTTTTGATGCCGGGCAACCTTACACAGCCCGGCATCAAAAAGGCTTGAAACAGCCTTAATTCTTAACTTATTTTACCTGCTCAGAAACGACTTCCGCAACCTTTACGAGTGCGTCCGCAACGCCTTCCGGATTCTTACCGCCGGCCTGCGCCATGTTCGGACGTCCGCCGCCGCCGCCACCTACAAGACCTGCGATGGCCTTGATGAGGTTGCCTGCGTGAGCGCCCTTCTTCTGAGCTTCGTCTGTCACAGCAGCCATAAGATTTACCTTGCCGTCAAGAACGGATGCGATCACAACAACGCCTTCTCCGAGCTTCTCCTTTAACTGGTCGCCTAAGTTTCTTAAGCCGTTCATGTCAACGCCGTCTGCGCGGACTGCGAGGACTTTCACGCCCTTTACTTCCTGAACCTGATCCATTACATCGCCCATTGCCTCTTTGGCAAGCTTGCTCTTTAACTTCTCGTTCTCGGAGTGGAGTGTCTTGATCTCCTCCATCATGGACTCGATCTTTGTCTTTAAATCAACCGGAGTGGACTTCGCTGCAGCTGCTGCCGCGTGAAGCTCCTGCTCTACATTCTCATAGTGATGGATCAGACCATCGGAGGTGAGTGCCTCGATACGTCTTACACCTGCTGCTACACCAGCCTCGGAAAGGATCTTGAAGCAGCTAATCTCGGAGGTATTCTTAACGTGGGTACCACCGCAGAGCTCTGTGGAGAAGTCTCCCATTCTTACGACACGGACCTTATCGCCGTATTTCTCTCCGAAGAGCGCCATCGCGCCTGTCTTCTTTGCGTCCTCCAGACTCATAACATCTGTAACGACCGGAAGTGCCGCGCGGATCTCTTTATTTACAATATTCTCAACTTCCTTGATCTCATCCTGGCTCATTGCAGAGAAGTGAGTGAAGTCGAAACGAAGTCTGTCTCTTGTTACAAGGGAACCAGCCTGCTCAACGTGTGTGCCGAGTACGG
>UMEM01000224.1_pt1 | contig 92051 bp, 74 predicted proteins | sample 1964761 | NCBI WGS metagenome assembly UMEM01 (sample SAMEA4836021, study PRJEB28245) | human gut metagenome | biome: gut microbiome; material: fecal sample | place: Denmark | collected 2008 | reverse complement strand
CCACCGCCCTTTGGAGAAGTGGAATTTAAATTTTCATTTTAGGCACAGTTTTAAACATATGTTGGGATATTGCAAATAAAAAATACATATGATATAATGCCGTTAGGCAAAGAAAATAAAAACTGCATATAGCAAAAAAGAATGAACCCCTCAGTACTGCGAATACTGAGGGGTTCTTCTTATTTTTTATGGTGGACAAGAAACCACCAGGCTAGTGTTGCCCTACTTGTCTCCATCTAACCATTTGATGATGTAATGACAGGTTACACCAGCCGCACAGAAGACAAGAAATGAAAATAAAAACTGCATAAAGCTCACCTCCTCCCGCTGCCGGGTATCGGTTGGACAACATAATAATTGTATGATAAAAGTGCTGATGAAGCAAGATTACATAAAACTATATTTATTGTAACTGTTGGTACCGTTATTGTTCACGCCCAATATCAGTAACTTGGTACCTTCACAGTTGCTAATTTTTACTTTGATTTTACCTTCACCGTATTGTATAATAAACATAATAAGAATCGAGAATCATACACCGAAAAAATATTAAAAAAATACCAAAAGCAGACACAGGAGTGATGAGAATGCCGGAAAACGAAAAGACGAGACTTCAGAAATTTATGGGTGGAGGAAAACAAGGATACCAGATCGCATTCCAGATGGCTTGGCCCGCGGTGATGGAGTCCTTTTTTATTGCCCTGGCGGGCATGGTGGACTCGCTGATGGTGAGCTCCATCGGCGCATACGCGGTGGCGGCAGTAGGTCTGACAACGCAGCCGAAATTCATCGGCTTGTGCATCTTTATCGCCATGAACGTATCCGTATCTGCTCTGGTGGCGAGACGTCGCGGTGAGAAAGACCGGATCGGCGCGAACCAGGTTCTCCTGATGGCGCTGATCTTCACAGTCGTTGTCGGAATTTTGATCAGCATAGCGGCGGTGGTTTTTGCGGAACCGATCATCCGCTTCTGCGGTGCCAACGAGGACACTCAGGAGAGCGCGGTCCTGTATTTTAGGATCATCATGGGCGGCATGATCTTCAACATCGTCTCCATGGCCATCAACGCCTCCCAGCGCGGTGCCGGAAACACGAAGATCGCCATGCGAACCAACGTGACTTCTAACGTGGTCAATATGATCGGAAATTATCTCCTGATTCAGGGTCATCTCGGCTTTCCGGCGATGGGAATCGCGGGTGCGGCACTGGCGACTGTATTTGGAACCGTGGTTGCCTGCATTATGAGCATCTGCTCCCTGATCCCAAAGGATAATTTTGTCAGTGTTCCCTACATTATAAAAGAACGTGTCCGTGTTACTCTTGAGCCGGTGAAGAGTATGGCGAAGATCGCTTCCAGTGTTTTTATCGAGCAGGTGTTCATGCGGACGGGTTTTCTGCTGGTATCGATCATGGCGGCGAGACTCGGTACTTCGGCTTACGCGGCGCATCAGGTTGCCATGAATGTCATGAACCTGTCCTTCTCATTTGGTGACGGCATGCAGGTAGCCGCTGTGGCGCTCTGCGGACGAAGCCTTGGGGAGAAGCGCCCGGATCAGGCTGTCATGTACGGGACGATCTGCCAGAGGATCGGAAACATGATTTCCATCGTGTTGTCGATCCTGTACCTGCTGTTAGGAAACTGGTATTTCCACCTGTACTTTGTTGAGGAGGATATTATCGCCATGGGTGCCCGGATCATGCAGGTCATGACGGTGATCGTACTCCTGCAGATCTCTCAGGTCATCTATATGGGATGTCTCAGGGGTGCGGGAGATGTACTGTTTACCACCTGCGCGTCAACACTCAGTATCACCATCGTCCGCCCATCCTGTGCGTATCTCTTCTGCTATGTGTTGGAGATCGGAGTCGTCGGCATCTGGCTCGGAATCGTGTGCGACCAGATCGTGAGAGTGTGCCTGACGAACTGGAGATTTAAGAGTGGAAAGTGGACGAAAATAAAGATATAGCGTGCAAACCGTCTGCGAAGCAGACAAACGAGCGCGAAGCGCGTGTTTGCGAGTGAGCGATTCGACTCAATGAGTCAACATCCCAAAAAACTAAAAGAGCCATATGCCTCGAAAACTGGTCATTCCAGTTCCAGCCGCATACAGCTCTTTTTTGTGTAACAGGAAATTCTGAGGAATTCCCTATTACACAAAAGGCACTAACGTGCCAATGATGCGCACTCGCGCGAAGATGTAGACTGTCACAAGCGTCCGCGCGAGGTGCGCATTAGTTGCCGCACTCAATACTGATCGCATTAAACATGTCAAGGATATCATCCACCTTCGTGTTCGCCTTTTCCGCGCCTTTTTTATCCATGACTGCATGCCCCTGATGCATCATCAGAAGACGGTTTCCGTATTCTACAGCGAACCGGAGGTTATGTGTGACCATAATGGTCGTCAGGTGCTTTTCCGCAACGATCTTTCCGGTCAGTTCCATAATAATATCTGCCGTCTTCGGGTCAAGAGCGGCCGTGTGCTCATCAAGGATCAGAAATTCGATGGGAGTCATGGTTGACATTAAAAGAGCCATCGCCTGACGCTGTCCACCGGAGAGAACACCGACTTTTACACCCATCTTATCTTCAAGACCGAGACCGAGGATTTTCAACTGGTCGCGGTAGAAGTCAATGCGGGCTTTATTTGTTCCGGGGAGAAGATTGAACGGTTTCCCCTTATTGTCCGCGAGAGCCATATTTTCGAGGATCGTCATATTCGGGCAGGTTCCCATCGCCGGGTGCTGGTAGACGCGGCCGATGCGGCGCTGGCGCTTGTACTCCGGCATTTTTGTGATATCGGTTCCGCCCATGACGATGGTGCCGGAATCCACCGGAATGCTGCCGCAGATCAGATTCAACATGGATGTTTTACCGGATCCGTTGCTGCCGACAACGGAAACAAACTCGCCGTCATCGATGCTGAGGTTGAAATCGTTAAAGAGGCACATTTCATTTACAGTGCCTGCGTTGTAATATTTACTGATGTTTTTTAACTCAAGCATGGTGTGCCCCCTTTCTCTTCATGGAATCACTGACGATCAGGATCAGAAGAAGAATTGCCGCAGTGATAAGTTTCAGGTCGGTCGCCTTTACGATCCGCATGGAAATAACGAAAGCGACACACGCTTTATAGAGAATTGCGCCTGCGATAACAGCGGTGGTTGCCTTCAGCTTTCCGAAGCGGTGGAACAGCTGTGTTCCGAGAATCACGCTCGCGAGACCGAAGACCATGGTTCCGGTTCCGATGGAGATATCGAAGAATGCCTGCTTCTGGGCGAGCACTCCGCCTGCGAGGGCTGCGAATCCGTTGGCGATCGCAAGGCCGATGATCTTCACCCGGCCTTTGTCTTCTGCCAGAGATGTAACGAGAGCATCATTGTCACCGGCTGCCCGGAGAAGATAGCCGGATCTCGTATTTAAGTACCAGTCGAGAACGAACTTGCAGATCAGGACGATCACAGCCAGGATGATCACAACGATGTATGGTCTTACGGTTGCCGGAAGACTGTTTCTGGTCCACTCATTGTCAAAGATCGTATCCTGGGACAGGAAGGGAAGGTTTGCCTTCATTCCGGCGATCCTTAAGTTTACGGAGTAGAGGGCTGTCATGACAATGATACCGGAAAACAGGTCGCGGACCTTACATTTTACATGAATGACACCGGTCACGCATCCGGCAAGAACACCCGCAAAGAAGGAGAGCGGAAGTGCCCACACTGGGGAAACTCCTTTTACGATCAGTCCCGCGGTCAGCGCTGCGCCCAGAGGGAAAGTTCCGTCAACCGACAGATCCGGGAAGTCCAGGATCTTGTAGGTGATGTAAACGCCCAGGGCCATGATCGCGTAGATCAGCCCTTCCTCAAAGATTCCTAATAAGATTGCCATGATATCCTCCGAAAATCAGTAACTGGGGAAAATCCCGCAATTACATGTTGCTGCAAAGTCCGGCAGAAGCGGAAAATCGCTTTGCCGGACCATGATTGTTTATGTTGCCGATCATCCGACTTCCTTATTAAAAGTGGATGAAATTTGTTGAACTACTGTGTGATCTCAGTGAATAACTCTTTTGCGTTGGAAGCAAGATCCTCTGGGAAAGTGATTCCAAGATCCTCAGCGACTTTGGAGTTTCCGTAGAAAGCAGCAGTCTCGATCACCTCGAAGTTCAGTTCACTTGCCTTTTTCTCGCCCTTTAAAACTTCTGCAGCCATGCGTCCTGTCTGCTTTCCAAGATCTACATAGTCAAGTCCCATAGCAGCGAGGCAGCCGATCTTGACCTGCTCGATCTCACTTCCGAATACCGGGATGTTTTTCGCGTTTGCCTTGGAAAGGATCAGCGGAAGGGAGGCAACGACTGTGTTGTCTGTTAAGTTGTTTAAGCAGTCGACCTGCTCTAAGAGGCTGTCAGCAGCGAGCGGGATGTCTGCTGTGGAGGAAACGCCGGACTCAACGATCTCGAAACCGTAGTCAGCGGCTTTTTCCTTGTACTCAGCCAGAGTGGAAGCGGAGTTTACTTCGCTTGTTGTATACATGATGCCGATCTTTTTCGCATCAGGAAGGATCGCGCGGATCATTTCGAGCTGCTGCTCGACCGGAAGCTTGTCACTGGTACCTGTCACTTCGCCAACCGGAGTTCCGTCAGCGTTTGTGAGCTCGGCTGCAACCGGATCCGTAACGGCTGTATAGATGACCGGGATGTCGTTCTTTCTGCCGACGCTGTATGCGCTCTGGGCGCTCGGTGTTGCGATCGCGCAGATGAGATCCACCTTCTGTCCAGCGAAGTTTGTGCTGATCTGTGCTGCTAACCCTGGGTCAGCCTGCGCGTTCTCCTCTAATACGGTAAGGTTCTTTCCTTCAACGATACCGTTCTCTGCAAGCCCCTCGAGGAAGCCTTCGCGGCAGTTGTCGAGAGAGCCGTGGACTGCGAACTGGTTGATGCCGATAGTGTAGGAACCGTCTGCAAGAGCTGTATCTGCTGCGTCTGCGGATTCAGCCGGTGTTGTCTCTGCAGCAGCTTCTGTTGCTGCGGCTGTCGTTGTCTCAGCAGCTGTTGTGGTGGAAGCTGTGTTAGAAGAGCAGCCTGCAAGGAGGGCTGCGGTGAAGGTTGCTGCGATGATTGCTTTGATTGATTTTTTCATAATTTTGTTCTCCTCTTCTACTTTTGATAAAGATGTTTTGCAGCTGCGGCAGGTCCTGTTGCGGCGCCCGCCGTTTTGCCGAGTAGTTGTTGGAGGTGTGGAGCGAAGGTTTTTGGGGATCGGGATGTTGTCCGGTGCAGAGCACTTATCTTTGTATAAAAAAAATCCCAAGTATCAGATATCGATTTAAAATCTGATGCTTGAGACGAATTTCATATCCGCGGTGCCACTCAATTTGACCTTTCGGTCCGCTTTTTTCGTATACCAACATATACGCCGCTCTCTTAACGACTGCGGTAGCCGTCAGTCCATACTAAAATTCAGGACTGCCCTCGAAAGTCCATTCCATTTCCAGTGCCATACTGCAATCCCACCGCCTGCAGCTCTCTGTGAAAACACGATCGAAAATGTACTCCTCTTTCTCAACGGTTTTTCTTGTTTGGTTATGGGTATCATAGTACGAAAAGGATTGTTTGTCAAGAAGAACAATAAAAAAAAGTTTGGAAACCTGCAAACTCCGCCAGCCAGAAAGAAAAATGGTAATTTCTAAAAAAAATATAACATTTCAGAAACTTCCATAAATTCCATTGACATTCAATGTCTCCTGATATAGGATAAATATCACACGAAATGACAGGGTGTCATCTCGCGGAGATGCTCAGAAAACAAAGCATGTAAAAGGCAGAAAAAGTAACGGCAGAAGCCAAGATGCTATGAAAATCGTTACGGAAAAATGAAAATCAAGGAGGCAGACGTATGGGTACAAAAGACGGCGGAAAAAAGCCGAACCCGAATGATCTCAATTCATTTAAGGGATTTTTCTATTATATGATCATAATTCTGGTCATGACGGTCCTGTTAAATGGACTCGTATTCCCGTCCGCACTGAAAAGTCAGGTAAAGGAAGTCGGTTACAATGAATTCCTGACCATGGTGGATAACGGTCAGGTCGCACAGGTGGAAAAAGATGACACGAATGGCGAGATCGTATTCATCACAAAAGACAGCAATGGGAAACAGCAGATCTACAAGACAGGTCTCTGGGATGACCCGGACCTGACAGAACGGTTATACAGTAAGGGAGTTACCTTCGACAAGGTGATCCCGCGGAAGGAATCCGCTATCATGGCAGTCTTCACAAACTGGATCCTTCCATTCATGATCATGATCGGACTTGGACAGATCTTAAGCCGCAGCATGGCGAAGCGCATGGGCGGAAACGCGATGACATTTGGAAAATCGAATGCAAAGATCTACGCGGAGAGTGAGACCGGTGTTACATTTGCGGATGTCGCAGGTGAGGAGGAGGCGAAGGACGCCTTAAAGGAGATCGTTGATTTCCTTCATGATCCGAAAAAATATTCCGATATCGGTGCCACACTTCCGAAGGGCGCGCTTCTCGTAGGCCCTCCTGGAACAGGTAAAACGTTGTTAGCAAAGGCCGTTGCCGGTGAGGCGCACGTTCCGTTCTTCTCGATCTCCGGCTCCGAGTTCGTTGAGATGTTCGTCGGCATGGGTGCCGCGAAGGTCCGGGACCTCTTCAAGCAGGCAAATGAGAAAGCTCCGTGTATCGTCTTTATCGACGAGATCGATACCATCGGTAAAAAGCGTGATGGAAGCGGCATGGGCGGAAACGATGAACGTGAGCAGACATTAAACCAGCTTTTAACGGAGATGGATGGATTCGACGGACGAAAGGGTGTTGTGATCCTGGCGGCCACAAATCGTCCGGAGACCCTTGACAAGGCCCTCTTGAGACCGGGCCGGTTTGACAGAAGAATTCCGGTGGAACTCCCGGATCTCAAAGGCCGTGAGGCGATCCTGCGGGTACATGGAAAAGATGTCAAGATGGATGAGTCCGTTGACTTTAACGCCATCGCGAGAGCGACTGTCGGAGCCAGCGGTGCCGAGCTTGCGAACATTATCAACGAGGGCGCGCTCCGTGCCGTCCGCATGGGACGCCGCGTTGTATCCCAGGCTGATCTGGAGGAGAGCGTTGAGACCGTTATTGCCGGTTACCAGAAGAAAAATGCGTCCGTATCTGAGAATGAACGCCGGATCGTCGCTTACCACGAGATCGGTCATGCCCTCGTTGCAGCGTGCCAGAGCAACTCTGCTCCGGTCCACAAGATCACAATTATTCCGAGAACATCGGGTGCTCTCGGCTATACGATGCAGGTGGAGGATGGCGAGCGTCTTCTGATGAGTAAGGAGGAGGCACTTAACAAGATCGCAACTCTGACCGGCGGCCGTGCGGCGGAGGAATTTATGTTCCACTCTATCACGACCGGTGCCTCCAACGATATCGAACAGGCCACAAAGCTTGCCCGCGCTATGGTGACCCGCTACGGTATGAGCGACCAGTTCGGTATGGTTGCCCTTGAGACCGTGACGAACCAGTACCTTGGCGGAGACACCTCCCTCGCATGCTCACCGGAGACAGCGAAAGCCATCGATGACGAGGTGATCGCTACCGTGAAGGCACAGTACGAGAAGGCAATGGGAATCTTAAGAGACCATGCAGCAAAATTAAACGAACTTGCCGGATATCTTCTCGAGAAGGAGACAATCACAGGGGAAGAATTTATGGAGATCCTGAACCGGTAAAAGCAGTATATCAGTGTGAGAAGACTCAGAGACCATGCAAAGTGGCTGCTCTGAGTCTTTTTTCGTTTTTGGAAAAGAATCAGGTATTGGGCTGACGATGTGAAATCTCGATTGTGTGCACTGGAAACCTATGTTAAAATGAGAGTAGAAATTTAGCTGTTGGGCTTAAAATACAAAATTAAAATGACCTGAAAAGAGGAATACCGACAGGAGGAACAACGGATGAAACAGAGATATTGTCCATACTGCGACCAGAAAATGACATCGGGTCTATACTGCAGCGGATGCAAAAGGATCGTGTGGCATCCATATGTACAGGATGTGGATTACTATTTAAATGAGAGACATCCGCGCCATGAGTCAGACTGCCTGTACCATGATGGCGGAAGCGAATACCCTGGAAGCAGCGCGTCCGGTACAGATTCGTACGCGGGCATATTTAAAGGGAATGGGACATCAACCAGAATACAGGGCGGAAAGAAAAAGACAAATCGGGAGAAGAAGACAGCGGATCCATTCCGGAATATGGGAAACAGGACGGTGGGGCAGCGGAATGCGTTCGAACATATGAAGAGCCAGCTTGAACAGTACCGCAGCCAGGCAGATACCTGCCAGAGTGGAACTTACAGCAGCCAGTCCGCGAAGAACATCATGGACCGCGTAAACTCCGAACGTGGACGGAAGAAGCCGTTTACCGGCATTCTGATCGTCGTGATCATCTGGCTGGTATTTTCCGTCGGCGGAAACCTGCTGTTTTTTATCACCCATGCGATCCGGGAATCGATCTACGGGATCGAGAACATCTTCGACTCGTCCAGCGGCGATCTCTGGTCCTCTGCCGATTCCAACGCCGTGGAGGTCCTTGGGGAGGGCGAGCTCTCCGACGAGGAGGTGCGGGCCATCGGAACAAACTGTACAAACTACGGTCACTATGACGCCCAGCTTGCGGATGTGACGGCCGCCCTGGACCGACTCCTGCCGCAGTACGGATTTTCTGAGTGGTCGATGGAGGACACATATAGCTACAACTATGCTTCGGACGATATGAGCTGGTACAATACAGATCAGGCCTATTATCTGAGCCGTGACGGGGAGTATGTGGGAAGCATTACCATCTACGCCGACACGGCAACGGACGATCTCCATGGAATCGGTGCCTACAGCAGCGACGAGGAGGCCTTCTACCAGATCGTGGACGTGCTGGAAGCCACATTCCAGGAATTCGGCTATCTGGATACGGATCTAAGCGGACAGGAGGTATATCAGGAACTGATCAATACCGAGGATATGATCGTTAGTAAGACAGATGACAGTGTCAACGGATTTACCACAGCTTATGGACCGGAGATTTTTGCAAGTAAAGAAAGCCCGTCAGGGGATGATTTCTACTCGATCCAGATGTATGCGCCGGGGTATTACACAAGCGTAGAGTAGAATGGTAAAAATTATATAGACTGATAAAAGATGTGCTGCAGGATCATCTGAAAGATTCTGCAGCACATCTTTTGTTTACGTGAACAACGAGCCAAAGTCCGCTCTTGTGCGAGACCGTGGCAACTGTCACGATAACAAGGGGAAACTCGCAAAGCGAGTTTTCACTTGTTTACCCCCCAATAAAATTTTTGTCAGAAGGAAAGAATCAGTCTTATCTGTAGAAACAAAGAAAAACTGCCCATCATCCCGGCCTGGATGCCATGAAAAGCAGAACCTGTTTCTACATATAAAAATGTCCAGAAAAACTTTGTAAAAAAGTGCTTGACAGATTGACAAACCCATGATAGTATGAAATGTGCACTATTGTGGTATCATGTGCATATGGTACCAGTATGCCCAAAATTGGCTATTGATTATAGAGAAAGAAAACAGGGGTGAAACGTCAAATGGAGAAAAGCAGAATGCGTCCGGTGCCGGCCGGCAAGAGCGTAAGAATGAGCTTCTCAAGACAGAAAGAAGTTCTTGAGATGCCGAACCTGATCGAGATCCAGAAGGATTCTTATCAGTGGTTCCTCGACGAGGGCCTGAAAGAGGTCTTTGACGATATCTCTCCGATCGCTGACTTTGCTGGCCATCTGAGCCTGGAGTTTGTAGACTTCACGCTGTGCAAAGATGACATCAAATATACGATCGAAGAGTGCAAAGAGCGTGATGCGACTTACGCGGCACCTTTAAAGGTTAAGGTGAGACTCTGCAACAAAGATAAAGATGAAATCAATGAACATGAGATTTTCATGGGCGATCTGCCGTTAATGACAGATACCGGCTCCTTCGTTATTAACGGTGCCGAGCGTGTTATCGTCAGCCAGTTGGTACGTTCCCCAGGTATATATTATGGAATCGATCATGATAAGATCGGTAAGGAATTATACTCCTGTACCGTGATCCCGAACCGTGGAGCATGGTTAGAGTATGAGACCGATTCCAACGACGTGTTCTATGTCCGTGTAGACCGTACAAGAAAGGTCCCGGTTACAGTCCTGATTCGTGCGCTCGGATATGGAACAAACGCCGAGATCATCGATCTCTTCGGTGAAGAGCCGAAGCTTCTCGCAAGCTTTGGAAAAGATACATCCGACAACTATCAGGATGGTCTCCTTGAATTATATAAGAAGATCCGTCCGGGCGAGCCGCTGTCTGTTGACAGCGCTGAGAGCCTGTTAAATGGTATGTTCTTTGATCCGAGAAGATACGATCTCGCGAAGGTCGGAAGATATAAATTCAACAAGAAGCTCCACATGAAGAACCGTATCGTAGGACAGATTCCGTCTGAGGATATCGTCGATACATCTACAGGTGAAATCCTTGCTGAAGCAGGAAAGGCAATCACAAAAGATCAGGCGATCGCGATCCAGAACGCAGCGATCCCGTACGTATGGATCCAGACTGAGGAACGTGTAGAGAAGGTTCTCTCCAACCTCATGGTAGACCTTTCCACATACGTAACATTCGATCCGGAAGAAGTAGGTATTACAGAATTAGTATACTACCCGGTATTAAAAGAGATTCTGGAAAAAGCAGGGGATGATGAGGAAGCGTTAAAAGCAGAACTCCACCGCAACATCCATGAACTCGTTCCGAAGTGCATCACGAAGGAAGATATCCTTGCTTCCATCAACTACAATATGCACCTTGAGTACGGCATCGGCGTAAAAGACGATATCGATCATCTTGGAAACCGTCGTATCCGTGCAGTCGGCGAGCTGCTTCAGAACCAGTACCGCATCGGACTCTCCAGAATGGAGCGTGTGGTACGCGAAAGAATGACGACACAGGACATCGACGGAATCACTCCGCAGTCCTTGATCAATATCAAACCGGTAACCGCAGCAGTGAAGGAGTTCTTTGGAAGCTCCCAGTTATCCCAGTTTATGGATCAGAACAACCCGCTATCCGAGCTTACGCATAAGAGACGTCTCTCCGCGTTAGGACCGGGCGGTCTGTCCAGAGAACGTGCAGGATTCGAGGTTCGAGATGTACACTACACCCACTATGGCCGTATGTGTCCGGTCGAGACTCCTGAGGGACCGAACATCGGTCTGATCAACTCCCTTGCGAGCTATGCAAAGGTAAACCAGTACGGTTTCGTTGAGGCTCCGTACCGTATCGTAGATAAGACTGATCCGGCAAACCCGCGTGTTACCGATGAAGTCGTTTATATGACCGCGGACGAAGAGGATAACTACATCGTAGCACAGGCGAACGAGCCGCTCGATGAGGAAGGCCACTTCATCCACAACAACGTATCCGGTCGTTTCCGTGAGGAGACTTCCTCCTTCCAGAAGAGACAGATCGATTTAATGGACGTATCCCCGAGAATGGTATTCTCTGTCGCTACATCCATGATCCCGTTCTTACAGAACGATGACGCGAACCGTGCCCTGATGGGATCCAACATGCAGCGTCAGGCAGTACCGCTTCTTTCCACAGAAGCTCCGGTCGTTGGTACCGGTATCGAGGGCAAGGCTGCCGTTGACTCCGGTGTCTGCGTTGTTGCAAAGAATGCCGGCGTTGTTGAGCGCTCCGCGTCCAATGAGATCGTGATCAAACGCGATTCCGACGGAAACCGCGATGTTTACCGTCTGATCAAGTTCTCAAGAAGCAACCAGTCCAACAGCTATAACCAGAAGCCGATCGTTTACAAGGGAGACCATGTAGAGAAGGGCGAGGTTATCGCAGACGGACCGTCCACGAAGGACGGAGAGATCGCACTTGGTAAGAACCCGCTGATCGGATTCATGACCTGGGAAGGTTACAACTACGAGGATGCGGTCCTCTTAAGTGAAAAGCTTGTTATGAACGATGTTTATACATCGGTTCATATTGAAGAATATGAATGCGAATCCCGTGACACCAAGTTAGGACCGGAAGAGATCACAAGAGACGTTCCGGGCGTTGGTGAGGACGCATTAAAAGATCTGGATGAGAGAGGAATCATCCGCATCGGCGCTGAGGTACGTGCCGGTGATATCTTAGTCGGAAAGGTAACTCCGAAGGGAGAGACTGAGCTGACTGCAGAAGAAAGACTTCTCCGCGCGATCTTCGGTGAGAAGGCAAGAGAAGTCCGCGATACATCCTTAAAAGTACCGCACGGCGCTTACGGAACCATCATCGACGCAAAACTCTTCACAAGAGAGAACGGCGACGAGCTTGCTCCTGGCGTAAACGAGACAGTCCGCATCTACATCGCACAGAAACGTAAGATCTCTGTCGGTGATAAGATGGCCGGCCGTCATGGTAACAAGGGTGTTGTCTCCCGTGTACTTCCGGTAGAGGATATGCCGTTCCTTCCGAATGGCCGTCCGCTCGATATCGTATTAAACCCGTTAGGCGTGCCGTCCCGAATGAACATCGGACAGGTCCTCGAGATCCACTTAAGCCTTGCTGCGAAGGCGCTCGGCTTTAACGTTTCCACGCCGGTATTCGATGGCGCGGACGAGAACGATATCCAGGATACACTGGAGCTTGCAAATGATTATGTAAATATGGAATGGGATGCATTCCAGGAGAAGTATAAGGATATCCTTCGTCCGGATGCGATGGAATACCTCGGCGAGCACCTTGACCATCGTGCTCTCTGGAAAGGCGTTCCGATCAGCCGTACCGGTAAAGTACAGCTCCGCGACGGACGTACAGGTGAATACTTCGATGGTCCGACTACGATCGGACACATGCACTACCTGAAACTGCATCACCTGGTTGACGATAAGATCCATGCCCGTTCCACAGGTCCATACGCACTGGTAACACAGCAGCCGTTAGGTGGTAAAGCACAGTTCGGCGGACAGCGTTTCGGTGAGATGGAGGTTTGGGCTCTTGAGGCTTACGGTGCGGCTTACACCCTTCAGGAGATCCTGACTGTGAAGTCCGATGACGTTGTAGGACGTGTAAAGACCTACGAGGCGATCATCAAGGGCGAGAACATTCCGGAGCCGGGTATTCCGGAGTCCTTCAAGGTACTCTTAAAAGAGTTACAGTCTCTCGGACTGGACGTAAGAGTGCTGCGTGACAACGGTGAAGAGGTCGATATGTCTGAGAACATCGACTACTCCGATACCAACTATGACCTTCGTTCCATCATCGAGGGAGACCGCCGTTACAACGATAAGGAAGACTTATCCGACTATGGATTCCAGAAACAGGAATTCAAGGGCGACGAGCTCGTTAATGTGGAAGAAGATGACTATACAAACGACGGTGCCAAAGACGACTATGTCGATGACGATTATACCGAGGATGACGACAAATAATTAGAAGGGAGTACCGTTCATGCCTGAGACAAATGAAACTTATCAGCCGATGACATTTGACGCGATCCGTATCGGACTTGCCTCTTCGGAAAAGATTCTGGAATGGTCCCATGGTGAAGTGAAAAAGCCGGAGACCATCAACTACAGAACCTTAAAGCCGGAAAAAGACGGTCTTTACTGTGAGAGGATCTTTGGACCAACCAAGGACTGGGAGTGTCATTGTGGTAAATACAAGAAAATCAGATATAAAGGTGTTATCTGTGACCGCTGCGGCGTTGAGGTAACAAAATCCAGCGTCCGCCGTGAGCGTATCGGACACATCGCGCTTGCTGCTCCGGTATCCCATATCTGGTATTTTAAAGGTATTCCGAGCCGTATGGGCCTGATCCTGGATATCTCTCCGAGAGTCCTCGAGAAAGTCCTGTACTTCGCTTCCTATATCGTTCTGGATGCCGGCAATACCGGCCTTCAGTTAAAGCAGGTCCTTTCTGAGAAAGAGTACCGTGATGCTGTTGAAAAGTACGGCTACGGCACATTCCGTGTGGGAATGGGTGCTGAGGCTGTTCAGGAACTTTTAAAGAATATCGATCTGGATAAAGACTCCGAAGAGCTTAGAAAAGCTCTTCAGGAGGCATCCGGACAGAAGAGAGCGAGAATCATCAAACGTCTTGAGGTCGTAGATGCATTCCGCAGCTCCGGAAACAGACCGGAGTGGATGATCATGAATGTGATTCCGGTTATCCCGCCGGATATCCGTCCGATGGTTCAGCTTGACGGTGGACGTTTCGCGACATCCGACTTAAATGACTTATACAGAAGAATCATCAACCGTAACAACCGTCTTGCAAGACTTCTTGAGCTCGGTGCTCCGGATATTATCGTCCGCAACGAGAAGAGAATGCTTCAGGAGGCCGTTGACGCCCTGATCGATAACGGCAGACGCGGCAGACCGGTTACAGGTCCTGGAAACCGTGCATTAAAGTCCCTTTCCGATATGTTAAAGGGTAAACAGGGACGTTTCCGTCAGAACCTTCTCGGTAAGCGAGTTGACTATTCCGGACGTTCCGTTATCGTCGTTGGACCGGAACTTAAGATCTATCAGTGCGGTCTCCCGAAGGAGATGGCGATCGAGCTCTTCAAACCGTTCGTTATGAAGGAACTCGTTGCTAACGGAACAGCACATAACATTAAGAACGCGAAGAAGATGGTTGAGCGCCTCCAGACAGAGGTCTGGGACGTACTTGAGGATGTAATCAAAGAGCATCCGGTTATGTTAAACCGTGCTCCTACTCTTCACCGTCTTGGTATTCAGGCGTTCGAGCCGATCCTTGTAGAAGGTAAGGCGATCAAGCTTCATCCGCTCGTTTGTACCGCATTCAACGCGGACTTCGATGGAGACCAGATGGCGGTTCACCTTCCGCTTACAATGGAAGCACAGGCAGAGTGCCGCTTCCTTCTTCTCTCCCCGAACAACCTGTTAAAGCCGTCTGATGGTGGTCCGGTAGCCGTTCCTTCCCAGGATATGGTTCTCGGTATCTACTATCTGACACAGGAGAGACCGGGCGCAAAGGGCGAGGGAATGTTCTTCAAGAGCCCGAACGAAGCACTTCTTGCATATGAGAACGGTGCCGTTACTCTTCACGCAAGAATCAAAGTCCGTGTGACAAAGACTCTTCCGGATGGAAGAACAATGACTGGTATCGTTGATACAACTGTCGGACGTATCCTCTTCAACGAGATCATCCCGCAGGATCTTGGATTTGTAGACAGAACGATCCCGGGCAACGAGTTAAAGCCGGAGATCGATTTCCTCGTAAAGAAGAAACAGTTAAAGCAGATCCTCGAGAAAGTCATCAATACACACGGAGCGATCCAGACAGCGATCACTCTGGACGATATCAAGGCGATTGGTTACAAGTACTCCACAAGAGCAGCTATGACCGTATCCATTTCTGATATGACTGTTCCGGCAACAAAGAAGCAGCTCCTTGCAGACGCAGAAGCTACCGTTGACCGTATCGCTAAGAACTTCCGCCGTGGTCTTATCACAGAGGAAGAGCGTTACAAAGAAGTTATCGATGTATGGAAAGCAACCGATGACCAGCTGACACATGACCTTCTGACAGGTCTTGATAAATACAACAACATCTTCATGATGGCGGACTCCGGAGCCCGTGGTTCCGATAAGCAGATCAAGCAGCTTGCCGGTATGCGAGGACTCATGGCGGATACGACCGGTCACACGATCGAACTCCCGATCAAGTCCAACTTCCGTGAAGGTCTTGACGTACTTGAGTACTTCATCTCCGCACATGGTGCGAGAAAAGGTATGTCCGATACCGCTCTTCGTACAGCCGACTCCGGTTACCTGACAAGACGTCTTGTTGACGTATCTCAGGATCTTATCATCCGTGAGACAGACTGCTGCGAAAGCAAGGGAACGATCCCGTACATGGAGATCGAGGGCTTTACGGACGGTAAAGAGACCATCGAGACTCTTCAGGAGAGATTGACAGGAAGATATATCGCAGAGACGATCACAGATCCGGATACCGGAGAAGTTGTTGTTAAGGCTAACCATATGTGTACACCGAAACGTGCCGCAGCCGTTATCAAGGTTCTTGAAAAGCTCGGCAGAAATACTGTTAAGATCCGTACAGTCCTGACATGTAAGTGCCATATCGGTGTCTGCTCCAAGTGCTACGGCGCGAACATGGCGACAGGCCAGCCGGTACAGGTCGGAGAGGCTGTTGGTATCATTGCCGCACAGTCCATCGGTGAGCCGGGTACACAGCTGACCATGCGTACATTCCATTCCGGCGGTGTTGCCGGCGGCGATATCACACAGGGTCTTCCCCGTGTCGAGGAGCTTTTCGAAGCCAGACGCCCGAAGGGACTTGCGATCATCGCTGAATTCGGTGGTGTTGTTACAATTAAAGATACAAAGAAAAAACGTGAGATCACCGTTACGGACCAGGAGACAGGAAACTCCAAGACTTATCTGATCCCTTATGGTTCCAGAATCAAAGTTGCGGACGGACAGGTTCTCGAGGCCGGCGACGTTCTTACAGAGGGTAGCATCAACCCGCATGACCTGTTAAAGGTTAAGGGCGTTCGTGCCGTACAGGATTACATGATCCGTGAGGTACAGCGTGTTTACCGCTTACAGGGTGTAGAGATCAACGATAAGCATATCGAGATGATCGTTCGTCAGATGTTAAAGAAGATCCGTATCGAGGAGAGCGGCGATTCCGACGTTCTTCCGGGCGTATCCATGGATGTTCTTGATTTCAACGAGATGAACGAGGAGCTCATTGCAGCTGGCAAACAGCCGGCAGAGGGCAAACAGGTCATGCTCGGTATCACAAAGGCATCCCTTGCGACCGATTCCTTCTTATCCGCCGCATCCTTCCAGGAGACCACAAAGGTTCTTACTGAGGCTGCGATCAACGGTAAGGTCGATCACCTGATCGGTCTGAAAGAGAATGTTATTATCGGTAAGCTGATCCCGGCTGGTACCGGAATGAAGCGTTACCGCAATATCAAGCTCAGCACAGGCGAGATCGAGGATAAGATCCAGGAGCAGGAAGCACCGGTTGCTGAAGAGCCGCAGGAGGAGACGGATGCTCCGCTTGAGGAAGCAGATAAGATCATTCTCAACGAGGATGATACACAGGATGTCGATGAGTAATTGATATTTTGACAAATAAATATTTCGGAAGGGTTTCTGGCGACAGGAACTTTTCCGTATGCTGAGGCATATAAGAACAGCGAGGAGAACATGATACGTTCATGTTTTCCTCGCTGTTTGAGTATACGGATGGTTAGAAGAAGGCAACTTATGCCGATGGGGGTGTTTTACATGATTACGATACTGTCCAGCTTATTTATTAAAAACAGAGATCAATTCGGGAACAGCGATGTGCGCCGTGCCTACGGCATGCTCTGCAGTATTGTGGGCATCGCGCTCAATGTCTTTCTGTTTGCCGGAAAATATCTGGCGGGCGTGATCAGCGGATCCATTGCGATCACGGCGGATGCGTTCAACAACCTGTCGGATGCGGGTTCTTCCTTCATTTCCATGATCGGTTTTAAATTTTCAGGCATGAAAGCCGACGCGGATCACCCATTTGGCCATGGGCGGATCGAGTACGTGGCAGGTTTTGGAGTATCCATGATTATTATCCTGATGGGCTTTGAGCTTTTAAAGACCTCCGTCGGAAAGATCGTTCATCCGGAGCCTGTGGAGGCGAGCGCCCTGGCAGCCGGAATCCTGATCACGTCGATCTGCGTGAAGACGTACATGTTCTTTTATAACCGATCCGTTGGCACAAACATACAGTCGGAGACGATGAAGGCGACGGCAATGGACAGCATGAGCGACAGTATCGCGACTACAGCGGTTCTGATCTCCATGCTGGTCGCACATGTGACGGGAGTCAACGTGGATGGCTGGTGCGGTCTTCTGGTGGCCTGTTTTGTACTGTATGCAGGATACAGTGCCGCAAAGGATACCCTGAACCCGCTTCTTGGGGAGGCTCCGTCGAAGGAGTTCGTCGGGGAGATCCGCTCGATCGTTCTGGCGCATCCTGAGATCCTTGGAATCCATGATCTCGTGGTCCACGATTACGGCCCGGGGAGACGCATGATCTCCCTCCACGGGGAAGTGTCCGGGGATTGCGATATCTTCGCGATCCACGATGTGATCGATCGGATCGAGAAGGAATTGAAGGAAAAACTTGGCTGTGAGGCTGTGATCCACATGGATCCGATCGTAGTCAACGACAAGGCGGTCGACGAGACAAAAAAACAGGTTGTGGAGATGATCACGGAACATTATCCAGGGGTCACGATTCACGATTTCCGGATGGTCCGGGGGCATACCCATACGAATCTGATCTTCGATGCAGTCGTTCCGTTTGGTTACGGAAAGACGAATGAAGAGGTGAAGCAGGGGATCGCGCGCCTGATCTCTCAAAAATGGGAAAATACTTACGCGGTGATCCAGGCAGAACAATCGTATCTGGAATAAGAAATGGCAGGATCCGGCATTTATTCATAGTGGTGCCGCCGAAGGCGACATGTCGTACTGTACACAGGTAGGAACTTTCTGAACTGAAAATCCCGTACACTACAGTGGTGGTAGTGGATTTTGCCGATCTGGAATGTGAAGCATCGGCAAAATGATTGCGATTGTGGCTGTAAACTGCTATACTTGAGACATAAGCTCCCGGAAGTATGCGGGCAGATGAACGACATAAGCAGTGCGCTGGTATTTGAAATTTGCACGGATGTCCGGCGGACGGCTGTCGAATTTAAAGGAGGTCTCTTATGAAGAAATGGAAAATGATCCTGACTGCGGCGATGCCGCTCGCGATGGCACTGTCCTTCCCGGCCTTTGCCGGTGAGTGGCAGGAAGACATGAACGGCTGGAAGTACCAGAACGATGACGGTTCCTACTGCCGGAACGGCTGGTATTGGATCGATGGAGATCATGATGGCTGGGCACAGTGCTATTATTTCGGAAATTCCGGTTATTTGCAGATGAATGCCGGATATGCGCAGACAAATACGGGGCATGCGGACGGATATGAGATCGACAAAAATGGTGCCTGGAGCGTAAATGGTGTTACTCAGGTAAAGGCAGTTCCGATCGCTGTCGCGGAGAACGATCCGGAGGCGCTGAAGGTCTATGAGGAAGCACAGCAGCTTAGCGAGTCTCTCCCGAGCGCGAATATCGATGTGGACTATACGATCACCATGTCTTATCTCGGACAGGATATTGATATGTCCATGAATATGAAGCTGATGATGAAAGAGGACGCGAACGGAGACATGCAGTTTGTATGCAAGGGTACCGCGGATACGCTTGGTATCGCAGTGCCGATCGATATGTTCTACACAGACGGTTACATGTATGTGAACACTATGGGCATCAAGTACAGGCAGGCCATGGATCTGGAAGCTGCGAAAACTCAGGCCACAAAGATCAACATGGATCTGGATACGGATGTTGTCAAAGGCTTGAGAATGTATACAAGCGGTGACACAAGGAAACTTGCATTTACCATTGATGACCAGAAAATCAACGAGATCCTGACCGCGGTTACCAGCGCGACCGCAGAGACCTACAAGGAGCTTGGGGTCAGCCTGGACATGAAAATTAATGAGTCGAACGGCGAGATGACGGTCAACAAAGATGGCTATTGCGAGGCTATGAAGATGTTTATGGACTACGGAATGAGTATCACAGATCATACAACATCTGAAGCTGATGAGATGAACTATAAGATGGATATCAATATGACATATAAGAATCCGGGCAAGGAAGTTTATTTTGAGATTCCTTCTACAGATGGTTATGAAGATATTGCTGTGGCTTACGTGGAAGATGCAGAATAAGGGGCAGTAAATCGGAACTGATCCGGTTCGTTAAAAAGTGAAGTGTAAATGGGCGCTGGTTTGCGTATGGCTGAGAGGTCATAGCAGATCAGCGCCTTTTTGTGCCGCAGGAAATCCCTGTTCACAGATGGCTGCGGCAGGTTCGGCAGGAAGGTAGCTTCACCTGTAATAGGATCTGCCTGCAGCTGCGTCTGGGAGAATAGCAGATTGGAGCATCTCTCATATATTAAATAGAAGAAACAGGACAAAGAGGGAGAAATAATGGCATCCATCAGTCTATGCATGATCGTGCGCAATGAGGAAAAGGTCCTCGGAAGATGCCTGGCCTGCGTGCAGGGATTTACGGATGAGATTATAATTGTGGACACGGGATCTATAGACAGGACGAAGGAGATTGCATTTTCTTATACGGACAAGGTTTATGATTTTAAATGGAAGGATGACTTTGCAGCGGCAAGAAATTTCGCTTTTTCCAGGGGAACAGGGGATTACCTGTTCTGGCTGGATGCAGATGATGTGATAAGGCAGGAAGAGTGGAGAAAACTGATGGATCTGAAAAGACGGCTGAATGACGAACGACCGGATATGGTGATGATGAAATACGCGGTTGGATATGACGGGGATGGCGCACCGTCATTTTTCTTTTATAGAGAACGCCTTTTAAGACGGTGCGGAAAAGCGGTGTGGAAAGGGCGCATTCATGAGGTGGTAGAACCCTTTGGAAAAGTAGTGCGGGAAGATATCATGATCGAGCACCGGAAAGTGGGGACAGGGGATCCGGACAGGAATCTTCGGATATTTGAGCAGATGATCCGGGAGAATGGGAAATTATCTCCGCGGGATCAGTATTATTACGGAAAGGAATTATATTATCACAGAAGATACCGGGATGCCGCTTCCGTATTTGCGGAATATCTGGAACTGCCGGGTGGCTGGCGGGAAGACCGGGTGGATGCCTGCAGGCATGGGGCGTACTGTATGTACCGGATCGGAGATCGGAACCGGGCGCTAGAGTTTCTGCTTTCCGGACTTTCTGAGGGGATCCCGAAGCCGGAGCTCTGCTGTGATCTCGGATGGTGGTTCTTCTCGGCCGGGCGCTATCGCGACGCAATTTTCTGGTACGGGCAGGCAGTTCAGACCGGAAAGTTGAAAGGGGAGGATGGTTTTGTGATGCCGGAGTGCCGGGGATATGTTCCGTATCTGCAGATGTGTGTCTGCTATGACAGGCTCGGGGAATGGAAGATGGCGGAACGGTATAATGAGCTGGCGGAGAGGTGCCGGTCGGGGACGGAGGCATGCCGGTTAAACAGGGAATATTTTGAGAAAAGAAAAGCGCAGCAAATTGAATAGATCCAGGGAGGTGACAGCCGGAGGTTTGGACAAAAAATCGCAGAAGTAGCAGTTTCGGACGGGCAGCATAGATTATAGTAAGCGAACAACCTGTATGGGATGTCCGCAAGGAAAATATGCTGAAAGGGGATTTGATCATGCGTAATTATGAATATGATTTCTGGGAGAACGAGGACTGCAGAGCTGAGAGCTGCCGGGGCGGAGACGAGAGAGGACACTGGGATGGGAACTGTTGCTGCGGCCGGGACGGAAGAGACCGCTGGGACGGAACGCAGGGCTGTGGCGGAGATGGAAGAGGTGGCTGCGGTAAAAATTGTGGCTGCGGAGGAAACAGAAGAGGCGGCTGTGGCGGAAATTGCGGAAGTGGCTGGGGATATGGCTGGAGACACGGAACCTGCTGCTGCCGGGGACCGCAGGGGCCGAGAGGCCCTCAGGGATGCCCGGGTCCGGAAGGACCGAGAGGTCCACAGGGGTTTCCAGGATTTGACGGAGCGCCAGGAGCGACAGGCCCGATGGGACCGATGGGCCCGATGGGCCCGATGGGTCCGGCAGGAGCGCCGGGGGCGACAGGTCCGATGGGACCGATGGGTCCGGCAGGAGCGCCGGGAGCGACAGGTCCGATGGGCCCGATGGGTCCGGCAGGAGCAGCGGGGGTAACAGGTCCGATGGGTCCGGTAGGTCCGGTAGGAGCAGTGGGAGCGACAGGCCCGATGGGCCCGATGGGTCCGGCAGGAGCAGTGGGAGCGACAGGTCCGATGGGCCCGATGGGTCTGGCAGGAGCAGCGGGGGCAACAGGTCCGATGGGTCCGGTAGGTCCGGCAGGAGCAGTGGGAGCGACAGGTCCGATGGGACCGATGGGTCCGGCAGGAGCAGTGGGAGCGACAGGCCCGATGGGTCCACAGGGGCCGCAGGGCGAAATTGGCCCGGCAGGTCCGATCGGCGCAGATGGTCCGCAGGGGCCAACCGGTCCGACAGGCCCCGCAGGGACAGTGACAGCGGCCGCTCCGGTGGCAAATGCCACAGACTTGGAGAACGTGGTGAATCAGTTTAATGAATTACTTGCAAATCTGAGAACGGCTGGACTTCTGGCACCCAATCCCTAACGAAGGATAGATTAAAAGAGGAGACCGCAGATGCGGTCTCCCTCAGAATCGAAAGAGATTTGTAACGGTTCAGCCCGGGAGCGGTATCGTTCCCGAATGTGTATCGGATGTGGACTAAATCGCATCGGGGGGCTTGCATGAAGACTGACGGTATGGTAAAATCCTGTCTGGAAATATACAGCGCTTGTAGCGGTGCGGCACCTTTACAGTTGCAGGCAAAAATCTATTCCGGACCGGCTGTGCCGATGGGATTTTTGACACTGCCGGAACGCAGAAGGAGGAAAAATCATGAAAGAAACATGGAACGTCCTCGACCCGGACGAGTATGTAAAACACAATCCATTTATGGGATATACAAATATGAAGATTGAAAAGATCTCCCCGGAATGCAGTGAGATCAGTATGAAGATCACTCACGGCGTGACAAACCTGATGGGCATGGTCCATGGCGGAATGCTCTATGCTCTGGCAGATGTGGTAACAGGCCTCACGGCCAGAGCCGACGGAAGAAAATATGTGACCCAGAGCGCCCATATAAACTTTATTCGGAATGTATCGGAAGGAACGGTCTATGCGAAAGGCATCCTGATCCGCCGCGGCAGGTCGATCACCATCGTCCGCAGCGAAGTGACAGATGAAAAGGGAAATCTTCTCGCTGATGTGACCGTGGACATGTTCTGTCTTGGAGAGTAGTCTCCTGGAAAGAGAAAAACAGGCCAAACCTGTCAAAATTACAAGAGAAGAATTTGAGACAACTCATCCAGGCGTGTCATAGCCGGAAAACACCGTATTTTCAAAGAAAATTTAAGGTTTCTCCTTGACATGCAGAAAAACTCTGTATATAATAATGGGGCGTGCATCGGGTACGTCCCGTTTTTTGTGCGCATAAAGGCTGATAAGCAGCAACCAACAGTCAATATCACAGGAGGTGAAAAGAATGCCAACATTTAACCAGTTAGTAAGAAAAGGTAGAGAGACATCTGTAAAGAAATCTACAGCTCCGGCACTCCAGAAAGGTTACAACTCCCTTCACAAGAAAGCAACAGATACATCTGCTCCGCAGAAGAGAGGTGTGTGCACAGCTGTTAAGACTGCAACTCCTAAGAAGCCGAACTCCGCTCTTAGAAAGATTGCCAGAGTACGTCTTTCCAACGGTATTGAAGTAACAAGCTATATCCCGGGTGAGGGACATAACCTTCAGGAGCACTCCGTTGTTCTGATCCGTGGTGGTCGTGTTAAGGACCTTCCGGGTACCAGATACCACATCATCAGAGGTACTCTTGATACTGCAGGCGTTGCCAACAGAAGACAGGCTCGCTCCAAGTACGGCGCAAAGAGACCGAAAGATAAGAAGTAATTGCTTCGCAATTACTGCTACTCAAACGTAGCGTAGCGGAGTTCGAGTTTCCCGTCTTAACTGGCGGCAGATAAAGACTTGAACAACCGCACAGGGATCACTAACAGGAATAAAGTGAATGCGAATAACGCATATTAGTGCCGGTGATATTTGACCTGTGGTTGCAGGAGATAGATAGAAAACCGAGCGCGAACACATTTTATGGAAACATGTGAGTACCGATGATATAATTTTTATAATTAAGGAGGGAAGTAACGTGCCACGTAAAGGACATACTCAGAAAAGAGACGTATTAGCAGACCCGCTTTACAGCAACAAAGTTGTAACCAAGCTGATCAACAACATCATGCTTGATGGTAAGAGGGGCGTTGCTCAGAAGATTGTTTACGGCGCTTTCGAAGAGGTCGCTGAGAAGACCGGTAAGGACGCTGTAGAAGTATTCGAAGAGGCTATGAACAACATCATGCCGGTTCTCGAAGTTAAGGCAAAACGTATCGGTGGTGCAACATACCAGGTACCGATCGAGGTTAAGCCGGAGAGAAGACAGGCATTAGGCCTTCGCTGGATCACTCTCTATTCCCGTAAGAGAAGCGAGAAGACCCAGGTAGAGAGACTTGCAAACGAGATTATGGATGCAGCTAACAACACTGGCGCATCTGTAAAGAAGAAAGAGGAAATGCATAAGATGGCTGAGGCTAACAAGGCATTTGCTCACTACAGATTCTAATAGGAGGAAAAATCCTTGGCTGGAAGAGAATATCCGTTAGAGAGAACCAGAAATATCGGAATCATGGCTCATATCGATGCTGGTAAAACAACAACGACAGAGCGTATCCTTTATTATACTGGTATTAACTATAAGATCGGTGATACTCACGAAGGTACAGCTACCATGGACTGGATGGAGCAGGAGCAGGAGAGAGGTATCACAATCACATCCGCAGCTACGACTTGTCACTGGACACTCCAGGAAAAGACAAAGCCGAAGGCTGGCGCACTTGAGCACCGTATCAACATCATCGATACACCAGGCCACGTAGACTTCACTGTTGAGGTTGAGCGTTCCCTCCGTGTACTTGATGGCGCTGTCGGCGTTTTCTGTGCAAAGGGTGGTGTAGAGCCGCAGTCTGAGAATGTATGGCGTCAGGCTGATACCTACAATGTACCGAGAATGGCATTCGTCAACAAGATGGATATCCTTGGTGCAAACTTCTACGCTTGTGTAGATCAGATCCGCAACAGACTTGGCAAGAATGCAATCTGCATTCAGCTCCCGATCGGTAAGGAAGACGAGTTCAAGGGAATCATCGACCTCTTCGAAATGCAGGCTTACATCTACAACGATGAAAAGGGTGATGATATCTCCGTAACAGACATTCCGGAAGATATGAAGGATGATGCAGAGCTTTACCACAGCGAGCTCGTTGAGAAGATCTGCGAGCTTGATGATGACCTCATGATGCAGTATCTTGAGGGTGAAGAGCCGACCGTTGACGAGATGAAGAAGGTTCTTCGTAAAGCTACATGTGAGTGTGATGCAGTTCCGGTATGCTGCGGTACAGCATACAGAAACAAGGGCGTACAGAAACTCCTTGATGCGATCATCGAGTACATGCCGTCTCCGCTTGACATCCCGCCGATCAAAGGTGTTGACCTTGAGGGCAACGAGGTTGTTCGTCATTCTTCCGATGATGAGCCGTTCTCCGCACTTGCATTCAAGATCATGACAGACCCGTTCGTAGGTAAACTTGCATTCTTCCGTGTTTACTCCGGTACAATGAATTCTGGTTCCTACGTATTAAATGCAACAAAAGACAAAAAAGAGCGTGTTGGCCGTATTCTTCAGATGCATGCAAACAAGAGACACGAGCTTGACAAGGTTTACTCCGGTGATATCGCAGCAGCTGTTGGCTTCAAGTCCACAACGACTGGTGATACAATCTGTGACGAGCAGCATCCGGTAATCCTTGAGTCCATGGTATTCCCGGAGCCGGTTATCGATATCGCAATCGAGCCGAAGACAAAAGCCGGACAGGATAAGATGGGCGAGGCTCTTGCAAAGCTTGCTGAAGAGGATCCGACATTCCGTGTTCATACAGATACAGAAACAGGCCAGACAATCATCTCCGGTATGGGTGAGCTTCACCTCGAGATCATCGTTGACCGTCTCCTTCGTGAATTCAAGGTAGAGGCAAACGTTGGTGCTCCGCAGGTAGCTTACAAGGAGACAATGACTAAGGCTGTTGATGTAGACAGCAAGTACGCGAAGCAGTCCGGTGGTCGTGGTCAGTACGGTCACTGTAAAGTACACTTCACACCGATGGATCCGAACGGCGAAGAGACATTCAAGTTCACTTCTTCCGTTGTCGGCGGTGCTATTCCGAAGGAATACATCCCGGCTGTCGGCGAAGGTATCGAGGAGGCTACAAAGGCTGGTATCCTTGGCGGATTCCCGGTACTCGGCGTAGCTGCAGATGTATACGACGGATCTTACCATGAGGTCGACTCTTCCGAGATGGCATTCCACATTGCCGGATCCATGGCATTCAAGGATGCTATGGCGAAAGGCAACCCGGTACTTCTTGAGCCGATCATGAAGGTTGAGGTTACAATGCCTGAGGAGTACATGGGCGACGTTATCGGTGATGTTAACGCACGTCGTGGACGTATCGAGGGTATGGAAGATATCGGCGGCGGCAAGATGGTTAAAGCATATGTTCCGCTTGCTGAGATGTTCGGCTACTCCACAGACCTTCGTTCCAGAACACAGGGTCGTGGTAACTACTCCATGTTCTTCGAGAAGTACGAGCAGGTACCGAAGAGCGTTCAGGAGAAGATCATCGCTGAGAGAAAGGGCGCTGCGAAATAATCCCACGGGATTATTTCCGGTTTCCTCTTGCATATAGCAAGAATAGGCTTGAAAAACTTTTTCGAATGGAATATAATAGTATTCAGCCTAAGTTAAATATGATAGCCCAATGGGCGCAAAATTAAGGAGGACGTTTTAAAATGGCAAAAGCTAAGTTTGACAGAACCAAACCGCATTGTAACATTGGTACCATTGGACACGTTGACCATGGTAAAACAACATTAACAGCAGCAATCACAAAAGTTCTTGCAGCAAGAGTTGCAGGTAACACAGCTACTGATTTCGAGAACATCGATAAAGCTCCGGAAGAGAGAGAGCGTGGAATCACAATTTCTACTTCCCACGTTGAGTATGAGACAGAGAAGAGACACTATGCACACGTTGACTGCCCAGGCCATGCTGACTATGTAAAGAACATGATCACTGGTGCTGCTCAGATGGATGGCGCTATCCTTGTAGTAGCTGCTACAGATGGTGTTATGGCTCAGACAAGAGAGCATATCCTTCTTTCCCGTCAGGTAGGCGTACCGTACATCGTTGTATTCATGAACAAGTGCGATATGGTTGACGATGCAGAGCTTCTTGAGCTCGTTGAGATGGAGATCAGAGATCTTCTTAACGAGTACGAGTTCCCGGGCGATGACACTCCGATCATTCAGGGTTCCGCTCTTAAGGCTCTTGAGGATCCGATGGGACCGTGGGGCGATAAGGTTATGGAGCTTATGGATGCTGTTGACAGCTACATTCCGGATCCGATTCGTGACACAGATAAGCCGTTCCTTATGCCGGTCGAGGACGTATTCACAATCACAGGTCGTGGTACAGTTGCTACAGGCCGTGTAGAGCGTGGTACTCTTAAGCTCAACGATGAGGTTGAGATCGTTGGTATCCATGAGGACGTTCGTAAGACAGTTGTAACTGGTATCGAGATGTTCCGTAAGCTTCTTGATCAGGCTCAGGCTGGTGATAACATCGGTGCTCTTCTTCGTGGTGTTCAGAGAACTGATATCCAGAGAGGACAGTGTCTTGTTAAACCGGGTTCTGTAAAGTGCCACAAGAAATTTACAGCTCAGGTTTACGTTCTTACTAAAGACGAGGGCGGCCGTCATACACCGTTCTTCAACAACTATCGTCCGCAGTTCTACTTCAGAACAACAGACGTTACAGGCGTTTGCGAGCTTCCGGAAGGCACAGAGATGTGTATGCCGGGCGACAACGTTGAGATGACAATCGAGCTTATCCATCCGGTAGCTATGGAGCAGGGTCTTCGTTTCGCTATCCGTGAGGGCGGCAGAACTGTTGGTTCCGGTAGAGTTGCTACAATCGTAGAATAATTATCGGATATAATACCGAGGTGCAAAAAGTTTTTCATGAGGAGCTCAGGAAGGAGTTTACTCATTCCTGAGCGGATCGTGAAATAACTTTTTATAGCGCTGTTAAGCGCGGCTTCTTGGACGCAAAGCGGACAAGAAGATGGCACCGGAAAAAATAAATATAGTATCTCCGTGAGATATTTGTGTCCAAGCGTAAGAGACCCGCAGAACTTTGTTCTGCGGGTTTTTCTGTTACAAAAAACAATATATGCTATGTTAGCAGTACCGAATTTGTGATTTTACCGTAGACGAAAAGATTACATGCACCTAACTGATTTTACGCTTGACTAACCAATAGTTTGAGGAGTATTCTATAAAAAGAAGATACAAAATGAATAAATTCATATAAATTTACAGACAATATCCGATAAAACAATTGTAAAGCATAGGATCAGGGGGCGTTATTATGCAGGCTTTATCAACGGCAAAATCAGGGGAACGTTATACAATTAAGTGGATGCTCGGAAACCAGAAGGTGATGGATTTTCTTCATCGCCACGATTTCTGCGAGGGAAACCCGATCGATGTGATCCTGCGGAACAATGACTGGATGATCATTGGAAATGACATGTGCAGAGTCGCGATCGGATGTGAAGTTGCGGACAGGATCCAGGTTTAAGGTTTTTGAAAGATAAATAAAGAATGGGATCTTCGATAAAAGAAGGTGTGGCGGACAGAGAAAAAAGGTCTGGCGCACCTTTTGTATTGCCATGCATCTGGAAAAAGCTGCCGGTGGAAGGTTCTGTAGCCAGGAAAGTCGGGAAAAGTTCTTCCCGCTGGGAAACTGGATGACAATCCCGTCGCCTTATGATATGCTTGAGGAAGAATAAGGATCAGGAGGACGTTTAGATGGTGAATATATACGGAACGCTGGGGCCGGCGTGCGCAAGCGAGAAGGTGCTGGCGGAGATGTTTTCACTGGGAATGACAGGAATGCGGCTGAACCTGTCCCATGTTACGCTCGCAGAGTCAGGGGATCTGATTGGAAAGATGAAGCGCGCAGCAGAAAAATGCGGGGTAAAACCGCAGCTTCTCGTGGACCTTCAGGGACCAGAACTGCGAACTGGAACCATCTCTGAGCCTGTTTCGTTGAAGAATGGGGATATTGTAGAGATATGCGGAATCCCAGAAAAAGTGAAGGATTCCTCAGTAAGTGGGGCAGATAGAAAAGAAATCGCACAGAAATCTGAAAATAAAGATATCGAGAAAATACCAGCTGAGAAAAATACATTTGGAAAAGGTTCTGGAAACTCTGATCGGTCCCAAAATAAACGTGACCATGTGAAAGCACCTGGAGAGTATGCGAAGATCATGCTTCCGGAACTCACTTTCCCATACCTGATTCCGGGCCAGGAAGTTCTCCTAGACGATGGGAAGATCCATTTAAAAATTGTGGAAAAAGCGGAAAATGTGGCCGAGAATGGTGGAGAAAACACTCAGGGAAAACGTTATTTTGCAAAGGTCCTCTGGGGCGGTCTCCTAAAGAGCAGAAAGAGCGCGGCTCTTCCGGGCGCGAAGATCTATCCGCCGACATTGACAAATTCTGACCTTGCAAACATTAAGATCGCAAAAGAGATGGGCGTGACCGGTGTCATGCAGCCATTTGTGAGAGATCACAGTGACTTGGAGTGCGTAAAAGAGGCGCTTCGGGAGGCGGGAGCGGAGGATATCAGGCTCTTTGCGAAGATCGAAAATATGGATGGCGTCCGGAAACTGGAGGAACTTCTTCCGGCGGCGGATGAGATCGTGATCGCCAGGGGTGACCTTGGAAATGCTGTTCATCTCTGGGACCTTCCGGGTGTCCAGCGCCAGATCTCCGAGAAGTGCCGGGCGGCGGGAAAGCCGTTCATGGTAGTGACCCAGATGCTGGCCTCCATGGAGCGTAGCCCTGTCCCGACCCGTGCGGAGGTAAATGATATCTTCCATGCTGTGATGGATGGTGCTGCTTCAATCATGGTGACAGGGGAGACTGCGGTCGGAGATTACCCGGTGGAAGTCGTCCGGTATATGGTGAATACGGTGAGAAGCGCGGAGAAGGAAGAAAATAGATAAACAATTGTAATTGTTTAACAAATTTATGCACTTGACGTGCGAAAAATCCAGAAAGAAAAAATAAGTAGAACGACTAGAAAGCGAAAAAATACGTTCCATCTACGGCAGGTACGATTCTTTCATCCAGAGCTTAGAAAGAACCGCTGGCACACCGGGGTGGAACGTATTTTTAAATGGGTGATGTAAGGGCGGAGCGTGCGGAAGACGAACTGGCTGGTCTCATGGGTGACCGGGATGTGGGAGAGATCTACGAGAAGACTGAAATTGTTGTGGGTCATCCGCATCTCGGCGGCGAATTTTGCCGCGTATGGAGCCGGTCCCATGAGGGAGGCTTTGACGGGAAAACTCATCCATTGGAGCGTACCGACGCGGAAATATTTGTGGATCGATTCATTCATAATTTTAAATGTAGTTCAGTGTCATAAGGAACGGAACATGTCCTTTCTTCTGGATAGCAAATGATGACAGGAATTTTTGAAATGAAATGTCACAGGAAATTTCAGATAATTTCCTGTGACACAGTGGCGCTAAAAAGCCTGATATGCCAGTCAAAATTATTTCATGTTCACTACATGAACCGGTTTTCCGTTTAAGAACGCCCGGATATTCTCCGCAGTGCAGTCCATGATCCGCCCGCGGCTTTCCTTCGGAGCCCATGAAATATGCGGGGTGATGATACAGTTTGGAGCTTTTAAGAGCGGGTTATCAGCCTTGATCGGTTCGGTGGAAACAACATCGAGACCGGCGGCAGCGACTTTGCCGGAGAAAAGTGCCTCCGCGAGATCCGACTCGTTGACGAGCTGTCCGCGGGCGTTGTTGAGAAGAATCACACCATCCTTCATTTTCGCGATATTTTCCCGGTTGATGAGTCCTGTGTTTTCCGGGGTCAGGTTACAGTGCAGGGAGATCACGTCAGCCTTCGCGAAAAGCTCATCCTGGGTAACGTAATCCGCGATCGTGCGGCCGGATTCGTTCGGATAGAGGTCATAGGCGATGATGTTCATGCCGAGCGCTTTCGCGATGCGTCCCTCAGCCTGACCGATGCGTCCGAAGCCGATGATGCCCATGGTCTTTCCCTCCAGCTCAATCAGCGGATAGTCCCAGTAGCACCAGTCAATGTTTTCAGCCCATTTTCCTTCATGGACAGTCTTGTCGTGGTGGCCGATGTGATGGCAGATCTCAAGGAGAAGAGCGATGGAGAACTGACTGACAGAGGCAGTTCCGTATGTCGGAACATTTACGACAGGAATTCCCTTTTCAGCGGCGTAGTTATAGTCGATGACATTGTAGCCGGTGGCGAGAGCCGCGATCAGCTTGATACGCGGACACTTGTCGATGGTCTCACGGGAGATCGGGGTCTTATTTGTGATGATAATCTCGGCATCACCGATACGTTCGGCGATCAGAGGTGATTCTGTGAAAGAAGTTCTGTCATAGACGGTGAGGTCACCGAATTCTTTTAATGCGTCCCAGCTTAAATCGCCCGGGTTTTCTGCATATCCATCTAAAACTACAAGCTTCATATATAATCGTCTCCTTTTTTGAAAAAATTGCGGGCAGATAAAACACAGAAGAGCAGCCGCCAAAAGGCTCAGAAAGTGAAAATATAAGTTTCATGCACCTGATTTGAGGCTGATAAAAATTTTGAGTTTCCAATTCCCGGTAGTCTTTCTCGGTCATGAAGTGCCTACAGGTTATAAAAACCATCGAAAGAAATCAAAGACCGCTATATTTATCTTAAATTTCCAATCTGAAACAGTCTAAGCACATTCTCTGCAGTATTCAGCAGATTCTCCTCCGCATGACTCATCACATCCTCCAACGACATGACGCCCGGAACCGTGTCGAAGATCGCATCGATCCCGAAATTATAAAGCGTTTCGCATCCGTCGCCTTTCGCCCCGGCGATGGCAACCACCGGAACATTCCTGACTTTTTTTGCGCGTTCCGCGACACCGACAGGAACTTTTCCCAGCGCGGACTGGAAGTCAATCCGTCCTTCGCCCGTAATTACAAGGTCCGCTTGCTTCACATGCTCATCGAAATCCGTGAGATCCAGAACCAGGTCGATTCCTGAGCAGATCGTCACCGGGAAATACGGGAGAATTCCGCAGAGCAGGCCGCCTGCCGCTCCGCTTCCGTCGGTGTCGGCGGCAGCGCAGTGGAGTTTATCCTTCAAAACTGCGGCATAGTGAGCGAGCGCCGCGTCAAGAATCTTCACCTGCTCCTCATCAGCCCCTTTCTGAGGTCCGAACACGGCAGCTGCTCCGAGGGCTCCGCAGAGATGATTTTTCACATCGCAGGCGACCATAAACTCGCATCCGGCAGCTTCCCTCAAAAGCCCATCCGTGGAGATCGAGGCAAGTTCCCTTAAGTGGACACCGCCCGGTTCCAGCTCCTTTCCGTCCTTATCGAGAAAAGAGATTCCAAGGGCGCCTGCCAGCCCGGCTCCGCCGTCCGTGGTGGCGCTTCCGCCGAGACCTAAGATGATCTTTTTGACACCATGTTCCAGGGCGTGGCGGATCAGCTCGCCGGTTCCGAAGGTGGACGCGTGGAGGGCATCCCGCTCCTCAAGCTTTAATAAAGTAAGACCAGATGCCGCGGCGGTTTCGATCACGGCGCTGCCGTCCGGGAGAAGTCCGTACTCAGCGGTTATCGGCCGCCCGAGGGGATCATGGGCGGGAACAGCTACCTTCGTTCCGTTCATTGCCGCGACCAGTGCGTCAACGGTTCCCTCTCCGCCGTCAGCGACAGGAATCTTTGTGATGGTCACATCCGGGATCACATTTTTTGCGGCACGTTCAATGGTATCGGTCACTTGTCTGGCAGAGCAGCTTCCCTTAAAGGAATCTGCGGCGATCAGTATGTTCATGTTCCATTCCTCCCTTGTATACACAGTAGAACCACTGTATTGAGTGGCTGATAAAGCACGGATTTTAAGTCGAGAGCTTATACTTTCCGGTTAGTTCCGTATAGGAACAGGCTATTGAAATATTATCATTATAACAGAAAATCAGGGTACGAACATGTACCCTGATCAACTTATTCAAAAATATCCGTTTTTTGTATGAAAGACTGAACTCACACAGACATGATTTTACAGATAAAGCAGTTTCAAATTGTGAAAGATGGAGTCTGCGGAGAACCGTGAATCGACGGTTTAGTATGTATCTAACGGCGGCTCAACAGAATCCGGCAGCGGGCAGGTATAGTGTCCACCGTTTCTTTTGTGGAGTTCTTTCTTTGCGGCTTCGATTACATCCGGGCGGTCCATGGTGCGGATGCAGGAGAGAGCCAGGACTTTTGCTGCGGTCAGGAGTCCCTTGTGGGCTAACGGGCTGCAGGACTGGGCAACCATCTGCCAGGAGTGTCCGACATTTCCGACACATGCGGTGGCAATATTGATATTTAAGGTCGGGGCGGCGTATCCGACATCACCCACATCTGTAGAGCCGGCGGTCAGCTTGATCTTATCCGGGTTGAACGGGTGGATCTCGGAATCCAGCGGCCTTTCAAGAATCTCCTCTAATCGGTCTTCCCCGTAAGTCTCAATGATCTGGGATTTGATGTTTTCCAGGGTGGTCGCCGGGTAGGTATTTAAGAATTCCTTTGCCATCCTGTAATCCGCGTCATCCCATTTCGGAGCGCCGACTTCCTGTAAACACTCGTCCGCAACCGCCGCCAGGGCGTTGTTTGGAAGATATTCGGTGAACGCCATGGAAAGCTCGCACTCAAAGGTGGTATCGGTCATGATGGATGCGCCGCGGGCAACATTTTTTACGCGCTCGAAGAGCTCTTTTACCTGGTAGCCCCACGGAGAGCGGACCTCATAGCGGATCGTCGCGTGATCCTGTACGACGTTCGGGGCGGTTCCGCCGGCATCGATGTAAGCGTAGTGGATCCTCGCTTCCGGGATCATGTGCTCTCTCAGGTAGTTGCAGCCCACGTTCATGAGTTCAACGGCGTCCAGGGCACTTCTTCCGAGGTATGGGGTTGCGCCTGCATGGGAGGCAACACCCTTAAAATAGAAGTTTGCGCCCATGATGGCGTTGCTGTGATTGCACTCGACGGCGTTCTTTGTTGCCGGGTGCCAGGAGTATACGAAATCGACATCGTCGAACATGCCTGCGCGGGCCATGAACTGCTTGGAACCTGCGCCTTCTTCAGCCGGGCAGCCGAAGTAGATGATGGTTCCGTCCTTTTTGTTGGCGATCAGGTATTCCTTGACAGCCAGGGCAGCGGCGAGAGCGCCGGTACCGAGCGCGCAGTGGCCGCAGCCATGTCCCGGGGCGCCTTCTTTTAAAGGTTCCTTGTGCGGGTCAGCGGCCTTCTGGCTTAAGGAAGACAGGGCATCATACTCGCCGAGGATTCCCATGACAGGTTTTCCTGTTCCGTAGGAAAAGGTTCCGGTAAAGCAGGTCGGGATTCCGGCATCGCCTTCCGTCAAGGCAAAGCCCTCTTCTTTTAAGATTGATTTTAACAGGGCAGCCGATTTTGTCTCATGGAACGCCAGCTCGGCATACTCCCAGATCTTATCGTTGGCATCCAGGATCTTCGTGGATTTTTCGTCGATCACGCGGGTGAGAAATTCCAGGTCTTTATTCATGTGAGATTCCGTCCTTTCTGAAAATGTTGGATGGCGAGTGGGAAAAACATTTCTTTCACACTGCGCTGTGATATAGAGTTAGTTTACAATAGTTTGTTGAAAAGTACAATGGGAAAAAGAGTTTTGCGGACAATTTTCTGCGAAGTTTTGTCCTCTGTTCCGGGATGCAGGAGCAGAAATTGAAAATATTCAGTAACTGTTCAGTAGGTCTGCGCACTTGCTGCGCTGACCGTAATAAAACATAGGCTTAAAGGCAAAAATCCCATCGGCGAAGCCGATTTGGAATGGATTTTTGCCCGTAACTGTGAGGCACTGAACAGTTACAATATTCAGATGATTAGAATGAGACGCGGGTCCGGGCGGTCGTGCGGCAATTCTGCGGCAGGTATTTACCATGCAAGGAAAGGCATGGTATAATGGGCGTTAACAAAGAAGTTAAAGCTCGGAAACGCAGACTGCCGAAAGGCGGCGGAATAGGCTGCGCATCCTGGCAGACAATAGAAGTACAGGAGGAAAATTATGCCAAAGCTGATCTATGTGGCGGATGATGAAAAAAACATCTGTTTTCTGATAGAAAATTTCCTGGAAAAAGAGGGATACGAGGTGGAGTGCTTCGGGGATGGCGAGTCTCTCCTTGACGCGTTCCAGAAAAAGGCGCCAGACCTCTGCATCCTCGATATCATGATGCCGGGGATGGACGGCCTTACGGTCTGCACCCAGATCCGGAAGACGAGCCATGTTCCGATCATCATTGTCTCCGCGAAGGATTCCCCATTAGACCGGATCACCGGAATCACTCTCGGAAGTGACGATTACATGGTAAAACCGTTCCTGCCGCTGGAACTTGTGACGAGAGTCAAGGCGTTATTCCGCCGCGTGGACACATTCTCCGGACAGGAGGAAGAGGTGAAGGAGTCCTATGAGATCGGGGATATCAAGCTCTATCCGAAGCGCCGTGCCGCGAAGTTAAAGGACAAAGATTTTGCCCTGACACCGCTGGAATTCGACTTCCTGTGCCATATGCTGGAGCGCCAGGAACATGCGGCGAGCCGTGATGACCTGTTAAAATCTCTCTGGAAGGTGGACAGCAGGGAAGTTGACACCCGAGCTGTGGATGACATGGTGAAGCGTCTCAGAAAGAAGCTGAAGGACCAGAAGAGCACCGTGAAGATCGAGACCGTATGGGGCTACGGATTCCGCCTGACGAGTGGAGGAGAGGCATGAAATTGAGTATTCGGATGAAGATATTCCTTCCGGTGATGTTTCTTCTGATCGCGTTCCCGGTTGCGGCGTGGTTCGTGTTCAGCTATGCGCTGGACGGACATATGAACTACAACGCGAAGCGGGACCTCGGGCAGATGGTGAAGACCGTGGAGGAACTGGCGGACGAATACAGCAACCTGGACGTGCCGGACGAAACTAATGCGCCGGATGCCGGGAAGAGTCTCTTGAGTGCCCTGCGGAACGCGGCTCAGACAGAGTCCGGGGAGTCGAAAATGCTGGTCATTGGAAATAATTACCGGGTGCTGTACCCGAAAAACTATGATGACCAGCCGGAGATGACCCAGATGTACTCGGAATTTCTGACGAGAATGACCGGAAATGATCCGGCGTTCGAGAGCGGGGAGATCACGGAGGAGACCATCGGTGACACAAAATATATGCTCTATTTTCTGGATGTGGGTCAGAACCGGCCCGGTCATGTCCAGAATGTGCTCTTATACTGTCCGATCCACGATACCAGAGTGATCTTAAATGAGGTGTCGAGACTGGTGCTCATGATTATGGGAGCGATGGCGGGCGTGTCCATTGTGCTGTTCTGGTTTGTCGCGGGAAGTATTTCGACTCCGGTGAGCCGTCTCTGCGAAGCAGCCCGGGGAATCGGTGAGAAGAAGTTTAAGAAAGTCGAGACGGGGACCAACGTAAAGGAGCTCTACGAGCTGGAGAATGAGATCAACCAGATGCAGGATAACCTCTTAAAGGCAGACGAGGCGGAGCGTGTGTTTTTCCAGAACGCGTCCCATGAGCTCAGAACGCCGCTTATGTCCATCAGCGGTTATGCCCAGGGAATCCAGAGAGGTGTCTTTGAGGACGTCTCCCAGGCAGCAGGCGTGATCCTGGACGAGAGCAGCCGCCTGACGGAAGTTGTTGACGGGATCCTGACGTTGACGAGAATGGACCAGATGCGGTATCAGGTCGTGCCGGTGGAGATGGGGATCCGGGAGTACATCGAGGACCAGATTGAGCGCCTTGAGGGACTTGCGTACCAGAAAAAAATAAAATTGGAATTTTTGCCGGGGGATGAGCATAAAATTATCTCGGATGTGATGCTTTTAGGCCGGGCGTTCTCGAATGTGACATCAAACTGTATCCGATACGCAAAGGAGATGGTCCGGATCTCCGTGGAGGAGAACGGGGAACAGCTAAAGATCACGATCCGGGACGACGGGCCGGGAATCCCAGAATACGATCTTCCTCATCTGTTCGATCGCTTTTATAAAGGGAAGAACGGAAATCACGGGCTGGGGCTTTCCATCGCAAAACGCTCCATGGAGTACATGGGAGGCGATATTGCGGCAAAAGCCTCGCCGGAAGGTGCCATATTTACGATCATACTGCCGCAGGATTGCCGCAGCTTTGCCGTAGAAGAATGGACAGAAGTGTGATAAGATGATAACAGTTCAGAGAGTGGACTTGTAAGTGTGATAAGCAGACATTTGCAGATATTCTTTGAATGAACGGAACATGGAAAATATCCACCTATTGAATAAAAAGTAAAATCGGGTGGGTTTCAGATGTTTTAGTATCTCGGGAGCACGAAAGTGTCAAGAGATTGATTATCAGCTTGCAATGAGGAGGACACGAAGATGAAGAGGATTTTATTTTTATTCGGTCTTCTGGTATGTCTTGCGGGAATGCCGTTGACAGCTTTTGCGGATAATAAGACTGCGAAGCAGACGTATGAGACGGCGATCTCGGACAACTGGAAAACGATGTTAAAGAACAGTATTGCACTGGATACGATCAACGCGGAGAACAACACCCACCTTTTAAACTGGCAGGATGTAAAGAACCCGTCGGACGAGGCGGTAAAGCTTGTGGAGAAGATCCAGAAGCTCCAGGCAGAGCAGGAAGAGGATCAGGAGAGCATGGACCCGTACACAAAGGCGAAGAAGACCTGTGATGAGAAGTTAAATGCGGACGGCGCGAACGCGGCGCTGGAGAATATTATCCGGATTCAGAAAGACCGTCTGAGCGATCAGAAGGAACTGCAGGCACTGTGGGCGAAGGTCGACAAACTGCTGAAGTAATTCTGGAATGATTTTTACGAAAGAGAAAACGGCTGTGAAGTGAAATAAAACTTCGCAGCCGTTTTTTGTGCTGTCAGACAGCTGAAATATGCTGCCAGCAGTAAAGGCAAGCCCCCTTTTATCAGATGATTCAACCCTGGAAGTCAGCTAAATCCGGAATATATTCCTTCAGGATCTCCGGATGATAGTTCGCGATCAGTTCCTCCGGAAAGTTTAACTCCTTTAAGAGTGCCTCCGCCCGTCCATGTTCCCCGACAGCCGTCGTAAAGTGGGCATCGCTGTTCATGATAACCGGAACCTTGTATTTTGCACAGAGCGGAAGAATGATCCGGTCATTTTCGTATGCGTGGATACGGGATCCGCCCGGGGTCAGGGATGTGTTGTTGAGCTCGATCATCCGGTGGTGCTCCTTTGCGGCTTTCACCACCGCCTCGTAGTCCAGCGGGAATTTTCCGTCATCCGGGTGTCCAAGGATCGTGACATATGGATTTTTTAATGCTGTGACGACAGCGAAGGTGTTTTCTTCCCTTGTTCCCGGCTTTAAACAGAGATCATGGAGACTGGCGACGGTGTAGGATAACCGCTTTAACATCTTCTTCGACAGGTCGATGGTTCCTTTATAGTCTACGATATTTAACTCACAGCCGAATAAAAGGCGGACGCCCTCTAAGACCGGCGGGATCACTTTGAAGTTACAAAACTGCATCTCCCCGCAGCTTCCGGGCATGGACGGGGCATGTTCGGTGATGCCGAGGATCGGCAGGTCCTTTAAAGCAGCGGCATGGACCATCTCCGTGATGGTTCCATAGGCATGTCCGCTGGCGATGGTATGGGTATGCAGGTCAGCATAATCTTTCATGGTGAGTGCCTCCAAAATATATACTATGCGTTACTGCTCACGCTTTGCGCAAACAGTAACTGATTTTGCCGATGCTTCGCATTCCAGATCGGCAAAATCCACTACCGCCACTGTATTGTACGGAATTTTCAGCTCAGAAAATTCCTACCCGTGTACAGTAATTACTATGCACATTTTATCATGATTTTTTTGTGAAAACTATGGCAAATATTCACAGAATATGGTTAAATAGAGAAAGGAATTACTATTCATAATTATGCCGTCCAACGGCGTAAGGGCAGATGGTGAGAAAAGGAGAGATGACATATGGAATCCATGGACGATTACAAAGAGGAGCTGGAAGCCTCCCTTAAAAAAATTAGAGTTGGCGATGTTGTGACAGGTACCGTGATCGATGTGACAGATGACGCGGTGATCGTGGACTTAAAGGCTTACGCGGACGGCGTGATCCGCAAGGACGACCTGAGCGAAGATCCTGATTTCAACATGGCAGAGATGATCCATCCGGGCGACGAGATCACAGCCACCGTGATGGCGACAAACGACGGCGAGGGAAATATGGTCCTCTCAAAGAAGGAAGCAAATCAGGTCCTCGCGTGGGATAAGCTGAAAAATATGATGGAAGAGCGCACGGTTGTCCCGGTAAAGATCGCTGAGATCGTAAACGCCGGCGCCGTTGCGTACCTGGAAGGGATCCGCGGATTTATTCCGGCTTCCCGTCTGAGCGACGAGTATGTGGAAGACTTAAAGGAATTCGACGGAAAGACCATCGAGGTAACCGTTATCACCGCCGACGAGGAGACACACCGCCTCGTATTATCCGGCCGCGAGGCAGCGAGAGAGAAAAAACAGGAAGAGACAAACAAAAAAATAGCAAAATGCGAAGTCGGCGCTGTCATGAAGGGTACCGTCGAGACCTTAAAGGACTACGGCGCATTTGTAGAGCTTGAGAACGGACTTACCGGTCTCCTTCATATCTCCCAGATCAGCACAAAGAGAATCAAACATCCGGGCGCTGTTCTGAAGGAGGGACAGGAAGTACGTGTAAAAATTATCTCCACCGCAAACAACAAGATCAGTCTGTCTATGAAGGAGCTGATCGAGGAGGAAGAGGAGAGAGAAGCTGAGGACACCTACGGATATAAGGAAGAAGGTCAGGCAAGCACAGGCCTTGCGGATCTCTTAAAGGGTCTGAAGCTGTAGCAGAGAACGCGTGAAGACATGGTCGCATGGACGGAACGTTCCCGGCTGCAAAGAAAGGGGGCGTCAGCATGACAAAAGAGTCTGGAGGCTTTGATCAGATCGATCAGTGGAAATCAACGATGTTTTTATACAGCTCCGCGTTAAAATCCATCAACACGAAGATCGAGATCTTAAACAATGAATTTATCCAGTTGTACAATTACAATCCGATCGAGCATATCACTTCCCGCTTGAAGACACCGGAGAGTATTGTGAAAAAGCTGAAGAATGATGGATGTGAAGTCTCGATCGACAATATGGTGGAGCACTTAAATGATATCGCGGGAATCAGGATCATCTGTTCCTTTATGTCCGACATTTATCCGATCGCGGATATGATCGCAAGACAGGCGGATATCACGGTCCTGCATGTCAAGGACTACATTAAATACCCGAAGACGAACGGATACAAGAGCTACCATATGGTGGTGACGATCCCGGTCTATCTGTCGGAAGGAAAGCGGGACACGAAGGTCGAGATCCAGATCCGGACCATCGCCATGGACTTCTGGGCATCCTTAGAGCACAAGATTGCTTATAAATTTGAGGGAAAAGCGCCGGATTATCTGGAGCGGGAGTTGAAGTCCTGTGCCGATATGGTGGATATGTTGGACATGAAGATGTTCTCCTTAAACCAGGCGATCATGGCGGTCGAGGAGGAAGAGCGGCGTGTTGAGGAAGAAAAGCGCCGCGAGCGGGAAAAGGCAGAAAAAAGACAGGAAGAACTTGCAGGAAACGGTCCAACGTAGGCCGTTTCCGCTCTTGTTAAGACAGGTTAAGACAGGGAATTCCAGCAGCGAAAGTATAAAATTTATGGGCGGATCTGCCGGTACGGAAAATGGAGTGCAGGCAGAGCGCCGGAGGAAACATGAGAGTCGTATTACAGAGAGTAAAACACGCGTCGGTCCATGTGGACGGACAGGAGACGGGATCCATCGGACAGGGATTCCTGATCCTTCTCGGCGTCTCCGACACGGATGACGAGAGCATTGCGGACAAGATGGCGGACAAGATCTGCAAGCTCCGCATTTTTGAGGATGAGAACGGAAAGACGAACCGCTCGCTCCAGGATGTGGACGGCGAGATCCTTGTTGTGAGCCAGTTTACGCTGTACGCGGACTGCAGAAAGGGCAACCGCCCGAGCTTTACTGACGCCGGAGCGCCGGATCATGCGAACCGCCTCTATGAATATTTTATGGAGCGGTGCAGGATGCATGTGGAGAAGGTGGCACATGGGGAGTTTGGGGCAGATATGAAGGTGGACCTGCTAAATGATGGTCCATTTACACTGATGCTCGACAGTAAAGATCTGCTTACAAAGTAAGAGATAAGACACGACAGCTGCATGCAGGGATTTAAACATGTGTCCAGGTCGAAAATGGTTTACATAAAACAGACTGATTCGGACCAAGCAGCGTGAGTGAGTTGTTATAATTCATAAAATACACATACGGAGGTTTTTAGCATGAACGGCAAAGATCTGGAAAAAGCACTTCTCTGGGAAGCTCCGCATATCGGAGAAAAAGCGCCGGAACAGATTCCGGAGGCGCAGAATTTCTGCGAGGGATACAAGACATTCTTAAATGAGGGAAAGACCGAGAGAGAATGTGTGAAAAAGGCGGTATCGCTCTTAACAAACGCCGGATACAAGGAATTTGACCCGAAGGCGTCCTACAAGCCGGGCGACAAGATCTACTGGGTAAACCGAAAGAAAGCGATCATCGCTTCCACCATCGGCACAAAGGATCTGAACGAGGGATTGCGCATGAACGGCGCCCATATCGATTCCCCGCGCCTGGACTTAAAGCCGAACCCATTATTTGAAAAGGACGAGATCGCCTACTTAAAGCCGCACTACTACGGCGGAATCCGCAAATATCAGTGGGGCACCGTGCCGTTATCCATGCACGGCGTTGTTATGAAGGCGGACGGAGAGACTGTTGAGGTCTCCATCGGCGAGAAAGAGGGCGATCCGCAGTTCTGCGTGACAGACCTTCTCCCGCACCTTGCGGCAGAGCAGAACGGAAGAAAGCTCGGCGAGGGCTTAAAGGGCGAGGAGCTGAACATCATCATCGGCTCCATCCCGTACCATGACGAGGAGAACGAGAAGATCAAGAATCCGGCGAAGCTCCTTGCGATGAAGTTATTGAATGACCGCTACGGAATCACGGAGAAGGATTTCACCCGTGCGGAGATCGAGATGGTTCCGGCATACAAGGCCGTTGATATCGGACTGGACCGCAGCCTCATCGGTTCCTATGGACAGGATGACCGTGTGTGCGCGTATACAGCGCTGATGGCGGAGATTGCTGCGAAGAACCCGGAACACACCACATTCACGATCCTTACAGATAAGGAAGAGATCGGCTCCGTCGGAAATACGGGACTTCACTCCGACTACGTCCACCATGCGGTTGAGGACCTTGCGGAGAGCTTTGGGGCGGACACAAAGACCGTTCTGCGCCATTCCATCTGCCTCTCCTCCGATGTAAACGCGGCATATGATCCGACGTTCGCCAGTGTTTACGAGAACAGAAACTCCAGTTATGTAAACAAAGGCTGCGTACTCACAAAGTACACAGGCGCGAGAGGAAAATCCGGCAGCAGTGACGCCAGCGCGGAGACCATGGCGAAGGTCATCGGTATCATGGAAGAGAATGGCGTTTACTGGCAGACTGGCGAACTCGGCGCCGTTGACGCGGGCGGCGGCGGAACCATCGCCCAGTTTGTGGCGATGATGGATGTGGATGTCGTGGATCTCGGTGTTCCGATCCTTTCCATGCATGCGCCGTTTGAGCTGGCTTCAAAGCTTGATGTGTACAATACATATAAGGCGTTTTGTGCGTTCTATAAATAAGAGATAGTAAAAAAGCATCCTGGCGGGATCATGATCCTTACAGGATGCTTTTTTGTTTTTCTCTTAAAATTCTGTGAACACACTTTTTTTTCGCGTGGCGGTATGTTAGAATGGATATTACGCGCGGGGGACCCAGGAAATAGGCAGCGCGCGGGGAAATAGAGACAGAATGGAAGGAAACGAGAACATGAAAAAAATTATAAAAGCAGGTATCTGTGTTGCTGCAGTTGCAATGATCATGACAGGATGCGGAAATAAGAATCAGAATGCTGAGAGCAGCTCCGCGGCTGTAGAGGAGACAGCATCCGCGACAACTGAGACAGAGACAAAATCCGAGGAAGAACTTCACGACGAGGAGAGCGTCACTCTCGGAGATTACAAGAAATTGACCTTCTCCGCAAAGGAAGAAGAAGTTACTGACGCCCAGATCGAGACAAGATTAAAGGAACTCTGCGCGGAGTACCCGGTAACCATCGAGGGACGCCCGGCCCAGGAAGGAGACACCGCAAATATCGACTACTCCGGCACAAAGGATGGCGAGGCATTTGCAGGTGGAACCGCAGAGGGCTATGACCTGAAGCTTGGCAGCGGCACATTTATCGACGGCTTTGAGGACGGCGTCATCGGCATGAATGTCGGTGATGAGAAAGACTTAAACTTAAAATTCCCGGACAACTACGGCAGCGCTGACCTCGCAGGCCAGGAAGTCGTCTTCCATGTAAAATTAAACCAGTTAAAATCTGAGGCCGACAGCAAGGTGGACGATGATCTCGCAAAACGTTACTACAACGACGATACAGCGACTCTTGACCAGTTAAAAGAGGAAGTACGTGCGGAGCTTCAGGCAGAGGCTGACAGCCAGTTCTTCAACGCGGCAGGAAGCGAGCTCTTAAACGAGGTCATCAACAACTCCGAGGTTACAGCTGACCCGGATGCCGTTGATGATATGTTCAACCAGTTAAAGAACACATATTCCAGCTATGCAAGCAGCTATGGACTTGAGTTCGATCAGTTCCTCAGCATGTTCCTGGGAACAGATGAGGACGGACTCCGCGACACAGCAGAGAACCTTGTAAAACAGCAGATCATTTTAAATGCGATCCAGGCAGAGGAGAACCTTTCCGCGACAGATGAACAGAAAGATAAGCTCGCTGTTATGAACTACTTCAAGAACGCGGCGCAGATGATCACGACCTACGGTGAGGATTCCGCAAACCAGATCTTCGACATGGGCGCTGTTTACTACTACCTGATCGACAACTCCACATATGTAGAGGCACCGGAGACAGAAGCCGAGACAACAGAGGCTGAGAATATTCTTGAAGAGAAAGAGACTGCTGCAGAGGAGAGCGAGAGCAGTTCCGCAGCAAACTAATACGGAGATCATGAAGAGAAAAGCATTATTTTTTGATATCGATGGGACGCTCCTGGTGGATGCGTCGAAGGAGCTCCCGAAGAGCGCGGCGCTTGCTTTAACAGAGGCACGCCGCGCCGGACACCTGGTTTTCATCAACTCCGGGAGAACGAGATGCCTGATGAAGGACGTTGAGGGGAAAGTACCGGTGGACGGCTATCTCTGTGGCTGTGGAACCTACATAGAGGCGGAGGGAAAAGCCCTGCTCCACAGAAAAATCTCCGCAAAACGCCGTTGGGAGCTCCAGAAGGCGATCCTCGAGTGCAAATTTGACGGAATCTTAGAGGGACCGAAGGCATGTACGGTGCAGACCGGTGTCTCCCACATGGACGAGATCGAGCATGTGAAAAATGTGGTCTACAAGAACCAGGGCTTGGCCAGCGCGGACTGGAATACGGAGCTGGTGGATTTCGATAAGTTCTGTGTTCTTGCGGACAAGAATAGTGACGAGGAAGGTTTTTTAAAGATTCTGGCACCGGACATGACCGCCATCGACCGGGGACGCGGACTCTACGAGTGCGTGCCGACGGGGTACGATAAGGCGACGGCGATGGAAGTGATCTTAAAGAGATATGGGATCGCGAGAGAAGATTCCTACGCCTTTGGGGACAGCATGAACGATCTGGCGATGATCCGGTATGCCGGAAACAGCATTATTATGGAGAAACATGCGAAGGGGCTTGAGCCTTACGCAACTTTCATCACCAAAGATGTCGAAGATGACGGGATCGCCTGGGCGTTTGAGCAGCTTCATATCATATAAAAGAAAATTTGGCGGCAGTTTTGCTTTTTGGCGGGGCTGCCGCTTTTCGTATATTGACTTTGACTTCTGTATTAGCTGAAATCCGTTGTCTTGAGGCAATAGGAGTGTGGCAATGCAGCTGCCTGCCCATGCATACCGTGTGTCCTTCGAACCGTGTCGAAACTTGCGTTCAAAAACCACTTTTCAATTGCCAGAAAATGTATTATATATTTAAGTAAAAGGAAGTGGACGCAGGAAAGGGCGGCTGCTGACGAGGCGTAAGGGGGACGAAAACAATGAGCATGGAGAGACATTGCAAAAATGCTCTGGAAGAAGAAAACCAAAGGCTTCGCGAAGAGAACGACAGGCTGATGGACATTGTGGTACAGATGAAATGCACACTGAACCGCCTGGTGAAAGAGTATATTACGGAAAGTAAATAGTGAGGAAAGGCAGCTGCGGAAAAACAGGTAGCTGCAGGCAGAAATAACCGCGGATGGCTGTGTTGGCAGCCTGGCCCGCGGTTATTTCTGTTCTAAGGTATACAAAATTTACGGAGCAAAGACCCAGAAGAATGTGGATTCTTAAGTTAGATTCATTAACGAGGGTTGAGCGTGCTAACTGGGGAGAATTGAAGGTGTTGAACTCAGGGGAAACGCTAGATGGATCTGAATTAGAAAGAATTAAAAAATTGTTATAAATAAAAGTGCCGGGCTCCAATTTCTAGAGTCCGGCACTTCCATTTGATGCGAATAGGCAGCGTTACTGCACGATTCCGGCCGTATCCACGGTCCAGATCTTGCCGTTCGAGTCTTTGATGTCCTTATATCCGCGTCCCAGCTCCGGCTTCGCGGAGGAAGTGGAGGAAGCGGATGCTTTCTGCACGTTTCCGGTGGTCCCTACGAGGTAGGTCACGCCGTTTAAATCAGCCGGTGCATATCTCTGGTCGGCGGTGGCGTCCTGTCTTTTTCCGTAGACGTAGAGGATGCCGTCGCGGAGACCGTGGTAGCCCTGCCCTTTCTTGTCACCATCGGTGTGGAAGAACCAGTTCTCGGTCTCACCGGTCTCCTCGTTGTAGATCGCCTGTTTTCCGGTCTTTACGATACCGTCCTCACCGAAGTAAAAGTTTGCGATCTCATCGTTCGCCACGTTCGCGATCTGTCTGCCTGTCTGCATGATTCCCAGGTCACTGAACGCATACTTTTTCGCGTTGATGGTGAACAGGGAATTTCCCTTTTTATCGGAAACATACGGCTTTCCGGCCTTAAAGTAGAAGGTGTAGACCTCATCTGCAGCGTGGATCCCGGAAATGCCCTCGATGGAGCGGAAACCTTCGGCGCGCTTTCCGTCTCCGGCTGCTCCGTAGTACTGGTAGTCGGTGATCTTCGGGGATGCGGCGTTGCTGTCTGTTACGTCAGACTTGGACGGCATCAGGACCCAGCCCGTCTGCATCTTTCCGTCGATGAAGGTGTAGTAGCTTCCGTCGATCTTCTTATCGTACTGGGTGGTCACCATCTTGCCGTCGGAATTGAAGTAGTACCAGCTCTCGGAAGCGCCCGGTGCGTGGCCGTTTTCCTCTAAACGGATCCAGCCGGTCCGCATGAAACCGTCTTTTTCTGTTCCGAGGTAGTAGGTCGCCCCGTCAATCTCCGTCTTTCCTGTTGCCATATGGCCGGATTCATCGAAATAGTACCATTTGGAGTCGAATTTCACCCACTTGGAGACAGCGGACTTCCCGTCCTTCTCAAAGTAGTACCAGAAGGTATCCGGTGTCTCCGGGGAGTCCGGATCTTCCTCATTCTTTAATTCCACCCATGCGTTTGTGACCATCTTTCCTTCGTCATCCACATAGTACTCGTCGATCTTCTTGCTTTTTACGATCTGTCCATCTTCACCGAGATAGAACCAGTCTTCTCCGCGCTTTCTCCAGGCATCAGTGGTGAGGTACCCGTCCTCATCGTAGTAGACCTTTGCGTCGCCTTCTGTCACCCAGCCGTAGGATGCCGCATAGACCGGAAGGCCGGAGACCATCATCATAAATGCTGCCGCGGATAAGACCGCAGCGATCTTTGTCTGTTTTTTCATAATCGTTTTCTCTCCTTTTTGATATGAAAATTGAAATGTTTTGCCGTGGTGTTTTCGTTTACGGGCTGATTATAACAGGCTGTGGAGGCCGAATTCCAGTGTAGGTTCCTGGCATAGCTGGAACGCCGTGGAAAGCATTTCATGGGATGGAAAATGCGGAAAATTAAGGCGGAGAGTGCCGCCGGGGAAGACCTGCGAAAACCGTAACTGTTCAGTACCTTCACAGTTACATGCAAAAATCCATTCCAAATCGGCTACGCCGATGGGATTTTTGCCTTTTAGCCTAGGTTTTCTTACGGTCAGCGCAGCAAGTGCGCAGACCGACTGAACAGTTACTGAAAACCTTACAAAAATATGATCTACTGGACTGTATGCGGTCCGCATGGTATAATCGAGAAAGGTATTATCTTGAGAGAGGAGAAGGTTTCACTTATGAGAATGAAGGTTTCTGATTATATTGCCCAGAAGCTGGTAGACGAGGGCATCACCGACGCGTTTATGGTGACGGGCGGCGGCGCGATGCACCTGGATGACGGACTTGGACATCAGCCGGGACTGCATTGCTATTTTAACCATCACGAGCAGGCCTGTGCCATCGCTGCGGAGGCTTACGCGAGGATCCATAATAAGATCGCGGCTCTCTGTGTGACGACTGGCCCTGGCGGAACAAACGCCATCACAGGCGTTGTTGGCGGATGGCTCGATTCGATCCCGATGCTCGTCTTATCCGGACAGGTCCGCTATGACACGACTGCCCACAGCACAGGACTGGGGATCCGTGCGATGGGGGATCAGGAATTCGAGATCACAAAGGCGATCGACTGCATGACAAAGTACAGCGAGATGGTGCTGGATCCGATGCGGATCCGTTTCTGTCTGGAGAAATCGCTTTATCTGGCGCAGACAGGAAGACCGGGCCCGTGCTGGCTCGATATTCCGTTGAATGTTCAGGGGGCTTACATTGAGACGGAAGCGCTTCTCGGATTTGATAAGGACGATTACGAAGCAGGCGGAACCGGCTGGTCCGGTCACGGAACCGGCTGTTCCGGATGTACGATCTGCATGATGAATAAAGTTGAAGGGAAACCGGCAATGATCCCGTCCGATGTGAGCGGACAGGGCGAAAAACGTGTGAAACTGCCGGATCCTGTGACGGTAGAGCAGGCGAGAGAAATCTTAAAGAAGGTCCGCGAGGCAAAGCGCCCGGTGATCAACGCCGGAAACGGAATCCGGATCGGAAAGGCGTTCGATGTCTTCGCGCGAGTTGTAAAGAAGCTTGGAATCCCGGTAGTTACCGGCTGGAACAGCATCGACTGCATGTATGACACAGACCCGCTCTATGTGGGACGTGCCGGACATATGGGTGACCGTGCCGGAAACTTTGCAGTACAGAACAGCGATCTCTTATTGTCATTGGGAAGTCGTCTCTCGATCCGCCAGGTGGGCTATAACTACCCGACCTGGGCGAGAGAGGCCTATGTGATCTACAATGATATCGACGCTGAGGAGTTAAAGAAACCGACGGTCCATGTTGACATGCCGGTCCATGCGGACGTCAGGGATCTTCTCGAGAAGCTGGAGCTCGTCCTCGACGAGGAAGAGTTCGATCCGAACGGCGGAGCAAAGGATAAAGAAGCCGTGGACTGGTGGATCAGACGCTGTCAGGAATGGAAAGAAAAATACCCGGTCGTTCTTCCGAAACACTATGAGGCCGGAGATGACGAGCCTGCAAATGTTTACGCGGCGATCAAGGAGATCAGCAGGCGCGGAGAGGAAGATCAGATCACCGTTGTGGGAAATGGCTCCGCGTGCGTAGTAGGCGGACATGCCTACGAGATGAAGAAAGGACAGCGGTTCATCAGCAACTCTGCCATCGCGTCCATGGGCTACGATCTTCCGGCAGCCATCGGTGCCTGGGTCGCAGACCATACAAAGGACATCATCCTTGTGACAGGTGACGGAAGTATCCAGATGAATCTTCAGGAGCTCCAGACCATCGTTCACCATCATATGGGAATCAAGATCTTCCTGATCAACAACGGTGGTTACCACTCCATCCGCCAGACCCAGAAGACCCACTTCCATGAGCCGTTAGTGGGAATCGGCGTGGACAGCCACGACTTAAGCTTCCCGAGCATGGAGAAGCTTGCGTGGGCATACGGTTATCCGTATGTGGCAGCCCACCATAACAGCGAGCTCGGCGAGGCGGTGGAGAAGACACTTGCCATGGACGGTCCGGTGATCTGTGAGATCTTCGTGGATATGAAACAGGGCTTCGAGCCGAAGGCAGCCGCAAAGATGCTGCCGGACGGAACCATGGTATCCGTACCGCTCGAGGATCTGGCTCCGTTCCTTCCGGAGGAAGAGCTGAAGGAAAATATGATTATTCCGTTAGTAGAGAATAAATAAGAAGGTTCAGTGTGCCTGGGACATGGAACTTAGAAGAAAATGCAAGATGGTTCAGAAAATTCCTACCCGTGTACAGTAACATCATGTACAATATACTGGCAACCGGGAATAAGATGGATGATTGATCAGCGTTAAATGAGGAAAGGGGCAGCAGAATATGAATATCATCATGACAGGTTCGACGAGCTTTGTCGGCGCGGCAACGGTGCGGGAACTCTTACGGAGAGGGCACACGGTGACCGCCATTGTGCGCCCCGACTCCTCAAAACTCGACACGATCCTTGAAGGAAACGAGGAGGCACTTCTGACGGGGCATCTTCTCGTGACGGAAAACGATCTTTCCGAGCCGGAAAAGCTTTTAGAAAAAGTGACAAAGCCGCAGGATGTGTTCTGCCATTTCGGCTGGGGCGGATCCGGGAGCGCGTCAAGGACGGACAAGGCGCTTCAGGAGAAGAACATGGAGATCTCCCTGGAGACGATTCAGACGGCGAAAGCCCTAGGCTGTAAAAAGTTCCTGTTCTCCGGCTCCCAGGCGGAGTACGGAATGCACCAGGATCTGATCACGGAGGACACGGTCTGCGAGCCGAAATCCCTGTATGGAGAGGCGAAGCTTGCCATGCGGGAAAAGGGAGAAAAACTCTGTGATGAACTGGGACTGCGGTACATTCATGCCAGGATCTTCAGCGCCTACGGCCCCGGGGACCACCCGTGGACGTTAGTGGAGTCCTGTTTGGACACATTCTTAAGTAATAAGGAAATGTCCCTGGGGGCATGTACCCAGAAGTGGAATTTCCTCTATATCGACGATCTGGCGAGAGGGATGGCGGCGCTCTGCGAAGCCCCGGAAAGTGCGTTTGAGGGACTTGAAAATCCTGTATTTAACTTCGGCGGTGCTGAGACAAAGGTATTAAAGGAATTCGTGGAGGAGATCCACGAACTCTGCGGCGGGCAGGGCGAGAGCCGGTACAACACCCGGGGGGAGAACGCCGAAGGTCTGATCAACCTGATGCCGTCCATCGAAAAGCTGAAGACGGTGACGGGATGGAAGCCGGAGGTGGATTTCAAGACCGGAATCAGCAGGATGATCGCACTTAGAAAGAGAAACATTTAACTGAACAAGAAAACAATTCTGGGGTAGCAGAGAGGGCAGCAATCAGTTGAAAATGCAGAACGATCACAGACTGGGAAAAAATGCCGCGAAATACGTCGAGTATTGACAAAACAGAAAAAATGGTTACAATGATAAAAGTTAAAGACTAGGCAACAATTTAGAAAAAAGTTCAGCAGATCGGCGCCCGCCGCACTGCTGAAAGAAACTGAAAAAGGTGCCCGAAGGTACCCGTCAGGTAAAATTTAAGGAAGAAGAAAATATAACATGAAAAAAATCAGCGTTTTGATTCCATGCTATAACGAGGAGGAGAATGTCGTTCCGATCAGCGAAGCGGTCATCGGCATCATCACAAAAGAATTGCCTCAGTACGACTATGAGCTGGTATTCATCGACAACGACTCCACCGATAAGACGAGAGAACTGCTCCGCACGCTCTGCGCGAAGAACCCGAAGATTAAGGCGATCTTCAACGCGAGAAACTTTGGTCAGTTCAATTCTCCGTATTATGGAATCCTTCAGGTAACCGGTGACTGCGTGATCTCCATGGTGGCGGATTTCCAGGATCCGGTGGAACTGATTCCGAAGTATGTCCACGAGTGGGAGAATGGCTATAAGATCGTCATCGGAATCAAGACGAGCAGCAAAGAGAACCCGATTATGTACTGGCTCAGAAGCTGCTACTACAAACTGATCCGCAAATTATCCGATGTGGAGCAGATCGAGCACTTCACAGGATCCGGACTCTACGACAGACAGTTTATCGAGGTCTTAAGAAACTTAAACGATCCGACCCCGTTCCTTCGCGGGATCGTTGCGGAGTTAGGCTTTAAGAGAAAAGAGATCCCGTACGAGCAGCCGAAGCGCCGCGCGGGAAAGACTCACAATAACTTCTATAAATTATATGACGCGGCGATGCTCAGCTTTACATCCTACACAAAAGCGGGGCTGCGCCTGGCAACCTTTTTCGGCGCGTTCTGCGGCGGCGTGAGCTTTATCGTAGCAGTCATATATCTGATCATGAAACTCTTATACTGGGACCGTTTTATGGCAGGTATGGCACCACTTCTCATCGGAATGTGCTTTCTTGGTTCTGTCCAGATCTTCTTTATCGGTCTGCTTGGTGAGTATATCATGAGCATCAATACCCGTGTGATGCACCGCCCGCTCGTTGTGGAGGAGGAGCGCATCAATTTTGATACACCGGCCGGTGCACAGGAGGAAGTATGAAGTACAGTGTTGAAGTGATGAGAGTCCGGGAGCAGACGATCCAGTTAAATGGCTGGGCCGTTGAGAGCGATCCGGGTTCCGTGATCACATACCGGGTCGAGGATGAAGCGGGACAGCCGGTGGAGGCGAAGATCGTTCCGACGAGAAGAGATGACGTGAGCCAGATCTATTATAAGAAGATCATCGACCGTGATCTCGGATTTGATATCCGTTTCCCGTATGAACATGGAAAGAATTATTTCCTTGTGATCTGCGGCGAGAAAAAGACGACCCGTGTGAAATACAGTGATATGACGATCCGCAGGAAGACCGGCGCGGCAAACCGCAAGGTACAGAAGCTTATGAACCTTATGAACATGGAGACAGTCCATGTTGCCTGGGACTTCTTAAAGGAAAATGGCCTGAAAGCCCTGATCTTAAAATCCAAGCACAAGATCCAGGGAATTGATGACGATTACGACTACGCAGAGTGGTGGAACCTCACGAAACCGTCGGAGGAAGAGCTGGAAGAGCAGAAGAAAAAGACGTTTGGCTATATGCCGAAATTCTCGATCGTGATCCCGGTCTATAAGACTCCGGAGAAGTTCCTGAAGGAAATGCTGGACTCCATCGTGGAGCAGACCTACGCGAACTGGGAACTCTGCATCGCGGACGGCAGCCCGGCGGGTGAGAGTGTCGAGAATGTTTTAAAGAAATATGCGGAGAAAGACGCAAGGATCCGCTATCAGGTACTGGGGGAAAACCGCGGTATCTCCGGAAATACGAACGCTGCCCTTGAGATGGCGGAAGGTGATTTCATTGTACTTGCAGATCATGATGACCGCCTGACACCGAACGCTCTCTTTGAGTGCGCGAAAAAACTGAATGAGAATGAAAACTGCGACGTCCTCTATTCCGACGAGGACAAGCTTGACATGGATGGAGATGAGCTGTTTGACCCGCATTTCAAGCCGGATTTTAATCCGGACCTTTTGACGAGCGTCAACTATATCTGCCATCTGTTTGTGGTGAAAAAAGGACTGCTCGATAAAGTTGGCGGCTTCCGGGCAGAGTATGACGGAGCTCAGGATTACGACTTTATTTTCCGCTGTACGGAGAACGCAAAGCAGATCTGCCATATCCCGAAGGTGCTCTATCACTGGCGCTGCCACCCGAATTCCACGGCAAGCAACCCGGAGAGCAAGCTTTATGCCTTCACAGCCGGTTCCCGTGCCATCATGGACCACTACAAGAGAGTGGGAATTGAGGCAGAAAAGGTAGAAAAGGGCGTGGATTACGGCATCTATCACACGACGTTTAAGATCAAGGATGATCCGCTTGTGTCCGTAATTATCCCGAACAAGGACCACACTGTGGACCTCGACAACTGCATCCGCCCGATGCTGACGGAGGGAACCTATAAGAATCTGGAGTTCGTCATCGTGGAGAACAACAGTACGGAACAGGCGACCTGGGATTACTACGAGAAGATCCAGAAGGAGTTCCCGAATGTACATGTTGTCCGCTGGGAGAGGGAGTTCAACTACTCTGCGATCAACAATTTCGGCGTACAGCACGCAAAGGGCGAGTACCTTCTGTTTATGAACAACGATATTGAGCTGATCGCGAAAAATTTCGTTGAAGAGATGCTTGGCTTTGCCCAGAGAGAGGACGTGGGTATCGTCGGAGCGAGACTGCTCTACGAGGATGACACGATCCAGCATGCCGGTGTTGTCATCGGTTTCGGCGGTATCGCCGGTCATACGTTTATCGGACTTCATAAATCCGAGAACAGCTATTTCAACCGCGCGATGTGTGCTCAGGATTACAGCGCGGTCACAGCGGCCTGCATGATGAGCAAGCGCTCCGTCTTTGACGCTGTGGGCGGATTTACGGAAGAGCTCGCGGTGGCTTTCAATGATATTGATTACTGCATGAAGGTGAGAAAGCTCGGAAAACTTGTAGTATATGCGCCTTATGCGGTGCTTCACCACTATGAATCCAAGTCCCGCGGACTTGAGGACACACCGGAGAAGGTGGAGAGATTTAATCGTGAGATCGCCACTTTCGCGAAGCGCTGGCCGGAGATCTTGAGAGACGGAGATCCGTACTACAATCCGAACCTGACACTGAGAAAATCAAATTTTGCGCTGCGTGACCTGAAAAAGGAAAAAATCGGGGAACCATATAAACTGGAGGTACCGTTAGACGAATGAAGACAACGATCATAATTCCGAATTACAACGGACTTTCGTTTATGGAACCGTGCTTTGAGGCACTGGAAAAGCAGACGACGAAGGATTTCAAGATCCTGGTGGTGGACAACGGATCCACGGACGGAAGTGTTGAATGGCTGAAGGAGCGGGAGATCCCGTCGATCTTTCTTCCGGAAAACACAGGCTTTTCCGGGGCTGTAAATGTGGGGATCAGGGCGGCAGATACGCCGTATGTGATCTTATTAAATAATGATACAAAAGTGGCTCCCCACTACGTCGAAGCGTTGGAGCGGGCCATGGACCGGTCGGAGAAGATCTTTTCCGTCAGTAGCAAGATGATCCAGATGTACCACCCGGATCTTATGGACGATGCCGGAGACATGTACAGCGTCCTCGGCTGGGCGTTCCAGCGGGGCGTCGGACGGCCGGAAAAGCTCTATAAGAGAAGCTGCCGCGTCTTTACGGCGTGTGCCGGTGCGGCAATCTACCGCCGGGAAGTGTTTGAGACCATCGGATACTTCGATGAGATGCATTTCGCCTACCTTGAGGATATTGATGTGGGATACCGTGCGAAGCTTTACGGGTACGACAACGTATTCTGCCCGGAAGCTGTGGTGTACCATGTAGGCAGCGGGACAAGCGGATCGAAGTATAATTCCTTTAAGGTGAAGCTTGCCGCGAGAAATAATGTGTATCTGAATTACAAAAATATGCGCGCATGGCAGTTGCTTTTAAATTCTCCGTGTCTTCTCGCGGGAACATTTGTAAAGTTCCTGTTTTTTAAAAAGATGGGATTCGGAAAAGACTATGTGTCCGGATTTCTTGAGGGGATCAGAACATTAAAGGACTGTAAACGCGTCCCTTCCTTTAAGGGAAGATTACAGCGGGAGATCGGGATCCAGCTTGAGCTGATCGCCGGAACCGCAGTCTATGTTTATGAGTTTTCTAGGAGACAGGCGGCGAAGCTTAGAGCGAAAGCCTGAGATTCTTCGCCGGACGCCGTGCGGCCGGCTCAGTGCGGATAGACTGAACGGCTGCTTTTATGCAAGATAAACGAATAATTTACGGAAATCTCATATTTTCTTAAGAAATCGTATATATGCAAATGGGTAAATTTTATGTATACTATGTATGCATATTTTTTACGATGGCGGTACTATGTCCGGGGGAGTGACTTGAGAAAGGCAGTCTGACGGGGCATGGTATAGTTGAAAATACCTGCCGGGGGGAATTGGCTGGAGCGGCTGTGCATGCGCTGATCACGGAAAGAATTCTGACCGGCACGTTCCTTGGAAAACAGGGTGAAAATTATATGATCAAAGATAATCAGAAGAGCCTCAACCGTTTTCACGTTGTGCTTGACGCCTTCGTGACCGCATTCTCTTATCTGCTTGCGTGGTTTATCGTAATCGGAAGCGGATGGGCGAACCTGCTCGGAAAACGGACACTTGAGGTCGGTTTTTATTTTGGCGCGCTTCTTGTCATTATTCCGGCGTATCTGCTTTTGTACTCCTTTTTTGGACTGTACACGCCGAAGCGTGTACTCGGACGCAGAAATGAATTCGGAAAGATATTCAAGGCAAACACGATCGGACTCCTTATTTTTGGTCTGATCCTGTACTTTGGAAGAAAAGAGCCGCATCTCTACAACTTCTCCCAGAGACTGGTCGTATATTTCTATGTGCTGAACGTAGTGTTTATGACCATTGAGCGGAATGGAATCCGGATCGTGCTTCGTTCCATGCGCTCAAAAGGATACAATCAGAAACATATCCTGTTAGTTGGCTATTCCTCCGCAGCGGAAGGGTTTATCGACCGGGTAAACAAGAATCCGGAATGGGGGTACACGATCCGCGGGATCATTGATGATACGAAGGAACGCGGAAGTGAGTATAAGGGAGTAAAGGTCATCGGCTGCATCGAGGACCTCGACTATATTTTAGAGCAGAACAGTCTCGATGAGATCGCCGTCACACTGAGCCTGAGCGAGTATGAAAAACTCCGCCATATCGTTGCTCTCTGTGAAAAATCCGGCGTGCACACGAAGTTTATCCCGGATTACGGGAACATTATCCCGACGATCCCGTATATGGAAGATCTCCAGGGCCTGCCGGTGATCCATATCCGCCGCGTTCCGTTGAATGATCCTATGAATGCGATGGTAAAGAGAGCCGTCGATATCGTGGGTGCGATCGTGGGGATCGTACTTTTCTCCCCGATCATGCTGATCGTGGCAGTGCTCATCAAGCTGACATCTCCGGGACCAATCATTTTCTGTCAGGAACGTGTCGGCCTTCACAACCGGCCGTTTAAAATGTATAAATTCCGTTCCATGACGGTTCAGGATCCGGGCAAGGAGAAGAGCCGCTGGACAACAAAGGGAGATGCCCGTGTGACTCTCATCGGAAAAATAATCCGCCGTACAAGCATCGACGAGGTGCCGCAGTTCTTTAATATCCTGATTGGTGATATGAGTCTTGTGGGTCCGAGACCGGAACGGTCATTTTTCGTTGAAAAATTTAAGGAAGAAATCCCGCGATATATGATCAAGCACCAGGTCCGTCCGGGCCTTACCGGCTGGGCGCAGGTGAATGGTTACCGTGGAGACACTTCGATCATTAAGCGGATCGAGCACGATCTCTATTATATCGAGAACTGGACACTTGGTCTTGATTTCAAGATCATGTTCCTGACTGTTTTCAAGGGATTCATCAATAAAAACGCTTACTAAGACGAGGACAAATGACATGAATTATGAAGACGAATTAGACCGTTCCCGCGCCAGAAAGAGCAGACGGCGTGAGAGCGGGAGTGAGACGTCCGCAAAACGTCGCACTCACAGGACGGAAGAGCTGTATTCCATGAGTGCTGACCCGGGAAGCCGTGCAGGCCGTGCCGCAGCAAAGAGCCATGGGACAGCTTCCCACAATCACAGAAGACGGAAAAACGGAAACAAGAAGAAAAAGATCATCATCGGTGTTCTGATCGCCCTGATCGTTCTGGTCCTGGGGTTTGCCGCAGCGGTTTACGGCTATATCCGGCACAACTTCGGAAAGATGAACGGACAGAATAATTTTGATATTTCGGACGTCCAGAATGAGAACATCTCTCTGGAAATGAGAGATAAGATGGAAAAAGGCTACTGGACCATTGCGGTATTTGGCCTGGACTCCCGTGATAATTCCACAGGAAAAGGCAACCAGTCCGATGTTATCATGATCGTGAACTTAAATCGTGAGACCGGAGAGATCAAGCTGGTATCTGTATTCCGCGACACTTACCTGAATGTGAGCGATAAGAACACATACAATAAGATCAACGCGGCATATGCGATGGGTGGTCCGGAGCAGGCAGTAAAGACCCTGAACAAGAATCTGGATCTCAACATCACCCACTATGTAGCGTTCAACTGGAAGGCAGTCGCAACAGCGATCAACATCCTCGGTGGTGTCGACATCGATATCAGTAAGTCCGAGTTCTACTACATCAACGCGTTCATCACAGAGACGGTAAAGGGTACTGGAATTGGTTCTGTACAGTTAAAGAAAGCAGGTGTGAACCATCTGGATGGCGTACAGGCCGTTGCCTATGGACGTCTTCGTCTGATGGACAGTGACTATGCGCGTACAGAGCGCCAGAGACTTGTAATCCAGAAGGCATTCGAGAAGGCGAAAAAGGCAGACTTTGCGACATTAAACAGCCTGATCGGAAATATGTCCGCGATGTGCGCGACAAATATCAATATGAATGATATTCTTCCGATGGCGAAGAATGTCACGAAATACCATCTCGGTGAGACGACCGGATTCCCGGCAGCCCGCGGAGAGCAGAAGATGAAGATCGGTAAGCTGAGATTGTCCTGTGTTATCCCGCAGACACTCGTGAGCAATGTTACAAGCCTTCACAAGTTCCTCTATGGTGAAGAGGACTACAAGCCATCCAGCACGGTCCAGACGATCAGCAATAAGATCGCTGAACTTACCGGATTGAATAAGGCTGGCAAGGAGATCGATCATGTAGCGACGGATCAGGGATATATCCCGAAGGGCGAGACGGAGGCCACGACACTTTCCGCTGAAGAGGAGAGTAAGAAGGAGAGTCAGGAAGAATCCCAGATGGAGTCCATGCTCGAAGAATCCAAGAAGGAATCTGAGAGCGCGGGTGAGACTGAGACAGGACCGGACGGCAAGCCGATCGAGACTTCTTCCGGAAACCATGAGACCAGCGCCGCTTATGAGACGGATGAGCATGGAAATATCTATGTGAAGCCGACAGAGAGCCACGCAGTGAGTCCGACAGATGAGGCGGAGACTTCCACGGAGGAGTTCCGTCCGTCAAATCCGCAGGAGACCACAGCGGAGAATCCGGTGGGACCGGGATATGAAAAGTCCACCGCTGTTCCGGAGGCGACCACAAGCGCCGGCCCGGCAGGCCAGACAGAAGGACCGAGTTCCGTGACTGTTCCAGGCGGAACAGTTGCACCGGAAGGTCCGGCTGCTGGAGTTTAGGAACAAAGGCCAGGCAAAAAGGTTATAAAGGAAATATAGGATCTTAAGGATCAAGACGCATCGTCTGATTGATTTGGAAGAAATATTCCAGACTACCAGATGGTGCGTCTTTTTTCGTGCAGCGGGCCATAATCCATACTTGTGCGATAACGGTACTAGTGTGAAAATTCTCGAAAAATGCCTGATTTTTTGGGATTTGCGGTAGTCCGGCACAGTGGAAAGGTTTTACCCGGCTATATTTTTAAACGAAAATTAGAATTTACATTTTACATAGATTATACAAAGTAGTTACCGAACCATGGTTTTTGCTTTTTGGAATTCGTGATAAAAATAATACTGTACAGAGAAAGAAAAAAACAAAAACAAAGACCTTTGAGGAGGAGAAAAGAATTATGAAAACAAGAAAAGTAATGGCACTTGCAGGTGCAGGAGTATTAGCAGTCAGCATGATGACAGGATGCGGAAGTAGCAGTAGCACAGCATCTACGACAGCAGCAGCGACAACAACTGCGGCAGCAGCAGAGACAACAAAAGAAGCAGCGACAACAGCAGCAGAGAAAAAAACAGATCTTACAGGATCGATCACAGCGGCAGGTTCTTCCGCATTAAAACCGCTGGTTGACGATGCAGCAGACATGTTTATCGAGAAATACCCGGACGTTTCCATCACGATCGACGCAGGAGGATCCGGCGAGGGCTTAAAGCAGGTTTCCGAGGGAACCGTAAATATCGGTAACTCCGATGTTGAGGCCTCCGCAAAGCTTGACGAGACACAGGCAAAAGAGCTTGTTGATCATCAGGTATGCGTAGTCACGATGGCTCCAATCGTAAACAACGATGTAAAAGAAGGCGGCGTTGAGGATCTTACAAAACAGCAGCTCATCGACATATTCACAGGAAAGACAACAAACTGGAAAGAGGTTGGCGGACCGGATGAGAGCATTGTCCTTGTGACAAGACCGACATCCTCCGGTACAAGAGCAACCTTCCAGAAATACGCGCTTGACGGAAACGAGGAAGCTTCCAACACTTCCATGGAAACAGATGATTCCGGTGTTCTTCTTCAGAATGTAAAAGATACAAAAGGTGCGATCGGATATGTAGCACTTTCTTATCTGACAGGTGATGCGGGAGTTGCAACCGTAGCGATCGATGGCGCAGAGCCGACACTTGAAAATACATACGCTGGAAAATATCCGGTATGGACATTTGAGCATATGTACACAAAGGGTGAGCCGGACGAAGTTGTAAGCGCATTCCTTGACTACATCATGTCCGATGAGTACGGCGCAAAGATGGAATCCTTAGGTTACGGCGTATCTTCCAAGATGACAAATACTGAGCATTAAGACAAAACTTAAGGCCGGGCAGTGAGCCATGATCCGACCGGATGAAAGAAAAAAGAGGACATGGACAAGAGAACTGCGAAACAGGGGCGGGGCAGACGAATCTGGCCCGCCCCGATATGATTTATGATAGAATTTGCTTCGAATATAGGAAGCAGGAGGACTTATGAAGAATGGTAAAGAAAAAAGCATGTTCGTCAGAGAATATCTGTGGCGGGATCTGATGACCGTCTGTGGACTGTTCGTAATTCTTCTGACGATCGTGATCGGCGCGTTCCTTGTATACAAGGGATCATCCACATTCCTGGTTTACAGACATTCCTTCCTGGAATTCTTAGGATCTGCAGACTGGGCACCGGAGGACAATATGGCAGGCGGCGGCAGCATCGGTGCGCTGATCTTCATCGCTGGGTCGCTCTGCACCTGCGGCCTGGCGCTTCTCATCGCGACTCCGTTTTCCCTGGGATCAGCGATCTTCATCACGGAGATCTCCCCGAAGTTTGGCGAGAAATTCTACCGCCCGGTAGTCGAGATCTTCGCCGGGATCCCGTCTGTTGTCTATGGCTGGGTGGGACTCACGGTGCTTGTACCGGCGATCAAGACCTTGTTTGACCGTCAGGTGGGACATTCCATCCTGGCAGCAGGTCTGGTCTTAGCGGTCATGATCTTCCCGACGATCACAAGTGTTGCGGCGGATGCCCTTCACTCCGTACCGAAGGAATGCAGAATGGCGGCGTACGGACTCGGCTCCACCCGCTGGCAGACCATATACCGGATCGTAGTCCCGGCGGCAGCGCCTGGAATCATTTCCGGTGTGATCTTAGGTCTCGCGAGAGCCTTCGGTGAGGCCCTGGCGGTTGCCATGGTCATCGGTCAGACAACAGCGCTTCCCACAAGCATTTTTTCAACGACAAAGACTCTGACCACCGAGATCGCGGCCCAGATGGGCAACGCCATGGAGGGCGGCGAGATGAAATCCGCACTCTGGACCATGGCACTGCTGTTATTTGCAATCTCCCTGTTCTTCATCTTCCTGATCCATCATGTGACAGCGGTAAAGCCGGAGAAAGAAGAAAAAACAAGAACTTCTGTGAAAACCAGCACAACCGCAGTGCCGGTAAAGCAGTTCGCAGCAAAGGGGGAAAATTAGACCATGGAAAGTAAGATCAGACGTTCACGCGGTGTGGACCGCGTTATGACAGTCATTTTCTACCTGGTTGCGATCTTCTTCTTCGCTCTTCTGATCGGCTTTGCGGGCAAGGTCATCATCGGCGGTCTCATGGGGGCAAAGCCGGAGATGTTCCGCTTCGCGAGAAAAGGAAGCATCGGAAACCAGTTGTTCAACACGATCTATCTCGTATTTATCTCCCTGCTGGTATCCATCCCCCTCGGTGTCTGCGCCGGAATTTATCTGGCCATGTATGCGAAACAGGGAAAAATGACAAAGTTTCTGAGAATGTGTATCGAGACACTTTCTTCCCTTCCGTCCATCGTTGTGGGCCTGTTCGGATACCTGGTATTCCTCGTATTCTTCGGAATGGGAAAGAGCCTGATGGCGGGTGCCCTCTCCGTATCGATCCTGACACTTCCGCTTATCACGACGACCACCGAGGATGCCATCAAGGGACTCCCGGCGGGATATTTTCAGGCGAGTTTAGGTCTTGGAGCGACAAAATGGCAGTCCATCTTCCATGTACTTCTCCCGGCATGTCTCCCGCGCATCATGACAGGCGTTATCCTGGCGGCGGGACGTGGATTCGGTGAGGCGGCAGCGCTCCTCTACACCACAGGATCCGGAAGCGACCTGCGCTGGGGCAACTGGAACCTGGCAGCCCCGACCTGCCCGTTCAACCCGTTCCGCCCGGCAGAGACATTGTCGATCCAGATCTGGAACCTTCAGGTAAACGGTCAGGATAAGGCACTGGCGAACACCGCCTCCGCGGTCCTTATGATCCTGGTTCTGGCATTCAGCATCGGTGCGAATGTGTGGAGCCATCATCTAAAGAAAAAGAGCTCCGGCGAGGCAGCGTAAGAAACATTCGGAAAAGGACCTCAATGACAGATTCTTGAGGGAGAAGTAATAAAACTCTGAGGATGGCATATGAGAGTTTTAGAGAGGAAAACATATATGACTGATATGAAACCGAAATTTGATATCGAAAAGCTGAATCTGCATTACGGCTCGTTCCATGCGCTTAAGGACATCAACATGCAGATCAGCGCCCATGAGATCACCGCGTTCATCGGACCGTCCGGTTGTGGAAAATCTACATTTTTAAAGACATTGAACCGGATGAACGATCTTGTGGAGAATGTAAAGATCGACGGAAAAGTGGAGCTTGACGGGCAGAACATCTTTAAGGATATGGACGCCATCACACTGCGCCACAAGGTCGGCATGGTATTCCAGCAGCCAAACCCGTTCCCGAAGAGCATCTACGACAACATCGCCTATGGCCCGAGGATCTTCGGGATCACGAGAAAGGCAGATCTCGACGAGATCGTTGAGAGAAGCCTGCGTCAGGCGGCGATCTGGGATGAGCTTAAGGACCGCTTAAATAAGAGTGCCCTGGGACTTTCCGGCGGACAGCAGCAGAGACTCTGCATTGCGAGAACCCTGGCGGTGGAGCCGGAGGTGATCTTGATGGATGAGCCGACCTCCGCCCTGGACCCGATCTCCACATCGAAGATCGAGGACCTGGCGATGGAATTAAAGGATAAATACACCATCGTGATCGTCACCCACAACATGCAGCAGGCGGCGCGTATCTCTGACAAGACAGCGTTCTTCCTGTTAGGTGAGGTCGTTGAGTACAATAATACAAGTGATCTGTTTGCGAACCCGAGGGACGAACGGACAGAAAGCTACATCACAGGGAGGTTTGGCTGATTATGAGAGACGCGTTTTTAAAGCAATTGGAAGAGCTGCATAAGATGTTGGCGGAGATGGGACTGCTCTGCGAGGAAATGATCGACGGGACTTACGAGGCACTGATGAACATGGACCGGGAGCAGGCGGCGAAGATCCTGCAAGACGATGCGAACGTGGACTTAAAGGAGAGAGATATCGAGAGCAAGTGCTTGAAGCTTCTCTTAGAGCAGCAGCCGGTGGCGAGTGACTTAAGAAAGATCTCTTCCGCATTAAAAATGATCACAGATCTGGAGCGTATCGGTGACCAGGCGGGCGATATCGCGGAGATCATCAAGACCACAGACCTCTTAGAGCCGGTAAAGGCGACAAGACTCGGCGAGATGGCAAAAGCCGTTGCGTCCATGGTCCGCGAGAGCATTGAGAGCTTCGCAAACGAGGACCTCAAGAAGACAAAGGAAGTCATCGCCTACGATGACGTGATCGACGATATGTTCTCCCAGGTGAAGAAAGAACTGGCAGACGGTATCTTAAACGGCGAGGCCACCCAGGAACAGATCCTGGACATCCTCATGATCGCCAAATACTACGAGCGCATCGGCGACCACGCCACAAATATCGCGGAGTGGGCAGAGTATGCGATCACTGGGGTACATAGGAACAGTGAGCTGGAAGAGCATCTGTAAAAAGAGAAAAATTCCGAAACTGGAATTAAAACTGAAAAATTGCTAAAAATGATCTGAAAGTTGAATAAAAAAGTGGAGAACCTGATCTGCAGGTTCTCCCTTCTTGTTTTAAGAGCAATAACTGTGGATTTTGTCAGACAGCGAACATCTGCTTGCATAAGCATCCAAAATATGCTAAGATTTTTGCGTACACATGTTTTTCTGGGACGCACATATGGTAACGTGCCAGAGCAATGGACGAAAAGTATGATTTCGGTAATAAAAAAGAAATTTTTAGCTTGCGAGGTCTGATATATGGAGAAAAAAAACAAGTATTATGTGGTTCGTGACAAAGCGCTGCCGGAAGTCCTTCAGAAAGTCGTTGAGGTGAAACGTCTCCTCGAGGCGGACAAAAACATGACGGTGCAGGAGGCGGCGGAACAGGTCGGTTTAAGCCGCAGTTCCTTCTATAAATATAAGGATGATATTCTTCCGTTTTCCGACAACACGAGAGGAAAGACAGTGACACTTGTGACCCAGATGATGGACGAGCCGGGGCTTCTGTCTGACCTGCTCCACATCGTTGCGGATTACCGTGCGAATATCCTTACGATCCACCAGACGATCCCGGTAAACGGATCCGCGACGGTAACGCTCAGCGTGGAAGTTCTCTCAGATACGGGAAATGTTGCCGGTATGGTTGAGGAGATCGAGCACTTAAAGGGCGTACAGAACGTAAAAATTTTAGGAGTGGAGAAATAGACGGATGAAAGCGGCAATTATGGGATACGGAACCATCGGTTCTGGCGTGTATGAGGTTCTTGACAAGAACTGCAAAAGCGTAGAAAAAAAGGCTGGAGAGCCGATAGAAGTAAAATATATTCTGGATCTCAGGGAGTTTCCGGGAAGCCCGGTGGAGAAGCTTGTGATCCACGATGTGGAACAGATCATAAATGACCCGGAGATCGGGATCGTTGTGGAGACCATGGGCGGAACAAAACCAGCCTACGAGTTTGTAAAGCGCTGCCTGCTCGCGGGAAAGCATGTGGTGACTTCCAATAAGGCACTGGTCGCGGCCCATGGGACAGAGCTGATCCGGATCGCCGCGGAAAAGAACATCAGCTTCTTGTTTGAGGCGAGTGTCGGCGGCGGTATTCCGATCATCCGCCCGCTGGTGGAGTGTCTCGGCGGTGAGGAGATCCTGGAGATCTCCGGTATCTTAAACGGAACCACAAACTACATCCTCACAAAGATGAATGAAGAGGGATGGAGCTTCGAGGAGGCATTAAAGCGCGCCCAGGAATTGGGCTACGCGGAGCGCAACCCAGAGGCAGATATTGAGGGATATGATACCTGCAGAAAGATCGCGATCCTGACTGCGGTCGCAACAGGAAAAGAAGTAAACTACGAGGAGATCCCTACCCAGGGAATCACAAAAATCACTTCCATGGATTCCAGCTACGCGGCACATACGGGTGCGGCGATCAAGCTCTTCGGGACCAGCGTGAATAAAGATGGAAAGATCTATCTGGAGGTCGCACCAGTCCTCGTGGACGCGAAAGACCCGCTGTATGCGGTGAGAGATGTGTTCAACGGAATCCTCGTTGTGGGAAATATGCTGGGTGCGTCCATGTTCTACGGAAGCGGAGCAGGAAAACTGCCGACAGCCAGCGCCGTTGTCGGGGATATGATCTCCGCAGTCCGCTTCGGCGATGAGCCGGAGAAGATCGGCTGGAGCAGTGAGAAGCTTGAGGTACATCCGGCGGCTGAGCTTTCCAGAAAGTACTTTGCACGGTTTGAGGGTTCTGAGAGAGCAAAGAAAGAGGCCGTTGCGGCAGCTTTCGGTGACGTGAAATTTGTGACACTGGAAGGAACAGATGAGTTCGCGGTTCTGACTGGTGAGATGACAGGGGAAGAGTTCGACGCGGCAGCAGCAAAGGTCGGTGGACTGCGCCAGAAGATCGCAGCCAGATTATGATCTCGACATGGTTCCAGAGGCCATGCCTGTTTCAGATGATGACCGGGCTTTACTGTCCGGGATGCGGGGGAACGAGAGCCGTCCGGGCACTCCTTTCAGGGCATCCGGTACTAAGCTTTCTGTACCATCCGGTGGTGCCGTATATGGCATCGGTAGCTGTGTGGGCTGCGGCTTCCTGGATCCTGTATTTTGCCACGGGAAACAGGAGATTCCGACCGGAGTTGGATGACCGGATCGCTTACGCAGCGGCGGGGATCGTGATCTTAAATTTTATCATAAAAAACGGACTTCTGGTGTTCGCCGGGATCGATGTGATCGGGCGGCTGCCGGGGGTGTGAGAATAGGGAGAAGACCTGGAGTGGGTACCGAAAGTGGTATCTGTTCTGGGTCTTTTTGTTTCATGCCATAATTTTGCCGCAGATATGCCCTGTTTTGTGTGACATCCTTCACAGTTTGAACACAGGTCGAACACAGAGGAATCACAAGTTTCTGATAAAGTTTATTGCAGAAACGTAATAAATAGTAAGAAAAATGCAAGGAACCAGGAGTACATGTACTTTAAAAGTACAAAGATCTCCGTGATGACGAGTGTACGTAACAGTCAATGGAAATCAGGCAATGGATTTGGAAAGAGATGACCTGCAAGGGGCTGATGATCTGGCGGTCAAGGCGGATGAAAGGAGAATGGAAATGAGAAGAGGAAAGATGATAGCGGTCAGTCTGACGGTCTGTGCGGTGGGGGCCGGAATGACGGTGAACGCTTACGCGGCCAGCACTACATTTGAAATGAGGAAGAAAGCGGTGAGCCTGCTTGGAATTATAACGACGAGTAATTACCAGGCGAATGTGACGAGAGGTGAGTTTGCGGAACTCCTCGTAAAGGCATCGGACTACAAGGAGGCGGCAAACGCGGCGGGAACCGTATCTGTATTCGCGGATGTCTCCTCAAAATCCCAGTATTCTGCGGCGATCCGCACGGCGGCGATGAACTCCTGGATGTCCGGTTATCTCGGCGGAAACTTTAAGCCGGACGAGGGAGTTACGATGCGGGATGCCATCAAGGCAGTCCTGAGAGTCTTAGGATACACAAACGAGGATTTCTCCGGAAGTCTTCAGGAGAGCCGCCTTGCGAAGTTCAAGTCCCTGTCCCTGGATTCTGGGATCTATCGTGATCTCGACGAGGTCCTCACGAGGGAAGACTGCATCAACCTGTTCTATAACCTGATGAAGGCGAAGACAAAAGAAGGAAACCAGTACGGCAGCAGGGTATTTGACCTGACCTACAATTCCGACGGCGAGATCAACACATCCTCGATTCTGGATAACAGTTTAAAGGGACCGAAGATCTTAGACAATGACAGCCGGAACTTAAAGAGTCTTGTTCCGTTTTCCCTGAAAGACGCTACCATGTTTTTAAACGGAGAGGTGTCCGATGAGAGCGAGATCAACGATTACGCCACGGTGATCTATTACCATGAGGAGACAAAGATGATCTTCGCCTATTCCAACGGCGGCGAGAACAAAGGCGCCACGGAGGGCCGGATCAAGGCGATCTACTACGATTCCAGCGACCCGTTCACACCGGTGAAGGTGGTCTTAAACACCGATTACCAGGACAACGGCGGCGAGGGCGATGAGTTCCAGATCAGCGGGTCGGAGCTCCAGTATCTGTTCTCCGTCTACGGAGAGTTTGAGGTGGATGACAAGGTTGCCATCGTGTGGGAGAAGAGCGGAAGCGACGAAAATGCGACTTATACGGTTGTAGATGTTGTCGGAGATTATTGATTAGTTACGAATATACATATAATACATGAAATAGAAATACCGCAGAAGGAATGCGGGTAGAAAAAATTAAGGCAAGGAAATTCAGATCTGGAACATAGTTAAGAGAAGCGGAAGATTTCAATAGACAGGAAAGGAACGAGTATGGAGAACGAAAAGGTGGCCGCAGAGAAGAAACGGAAAAAACGGAAAGGAAAAAGCGGAAGGATCGTGATCGTGCTTATAGTGGTTCTGGCAGCGCTGCTTGGTGGATTTTTCCTCTATAAGAAAAAGACTTCGAGCCAGAAAAGTCAGGGTGACCAGTCTGTGTCAACGGCGACAGTGAAGCGGACGGACATCACTTCAGAGCTCACGGCGTCCAGCTCCCTGTCACCGAAGGACACCTACGAGGTGACATCCCTGGTGGAAGGAGAGGTCATCGAGGCGAACTTTGAGGAAGGCGATGTTGTAGAAAAAGGTCAGGTCCTCTACCGGATCGACGCATCCTCCATGGACTCTGACCTGAGCTCCGCAGAGACAAGTCTCCAGCGCGCGAAGGAAAGTGCCCAGACGGCACAGTCCGATTACGCCGAGGAGACAGCGCGGATCGCCGGAAATACATACCGCTCCACAGCGTCCGGATATATCAAGACTCTCTATATCAAAGAGGGCGATAAGGTAAATAATGGAATGAAGATCGCGGATCTCTATGATGACTCTGTTATGAAGATCACAGTCCCGTTCCTCTCAGGCGAGGCGGCGGAGATCAACGTAGGTGACGAGGCAGCAGTGACTCTGGAGGACACCGGCGAGAAGATCTCCGGTACGGTCACGATCATCAGCAGCATGGAGGAGACACTTTCCGGCGGACGTCTCGTAAAGAACGTGACGGTCGAGGTATCAAATCCAGGCGGACTCACGACAGACACCGCGGCATCCGTAAAAGTCGATGGATTTGTCTGCAGCGCCGAGGGAACATTCACCGCGAAGACGGAGATGACCCTGAGCGTGGAAATCTCCGGAAACAAGAGCCTTGAGATCGAGAACCTTCTGATTCATGAAGGTTCTTATGTGGAGAAAAACTCCGAGTTGTTCCAGGTGACCGCGAAGACGGCGGAAGAGTACTTAAAGGAATTCAAAGACGCGGTGGAGAGCGCAGATGACAGTCTGGAAAACGCGGAGAACAAACTGAGCAATACCCAGGACAGCGTGGATGACTACACGATCACAGCGCCGATCTCGGGGACAGTGATCACGAAAAACGCGAAGGTTGGGGATAAGATCTCCAAGAGTTCCAGCGGAACGACCACCATGGCGGTGATCTACGACCTGTCCACCATGACACTGGAGATGTCCGTGGATGAACTCGATGTCTCAAGCATCAAGGTCGGACAATCTGTGGAGATTACGGCAGACGCGGTGGAAGGCGAGACATTCACAGGAACCGTCACAAATGTGAGTCTGCAGAGCAGCTACTCCAACGGTGTCACAAACTATCCGGTGACAGTGACTCTGGACGATACGGGAAGTCTTCTTCCGGGCATGAACGTGGATGCGAAGATCATTCTCGACAGTTCTGAGAATGCGCTGGTGATCCCGGCCAGCGCGCTGATGCGTGGAAACAGAGTGTATGTGAAGAAGAGCACCGGCTCCGGAAAATCCGGCAGCAGCAACGTCCCGGACGGCTTCGAGGCGGTCCAGGTGACAACTGGAATCATCAACGACGATTATGTGGAGATCCTTTCCGGCCTCTCTGAGGGGGACGAGGTCTACATTTCCTCCGATTCCGGAAGCTCGACGCAGACCAATCAGATGCAGATGGGAGGCATGGGCGGTCCTGGCGGTGATATGGGCGGAGGCGCACCGGGCGGTCCTGGCGGAAACGGCGGGAATGGCGGCAGCAACGGCAGCGGACGAAGATCCCAGTAGTGTATAGGAGATAAATTGTATGGAAAAGACTGAATTCTCAATACAAATAGATACCGCAGAAGAGCCGATGAAACAGGAAGAGGCAGTTTCAAAAGTTCATGAGAAGTTGGAAAAGCAGGAACCTCTGATAGAGCTGCGCAATATCTATAAGATCTACTACATGGGCGACGAGGAAGTCCACGCCAACGACGGCATCAGCCTTTCCATCAACAAAGGCGAGTTCGTCGCCATCGTCGGCAAATCCGGAAGCGGAAAATCAACCCTGATGAACATCATCGGCGCCCTGGATGTCCCGACGGAGGGCGAATATTTCCTCGGCGGCGAGGACGTGGCGGATATGTCGGACAACGAGCTGGCGGAGATCAGAAACCGCATGATCGGCTTTATCTTCCAGCAGTACAACCTGCTTCCAAAGTTAAATCTCTTAGAAAACGTGGAACTTCCGCTTCTCTACGCCGGTTATGACAAAAAGGAACGTCGGGAGCGGGCTATGAATTCCCTGAAAAGGGTCGGACTTGAAGAAAAATGGAAGAATCTTCCGAACCAGCTCTCCGGCGGACAACAACAGCGAGTCTCCATCGCGCGGGCTCTCGCAGGAGATCCGTCCTTAATCCTGGCGGATGAGCCCACGGGTGCCCTGGACTCCAGGACAGGCCGGGAAGTGCTTGATTTTTTAAAGAAACTCAATGAAGAAGGAAACACGATCGTCATGATCACCCACGACAGCTCCATCGCCCTGGAGGCGAAGCGGGTGGTGCGGATCCATGACGGAAAGATCAATTTCGACGGGGATGTGAAAGAGTATGCTGCAATCATTTAAAATGGCGTTAAAAAGTATCTGGGGCAACAAATTGAGGTCCTTTCTGACGATGCTCGGCATCATCATTGGAGTCGCGTCGGTGATCATCCTGGTCAGCATCGTCAACGGCTATATGTCCTACATGGTGGAGAGCTTTTCTTCCATGGGCGTAAACCAGATCACGGTCCAGTACAAGGCGGTGGCCTCGAGAACCATCGATGTGGACGAATTTTATGAGTTCTACGAGGAACATTCAGACCTCTACGAGAACATGTCCCCGAACGTGTCCGTCAGCGTCACGGTAAAACATGACTCTGACACCATGGATTCCACCAGTGTCGGCGGCTACAGTGAGGATTATCTCGCAATCAAGGACTACGAGATTGAGTATGGCAGAAATCTCCAGTACTCCGACATGGAGGCGAGACGAAAAGTCGCGGTCATCGGCGCTTATGTGGCGGAGGAACTCTACGGCGGCTCCCAGAACGCCGTGGGCGAGACGGTCAAGTTAAACGGTGACAGCTACACCATCGTAGGCGTTGTGAAACGGCAGACGGAGAGCAGCTCTGAGTTTGATGACGGATGTACGGATGACTTTGTGTGGATCCCGTATTCCAGAGCTGTGAAGATGGCGAGAAATGCTGTGATCAACAACTATATCTTCACATCGCGGGACATCAACGACACGGAAACATGCACGACAGAACTTAAAAATTTTCTCTATGAAAAGATGAAGAGCGAAAACCTCTACACGGTGACAGCAATGAGCTCCCTTCTCGATTCCTTAAATGAGCAGATTGCCATGATGAGCATGATGCTGGGCGGTATCGCGGGTATCTCCTTGTTAGTTGCAGGCGTCGGTGTCATGAACATCATGCTGGTGTCCGTGACAGAGAGAACCAGGGAGATCGGCATCAGGAAGGCCCTCGGCGCAAAGAAGAGCGTGATCATGTTGCAGTTCGTCATCGAGGCGCTGGTCACAAGCTCCATCGGCGGAATCATCGGAATCATGATTGGAGCCTTAGCAAGTACGGGAATCGGTGCCCTCATGGGAATCGACGCGCCGCCGACCATGACGGCAGTTGTGATCTCATTTACTGTTTCGGTTGCCATCGGACTCATCTTCGGGTACATGCCGGCGAGCCGTGCGGCGAAGCTGAACCCGATTGATGCTCTGAGAACGGATTAAAGTCTTGATTTGCCACGGATTTGCCGCTAAAAGACAGAATATCGTAAGTTGACGGAAGATATTGTCCAACCTTATAATATAGTTAAAGAAAGATACTTGAGGGGAGGCAATCCTATGGCAGAAAGAAAATGGAAAAAAATAAGTACATGGATGGCCGCATGGGTCATGGCGGTCGTGTTTGCGGTATCCGGGGCGCAGACAGCGTTTGCGGCGACCAGTTATGTGAACAGTGTCAGCATCACGCTGGATGTGACACCGACGGTGGGGGAATCCCTGCCGGATCTCGATGTGGGATACAATTCTGATAACTGCGAGGTATCGATCCCGAACAACGATAAATATGATATCGTATCCGCAAAGTGGTCTTCCACAAAGAACGACGTGAAGATCGGCGGAACCTATACCATGAAAGTTACTTTAAAGACTTTAAATAACTATAGGTTCAGCAGCAACTCCTACACTTCCTCAAAGGTAAAGGTAAAGAACGGAACTTTTGTCAGCGCTTCGAGAACATCTTCCGACCGTCTGGTGGTTACCGTAAAGACAAAACCGGCAAAGGGCGATCTTGACGCGCCGGGCGAGGCATACTGGCAGACCACAAAGTCCGGAAGCTCCGATCTCGGACTCGCGAAGTGGGAGGCCGTTGAGGACGCGTCCTACGAGGTGTACCTCTACCGCGGCAGCAAGAACGTCTATAAGAGCGGCGAGATCCACACCAGCAGCTGTGATCTCTTTCCGTATATGAGCTCCAAGGGAACCTACACCTTTAAGGTGCGCGCGCTCCCGTCAAACGATGAGGTATCCAAGTACGCGTCAAAGAGCGACTGGACCATATCCGATGAGGTCTATATCGATGAGGATGACGCGGCGAGAGCGGCAAAGAAAAAGCCGTCAAGCGGCAACAACAGCAGCACAAATAATTCCGGAAATTCCCAGCAGGCCCCGTCAAATGTGAATGCGGTCGGCTGGATCCTTGACGGAAACCGCTGGTATTATCGTTACCCGGACGGAACTTATTTAAAGAATGGCTGGGGATTTATCGGAAATATCTGGTACTTATTTGACGCAAACGGAATGATGCTCACCGGCTGGCAGATGAAGAACGGCGTTTATTACTACATGAACGGTGACGGAAAGATGCAGACGGGCTGGCTTCTCTACAACAATACCTGGTATTATCTCTCCGAGAGCGGAGCTATGGTGACCGGCTGGATCACGCTGGGTGATAAGGCTTATTACCTCGGCGGCGACGGCGGAATGCTCACAGGATGGCAGAACATCGATGGACAGATCTACTACCTGTATCCGGATGGACATAAGGCGGTCAATGAAGTGATCGATACCTTCTATGTAGATCAGGACGGTATCTGGAGAAAACCGCAGTAAAGATCTGAACCTGCAGGGCATGCGGTTATGCGGTGAAAATCGTCGGAATATTTTCCGGCAGACTGAAAATACAGGAAAGGAGCACCTTATGAGACAGAAAACTTTTGGAAAATGGCTTGCGGCAGCAGGAATTCTGATCGTGATGACGATATGGATGGTTCTTCCTGCACTGGCTGCGCCGACGGTGAATTCTATAAGGATCACCTTTAAAGACAAGTATGAAGATCCCGGCGTGATCGAGGAGCCGGAGATCAGCTGCGGCAGCTACGGGATCGAGATCACATCCGTGGAGTGGAGCAAGGATGTAGAAAAATGGAATCCTGGAACGAAAGTGACGGCAACGCTGATTCTTTCCTCCAGCGGAAGAGAGTTCTCCTCCAGCTACGGTTCAAAGTCCTGCCAGATCTCCGGTGCGACGTTGAGTAAGGCAGTGAAAGTGGATGATGACCTGAAGGTCACAGTCACTTACTACCCGGTGGTATGGCTGGAGTCCCCGGATGAAGCCGGCTGGAGCGCTTCGAACCATATGAAAGCGGTCTGGAAGAAAGTCGATTATGCGACGGGATATCAGATCCGCCTGTACCGGGATGACTATTATCTCCGGACCATCGATGCGACGGGAACCAGCAAGGACCTCTCCGAGTATATGGGAAGAGAGGGAAACTACTATTACGAGATCCGCGCGGTGGGAAAGACAACGAACGATGCGAAGTACCGCAAGAGCAGCGAGTATATCGTCTCCTCCGACCGCTACCTGGATGACCTGGGTGACACGGAGGGCAGCTGGAAGAATTACGCGGATGGAAAGAAATATGTGGACGAGAATGGTCAGATCGTGACCTCCCAGTGGTACCGGATCCTCGGAACCTGGTATTATTTCGATGAAAACGGATATATGGTGACAGGCTGGAGAATGGTAAATAATAAATGGTATTACCTTGGAAATGACGGAAAGATGGTAATTGGCTGGAAGCAGATCGGCGGTGTCTGGTACTACATGGATGCCGATGGAGCGATGGCAACAGGCTGGCGTCAGACAGCACCGGGACAGTGGTATTACCTGAATGCGAACGGAGCAATGGCAGCGTCCACAGTGATCGACGGATATACGTTGGATGCATCGGGGCTCTGGGTAAGTTAGAAAGGAATGATGGGCGGCATGTCATGGGAGAAATCCTGTGGCATGCCGTTTTCACATATCTGAAAATGTAAGCTCCTGGAACCATGCGAAAACACTTGACTTACTATGAGATATCAACTAAAATTTAGGAACGTGTAAACATTTGTCGCGGCAGCCTGAAGGTGTATGCGGCGCCGCAGTCACTTGAAGTTTATGAAAAACGAGAAAGGATTTCTATGGGAATCATTAAAGCAGTGAACCTGATCTTTGACTATATCAGGCACGATGAAGAGGAAGACAAGGATGAGGTCAGCCATGCGTTAAAGGGTGTCTCTCTGGATATAAAGGAAGGCGATTTTGTAGCGATTTTAGGACACAACGGATCCGGAAAATCCACATTCGCGAAGCTGATGAACGGAATCCTGCTTCCAACGGATGGAACCGTATATATTTCTAAAATGAGGACGGACGACGAGAAGCATCTCTGGGATGTACGAAAGACAGCGGGAATGGTATTCCAGAACCCGGATAACCAGATCATCGGAAATGTGGTGGAAGAGGATGTCGGATTCGGACCGGAGAACATGGGAGTTCCGACGGAGGAGATCTGGGCACGGGTCGACAAGAGCCTCGAGGCGGTGGGTATGACAGCCTACAGACTCCAGTCTCCGAATAAGCTCTCCGGCGGACAGAAACAGCGCGTGGCCATCGCAGGCGTTATGGCGATGAAGCCCCGGTGTATCGTTCTGGACGAGCCGACAGCAATGTTAGACCCGAACGGACGCCGCGAGGTCATTAAAACGGTTCATGAACTGAACCGCCAGGAAGGGATCACGGTACTTCTGATCACCCACTATATGGAGGAGGTCATCGACGCGGACCGCGTAGTCGTTATCGATGGCGGACATGTCGTGATGGACGGAACCCCGAAGGAGGTCTTTTCCAGGGTAAAGGAATTGAAAAAATACAGCCTCGATGTGCCGCAGGTAACGGAACTGGCAGATGAATTAAAGGAAGCCGGAATGGATCTTCCTTATGGAATTCTTTCCATCGACGAGCTTGTGGACGAACTTGTTCCGCTCTTAAAATAGTGGAGAAATGGTGGAAATATGGCAATCGAAATTAAACACTTGAATCATATATACGGGCAGGGAACGATCTTTGAGCAATATGCCTTAAAGGATGTAAATCTTACGATCCATGATGGCGAGTTTATCGGCCTCATCGGTCATACCGGATCCGGAAAATCAACCCTGACCCAGCATTTAAACGGACTTTTAAAGGCAACGAGCGGAGATATCCTTTATAACGGAGAGAGTATTTATAAAGAGGGATATTCCATGAAAGAGCTCCGCAGCCATGTGGGGCTGGTATTCCAGTATCCGGAGCACCAGCTGTTTGAGGTGGACGTATTCTCAGATGTCTGCTTTGGACCGAAGAATCTGGGACTCCCGAAGGAGGAGATCGAGAAGCGCGCGAAAGAGGCGCTGGACATGGTGGGACTCGATGAGAGCTTTTATAAGCAGTCCCCCTTCGACCTCTCCGGCGGTCAGAAACGCCGAGTGGCCATCGCGGGCGTTCTCGCGATGAAGCCGGAGGTCCTGATCCTGGATGAGCCGACAGCCGGTCTCGACCCGAAAGGCCGTGACGACATTTTAGGACTCGTACAAAAGCTCCATAACGAGCAGGGGCTGACGATCATTCTCGTCTCCCACAGCATGGAGGACGTTGCCCGCTATGTGTCCCGTCTTGTGGTTATGAACCACGGCGAGAAGGTCTTCGATGGAACCCCGAAGGAAGTATTCCGCCACTATAAGGAGCTGGAAGCCATCGGACTTGCGGCTCCGCAGATCACCTATGTGGTGCACAAGCTGATCGACAAGGGAATCCCGCTGGATCCGGATATCACAACGGTGGAAGAGGCGAGAGATGCGATCCTTAAGATCTGGCGCGAAAAGAATGGAAAAAGTTCCGAAAATGCAGCGCAGGTAAGCGCAGCCGGAGCAGATTCCGAGAACGCAGGTCATGGGAATGTCGCCGGAACAGCCTCTGAGAAGGCGGACAGTACAGAAAAGACAGCCGGGGAGGAAAAGACATGTTAAGAGATATCACGCTTGGACAGTACTACCCGGTGGATTCCCTGCTTCACAGGCTGGATCCGAGAACAAAATTATTTGGAACTCTTGTATACATCGTAACTTTGTTTATCGCGGACAACCTCTGGGCATACCTTGCGGCGACGATCTTTCTGATCGCGGCGATCAAGCTCTCCAATGTCCCGGTAAAATTCATGGTGCGGGGCTTAAAATCCATCGTGTTCCTGCTTCTCATCAGCGTCAGCTTCAACCTGTTCCTGACGCCGGGTACCCCGATCTTTAAGATCGGTTTCCTGCAGATGACCTGGGAAGGTCTCCGGTTTGCGGCATTTATGGCGATCCGTCTTGTTTATCTCGTTATGGGATCCACGATCCTGACGCTCACAACGACGCCGAACCAGCTGACAGACGGTCTGGAAAAGAGCCTTGGATTTTTAAAGAAGGTCGGTGTTCCGGTCCACGAGGTGTCCATGATGATGTCCATCGCGCTCCGGTTTATCCCGATCCTGATCGAGGAGACGGATAAGATCATGAAGGCGCAGATGGCGCGAGGCGCAGATTTTGAGAGTGGAAACCTGATCCAGAAGGCGAAATCCATGGTACCGCTTCTTGTACCGCTTTTTGTATCCGCATTCCGCCGTGCCACGGACCTCGCGATGGCCATGGAGGCGAGATGCTACCGCGGCGGCGAGGGCAGAACAAAGATGAAACCGCTCAAGTACGCGAAGAGAGACCACATGGTTTATGGGGCGTATCTGGTGTATTTTGTGGTGGCAATTTTGCTTAAGGTCGTTTTGTAAAGAAATGGTAACTGTTCAGTAGGTCTGCGCACTTGCTGCGCTGACCGTAAGGAAACATAGGCTGGAAGGCAAAAATCCCATCAGCGAAGCTGATCTGGAATGGATTTTTGCACGTAACTATGAAGGTACTGAATAGTTACAAGAAATGAACGATTTCAGCCGGGAAAAAGTAATTGGATATCTGATTCTATCCGGAAAACCGGGCAGAACTGGATTGGGCTGCAAATTAGCTGCTGGATTTGTATAAAAGTAAATTTGCCCGGGGATCCACGGGCAGCAGAGGGAAAACAATAAAGCTATGAGACGAATCAAACTGACGGTGGCCTATGACGGCACCGCATACAAGGGCTGGCAGCTCCAGCCCAACGGCGTTACCATAGAGGAGATGTTAAATAAGGCTCTTTCGGATCTTCTGAAAGAGCCTGTCTGCGTCATTGGGGCAAGCAGGACGGACTCCGGTGTCCATGCGCGCGGTAATGTGGCGGTCTTTGACACGGAGAGCCGGATCCCGGGAGATAAATTCTGTTACGCGGTAAACCGCGGACTTCCGGAGGATATCCGTGTGGTGGAATCCGAGGAAGTTCCCCTGGACTGGCATCCGAGAAAGCAGAACTGCGTAAAGACCTACGAGTATCAGATCTTAAACTGTAAGATCGAGATCCCGACAAGACGCCTCTACGCCCATTTCTGCTATTACCCGTTAAACGTGGAAAAGATGAATGAGGCGGCAAAATATCTCATCGGGGAACATGATTTTATCAGCTTCTGCGCCGCAAACCACCAGGCGGAGGAGACGGTCCGGACGATCTACGGGGCCGAGGTGAAAAAGAATGATGAGGACATCGTAACGATTCGCCTTTGCGGCAGCGGATTCCTCTACAACATGGTGCGGATCATAGCAGGAACACTCTTAAAAGTCGGAACCGGCGAGTGGGAGCCGGAACATGTGAAAGAGGTACTGGAGGCAAGAAACCGCAAAGAGGCGGGACAGACTGCTCCGGCGAAGGGGCTGACACTTGTGGGAATCGAGTATGAGAGGGAGATCCCAAAGGAGATCGTTGGGAGAAATGAACATTGGGACGCTGTTCTGGACCAGAGTAAACTGGAATCCGACGGAATCTCCTGCGTCCGGATCAGGTTCTCCGAACCGGAAGAACTCCCCCGCCTGATCCGCCGCATGGTGCATCAGGCATACCGGAATGGGGCGAAGGAAGTGTTTGTGACGGTCCCGGATGGGTATGAGGTGTCGAAGACGGAAAGCTATGGATATTACCGACTCCGCAGGCTGGATGACGGCAGCTACGGAACGGAATATACGGGGAGAGCGCTATGAACCAGGTACTGATCCAATTGATCTATTTTGTCATCTATTCCGTTGTGTTCCTGGTCATCGGAAAGCTCTCCTTTTCAGAAAGCGATTCTCTCTCCAAGTTTTTCGTCGGTGAGAGAAAAAATGACGAAAAACGCCTGTTTTTCACATTTGTCGGAACCTGGGTCTCTGCGGCGACGATTCTGGGATTTACGGGAAACGTATACCACAGTGGACTCTCCGTCATCGCGTCGTCGGTCATCCCGTGGTTTATCGGAGCAGGATTTCTGTATCTGATCACAGACAGGCTTTATGAGAATGATGTCCTGTCGATTCCGGAACTGATCGGAAAAAAGCATCATTCGAAATTTCTGCAGACTGCATCGGCTGTATTCATGATTTGCGGTTATATCTTTTATCTGATGATACAGATCAAGGGATTTGGAATCGCGGTATCCAGCCTGCTGAATATCAATTACAAGGTAGCTGTCTTTCTTGTCTATCTTTTTATCCTCTATTCGAGCTTCGGCGGCTTTAACTCCGTCACGAAGTCGGACTGCCTCAATCTGATTATGCTCTTTGTGAGCATCGGGGTTCTGTATCTGGTTATCGTAAAAAACGTTCCGGGACACTGGTTTTTGACGGATCAGACTGTGCATGAACTCATAAAGAGCAAGGGCGTTTTTGAAAATCAGACAGCGGAGATTGGAATCTTCGTATATATCTCCATGTTCTTCGGCTGGGGAATGGGACTGGCGTCGAATCCCCAGTATATGGTCAGGATCCTGGCGGCGAAGGATAAAAAAACCGCAAAACACATGATCCTGCATGCACTGATATTCCTGTGCGTGCTGTACTTTGCATTGACCCAGATCGGTCTTGGACTGCGGATCCTCTTTCCGCAGCTGAAAAATTACTGCTCCGCGGATGACGTATTTATCTATGCAGTGGTCAATCTCATGAACACACCGTTCAGCGGTTTCTTTCTGATCAGCGTGATCGGCGCCTGTGTCTCAACGGCGAACTCCCAGCTTCACCTGATCGGCTGCATGCTGTCCTACGATGTGGCTGCCCAGATCATAAAAAAGAGGCTGTCGGAGGAACAGATCCTTACTCTGGCGCGTACATTTATCTTTCTGGGTGGTACGGCAGCGCTGCTTTTATCTGTAAATCCACCGGAAGACATGCTGTCCTTTGGAGCGGATATATGGGGATTATTCTCTGCGGCGCTGGCTCCGCTGATCTACGGGGGACTGTACTGGAAGCGGAGAACGAAAGCCGGGGCGGTGGGAGCGTTCTTTACGGGACTGATCTGTTCCGCACTGTTCTGGAAAATGGAGCTTCAGGTCTATTGGGCATTTCCGGCAACACTGTGCGCGGCGGCGGTCTATGTTGTGATCCCGATGTTTGAGAAGAAGAGAGGGGCAGAAGAATGAGCGGAAAGAAAAAACAACTGTTTCGATCATGGTTCTGCAGGATCGAGCATGAGATCATGCTGCCGTTCGTCACGGTGGGAATTCTGGTGGTCTGTGCATTCTGTGCTATTTCGGTGTATAATGGATATACAGAAAAGCTTAAGGACAGAAAAGAGTACGCGAGGACCACGATCCGCGGCATGGAGGCGGATATTTACTATCTGCAGGGAAAACTGAGTGAGGATGAGATCCGGCAGAAGTATAATTTCTATCATGATCCGGCGGTGCGGATCATGGCTGCCGACGGTACGGTCATCACAGGGGACGAGGAGATGCCGGACGGGAACATGGAACTCCTGTACGCGGACAGTGGAAATTCCCTGGGGTGGCGTCTGGAATACTGGATGGATAAAAAGTCATTCGAGAACGCGATCCTGGAAGAACAGAATTACGTCATTGTGGGCGCTGTGGCCAGTCTCCTGGTCATCGTCCAGGTCAGCGTGTTCCTCGCCTGGAGTCTCACAAAACCGATCCGCAGCATGGGCGCAGCGTGTAAAAAGCTCGATGAGAACAAGGACGGGTTCCGGGAGTACAGCTTTCCAGAGACAGCGAGAAAGGACGAGATCGGCCAGCTTGCAAGAACCTTTGAGAATCTTCTGAAAAACCTTGATAACTACACAAAAATGGAGTATACGAGCCGGATGTCATCGGCGCTGGCCCACGAGATCAAGAATCCGCTGGCCGGGATCCGTTCCGGGATCCAGGTCCTGGGCGGACGGGCGGTGAAGGAGAATGAAAAGCTTCTCTGCGACAGCATGCTCCATGAGATCGACCGGGTGACTGGGCTGATCAATGACCTGTTTACGCTGTCGGTGAAGAAGGAAAACCACAGACATGTCTTTCCGGCAGATGCGGTGCTGCGGGAGGTGGCATCCATCTACGCGAAGGAGTGCGAACAGCAGAATGTCATGTTCGAGACAGACTGCGCGGCATGTGAGGTGTTTGCCGATGAGAATGAAATGCGCCAGATGCTGTACAATCTTCTGACGAACAGCATGCGGGCGGTCAGCCGGGACGGCACGGGGAAGATCCGTCTCTCAGTGTCTTCCGACGGAGGTATGACTACATTCTGCGTCTCCGACAATGGAAAAGGAATGAATGAAGAGGAACTGAAACGTGCAAGAGAACCGTTCTACACGAAGAGCATTAACGGCGTCGGGCTTGGTCTGGCGATCGTAAACCGGCTGATCGAGCAGAACCACGGCAAAATGGAAATGGAAAGCGCTCCGGGCTGCGGAACAACGGTGCGCCTGATTTTTGAAAGCAGGGATGAACATGAAAAAGGTACTGATCGTTGATGACGAATTTCTGATCCGGTTTACGCTGGAGGAAGGCCTGAAGGACCGGGGATACGAGACCCAGTCGGCGGAAACGGTGAAGGACGCTCTCGAGAAGATGAAAACGTTCCATCCGCAGGTGATCCTCCTGGATAACCGCCTGCAGGACAGCCTCGGGATCGACGAGATATCCACGTTCCGTTCCGCCGATGAGGAGGTCCAGGTGATCCTGATGACGGCGTACGGCTCTGTTGCCCAGGCGGTGGAGGCGACGAAGCGCGGCGCTTACGACTATATTTTAAAGCCCTTTGATATTGACGAGATCGACCGGATCGCCAGCCGCTGCATTGGTCAGATGCAGGATCGGGAATCCCTGGAGTTTCTAAAGGGAAAAACGCAGGAATTTATCGGAGTCAGCGACGCCGCGATGCGGATCCGGCGCCACATCGGACTTCTCGGAAAGAATTCCACGGTGAATGTTCTGATCCGGGGCGAGACCGGAACGGGAAAAGAGGTTGCGGCGTCCCTGATCCATGCCTGCAGCGACCGGAGGGACCACCTGATGGTCCGCATCAACTGCAGCGCAATTCCGGAACATCTGATGGAGAGCGAGCTCTTTGGCTATGAGCGGGGGGCCTTTGCGGGTGCTATGAAGACGAAGAAGGGCCTGATCGAGCTGGCAGCAGGCGGAACCGTGTTCTTAGATGAGATCGGGGAACTTCCCCTGTCCATGCAGACAAAGATCCTCACGTTCCTGGACCATAAGAAGTTCAAGCGTGTGGGTGGTCTGGAGGACATCGAAGTAGATGCCCGGGTGATCGCGGCGACAAACCGGAATCTGGAACACGCCGTAAAGCAGGGGGAATTCCGGGAAGACCTTTTTTACCGGATCAATGTCATGGAACTTGTGATTCCGCCGTTACGGGACCGGAGAGAGGACATTCCGGCGCTCTGCGATTATTACCTGAAATATTATAACGGCATGTTTGGAAAGAATATCACCCATGTGGATCCTGATTTTATGCGGGAGCTGCTTTTGTATGACTGGAAAGGGAATGTTCGGGAACTGAAAAATATTTTTGAGCGCTGCTTCTTATTCTGTCAGGGGGACGTGCTTGAAAAACATGTGGAATTAAAACGGGTGGACTGGAAAGATGATACCCGGACAGGAGAACCGTTTGCGCTAAAGGATCTTCGGAAAGGACCGATCAGTCTCGATCAGGAGGTTTCCATGCTGGAACAGATCTACATGGACCAGGCGCTGAAGCTCTGCGGAAACAACGTGACAAAAGCGGCGGCCCTTTTGGGGATCACAAGATTCTCCATGAAGAGAAGACTTGATAAGGAAGACTGAAATCTTACGGTCCTCGCGGAAGGGCGCAGATCTGCTGAACAATTGAAAACGTGCAAAAATTCACATCGTGCGAAATCGCTCGCTGAAAATGAGCGGATTCGCACGATTTTTTTGAAAATTTCAAAAAGATTTTCCCAAACCGAAAAATGTAGTTGAATATCACTAAAAAGTCAGATAAAATCAAGGCATCAGTTGTAGAAAAGATACGAAAGGGGTACTCATTTATGGGGGAAAAGAAAAAACACAGCAACATGACGACCTTGATGGGAGCTGCGTTCCTGATGGCGACATCCGCGATCGGACCGGGATTCCTGACACAGACTTCCACATTTACGGCTCAGTATAAAAGCGTTTTCGCTCTGGTGATCGTCTGTACGATTCTGCTGGATGTGACGACACAGTTAAATATCTGGTCGGTGATCGGTGTGTCCGGCATGCGCGGACAGGATATTGCAAATAAAGTCCTTCCGGGGCTCGGATACTTTATCGCGTTCATGGTTGCCCTCGGCGGTCTGGCATTCAACATCGGAAACGTCGGAGGCGGCGCCCTGGGACTCAACGTATTGTTCGGAATACCGACGACGGTTGGAACCTTTATCGCGGGAATCATCGGAATCCTGATCTTCCTCTCCAAGGACGCGAAGGCCAGCATGGATAAGCTGACAAAATACCTTGGAAGTATCATGATCATCGTAGTTCTCTATGTGGCGATCAAATCCAAACCTCCGGTAGGGGACGCTGTGAGCAGTATTTTCCACCCGGGCGATGTGGGTGCCCTTGTCCTTCCGCTCATCACGCTTCTCGGAGGAAGCTGCGGCGGATATATCACATTCTCCGGTGCGCACCGTCTTCTTGACGCCGGATATTCCGGAAAGAAAGATCTTCCGCATGTACGCCAGTCTGTTTTAATGGGTGTCAGCGTTTCCGGAATCATGAGGATCCTGCTGTTCCTTGCGGTTCTCGGCGTCGTGACAGCAAACCCGGATGTGACACTCGACGCTTCAAATCCGGCAGCAGATGCGTTCCGCCTTGGAGCTGGCGTGATCGGATATAAGATCTTCGGTCTTGTCCTTTTCTTCGCTGCTACAACATCCGTCATCGGCGCGGCGTATACATCGGTTTCATTTTTAAAGACTCTTCATCCGTTTATCATGAAGAACGAAAAGTGGTTCGTGATCGGATTTATCACAGCATCCACACTGATCATGGCGGTTCTCGGAAAGCCGGCAGCACTCCTTGTACTTGCGGGTGCGTTAAACGGACTGATCCTTCCGCTGACACTCTTAACGATCCTTCTCGCGAGCAGAAACAAGAAGATCGTCGGCGAGGATTACAAACATCCGACGATTCTCATCGTTTTGGGCGTGTGCGTGGTACTGCTCACAGGATTCTCCGGAATCAAAGCCCTTCCGGGAATCTTAAAGATGTTCGGCTAAGGCTAAATTAGGTATTGAGATTGTGGTGCAAGTCGTTTAAAATAGTAGATGGGAAATTTAGAAAATACCGGCAGGGAAAGCAAGGAGGAAATCTTATGTACCGTGTAGACTTAAACAGTGACCTTGGAGAAAGCTTTGGAAATTATACGATCGGAATGGATGAGGAGATCTTAAAATACGTCTCCTCCGCAAACGTGGCCTGTGGCTGGCACGCAGGTGACGCGATGGTGATGGAAAAGACCGTTGCTCTGGCGAAAGAGTTCGGAACAGCCGTCGGCGCACACCCGGGATTCCCGGACCTTGTGGGATTCGGACGCCGCAATATGGCAGTGACGCCGGATGAGGCGAAAGCTTATGTCCGCTACCAGCTGGGCGCTCTCATGGCGTTCTGTACCGCTCATGACGTGAAGATTCAGCATGTAAAACCGCACGGCGCTCTTTACAACATGGCAGCTGTTGACGAGAAGTTAGCCATCGCGATGTGTGAGGCGGTTTATGAGGTCGATAAGGACATCATCTTCATGGGCCTTGCAGGTTCAAAGATGATCACGGCAGCAGAAAAAGTCGGTCTCCGCGCCGCAAGCGAGGTATTTGCGGACCGCGCCTACAACGATGACGGAACTCTCGTATCAAGAAAACTTCCGGGTGCTGTGATCAAGGACAAAGATCTCGCGATCAAACGTGTGATCCGTATGGTAAAAGAAGGTAAAGTCGAGTCCATCAGCGGAAACGATATCGCGATCAAAGCAGACTCCATCTGCGTTCACGGTGACAACCCGAAAGCCCTGGAGTTCGTAAAGAATATCCGTGAGACACTGATCGCGGAAGGTGTGGAGATCAAAAACTTAAGTTTATAGGAAAAAGAGTGCAGCTGTTTGACATCTTACAAATGTCAAACAGCCGCAAATGGATAGAGAGGAGACTCGCTGTGGGAAATGTAAGATATCTGGTTTCCGGCGACTGTGCAGTCACCGTGGAATTTGGAAATGAGATCAGTCCGGAGATCAACCGGAAGATCCGCGCATTCAAGATCGCGTTAGAGAAAGAACAGATTGAGGGAATCGTCGAGACCGTACCGACCTACCGTTCCCTTCTTGTTGTATACAAGCCGGAAGTGATCCGGTTCTCAGCACTGACAGAAAAATTTGAGCAGATTCTGTCCTCCATGGGCAGCATCCAGATCCCGCCGCCAACGGTGATCGAGATCCCGGTGCTTTACGGCGGGGAGATGGGACCGGACCTTGCGAATGTGGCAGAGCATAACGGACTTACGGAAGAGGAAGTCGTAAAGATCCACTCCTCCGAAGAGTACCTGATCTACATGCTGGGATTTATCGCGGGATTCCCGTACCTCGGCGGCATGGACAAGCGTATCGCGACTCCGCGTTTGAAGAGTCCGCGCGTAAAGATCGAGGGTGGCTCCGTGGGAATCGCCGGAGAGCAGACTGGAATCTATCCGGTGGCATCCCCGGGCGGCTGGCAGCTTATCGGAAGAACTCCGTTAAAGCTGTATGATTCCGAGCGGGAAAAACCGGTACTCCTGGAGTCCGGACAGTATATCAAATTCCGCCCGGTGACGGAAGAAGAGTACAAAGCCATCGAAAAACAGGTGGAGAACGATACATATCAGTATGTAGTATATGATAAGGAGGCGGAGTGATGGGCATTCAGATCATAAACGGCGGATTCCTGACAACGGTTCAGGACATGGGACGTTACGGATATCAGGAGACTGGAATGTCTGTATCGGGTGTCATGGATACCAGGGCAGCGTCACTCGCCAATATCCTTGTTGGAAATGATACGAACGAGGCAGTCATCGAGATCACGATGATGGGCCCGACGATGAAATTTACAGAAGATGAGATCATCGCGGTGACAGGCGGCGACCTCGGGGCAAAGATCGACGGAAAACCGGTGGAGAGATACAGTGCGGTCCTGGTAAAAGCGGGCCAGACGTTGAGCTTCATGGGCATGTACGGCGGAAGCCGTGCGTATATCGCTTTTGCGGGCGGACTTAATATCCCGGTCGTTATGGGAAGCAGATCCACGAACCTGAAATCAAAGGTTGGCGGATATGAGGGAAGAAAATTAGGAACCGGCGATGAGATCGCTTTCCGCGCTCCCGCATCCTGGCTTCCGAATATGTCAGGGCGTGTATACGGACTTCCGTCTTACGGTGCAAAGGAATGGACCCTCAGAGTCGTTATGGGCCCGCAGGACGACTGTTTTACAGATAAGGGAATCAACACCTTCTTAAACAGCACCTACACGATCTCCAACGAGTACGACCGCATGGGCTGCCGCATGGAAGGCGATGTGATCGAGCATAAAAACGGCGGTGACATCATCACTGACGGCATCAGCTTCGGCGCTGTCCAGGTTCCGTCCCACGGAAATCCTATCGTCATGATGGCGGACCACCAGACCACAGGCGGCTACACAAAGATCGCCAACGTAATCTCTGTGGACCTTCCGGTGCTTGCCCAGTGTATGCCGGGAATGAAGATCCATTTTGAGAAAGTCACGGTGGATGAGGCGCAGGCTCTCTATTGTAAGGAAAAAGAAGAGTTTGACGCGCTTGCGAAGAGACTGAATACCCCGGTGGAACCGGCGGATGATGAGCAGGCGGTGGCGATCGCAGCGGCATCCGAGGCGAACAAGACCGCATGGGTAAAGGCGGGAACCTATAAGATCTCCGTAAATGGAAAAGAGTTTCTTGTGGAGCTTGAAAAAGAGGTTGTGAGATTCCGGTAAAAAATATGGGGATGCAGACCGGAAAATGACCTGATCGGCGAAGCGTTTCAGCAGAATGGGTCGCGGGAAACAGGAAACTTAAGATGCCGGAAACGAAAAGAACGGCATAGGAGAAAGGGGTAACGTAAAATGGGAGATTACAGAACGACAAGACCGGAAGAGATCTGGAAAAAGATCCGTGACGGAGAGATCACAGAACCGACGGCCGGAATGTGCGGGGGATACGCACAGGCAAACCTTGTGATCCTGCCGAAAAAATATGCGGAGGATTTTAAAAAGTTCGCGGAGCGCAATCCGAAACCGTGTCCGATCCTCGAGATCATGGATGGATCCCCTCTTGTCCATGACATGGGCGAGGGAGCGAATATCGTTACCGATATTCCGCGGTACTTTATCTATAAGAACGGCGTGAAGGTTGATGAAGTGACAGATGCCACCGAATACTGGCAGGATGATTTCGTTGGTTTTCTTATCGGCTGCAGCTTTTCCTTCGAGGAGGCGCTCTTACAGGCAGGAATTGATGTGCGTCATATCTCCATGGGAAGAAACGTGCCGATGTACAAGACGAACATCGAATGTGAGAAAGCCGGTGTGTTTGAAGGTCCGCTTGTATGCAGCATGCGCCCGATGACGCCGGAGAACGCAAAGAAAGCGGCGGAGATCACGGAGAAGTTCCCGAATGTTCACGGTGGTCCTGTCCACATGGGCGATCCGGAAAAGATCGGCATCAAGGATATCGACCATCCGGACTATGGAGATCCAGTGGAGATCCGCGAGGGCGAGATCCCGGTATTCTGGGCTTGCGGCGTGACCCCACAGGCAGCCGTCGAGCGGGCGAAACCGCCGATCGTCATCACCCACGCTCCGGGTCATATGTTTATCACGAATGTGAAGAACGCGGAGTTAAATGATTATCTGGAGAAAAAGAAGCAAGGTACGAAATCGCTGTGAAACAGAAGGAATCGCAGCATCGCAGATGTGTGATCAGCTGCCAGCATCGGACATGGCAGATTTTGCCGGACAGATGCGGAAGTGAGATGTTCGGGCCCTCGAGAGTGAGAGGTTCGGGTCACCGAGTCTTCGGGCTCCGGATAGTTGACAGAATCCGAAATCTATGTTATTCTACCAGACGTTAAAACTCGTGTGGATTTTTAGAGAAGAACTTTTTTCGCCACACAATCACCTAAAAGCTTTATGGGTGGTTGTGTGGCGTTTTTTGTTTAACAGAAAATTCCGATAGAACTTCCCGCTAAACAAAAAGGAACTACGTGCCAATGATGTGTCGAGGTACATTCTTTTTATTGCTTATATCAACGAAGTTTTACATATGGAACCGTTACTTTAAAAATTATATGGGAGGTTAGAATCATGAATGAAACTTTCATGAAGGAGAAGCCGATCTTTCCTCTTCTCCTCGGAATGGGAATGCCTATGGTCCTGTCCATGCTGGTGAATTCCCTCTATAATATTGTAGACAGTTATTTTGTTGCCCGGATCAGCGAGAATGCCATGGAAGCGCTGTCTCTGGTATTTCCGATCCAGAATTTCATCAATGCCATGGCCATCGGTTTCGGGGTGGGGATCAACGCTCTGATCGCCACAGCGAGAGGTGCCGGAAAAGAGAATGAAGCGCGCCGGGCAGCGACTCAGGGTGTTGTCCTGTCTGTGATCCACGGGATCATCCTCTCTGTGATCTGCATCGTCATCATGCCAGGATTCCTTGGGAGGTTCACAGGCGATCAGGAGGTTATCCGGTACGGTGTGCGCTACGCATCCGTCGCATTCCTGTTTTCACCGATCATCATGGCAGGACTGGCTTTCGAAAAGATCTTTCAGGCAGTGGGGCGGATGAAGGTGTCCATGATTGCCCTGCTTGGCGGCTGCATCACAAACATTATCCTGGATCCGATTTTAATCTTTGGACTGACATTCTTTCCGAAAATGGGAATCTCCGGAGCGGCAATTGCCACAGGTGTGGGGCAGCTTATCTCGCTCGCAGTCTACCTTGCCTTCTATTTCCGAGGTCCGGTTCCGGTAAAGCTGGAAGCAAGGTATAAGATTCCCGGTGGAAATACGATGAAGAAGCTCTACGGGATCGGGATCCCGGCGATCCTCAATCTGGCACTGCCCTCCGTCATGATCTTTGTGTTAAATGGTCTGCTGGCGCAGTATTCCAGAAGTTATGTGGTCATTCTCGGAATCTATTATAAACTGCAGACCTTCCTCTATTTCCCGGCCAGCGGCATCATCCAGGGGATGCGGCCGGTGATCGGTTACAATTTCGGCGCCGGAGAGCGAGAGAGAGTCGGGAAGATCTATAAGATAACGTTAGCCATGGCCGGCGTAATCATGGCAGCAGGAACGGTGCTCTGCCTTACGATCTCCAATACGCTGATCGGTGCCTTTACCGACAACGCGGAGACCATCGCAGCAGGCGGCGCGGCCCTCCGGATCATCAGCGCCGGATTCATCGTCTCAACGGTCTCCGTAACAGCGTCTGGTGCCCTGGAGGGAATCGGCATGGGTGTCCAGTCCCTTGTGATCTCCCTGCTCCGCTATATCGTAGTCATCCTTCCGTCCGCCTTTATTCTCTGCCATCTGTTCGGCGGCGGCGCGGTCTGGAACGCGTTCTGGATCACGGAGTTTGCGGCAGCAGTTGTGGCTGAGATCGTGTATCGGGGAACGATTAAGCGGACCATGCCAAAACCACGATAAAATATAGGTTTTTCGGCAAAATTTAATCGAAATTTTGAAGAAAAATGGTTGACACACCCGACCATGTATAATATAATGTATAACTGTGACATCGGTTGAAAATGCTGTAGCCAAAGCCCCGGAAACAGTATTTTACGATAAAGGAACATTGATTGATTTAGTACAAACAGGAGGTCAACCCATGAAGAGCTTTATGGCTAGTCCAGCAACAATTGAGAGAAAATGGTACGTAGTTGACGCTACAGGATATACATTAGGTCGTCTGACATCAGAAGTAGCAAAGATCTTAAGAGGAAAGAACAAACCGATCTACACTCCGCACATCGACTGCGGCGATTACGTGATCGTAACAAACGCTTCCAAGATCAAAGTTACAGGTAAGAAGTTAGACCAGAAGATCTACTACAGCCACTCCGACTATGTAGGCGGAATGAAAGAGACAACTTTAAGAGAAATGCTCGAGAAGAAGCCGGAGAAGGTTATCGAGTTAGCAGTTAAGGGAATGCTCCCGAAGGGACCTTTAGGAAGAAGCATGATCACAAAACTTCACGTTTACGCTGGCCCGGATCACGAGCAGGCAGCACAGAAGCCGGAAGTTTTAGAAATCAAATTTTAATTAGAGGTCTGAAAGGAGGAAATTCATAATGGCTAGCACAAAATATTACGGAACAGGCAGAAGAAAAAAATCTATCGCAAGAGTATATCTTGTACCGGGAACAGGTAAGATCACAATCAACAAGAGAGATATCGATGAGTATCTTGGTCTTGAGACATTAAAGCTCATCGTTCGTCAGCCGTTAGCAGCAACAGAGACAGCTGATAAGTTCGACGTTATCGTTAACGTTCGCGGCGGCGGAGTTTCCGGACAGGCAGGCGCTATCCGTCATGGTATCTCCAGAGCTCTGCTTCACGCAGACATCGAGTACCGTCCGGTATTAAAGAAAGCTGGTTTCTTAACAAGAGATCCGCGTATGAAAGAAAGAAAGAAGTACGGTCTCAAAGCAGCTCGTCGCGCTCCGCAGTTCTCCAAGAGATAATTTCTCTTACGAAAATGCTTACAAACCCCGGAAAATCAAGGTTTTCCGGGGTTTTTTAGTGCCAGAAAATCTGTCGGAGCTGTCCGGTTTTGATGGAATTTGAATGGAAATTTATGGGTTTATAGTGGTCAAATTACTGGTGGACAATAGGAGCAAATGAAGTCCAATTTTGCCATCGACGGACGAACACATACTTGACTGATTTACATAGAGCCTTGGCTCATTCTTTGAAAACGAGAATGGGTCGAGGCTCTATTTTTTCGCCCGAAATCCGGCGAGACAAATTTGAGCAGGAGGTAACAGGTATGACGGATTTCAATCAGAAGACCCATGACACTGATGCGGGCAGTCATGGCGGACAGTCGAGGCAGATGATGGAGGTGTTTGAGAACCAGGAGTTTGGTTCAATCCGGTTGTTACAGGAGGCAGGCAAGACCTTCTTCTGTGCAAGCGATGTGGCGAAAGCGTTGGGGTATGTGAATCCCTACGCCGCGTTGAAACGCCATTGCAGAGGTCCCCTAACGAAACGCGAGGGGGTCGTTCAGAAGGTGAATCAGTATGGGGATGCTGAAAGGAAACAGAATTCGACATAATCCGAAAAAGTCAGTGAGAATCAATAGGAGTTGCGATTTGTAATCGCAACTCCTATTGATTTTTTTATGCGCTTGCGGTATCATGGAACCATGGAGGTGGTTCCTATGATAAACAGACCGCTCTACGTCGATAAGATTATGGCCTACACCGACACACCTTTTGTAAAAGTGTTGACGGGTGTTCGCCGCTGCGGAAAATCCACAGTCCTTAAAATGATTATGGAGAAGCTGCAACAGGAGCATGGCATTCCGTCTGAGCGGATTGTCAGTATGCGTTTCGATTCCATGGATTATGAGGATATGACAGCGAAGGATGTGTTCAAAACTGTCAAAGAAAAGCTTGCTCCAACTGGGAGAACGTATCTCTTTCTGGATGAGGTTCAGGAAATTGAAGGCTGGGAGAAAGTTGTAAACTCCCTGGCAACGGATTATGATGTTGACCTTTATGTGACAGGCTCCAATTCCAGAATGATGTCTTCGGAAATAGCGACTTACCTGACCGGACGATATGTTTCCTTCCGTATCTATACGCTTTCGTTTCAGGAATATCTGGAATTTAAAAAGCAGTATACACAGGTAAAGGATATCCATGCTGAACTGGCAGACTATATCCGCTTGGGCGGCTTCCCTGCAACGCACCTGCGAGAGTATTCACAGGATGAGGTTTATACGATTGTCCGGGATATCTATAATTCCACGATTTTCTCGGATATCGTAAAGAGAAACCAGATTCGTAAGATCGACCAGCTGGAACGGGTGGTTCGGTACACATTTGCGAATGTGGGAAATTCATTCTCGGCAAAATCAATTTCTGATTATCTGAAATCAGAGCATCGTTCTATCGACAATGAAACGGTGTACAGCTATCTGGAAAAGCTGGAGAAAGCATATCTCCTTCATCGCTGTTCTCGATACGACCTGCGCGGAAAGGAGATTCTGAAAACGCAGGAGAAGTTTTATCTTGCCGATACCGCTTTGCGTTACAGCGTGCTGGGCTATACACCGGACAGCGTCGCTTCCAGTCTGGAAAATGTGGTGTATCTGGAACTTTGCAGACGAGGATATACCGTGACGATTGGGAAAACGCCGGATGGTGAAGTCGATTTTGTGGCGCAGAAGCAGAATGACCGGTTGTATGTGCAGGTCACACAGGAGATTAAATCCGAAAAAACAGAAAAGCGCGAATATGAACGGCTGCTGGAAATCCGGGATAACTATCCGAAGTATGTTTTGAGAACCGATGAATTTGCCGGAGGCAATTACCAAGGAATCAAGAGTATGCACATTGCAGATTTTCTATTGAGTGCAGAATATTAACAACGAGGGCGGCGGTGAACCGCCCTTTTTACATAGACAGGTTTCTGATGGAAATTGGAGACCTGGCTATTTTTTGCCCATTTGCAGTTGCACATGCAGGGGGACATTCACTATTCATCCGTCTGCAAGGGCGCATCGTACAAGGAGGTACACATTTATGGCATTTTTCAACAGCGCAGCGAAAAAGGCGTTCGATGCTTATAAGAAAGAGAACGGCTCTGACAAAAAGCTTCCACGCATGCGCTCAAGAAATGAAGGGAAATACTATATTGCGAGAGTTA
>UMEM01013095.1_pt1 | contig 96531 bp, 84 predicted proteins | sample 1964761 | NCBI WGS metagenome assembly UMEM01 (sample SAMEA4836021, study PRJEB28245) | human gut metagenome | biome: gut microbiome; material: fecal sample | place: Denmark | collected 2008 | reverse complement strand
CCTGCCGCTGCCTTTTGGCGCGGCGGGGACAGCTTTATTGTGATCTGCTTAGCAGCCCTGAACCATGTACTGGATCAGGCGCTTGGAATCTTCATCGTTGTGAGTGGTGAGGCTTAACTCCTTGATACTGCCGTTAGAAAATACGGTAGCCATTGAGAAGTACTGGCTGAGCTTGGATTTTAAGTTTACGCTTCCGCCCTCCGGAAGACTTAACTCAACAGCACCATCACACTGGTTGATGACTTTGAAAAATGTATCAAGATTGGAAATGTTTCTCATTTTTAATTTCATAATTCGTTACCTCCTTAAAAGGTGATTGTAACTGGCTGTAACTTCTTAGTACCATTGCCTGTGAAATCTGTCTCCGACAGTTCTCCGGGCGGATACATGGCAGCTGTTACGAATCATGTTTTTATTCCAGTTACGCTTGTTTTGCTTTGTCACTTCGTTTTTCTTTTAACGATTTGAATTCTACCAGATGGGTAAGGAAAAAACAATCGACGGAATAGATAAAATTTTAACAATCCAAACTGGATTTTTATGGAATTTATGGGAAAGATCTGGCGGAGGCAGGGCGGACTGTCGAAAATGTACCAAAAACCGGGAAAGGATCGAAAAAAATGGCATATTTTCCATTGTTTGTGGACCTTGAGGGGCGGCAAGTGCTTGTAGTCGGCGGCGGAAAGATCGCGGTGAGGAGGGTGCGGACGCTTTTGGAGTTCGGGTGCCAGATCACTGTTGTATCTCCGGAAGTGTGTGAGGAGCTGCGGGAAAAGGTTCTCTGGAAGAAAAAACGATATGATGAGACGGACCTTGAAAGTCTGGAAAATGTGGGAGAAGCTTCTCGATTTATATTTGTTCTTGCAGCAGCAGCCCCGGAGGTAAATGAAAAGATAGTCTGTGACTGCCGCAAAAAAAAGATCCCGGTAAACAATGCGTCAAACCGGGATCAATGTGATTTTTATTTTCCGGGAATCGCGAAAGACGGCGATACGGTTGTCGGAATAACTTCCGGCGGGGGAGATCATAGGCTGGCGGCGAAGATCTCTGCGGCAGTACGGCAAATATTGAGAACAATATCTGTTTAGCTTCTGCCCATTCCAGCCATAAACATAGAAAGTTTGATATCATCCAGGTAAAGCGCCGAAACCCGAAGCCCACCGCGGCCGGAACCGATCTCGATATCGGGTTTTGCGGCACCGTGAAAGTCAGAGCCGCCAGTGAGGGCGAGGGAGTATTTTTTTGCGAGTTTGCGGAGCTTTCCGCTCTCATCCTGGTTATTGGAAGAGTGGAAACACTCGAGACCGCGGAGACCATGGTCAGTGAGCATGGAGACGAGTTCCTCCGTGCCGGCCCAGCCGAGCTTATACTGGAGCGGATGGGCGAGAACCGGGAAACCGCCGGCGCCGAGAAGTGTCGCGAGAACTTCCTCCGGGGTGATAAGTTCCCTGGGGCGGTAATATGGGCGGTCCGGGTTTAAATATTTTTTAAAAGCCTGGTCAACGGAAGTTACATATCCGTTCTTTAAGAGCGCTCTCGCAAAATGAGCACGGGTGATGACGGTTCCGGGATTTCCGCAGAGGAGATCTTCCTCAGTGATCTCAAATCCATCCTTATTAAATGCGGCCAACATTTCCATATTGCGGTCATAGCGTTTTCTGGACGCTTCTTTTAGAAAGGAGAGCAGCTTCGGATCCTTATGATCAATGTAGAGCCCCAGGATATGGATCTCTTTTCCTTTATAGATACAGGAGACCTCAATTCCCGGGATGACCTCCATGTCAAGATCTTTTGCGGCTTCAAGGGCCTCGTCGATTCCTGCGACGGTGTCGTGGTCCGTGAGGGCCATTGCGGTGAGACCGAGATCGTTGGCGCGGTTTACGACCTCCGTGGGAGTTAAGGAGCCGTCGGAGGCAGTGGAGTGTATGTGAAGATCTATTAATTTCATAATAATATCCTTTCCGAAATAATTTCCAACTGTTACCTAGTTTAACATATTTGAGACAAAATTGTGAATAAAATTTAAGATTTCTGTTATTCCATTTTCTATAAATTATGCTATACTAGTACCTGCATATCTGCACCCTTGAAATACTGAACTGACGGAGCAGAGAACATCAATGGTTTAAGATAAAAGGTGAGAAGAAATGAGTGACACATACAGAAACAGCAGAGCGGGCGGAAGACGTTCCCGCCAGTCAAGCAGCGCGGACCGCATCATGGCAGTCCAGAATGCGAGAAGCCGGGGAACCGGATCCAGAAGAGGAGGTTCCGGAAGACGGCGCGGAAGACGCCAGGGACCGGATATGGCAAAGATCGTACTGATCGTGATCGGAGTTCTGATCTTACTGATCTGTGCGGCGGTGGGCTTCCAGAGCTGCGCGCGGTCCGAAGACGATAAAACCAGCGTGGAAAGTGAATCGGAGACAGAGACGACAGAGCCTGAGACAGAGATGGCAGCGGAGATCACTGTGAACGGAGTCCAGGTCCATGGTCTGACAAAAACAGAGGCGATCAGGAAGGTCCTGGAAGATATGGGCTGGGAGATGAAGGTCTCCTTCGGCGATGAGACCGCGGATCTCCCGAACCTGATGGAAGCGAATGTGGACGCTGTAATCGAAAAAGCATTTGCGAAGAAGGAATCCGGGGACTATACTGTGGAGACTGACGGTCTCGATGACGCAGTTCAGGTGGAAGTAAAAGCGCTTGCCGCAAAATGGGATGTGGAGCCGAAGAATGGATCGATCTCTACTTATGATAAGGCATCCGATAAATTCACATTTGCCGGTGCCCAGATCGGAAAGAAGATCGATCAGGAGAAACTCACATCCGATATTCTCTCTGCTATGAAGGCGGGAGAGTACAATAAGACGATCACGGCGACAGCAGACGAGGTCCAGCCGGAGATCACGGAGGCCCAGGCGCGGGAAAATTTTAAGCGCATCGGAACCTACACGACAAAGACAACAACAAACAAGGACAGAAATGAGAATATCCGTCTTGCCTGCGCGGCGATCAACGGAACGATCATTAAGCCTGGCGAGGAATTCTCCTTCAATAAGATGACGGGAAACCGTACAACGGAAAAAGGTTACAAACCGGCGGGCGCCTACTCAAACGGCGTTGTGGTACAGGAACCGGGCGGCGGTGTCTGCCAGGTGTCCTCGACTCTTTACAATGCGGTCGTATTCGCAGGTCTCAAGACCACTGAGCGCCATGCCCACACCTACGAGCCGTCCTATGTAACTCCCGGTGAGGATGCAATGGTCAGCTACGACGGCTATGCCGGTCCGGATCTGCGGTTTGTAAACAACGCAAAGACTGCAGTGGGAATCAAGGCGGCATACTCCAATCAGACACTGACGGTATCCATCTACGGAAATCCGATTCTGGAGGACGGCGTGACTGTCTCCATGCATTCTGAGAAGATCAAGGAGCTGGATCCGCCGACACCGACCTACGTCGAGGATCCAACACTGGAGCCGGGTGTAGAGGTCGTTGCGAAAGCGGCAACTCCGGGCAGCAGATGGCAGACAAAGCTGATCACAAAGAAGAACGGACAGGTTGTGAGCGAAGTGCTTCTCCACAACAGCACTTACACCGGAAAGGCGGCGACCATCAAGCGCAACACTTCCGGTACTGTGGCGGCGACAGAATCTGCATCGGCTGCGTCCTCTGAGGCAGCGGGAGGGACAACGGCAGCAGCACCTGCAGAGACAACAGCGGCGGAGACGACGGCACCGGAGACAACAGCTGCGCAGACAACGGCAGTGCCATCCCCGGGCGAGAATTATGGTCCAGGATATGTGAACGAGGCCACGACGGCGGCTGCGGCGGAGACGAACCAGGCACCATCTGACATGGGGCTGATTTCTCCGAATGGGCAGTAAGAGACAAAAGAGGATTTCACTTGCCGGTAAGAGGCCGAGTCTGTCACATAGAATGGGTTATCCGTGGTTGAAAAAACTGGTCAGCTGAGTGCATGGAAAATTAAATCCTTACTTTATATAAAAAAGTGGTGAACAGGAATAAAATACATTTCCTGGATCACCACTTTTTATTTAAAGGAAATACATATCAAAATGGAAGGTCTTTATTGACATATTGGTTTGCTGAAACTAACTCGGCGTTGAAATATAAGTTTATTAGAACTAACCAAATAACTATTCTCACAATGCGGATAATATTCCATAATGTGGAAAGATGATACGGAAATTTTAATATTGTTTATGATTTGGTACATGATTCCGGCGTTTTTGATTTGCATTTTAGGGAAAAATTGCTATAATAATCTATAGATGTTCTGTGTATGCAGGACACAAGCTAGTTAAATAAATATTTACATATTTATACACTTTATAGGAGGAAATCAACTATGGCAAGAAAAATGAAAACCATGGATGGTAACCATGCAGCCGCTCATGCTTCCTATGCATTTACGGATGTAGCAGCCATCTACCCGATTACCCCTTCTTCTCCGATGGCGGAAGCTACCGATGAATGGGCAACCGATGGAAGAACAAACATGTTCGGACAGCCGGTACAGATTACTGAGATGCAGTCCGAGGCAGGTGCTGCCGGTGCCGTACATGGCTCCCTTGCAGCAGGTGCATTAACAACAACTTATACAGCTTCTCAGGGTCTTCTTCTTATGATCCCGGATCTCTATAAGATTGCTGGTGAGCAGCTTCCGGGCGTATTCAACGTATCCGCTCGTTGCGTAGCAACTCACGCATTAAATATTTTCGGTGATCACTCCGACGTTTATGCCTGTCGTCAGACCGGATGCGCAATGCTCTGCGAATCCAGCGTACAGGAAGTTATGGATTTAACACCGGTTGCACACCTTGCAGCATTAAAGGGTAAAGTTCCGTTCATCAACTTCTTCGACGGTTTCCGTACTTCCCACGAGATCCAGAAGATCGAGACATGGGATTACGAAGATTTAAAAGAAATGGCTGATATGGACGCCATTGATGCATTCCGTAAGAACGCTCTGAACCCGAACCATCCGGTACAGAGAGGTTCCGCTCAGAACCCGGATATCTTCTTCCAGGCAAGAGAGGCATGTAACCCGTACTACGATGCTCTTCCGGCAATCGTACAGGAGTACATGGATAAAGTGAACGCTAAGATCGGCACAGATTACAAGCTGTTCAACTACTACGGAGCTGCTGACGCTGAGCACGTTATCATCGCTATGGGTTCCGTAAACGATACAATCGAGGAGACAATCGACTACCTTGCAAAACAGGGCAAGAAGGTCGGCGTTGTCAAAGTTCGTCTGTACAGACCGTTCTGCACAGAAGCTCTGATCGAGGCAATTCCGGATACTGTTAAGCAGATCTCCGTTCTTGACAGAACAAAAGAGCCGGGTTCCATCGGCGAGCCGTTATATCTTGATGTTGTTGCAGCATTAAAGGGCTCCAAGTTCGATAAGATTCCGGTATTCACAGGCCGTTACGGTCTTGGTTCCAAGGATACAACACCGGCACAGATCGTTGCTGTATACGAGAACACAGAGAAGAAGAGATTCACAATCGGTATCAACGATGATGTGACATACCTTTCCTTACAGTTAGGCGCTCCGCTTGTTACAACTCCGGAAGGAACTACAAACTGTAAGTTCTGGGGTCTTGGCGCAGATGGTACCGTAGGTGCTAATAAGAACTCCATCAAGATCATTGGTGACAACACAGACATGTACGCTCAGGCTTACTTCGATTATGACTCCAAGAAGTCCGGCGGTGTTACAATGTCCCACTTACGTTTCGGACATACTCCGATCAAGTCCACATACCTGATCCACAAAGCAAACTTCGTTGCATGTCATAACCCGGCATACATCCGCAAGTACAACATGGTTCAGGAGCTTGTTGACGGCGGTACATTCCTCCTCAACTGTCCGTGGGATGCTGAAGGCCTTGAGAAACACTTACCGGGACAGGTTAAGAAGTTCATCGCTGACCACAACATCAAATTCTACACCATCGACGGTGTTAAACTTGGTATTGAGACAGGCATGGGCCCGACCCGTATCAACACAATCCTTCAGTCCGCATTCTTCGAGTTAACAAAGATCATCCCGGCTGATAAGGCTAACGAGCTTATGAAAGCAGCTGCAAAGGCTACTTACGGCCGTAAGGGTGAAGACGTTGTTATGAAGAACTGGGCAGCAATCGATGCCGGCGCTAAGGGACTCGTAGAGGTTCAGGTTCCGGAGAGCTGGAAGAACTGTGAAGACGAAGGTCTTGACATGGTTCACGCTACAGAGGGCCGCGAGGATGTTATCAACTTCGTTAACAACATTCAGGCTGCTGTAAATGCTCAGGAAGGTAACAATCTCCCGGTATCCGCATTCAAGGATTACGTTGACGGTACAACTCCGTCCGGTTCCGCTGCATACGAGAAACGTGGTATCGCAGTTAACGTACCGGTTTGGAATCCAGACAACTGTATCCAGTGTAACTTCTGTTCCTATGTCTGCCCGCACGCAGTTATCCGTCCGGTAGCTATGACAGAGGAAGAGGCTGCTAAGGCACCGGCTGGCACAAAGACCATCCCGATGACTGGTATGCCGGAGTACAAGTTTGCTATGACAATTTCCGCTCTTGACTGTACCGGATGTGGTTCCTGTGCGAACGTATGCCCGGGCAAGAAGGGTGAGAAGGCTCTTACAATGGTTCCGCTTGAAGGAAACGCTGCAGAGCAGGAAGTATTCAACTACGGCCAGACACTTGACATCAAACAGGATGTAATCGATAAATTCAAAGAGACAACTGTAAAGGGCAGCCAGTTCAAACAGCCGCTCCTTGAGTTCTCCGGCGCATGCGCAGGCTGTGGTGAGCCGCCGTACGCTAAATTAATCACACAGTTATTCGGTGACAGAATGTACATCGCAAACGCAACTGGATGTACTTCTATCTGGGGTAACTCTTCACCGTCCACACCTTATACAGCTAACAAGGCAGGCAAGGGACCGGCTTGGTCTAACTCCCTGTTCGAGGATAACGCAGAGTTCGGTTATGGTATGTTACTCGCTCAGCAGGCAATCCGTGATGGCTTAAAGGCTAAAGTTGAGGAAGTTGCTGCAAACGAGAACGCAACAGCAGAGGTTAAGGCTGCTTGTCAGGAGTGGTTAGACACATTCAGTGTTGGCGCTACAAATGGCGTTGCAACTGACAAACTTGTTGCAGCTCTTGAGAACATCGATTGCCCAACATGCAAGGACATCGTTAACAACAAAGATTTCCTGGCTAAGAAGTCCCAGTGGATCTTCGGTGGTGACGGATGGGCTTACGATATCGGATTTAACGGTGTTGACCACGTACTTGCAAGCGGCAAGGATATCAACATCATGGTATTCAACACTGAGGTTTACTCCAACACAGGCGGACAGTCCTCCAAGGCTACTCCGACAGGTGCTGTTGCTCAGTTCGCTGCAGGCGGTAAAGAAGTTAAGCAGAAAGACCTTGCTGCAATCGCTATGAGCTATGGCTACGTATACGTTGCACAGATCTCCATGGGTGCTGATATGAACCAGACCATCAAGGCAATCGCTGAGGCTGAGGCATATCCGGGACCGTCCCTGATCATTGCATACGCTCCGTGTATCAACCATGGTATCAAGAAGGGTATGGCAAAGGCTCAGACAGAGGAGAAGCTTGCTGTTCAGTCCGGTTACTGGAATCTCTTCAGATTCAACCCGGCAGCTGAGGGCAAGAAGTTCAGCCTTGACTGCAAGCCGGCTACAGTTGACTACCAGGAGTTCATCAAGGGTGAGGTTCGTTACACATCTCTCGCACTTAAGAACCCGGCAAGAGCTGAGAAGCTGTTTGCTAAGGCAGAGCAGAACGCTAAGGATAAATACGCTTACCTTGAGAAGTTAGTTACCCTCTACGATGAGAAATAATTAACAGAATCATGAAAGACCCCGGAACAGCTTCGGCTGTGGCCGGGGTCTTTTTGCATTGCAATGTATCCGGAAAAAACTACCGGTGGCCAGCCGGCAAAAATTTGTGCATACACGAGACTGTGCTGCATTGTAAGAATTCCGTAAGAGAAAAGACCTGTGATGTTCATTGACATTGCAGGTCTTTTCTCCTATACTAAGTGTATTAAGAGTGATAATACAGTGAAACAGTTGAGACATGCACAGACATATGCGAAAAAGTGTGTTGCAAGCTTGCTTGCATGAGCACTTTTTGGTATATGGCTGTATATGGGCAACGCCCATAGCTTCTTGTTTTCGTGAAATGAAAACAAGAAGACACATGTCGGACTTACACTACAATGCACAGAAAGGAGGATACCTATGATCATATTAGATTACAAAGACCGCCGCCCCATTTACGAACAGGTGGTCTCAAAGCTGGAAGAACTGATGCTTCTTGGCGTATTAAAGGAGAATGAACCATTGCCATCGGTTCGGGCTCTGGCGATGGAGCTGTCCATCAACCCAAATACGATTCAGCGCGCCTATGTGGAACTGGAGCGGCAGGGATATATTTACACAGTGAAGGGGAAGGGAAGTTTTGTGGCAGATAATACAGCAATGAAGGAAAACAGGAAGAAGGAAGTTCTTCTTCAGGTGAGTGATATGATCGATGAGGCGATCCGGGTGGGAATTCCCGGCGATGAGATCAAAAATATGGTAGAGATCCAGTATAAAGCGGCAAAGAGGAACGGAGGTGGAGAAGCATGATCGAGACAAGTGGATTGACAAAACGGTTTGATGATATTCTGGCGGTCGATCACATCAGCGCAAAGATCAGGGACGGCAGTGTGTTCGGACTGATCGGAACGAACGGTGCCGGAAAAAGTACATTCCTGCGTATGGTCAGCGGAATCTTAAAACCGGACGAGGGCGAAGTGCTGATTGATGGTGAAAACGTGTACGAGAACCCGGCGGTGAAATCGAGATTCTTTTACATCTCTGATGACCAGTATTTTTTCGCCAACGGAACCCCGTTGGAGCTTATGAAATTTTATAAGTCTATCTACCCGGCTTTTGATGAGCCAAGATTTTTCCATCTCTTACAGTCCTTTGATCTGGACAAAAAGAGAAAGATCTCCACATTTTCAAAGGGAATGAAAAAACAGCTTTCCATCATTTACGGAATCTGCGCGGGGACGGACTATATCTTCTGCGACGAGACCTTCGACGGTCTTGATCCGGTGATGCGTCAGGCGGTAAAGAGCCTGTTCGCGAGCGATATGGCGGAGCGGAATCTGACTCCGATCATCGCCTCCCATAACCTGAGAGAGCTGGAGGATATCTGTGATCATGTCGGCCTTTTGCACAAAGGCGGGATCCTGCTCTCCAAGGATCTGGACGATATGAAGTTAAACATTCACAAGATCCAGTGTGTCTTAAAATCTGGCATAAAAGTGGAAGATCTTACGGAGCTTGATATCTTAAAGACAGAATACAGGGGAAGTCTCGCGACGATCACCGTCCGCGGTTCGAGGGAGAATGTAGAGCGGCAGATGGCGGCGTGCGAACCGCTGTTCTTCGAGCTGATCCCGCTGTCTTTGGAGGAGATCTTTATCAGTGAAACGGAGGTGGCAGGATATGACATCAAGAAACTTATTTTTTAAACTTATGAAGGAGGACCTGAAGCGGCGACTCTGGGCCATCGGTTTCTCGGTTCTGGCACTGTTTTTTGCGATGCCGATGGCGGCAGCCATGGGGATCGGAGAGATCGGAAACCAGTACAAGCAATGGCTGATCTCTGGAACCGGATACGAGAATATGGTGCCGGAGGCACTGCGCCAGACGAAGATCCTGCGGCTTGCCGGTGAGATCCTGGGTTTTGAAAACTATGCCCTTTTTATGGTGGTTGGAGCCGCGGCGATGATCCTCGGACTCACAGGTTTTTTGTATCTCCACTCAAAGAAACAGATCGATTTTTACAACAGCCTCCCCGTGAAGAGGGAGATGCTGTTTACCGTGAAATTCCTTGACGGATTCCTGATCATTCTGGCCGCTTACCTGATCAACATGTTCGCGGCGTTTGGAATTTTCTGCGGAAACGGGATCGCGGCGGGCGATCTTTTCAAGATGATGTTTGCTTCCCTCGCGGTCAATATGATCGGATTTCTCCTGATCTATGTGGTGATGGTGATTGCGGTGCTTCTCACAGGGAATCTCTTTATCTCGATCCTCGGTGCAGGTGTCCTGTATGGATATTTGCCGGCGGTCTCCCTGCTGATCGAGGGCTTAAAATCCCTGTTCTTTGTGACACGGGGAAGAGAAGGCGATGTGTATTGGCTTGCAAAATACGGTTCCCCCATCGGCTATTTCACAAAACTGGCAGGCGCGGGGCTTGATGCGTTCCACTCAGACCAGTTTTATGACGATATCGACTATGGATTTTCCAGGATCCAGATGGAGCTGCAGAGTACCGCTGACAGCGGCGCAGAGCTCTTAAAGCTTTGCGGGCTCGGGATCTTTGCGGCGGTGATCCTCACCGGGATTGCACTGGTCCTCTATAGGATCCGACCGTCGGAGGCGGCGGGAAAGGCCATGTCATTTAAGAAGACTCAGGCGCCGATCAAGATCCTGCTTCTCATTCCGATGACCGTGACCACGACGGTATTCTTATGGAGCATCTACTACAGCGGCGTATGGGCAGCGGTCGGCTTTGTACTTGGACTTGTACTTACGAGTTGCCTCATCGAGATCATTTATCATTTTGATTTCACGAAGCTTTTTGCAAATCCGGTCCAGACGGTGATCGGCGGCGTTATAGCTATTCTGGTGGTGGGGGTCTTCTGGATGGACGTTTTTGGATATGATTCCTATATTCCGGATGAAAAGGACTTCGTATCCGCATCCATCGACCTGAACCTTGACAATGAGCCGGACTGCGGGCTTCCGTACCGGAGCGGTGATTCGTATCGTTGGCGTTATATGAATTCAAGTGATTATGCGGACGCAAATATGAAGCTTACCGATTACGCTGTAGTCCGTGCCTTTGCGGAAAAGGCGGTAGAGAACGCGAAGCAGCAGAGAAACCAGCAGATAAAAGGCGACAGCTCCTACAGCTACCGCGATGACGGCGGCTATATGATCTATATTCAGGCAGGCTACCGGCAGAAAAATGGAAAGACGGTTTATCGTTCTTACCGGATCACCCGTTCCGTTCTTGGCAGTACCCTGGATGAGATCTATGCGACGAAGGAGTACAAGGACGGCACATATCCGGTGATGTCCTATCAGCCGGAGAATATCACGGGGATTTACTGGCTGTCAGACCGTGGTATCCTTGAGGTAAGTGCGGATGACACACTCCGCGCGGAGATCCTTGCGGCGTATCAGGAGGAACTGGCAGGTCTCACCATCAATGAGAGAGCCGTCGAAGCTCCGGTGGCAGCACTGAGATTTCTCACAAAGGCGGAGAATGAGTATCTAGGCGCGATCAGCACCCAGAGAGGCTATACTTCCCAGGGATTCCAGATGGAAGATATGCAGATAGTGAACTTTGTTCCGGTCTATCCGTCCTTTACAAAGACGATTGCCCTCTTAAAGCAGGCGGGCACGGATGTGACAGCGAAGCTCTCTGCGGATGATGTCACACAGGTAAAGATCCTGTATCCGACGGAGTATGAGAGTACTGCAGCCGGGGAGAATGCGGTCACAGGAGAGGACGTCCCGATCAGCGAAAAAAGCGGGGGAGTGACGGCAGAAACGGAATTGAAGGCTGTTTCTTATTATGGCGGTCAGAAGATGATCACCATCGTAAATGACGGGTCAGAGGAGAACCGAAGGAAGATCGAGGAGATTCTTTCCGCCAGTGCGCCGGAGATCATGCTTGACAGAAACCGCCTTTGTACCTATGAGATGGGAATCGAGATCGATGTGTCCATAAAACCCGACAGCGCCTTTTCCTCCGGAAATGGAACTGTGGATGAACGGGTCTACCGGATCATGGGAGATACGGTTCCGGAGTGTATTGAGAAAGCGTTAAATTACAGTAAAATCAGTACAAAATTTGTTAGAAAAGGCATCGGAGTGATGAAAAACGATTGATAGATCAACGAATATCATGTATAATCGAACAAGTCTGAATAGGAGAGGAAAAACCTGGCAGGGAACTGCCGGGTTTTGCCGTTTCCTGAATCTGGAATATGGATAGAAAAATCGGAGGTTTATCATGGAATTTTTTGGAAATATCATAAAGGGGATCATGATCGGCATCGCGAACATCATTCCGGGCGTTTCCGGAGGAACAATGGCGGTGTCTCTCGGTATCTATGACCGGCTCATCGGTTCGATCTCCGGCCTGTTTCGGGAATTCAAAAAGAGTATCCTGTTTCTGATCCCGATCATTATCGGCGCCGGAATCGGCATTGTGGGTTTTACCTACGCCATCGAATACCTGCTCGATAAGCATACCTTCGTTACCTGTATGGCATTTGTGGGCCTGATTCTCGGTGGACTTCCGGCGATCTTTTCGTCCATGAGGGTAAAGGTATCTTCGGGCGGGGTCGGTGTCTTTGGAATCCTTGCCTTTGTGATCGCCTTTGTGATCTCCGGCGGCATGCCGCTTTTAAAGGAGAGCAAGGACGCCCTCACGGTGATCGCGGTGACTCCGGGGAATATGGTGATCTTATTTATCCTCGGTATTGTGGCTTCTGCCACAATGGTAATTCCGGGTGTTTCCGGCTCCATGATGCTGATGATCTTCGGCTATTATTATGCGATCATCAATACGATCAAGACATTCCTTGACAATCTCCGCGCCTTTGACCTTGCGGGCATGAAGGACGGGATCCTGCTTCTGGCGCCGTTTGGGATCGGCGTGGTTTTGGGAATCTTTCTGATCGCAAAGCTGATCACGTTCCTCTTTGAGAAGTACGGCGTGCAGACATTCTGCGCGATCTTAGGCCTCGTGATCTCGTCCCCGATTGCAATCTTTATCAACACGGGACTTGTATCGAAGCTCGGCTCCCTGTCACTGTGGGAGATCTTATTTGGAATCGTCCTCATGGCTGCCGGGGCTTTCGTTACGGTATTTGTGGGCGAGCGGTAAATAAAAAAGACCGTCTGCGGGAAAAGATAGGAAAGATATCCTATGCCCACAGACGGTCTTTTTACTCGATTTATTTAGTTCCGGTCCCACAGGACCGGTCCCGCCATTGCGAAATAGCTTATTCCTGATCCTCTGTAATGTTCACAGTTGTCTCAGCAGATTCGGTTTCAAACTTCTCATCCGGTACTGTCTCGCAGGTGCAGGTCTCATCCGTCTTTTCTTCTCCGGCGGTTTCGGACGCTTCGGCTGTATCGACAACATCGATATCGTCATCCTCCGGCTTTGTCTCCGCGATCTTTGCACCGCACTTGCTGCAGAAAGCAGAGGTCTTTTCAATCTTTGCACCGCATTCCGGACAGTGGATAAATCCTTCTAAGGTGGAGAGCTTGTCCTGAAGCTCGTCGATGGTCTTTAAGCTTTCGCGGATCAGGGTGAATTCTGCGGTGTAGGCCTCCTCATCTGCTTCATTTGCGGCTTCGAATACCTTTTTGCCGATCTGCGCATACTGGCGGTTCAGCGCCTCCTTCTCCCTTGAGAGCTGCGTCTTTAACTGGACAGTGTCAGAAAGCTCCTTTGTCTTCTGGGCAACCTGTTTCCCGGTTTCGGTGAGGCTGCGTTTCATATCTGTAAAAAATGCCATTGCAATAAACTCCTTTCGAAAGTGGATTGGTACGGCCGCCTTAAAAGGCGGCTATATATTGTCTCTATTTTAATCTTTTTAGAAGAAAAAGTCAATTTCCAATGCCAGATTCATGAAGCGGCGGAAAAATCCAATGCCACCGCTGTATTGTACAGAATTTTCAGATCGGAAAATTCCTGCCCGCATACAGTAACCGCAGAACAATTATAGGACTTTAGTAGGTTGATGTGGAAGATAAAGTGTGCTATGATGGAGGCATTCAGCAGGTCTGCGCTTCCTGCGCAGTCCATATGTCAGACATAATGGAGGAAACGATCATGGGAGAAAAGAGAAAACCGGCAACGATCTGCATCCAGAGCGGATGGAAACCAAAGAACGGAGAGCCGAGAGTTCTTCCGATTTATCAGAGCACAACTTTTAAATATGAGACGAGCGAACAGATGGGAAGACTGTTCGACCTGGAGGAAGATGGGTATTTCTATACAAGACTTGCGAACCCGACGAATGATGCGGTAGCGGAAAAGATCTGTGAGCTGGAAGGCGGAGTGGCTGCGATGCTCACATCTTCCGGACAGGCGGCGAACTACTATGCGGCCTTCAATATCTGCAATGCGGGTGACCATATTATCAGCGCAGCGACGATCTACGGCGGAACCTCCAACCTGTTTACAGTGACAATGAAGAAACAGGGGATCGATGTGACACTGGTGGATCCGGACGCACCGGAGGAGGAGATCGAGAAGGCGTTCCGCCCGAATACAAAAATGGTATTCGGTGAGACGATCGCGAACCCTGCTCTTGTCGTTCTCGATATTGAGAAGTTTGCCCGGATTGCCCACAGACATGGGGTGCCGCTTATCGTGGATAATACGTTCGCGACACCGATCAACTGCCGGCCGTTCGAGTGGGGCGCGGATATTGTGACCCATTCTACCACAAAATATATGGACGGACATGCGATGACTGTCGGCGGCTGCATCGTTGACAGCGGAAACTTCGACTGGAATGCCCATGCGGATAAATTCCCGGGACTTACCACACCGGATGAATCCTATCACGGAATCGTGTATACCGAGCGCTTCGGTAAGAAAGCCTATATCACAAAGGCGACCGCGCAGCTTATGCGTGATCTGGGTTCGATCCCGTCCCCGATGAACTCCTTCCTTTTAAATGTGGGTCTTGAGACCCTGCACCTGAGAATGCCGAAGCATTGCGAGAACGCTCAGAAGGTTGCGGAGTGGCTGCTTGCGAGAGAGGACGTGGCATGGGTCAATTATCCGGGGTTAAAGGAGAATAAGTACCATGCTCTGGCTGAAAAATATATGCCGGACGGAAGCTGCGGCGTGATCTCTTTTGGATTAAAGGGCGGAAGACAGGCGGCAGGAGAGTTCATGGACAAACTGAAATTCGTTGCTATCGTCACACATGTTGCCGATGCGAGAACCTGCATTCTCCATCCGGCAAGCCATACCCACCGCCAGCTTACCGATGAGCAGCTCGTGGAGGCGGGAGTTGATCCGTCCCTGATCCGGCTCAGTGTTGGAATTGAGGATGCGGATGATATTATTGAAGATTTAAGACAGGCACTGGAAGATTAAATGCTCCTGATGCACAGGCTGCGTTGAGAACCAAATGAAAAGAAGCCGCCGGGGAAACAGTCTCCGGCGGCTTAACAGAAGATATGAGGCATAATTTATGATCGAAATGGATGAAATGAAGGGAAGAGGAAAGCGTGGTCTTTTAAGGGTCGTATTTGGACGAACCATGTTCTTCCTGCTGTTTATCGCGCTGCAGCTGGCGTTTTTCTTCTGGATCTATGTATGGCTGGATAACAAATATCAGGCCTGGGGATACGGCTCCTTCGCTTTGATCAGCGCGATTCTCACGATCCATATCCTGAACGAAAAGCAGAACGCCAGCTTTAAAATGGCGTGGCTGATCCCTGTCCTGTTGTTTCCGGTATTCGGAACCTTGTTCTACGTGTTTGTCCAGCTTCAGATGGAGACGAAGATCTTCGCCAAACGGATCGCCGAGGTTCAGAAGAGGACAGATCACTTTCTGGAGCAGGACACGGCTGTCTATGAACGGCTTAGCCGCAGGAGCCGGAGAAATGCAAATCTCAGCCATTATATGAAGAAAAGCGGCGGTTATCCTACCTGGGACCGCACGAACTTCAAATATTTTTCGCTGGGAGATGAGTTCTATACGGATGTCCTTCAGGAGCTCCAAAAGGCCAGAAGATATATTTTTGTCGAATATTTCATTATTTCAAAAGGGATCCTGTGGGATTCGATCCTGAAGATCCTTGAACAGAAGGCAAAAGAGGGCGTAGAGGTAAGAATCCTCTATGATGGCATGAACTCCTTTTCCAACCTGCCCCACGACTATCCGAAGGAGCTGGAGGCAAAGGGAATCCGCTGCCGGATCTTCAATCCGATCCGCCCGGCGATCTCTACAAGCCAGAATAACCGTGATCACAGAAAGATCCTTGTGATTGATGGCCATACCGCCTACACCGGCGGCGTGAACCTCGCGGATGAGTATATCAACCGGAAAGTCCGGTTTGGCCACTGGAAGGACAATGCGATCCGCCTGAAGGGAGAAGCCGTGAAGAACTTTACGGTGATGTTCCTCCAGATGTGGGATGTCTGCTCAAAAAAGCTGGATTCGGATTTTGATTACAGCTCATATCTTGATACCGGGGATTATTTCCATTCTCCGGAGCTTGACATGGACGGATTTTCGATCCCGTTTTCTGACAGCCCGATCGACGGGGAACCGGTGGGACACCAGCTTTATCTGGATATTATCTATCAGGCAAAAAAATATGTGTACATTATGACCCCTTATCTGGTGCTCGATGATGATATGATCACAGCCCTGACCTATGCGGCAAAGCGCGGGGTGGACACGGTCATCATCATGCCTCATATTCCCGATAAAAAGTCAGCGTTCATGCTGGCCCATTCTTACTATACGGAGCTGATAGAGGCGGGGGTAAAGATTTACGAGTACCTGCCGGGGTTTGTCCACTCAAAGACGTTTGTCAGCGATGGGGAGAAAGCTGTGGTTGGATCCGTCAATATGGATTTCAGAAGCCAGTATCTGAATTTTGAGTGCGGCGTTTATATTTATGAGAATCCGGTGGTGGAGCAGATCAAAAAAGATTTTGATGAGACACTGCCGAAATGCGTGCGGATGACAAAAGAGAGCGTAGAGGCGCTTCCGGCACTGCATAAGTTCTGCGGAAAGGCGATGCGGCTGATCGCACCGTTGATGTAGGGAGAACGCAGGAGAAAAACGGCCTTGCGGGGAAAGAACCGGATGGCATCATACAGAAAAAGAAAAGGAAGCGGGCAGAGGAGAATTTCCTCTACTCGCTTCCTTCCTTTTCGTTTAGCTGGTCGGCAGCGGCCGTGTTGATGGATGATTCTGCGCGTTCCCGTAAAGAGGCTGCGCCAATCTCCTTTTTGTAGGCTGCGATCGCGTCCGCGATCCGCTCTTTGATGTACTGGTCTTTTTCTAATTTTCTTTCCTGCTCATCAGGATTATCTAATATGGGTACGAAGAGAAACCTGCGGACAGCGAAGAGGATCGCAACGGAGACACAGCCGATAAAAGCTTCTTTCATAGCCAGGTGGTCGATGACCATCTGTCTTGCCACGGAGAAGAGAAGGACTTCGACGATGGAGTCGAGGTCATGGCGGCAGAACATTTTTAAAAGCTCTATGCCAATGACGAGATCGAAGCTTTTCTTCATGAAATCGGAAAGATCGAAGCCATTGTCGAGATACAGGCTGTACAGGTTTTGGGGAACCGGTATAAACGCGATACAGATCGCGACGATCAGGACCAAGGCGCAGGCGATCTCCAGATAGGAGGAGACTTTCATAAGGAATAGCTGCGCTCTCTGGATGCGGGGACTTGTGTAGTGCTTCATGAGCTGGTACCTCCCGGGGTATAGAGAAGTCTTGGTGACTTATGCAGAGGTGGACGGGTTGCTGCTTTGCCTTGGAATGTACTGCAGGTGGTGGAAAACTACAGCAATATGGACAAATATTTAAAAATATTATACAGAAAACCGGCAATATTATCAATTATGAATTGAAATTGTGTTAAATAAAATACAAAGCCGCCTCAGATCCGTTCATACTTTTTTAATAGAAAAAATTTTGATTTTTTATTACAAATGTGTTACACTATTGTTCGTATGTATCGTACAGGAAGACGGAAAGCAGTAATGGAGATAAACACATGAATGATGATAAAGACACAGTAAACTATATGGATTCTATCAACAAGGCGAGCAGAAAGCGGAGAAGAAAACCGTCTTTCTGGGAACAGTACGGAATCCTTGTGATCGGGGCGGCTGTCCTTGCAGTGATCGTTGTGGCGGTGGTATTTGGCGGAAAGGCCGTGAATGCCGTAAAAGGAAAAATGGCGGCAGCGCAGGCTGCATCTGAGTCCGCCTCGGAAAGCGAGAGTGCGGAGGAAGCTTCTCTTCAGGCAGAGGAGGAGAGCCGTGCAGAGATCGAATCCGAGTCGGCGGAAACGGATGCAAAGATTCAGGAAGTGATCGATTCCTACTCGAATCTTGGTATTGCGAAGGTCACAGGCTACTTAAATATCCGAAAAGACCCGAATGAGGCGGCGAATGTGATCGGAACACTTTCCGACGGAAGTGCCTGTGAGATCCTGGAGACTCTGGAAGGATGGTATAAGATCAGCTCCGGAGAGGTTGAGGGATATGCCAGCGCGGAATATATTCTGACCGGGGATGAAGCAAAGACCGCGGCGAAAGACCTTGTAAAGGAACGTGTATATATAACTGCAGACAATTTAAATATCCGTGAGACACCTTCTATGGACGGAAACATCGTTGGTAAGTGCCTTCAGGGTGAACTTCATGAACTTCTCGGGGAGACAGATGGCTGGTATCAGATCTCCGGCGGCTATATCTCTGCGGATTACGCGGAAAAACGGTTTTGTATGAACGAGGCAAACAAGTTGGATATGAAGGCGATGGTCTTAAACTTCTATGACCGTCCGGGCGTATCCAACGTTTCCAATTACTTAAATATCCGTGCGGGCGCAGGTGAGAGCGAAAAGATCATCGGAAAGCTCCCAAGCTATGCCGGATGTGAGATCTTAGAGGATGCCAACGGCTGGTATAAGATCAGCTCCGGAGGGATTACAGGATATGTAAAAAGTGAATATATCCTGACCGGTGACGCGGCGAAGGAAGCGGCCATGAGCCATGCGGAGCTTATGGCGATCGTCCATGCGGACCGCTTAAACGCGAGAACAGAGCCGTCCACCGACGCGAAGATCTGGACCCAGATCTCCGAGAATGAGCGGTATCATGTAGCGGAGCAGCTCGACGGCTGGGTAAAGATCGAATTTGATGAAGGCGGAGAAGGCGATGGAAACGATGAAATTTCTTCCGCTTATGTCTCCTCAGAATTTGTGGAAGTACGGTATGCCCTGTCTGAGGCGATCAAATTCTCACCGACGGAGGAGAGCGCTTCCCTGCGGAGCCGGATTGTAAACTATGCGATGAAGTTCCTAGGCAATCCATATGTCTGGGGTGGTACGAGCCTTACAAGAGGCGCTGACTGTTCCGGCTTTACGATGTCCGTCATGAAGAACTTCGGAATCTCTCTTCCGCATTACTCCGGTTCCCAGGCAAACAGCGGAACGCGGATCAAGTCCAGCCAGATGAAGCCGGGCGACCTGATCTTCTACGGAAGCAGCCGCGGAAGGATCAACCATGTTGCCATGTACATCGGCAATGGACAGATCATCCACGCAGCGAGCCGAAGAAGCGGAATCAAGATCTCTACCTGGAACTACAGAACTCCGGTGTGCATCGTGGATGTAATTGGAAACAGGTCCTGATCGGGTATATTGTGATAAAAATGAATATGAGAACTCCTTTCTGGACATACTGGGTGTACCTGGTGTGTCAGAAAGGAGTTTTTTGTTATGAATGAAAAGGAACAGAAGGAGACAAAGGCGGAGGAGGAGCGGATCCGGGAGAACGGGCAGGTGACGCTGGAAGAGAACGGGAAGAGGATCCATCTCTTATCTATCATCGGGGAGATCGAAGGGCATGACAATCTATCCGGGAGCACGAAGACCACAAAGTATGAACATATTCTGCCGGAACTTGCGAAGGTGGAGAGCGATGAGAAGATCGGAGGGGTCCTGATCCTTGTGAATACCATCGGCGGGGATGTGAGCTGCGGGCTTGCACTGGCGGAGATGATTACTTCCCTCAGCAAGCCGACGGTGTCATTAGTCATCGGGGACAGCCATTCCATCGGGGTTCCGCTTGCGGTGGCATCGGACTATTCGTTTATCGTTCCCACCGGGACCATGCTGGTCCATCCGGTGCGGATGAGCGGGATGGTGATCGGAACGGCTCAGACCTATGAATATTTTGAGATGATCGAGGACAGGATCGTAGGATTTGTGTCGGAACACAGCAAGATCGACCGGGAAAAGATGAAGCAGCTCATGCACAACACGAAGATGCTGACAAAAGACCTGGGGACGGTATTAGTCGGAAAAGAGGCGGTGGAGTGCGGACTGATCGATGGGGAAGGCGGGATCAGGGACGCGATCGGGAAACTGAATGCGTTGATGAGGGATTATAAAAATGTAAAATGCTGAAGGTGAATGACTGGTCAATGAGTTTTAAAATAGTACAGGTGTATGCCAGCTGCAGTGAGGAAAAAGAAATAGGTGGAATTGGACTTATCCGAGAATAATCGAAAACATGTTCGATTTATGATTTCTTACGGTTGCAATTTGGGATTTTTTTTTGTATACTATACTCTGGGGTATCGGCCCCGCAAAGTTAAAGGGGGAAAAGCACTTGGCTGGAACCAGAAAGCAAAAAGAAACGACAAAACAATCACAGGCGTCCGCGAGAACAAGATCAGCATCAAAGACAACACCGAAGTCCGCGCAGACATCTACAAATAAGACAACGAAGACAGAGACGAGATCTTCCGCGAAGAAAAGAACACCGGAACCGGAGTACGAGGAAGGCACCAGCTTCTTACAGTCTGAGGCGGCAATCCTCGGCGCTTTCGCAGTGTGCATGCTGTTATTTTTAAGCAACTTCCACATCTGCGGATTTCTCGGAAATTTCCTCAGCCAGATCATGTTGGGCGTGTTCGGCTGTATCGGTTATCTGGCACCGTTACTGCTGTTCGCGGAGCTTCTGTTTTATGCATCAAATAAGGGAAATATCCGCGCGGTTTATAAGATGATTGCGGTGGAGGTACTTCTGATCGTGCTCTGCGGTCTCGCGCAGCTCGTGTTCGGGGGCGGATACCAGGAGGGACAGACGATCCTCGATATCTATGAGTCTGCCGGACAGAGCGGCCTCGGCGGAGGCGTGATCGGAGGCGTCCTCGTTATGATCCTCCACACGGCAGTAGGGACTATCGGGGCATATGTGGTCCTTCTCGTATTTATGATCATCTCCCTGGTGTGTATCACGGAGAAGTCCTTCGTGTCCGCTGTAAAGAAAGGCAGCGGAAAGGCGTACCAGTATGCGAAGGAGGATTACAGCAGAAGAAAAGAGATCCACGAGGAGCGTCAGGCGGAGAAACGCAGACTCCGGGAAGAGAAACGTGTTGAGGGCGTGGACCTTGCGGCGACGGATCTCTCAAGGAATCCGGACTTCGGCGGAATTGCCGGCGGCTATATGGGGGTTGTGGATGCAGAGGCTGTGTCCGAGTCAGACGATATGAAGCAGGAAAAAACTGCTTCCTGTACATATAAAGATGAAAATGCGGATCTCAAGGCGGAGACGAAGAACATGCAGCCGGATCCGGCAGATATCTTTAAAGGAAAGATCACCATGGGCGGCAGACCGTTAGAGAATATGGAAGCTTCCCGGGAAGATAAGAGTGCGGAAAACCGGTCTGAAAAGAATCAGGCAGATGATGTGGAGCGTGTTCCGTTCGAGGAAGATTTTGTGCCGACAGGATCCCACGAGGACGAGGATGTGTTTATCAGTCATGGGGAAAGTGCCTTTAATGATCAGGACATTTTCCCGGACGAGAAGAAAAAGGAGACGGAGGCCTGGGAGAGAAAGCCGAAGGTATCTGTCTTATCGAACATTCCGGATATCCAGGTGGACGAGTCTGAGGAGGACGATGACGAGATCCTTGCGTCCATGAGAAGAGAGGCGGAGAGAAGAGCAGAGATCTTCCGGGCAGAGAATGCTAAAGAGAAAGATCGTACAGCGTCCGCGGAAAACGTGGACAATGGAACAGTGGTTACTGGACATGAGGCGACAGCGGACAGCGCAGGAAAGGCTGACACGGAATCTGGCGTTGCATCTGAACATGTAGCTGCATATGGCAGTGATGTGGATTTAGAAGGTATATCTGCATTTAAAGAAAGCAAAGAAAGATCTGTTCAGGATCTGACAGACGATGAACTCCTCGATACAGAACCCTATGTGGAAAACGAAGACTACTGGATCCAGGCAGCAGAGCCGGGAAGCCGCGCCTATGCGGCGGCGCACGGAGGCAGCACAGGCTTCCACGAACGCGCGGCAGAATTCCATGACAGTGAAGGTGAGAATGATCAGAACAGTGGAATTGCAGAACGCCCGATCGAGCGCCATCCATCCGACGAGCGCCGTCAGGTCGTGACCGCCTCTGGAAAAGTCATCGAGACGGACACAGAAGAGATCATACAGAAAAAGGCGGAAGCGAGAAAACGGGAAGCCATCGAAAGAGAAGAGGCAGGAAACGAGGTTTTAAAGGAGATTAAGCAGACGGAGGAAAAACCGAAGAAACCGTATGTGATCCCGCCGCTTGATCTCTTGAAGAAGGAAACTTCTGTGGCGGGACAGTCAGAGCAGGAATTCAAGGATACGGCGATCAAGCTCCAGCAGACGTTAAGAAACTTCGGCGTCGGAGTCACCGTGACAAATATCAGCTGCGGACCGACAGTCACCCGGTACGAATTACACCCGGAACAGGGTGTGAAGGTGAGCCGGATTCTATCCCTGGCGGACGATATCAAGTTAAACCTTGCTGCGGCGGATATCCGTATCGAGGCGCCGATCCCGGGGAAGGCAGCCGTGGGAATCGAGGTTCCGAACAAGGTCAACAGCATGGTATATCTGCGTGATCTGTTGGAGAGCCCGGAATTTAAGAACCACAAGTCGACCCTGGCGTTCGCGGTAGGTAAAGATATCGGCGGCCAGGTAGTCATCGCGGATCTCGCGAAGATGCCGCACCTTCTGATCGCCGGACAGACGGGTTCTGGTAAATCCGTGGGAATCAATACGATGATCATGAGTTTGATCTACCGTTCATCTCCGGATGACGTGAAACTCATCATGATCGACCCGAAGGTGGTAGAACTTTCTGTATACAACGGGATTCCACATCTTCTGATCCCGGTAGTCACCGATCCGAAAAAGGCGGCGGGGGCGTTAAACTGGGCGGTTGCGGAGATGATGGACCGTTACAACAAATTCGCGTCCTCAAATGTACGCGACTTAAAAGGATATAACGCGAAAGTACAGACGATCATAGACAGCGGCGATATCCCCACGGATCAGATCCCGAAGAAACTGCCACAGCTCGTCATTATTATCGATGAGCTGGCGGACCTTATGATGGTTGCCTCCAACGAGGTGGAGGACGCGATCTGCCGTCTGGCACAGCTTGCCCGTGCGGCGGGAATCCATCTTGTCATCGCTACCCAGCGTCCGTCCGTCAACGTCATCACAGGCGTGATCAAGGCGAACGTGCCGTCACGAATCGCATTCTCTGTTGCGTCCGGCGTGGATTCGAGAACGATCCTCGACATGAATGGCGCAGAGAAACTGTTAGGAAACGGCGATATGCTGTTTTATCCGTCCGGCTATCCGAAGCCGCTCCGTGTGCAGGGCGCTTTCGTATCGGACGGTGAGGTATCAAATGTAACCGAGTTCTTGAAAGAACAGAACGAGGATACAGGATATAACACGGAAATTGAGAAGAAGCTGACCCAGTCCTCCTTTGGAGGAGGTTCTGGCGGACAGAATGAGCGGGACGCGTTGTTTACGGACGCGGGCAAGTTCATCATCGAGAAGGATAAGGCGTCGATCGGCATGCTGCAGAGAATGTTCAAGATCGGCTTTAACCGTGCTGCCCGGATCATGGATCAGCTTGCTGAGGCCGGTGTTGTAGGAGAAGAGGAAGGAACGAAGCCAAGGAAGATTCTTATGTCCATGGAAGAGTTCGAAGAATTCCTGGAAGCAGGGTACTAGAGTTATGCTACTACAAAAGGAGGATACCTATTATGAAGACCGATATCGAGATCGCACAGGAGACGAAAATGCTCCCGATTACCACCGTTGCGTCCCAGTATGGAATTACTGAGGATGATCTGGAACTTTACGGAAAGTACAAGGCAAAGATCTCTAACAAATTGTGGCAGGAGATCAAGGACAGACCGGACGGAAAACTCGTTCTGGTGACAGCAATCAACCCGACCCCGGCAGGAGAGGGAAAGACGACCACCAGTATCGGACTTGCACAGTCACTTGCAAAATGTGGAAAGAAAGCGATGCTTGCGCTCCGTGAGCCGTCCCTCGGACCGTGCTTTGGAATCAAGGGCGGAGCTGCCGGCGGCGGATATGCCCAGGTCGTTCCGATGGAGGACTTAAACCTTCATTTTACCGGAGATTTCCATGCGATCACAACGGCGAACAACTTGTTGGCGGCACTTCTTGACAACCATATCCAGCAGGGAAATGCCCTGGGAATCGATCCGAGACAGATCCTCTGGAAGAGATGTCTCGATATGAACGACCGTGTGCTGAGAAACGTTGTTGTGGGACTCGGCGCGAAAGCAGATGGATTTGTCCGCGAAGATCATTTTGTGATTACAGTTGCCTCCGAGATCATGGCGATCCTCTGTCTGGCAACCGACATGAAGGACTTAAAGGAACGTCTCGGAAAGATCATTGTAGCATATAATTTTGCGGGAGAGCCGGTGACAGCGAAGGACCTCAACGCGGTGGGCTCCATGGCGGCACTCTTAAAGGATGCTATCAAACCGAACCTGGTACAGACGCTGGAGCACACAGGTGCTTTGGTCCACGGTGGTCCGTTCGCCAATATCGCTCACGGCTGCAACAGCGTTATGGCAACGAGAACCGCTTTAAAATTAGCGGATGTGGCGATCACAGAGGCGGGATTTGGCGCGGATCTCGGCGCGGAGAAATTCTTTGATATCAAGTGCCGCAAGGCGGGCATCCATCCGGACGCAGTTGTCCTCGTAGCTACTGTCCGCGCGTTAAAGTACAACGGTGGTGTTCCGAAGGACCAGCTTTCCGAGGAGAACCTTGAGGCGCTGAAGAAAGGTATCGTAAACCTGGAGAAGCATATCGAGAACATTCAGAAATACCATGTTCCGGTAGTTGTAACCTTAAACTCATTCCTCACAGACACCGAGGCAGAGTATGAGTTTATCCGGAATTTCTGCGAGGAGAGAGGCTGTGAGTTCGCCCTGTCTGAGGTATGGGCAAAGGGCGGAGACGGCGGAATTGAGCTTGCAAAGAAGGTATTAAATACCTTAGAGACAAAGAAGAGCAATTTCGCACCGTTATACCCGGATGAGATGGGAATCTCCGCGAAGATCGAGACCATCGCGAAGGAGATCTACGGCGCAGGCAGCGTAAGCTACGCACCGGCGGCAAAGAAAGCTATCGCGAAGATCACAGAGATGGGATTTGGCGATCTTCCGGTCTGCATGGCGAAGACCCAGTATTCCTTATCCGACGACCAGAAGAAACTCGGCCGTCCGGAAGGATTTGACCTGACTGTGCGCGATGCATATGTATGTGCGGGCGCTGGCTTCGTTGTTGCCCTCACGGGTTCCATCATGACCATGCCGGGACTTCCGAAGAAACCGGCTGCGGACAATATCGATGTGGACGAGAACGGAAAGATCACAGGATTATTCTAATTCATAAAAAAATTGCAGGCGGGCACTTTTGTTCCCGCCTGTGTGGGTTATAGGAAAGGATGATGACAGTGGTAATTGGAGATTGGTTAAAACGCATGAAATATGATCTGGTTTCCGGAAGTCTGGACCAGAACGTGGATGAAGTGATCTATGATTCGAGAAAGGCGAGACCGGATTCTGTATTCGTGTGTATCCAGGGCAGCACCAGGGATTCCCACGAGTTTATTCCAGATGTGCTGAAGGCGGGCTGTAAGGTCCTTGTGGTAGAAAAAGAGGTGGAGGTACCGGTGGATGTGACCGTGATCCGGGTGGAGAACGGAAGACTCGCGTTGGCAGAGCTCTCCGCCGCGAGATTCGGTTATCCGGCGGAAAAGCTGATTACCATCGGAATTACCGGAACAAAGGGAAAAACTACGACAAGCTATATGATCAAGGCAGTCCTGGAAGCAGCCGGAAAGAAAACCGGACTCATCGGAACGAACGGTGCTGTCATCGGGAAGGAAAAATTCCCGACCTCCAATACGACGCCGGAATCTTATGTGGTACAGGAATATTTCCATAAGATGGTGGAAGCCGGCTGCGAGTGCTGCGTGATGGAGGTCTCCTCCCAGGCGCTGATGCTGCACAGAGTCGGCGGTATCATGTTCGATTACGGCCTGTTCACAAACATTTCTCCGGACCATATCGGTCCGAAGGAACATAAGAGCTTTGAGGAATATCTTTTCTATAAATCAAGACTGCTCACGGTATGCAGGACAGGTGTTGTGAACCGCCTGACAGACCACTACGACGAGATCATAAAGGACGCGTCCTGCAGACTTGCCACATACGCGCTCACAGGAGATGCAGATTTCACGGGAGATGACATTCACTATGCGTCAGATCATGATTTTGTCGGCATCGAATTCTCCATCCATGGACCGCTTGACGGAAGAGTCCGTGTGGGAATGCCTGGTAAATTCAACGCGGATAACGCTCTGGCAGCCCTGGCAGTGTGTTCTCTGGCGCTTTCTGGCGGAAGCGGGGAGCTTGACGGGAATACGAAACAGGCGATCCTCAGCTCCCTCGAAAATGTCCGTGTGGATGGCCGTATGGAGATCGCCTATGTATCGAAAAAGTGCAGCGTGATCGTGGATTATGCCCACAACGCGGTCAGCATGGAGAGCCTGCTCACGACACTGAGAGATTATCATCCGAAGCGCCTTGTATGCGTATTCGGCTGCGGCGGAAACCGCGCAAAGGACCGCAGATATTCCATGGGTGAGATCGGCGGAAAGATGGCAGATTTCTGCATCATCACGGCTGACAACCCGCGTTTTGAGAAGAATGAGGATATCATCAAGGATATCGAGGTGGGTCTTGCGAAGACAGACGGAAAGTACATCGTGATCCCGGACAGAAGGGAAGCAATCTTCTCCGCGATCCACAACGCCGAGGAGGGCGACATGATCGCAATCATCGGAAAAGGCCACGAGGACTACCAGGAGATCGAGGGAGTGAAGCACCATTTCCTTGACCGGGAAGTTGTGGAAGAGGCTGTTCATGCCCTGAGCGAACAGTAACAGTAAAGGAGATTGGAAAGTAATGGAGAACGTAAGTGTTCAGGACATCATCGTTGCCACCGGAGGCGTGCTGCTCTCAGGAAACGGCGGCACCATGTTGAATAAGATCCGCCTGGATTCAAGACAGGTGGAGTCTGGGGATCTTTTTGTGCCGATCATCGGCGAGAAGGTGGACGCGCATAAATTTTTAGGCCAGGTTGCAGCGAAAGGTGCCGGTGCGGTGCTCACAAGCGAGCATAGGGAGAAGACGGCGGAGATGGACGAGACTTCCTGTGCCTGGATCGCAGTGGATGACACGAAAAAGGCACTCCAGGATGTGGGCCGCCACCTCAGAAAACGTTTGACGCTGCCCATTGTCGGCGTCACGGGAAGTGTGGGAAAGACCACAACGAGAGAGATGATCGCGGCGGCCCTCTCCGCACGTTTTCATGTATACAAGACACCGGGCAACAGTAACAGCCAGGTAGGCGTTCCCATCACCGTGTCTGAGATCACAAAGGAAGATGAGATCGGTGTTTTAGAGCTTGGAATGAGTGAGCCGGGTGAACTCACCGTAATCGCCCAGATCGCGAAGCCGGATGTGGCGGTGATCACGAACATCGGAATCACTCATATCGAGCAGCTTGGTTCCCGCGATAACATCTACAAAGAGAAGATGACAATCCAGGACGGACTTTCCGATGGCGGTGTACTCGTCTTAAACGGTGACGATGACATGCTGCAAAAGACGACAGGAAAGACGGGCGTGAAGACAGTCTACTACGGAACCGGGGTAAATTGTGATTACCGTGCGGTAGCTCTCGTCCTTACAGACGGAAAGGCCGAATTTACAGCTGTCCATGATGGAGAGACCCAGAAAGTCCGCTTAAATGTCATGGGCATGCACAACGTGATGAATGCCATGGCGGCCATCGCGGTCTGCTGTGAGCGCGGCATGACCATGGCGGAGGCGGCGGAGGGACTTTTAACGTTCCACGGCTTCAAACATCGCCAGCAGGTCTACGCCGACGGAAGATTCACAGTAATGGATGATTCCTACAATGCAAGTCCGGCATCCATGAAGGCGGCTCTCGACGTGTTTAAGGGACTTACAGGAAAGCACCATATCGCTGTTCTTGCGGATATGAAGGAGCTGGGTGAGAATTATCTTGAGTATCACAGGGAAGTGGGCGAGTATGCGGCAAATTCTGGCGTGGATCTTGTTGTGACTCTCGGTGAGGCCAGCAAGTGTCTGGCAGAGGGTGCCCGCGCAGTGAAGGACATTCCGGTTGTGGAGTTTTTGGACTGCGATGAGATGGTGAAATATCTGGAGAGGGAAGTCTGTGACGGGGACTGTGTCCTCTTTAAGGGATCAAACTCCATGGGACTTTCCGCTGTGGCAGATAAATTTGCGGAGATGGCTGGAAAGTAGGAAAATTGATATCTTTTTGGAAGGAAGGGATCCGAAGTGGAACAGTACGCAGACGTCATCATTGATCTTTCAGTAAAAAACGTGGATCGGATCTTCCAGTACCGGATCCCGGATCACCTGAGAGATCTTGTAAAGCCGGGAGTTCAGGTGAATATTCCTTTTGGCAAGGGAAACACCGAGCGGAAAGGGATCGTGGTGGGGCTCTCAAAGGAGACGGACTACGACCCACAGAAAATGAAGGAACTTCTCGATGTGGAGACAGGCGTGGTCCCGATCCGGACCCAGATGATATGCCTGGCGTTCTGGATGAAGGACCGCTATGCCACCACAATGAACCAGGCATTAAAGATGGTCCTGCCGGTAAAGGCGAAAGTCACCCCAAGAGAAGAGCGGGTGATCGTCTCCTTAAAGCCGAAGAATGAGATCGAGACGCTGCTTGTGGAGGCGGAAAAGAAAAAATACCGGGCGCGGATCCGGCTTTACCGGGCACTCCTGGAAAACGGAGAGCTGCCGTTAAAGCTCACATCGGAGAAGCTTGGCATCACGGCGTCCATGTTAAAACCGCTGGTGGAAAAAAAGATCGTGGAGCTCAAGGCATCACCGAAGGAACCAAAACACCTGGGAAGCTTTCCGGCAGCGGGAAAGGTCCGGCTTAATGAAGAACAGAGACAGGCGGCAGAGACTGTGATCCGGGACTATGATTCAGGACTGCGGAATACCTACCTGCTCTATGGAATCACGGGAAGCGGAAAGACGGAAGTCTACATGGAACTCATCGACCATGTGCTGCGGGAAGGAAGACAGGCTGTCGTCCTGATCCCGGAAATCTCCCTGACCTACCAGACGGTGATGCGTTTCTACCGGAGATTCGGAAACCGGGTGGGGATCATGAATTCCAAGCTTTCGGCGGGGGAGCGCTATGAGCAGTCAGAGAGAGCGGCAAACGGGGAGATCGACATCATGATCGGCCCACGTTCCGCTCTTTTTACGCCCTTCCCGGATCTCGGCCTCATCGTCATCGACGAGGAACACGAGGGCGCCTATAAGAGCGAGACAGCTCCGCGATATGACGCGAGAGAAGTGGCAAAAGTTCGCGCGGACATGAGCGGGGCTGTTCTTGTCCTGGGATCCGCTACCCCGTCTGTGGAAAGCTTCTACCGGGCGGAACAAGGAGAATATAGGTTGCTGACCCTCACGAAGCGGGCGAAGGAGAACAGCCGCCTGGCGGGGGTCCATATCGTGGATCTCAGGGAAGAGCTTGCGGAGGGAAACCGGTCGATCTTCAGCCGGAAATTAAAGGAGCTGATCGAGGACCGGCTGGCGAAAAAACAGCAGGTGATGCTGTTCATGAACCGCCGTGGATACGCGGGATTTGTGTCCTGCCGCTCCTGCGGAAAAGCGATGAAATGTCCCCACTGTGATGTGAGCCTTACATATCACAGAAATGGGCGGTTAAAGTGCCACTATTGCGGATTTGAGCGCCCGCTGCCGGATAAATGTCCGTCCTGCGGCTCCCCGTTTATCGCTCCATTCGGAACGGGAACCCAGAAGCTAGAGGAATTCACAAAGAGAGAATTTCCGGAGGCCAGGATCCTGAGGATGGATGCGGACACCACGACGAAAAAAGGCGCACATGAGGAGATCCTCTCCACCTTCGCGGAAGGCGGGGCAGACATCCTGATTGGAACCCAGATGATCGTAAAGGGACATGATTTCGCCAATGTGACGCTCGTGGGTGTCATGGCGGCGGACCTCTCCCTCTACGCCCCGGATTTTAAGAGCGCGGAGCGGACATTCGAGCTTCTGACCCAGGCATCGGGCCGGGCAGGACGGGGAGATCTGCGGGGGGATGTGGTGATCCAGACCTACGCGCCGGACCATTACGCGGTATCATCCGCGGCGGAGCAGGACTATCAGCAGTTTTACCGCCAGGAGCTCCTGTACCGGAAGATGATGGGGTATCCGCCGCTTGTGGGGCTTTTAACCATCGGTCTCTCCTCAAAGAGGGAGGCGGATGTGATTCGGGCTTCGGAGGACTTAAAACGGGTCATTCTGCGGGAATATGCCCTGGACGGTCTCAAAGTTATCGGTCCGGTGGAGGATTCCCCATACAAACTTAATGATAATTACAGAAAAATTTTATATATGAAACATGAAAGTTATGATATACTATTAGAAGTCAGAAATTCCGCCCAGAAGCGGGAGAACGTCCCGGATCTCTTCAGGAATGTGTTCGTCCAGTACGACCTGACGTGATAATTTACGATAAAAAATTGAGAGGAAATAAGAGAAAATGGCAATCAGACAGATCAGGACCATCGGAGATGAGATCCTTACAAAAGAGTGCAAGCCGGTAAAGGAAATGAATGAGAGAACCATCGAACTCATTGAAGATATGTTCGAGACAATGTATGAAAATAACGGCTGCGGTCTTGCGGCACCGCAGGTAGGCGTGCGTAAGCGCATCGTGGTCATCGATGTGGATGACGGAAACCAGTATGTGCTGATCAACCCGCAGATTCTTGAGACCAGCGGAAGCCAGACCGGTCAGGAGGGCTGCTTAAGCGTTCCGGGGAAATGCGGCCAGGTGACCCGCGCAGAGTATGTAAAGGCGAAGGCGCTCAACGAAAATATGGAAGAGTTTGAGATCGAGGCGGACGGACTTCTCGCGAGATGCATTCTCCACGAGTGTGACCATCTGGATGGAAAGCTCTATGTGGATCTTGTAGAAGGGGAGCTTCAGGATACAGTCGGAGAGGAAGAGGAATAATATGCGTATCGTATTTATGGGAACGCCGGACTTCGCAGTTCCGACGTTGACTGCTCTCGTGGAGGGCGGACATGAAGTGATCGCTGCGGTGACGCAGCCGGATAAGCCGAAAGGACGCGGAAAATCTGTCCTCATGACTCCGGTAAAGGAGAAGGCGCTGGAGTATAAGATCCCGGTCTACCAGCCGGTGAAGGTACGGGATTCGGAATTTGTTGATCTTTTAAAGGTCATGGCACCGGATGTAATCGTTGTCGTTGCTTTCGGACAGCTCCTTCCGAAAGCGATTCTTGATCTTCCGAAATACGGCTGTGTGAATGTCCATGCGTCCCTGCTCCCGAAGTACCGCGGAGCTGCCCCGATCCAGTGGGCGGTCATCGACGGCGAGAAGGAGAGCGGCGTGACGACCATGATGATGGATGTAGGACTTGATACCGGCGATATGCTGGAACAGAAGGTGATCCCGCTTGACGAGAAAGAGACCGGCGGAAGCCTGTTTGATAAGCTCTCTGTCCTCGGCGGAGCCATGATCTTATCTACATTAAAAGGACTGGAGAACGGCACGATCACGAGAACTCCCCAGGGAGAATCCCAGACTTCCTACGCGAAGATGCTCACAAAAGATATGGGACATATCGACTGGACAAGGGACGCGGCATCCATCGAGCGTCTTGTCCGCGGCCTGAACCCGTGGCCGAGTGCCTATACGTCCTATGCTGGAAAGACCATGAAGATCTGGGCGGCGGATGTTGCCGGGTTTCCGGGGGAGAGAACTCCTGGAAAGATCCATGTGACAAAAAATCAGCTTTTTGTGGAGACCGGTGACGGTGTCCTTGACGTAAAGGAACTTCAGCTTGAGGGAAAGAAGCGGATGGATACAGCTTCCTTCTTACGCGGCTTCCAGATGGAAGACGGAAGCTTCTGCGAGTAAAGTCTGCGGATCATATCGCGGACGCTCCTAATCATTCCGCTTGAAAAGGCAGAGGTCAGGGGCAGCAGAAGCAACATCGAAAGGAGAGATGTTTATGTACGGAATGTATGGTTACGGTTATGGCTACGGATATGGCCTTGATCCGACGATTATTCTTGTATTGATCGGTGTGGCTCTTTCTTTGTGGGCCCAGGGACGTGTAAATTCCACGTTCTCCAGATATTCAAGAGTCCGCAGCATGACAGGAATGACAGGAGCTGAGGCGGCGAGACGTCTCTTAAATGCCCAGGGAATCTACGACGTGACAGTCCAGCAGATCGCCGGGGAGCTCACGGACCACTATGATCCACGGACGAAAACTGTAAACCTGTCCCAGTCCGTATACGGGGCAACCTCCGTGGCAGCTATCGGTGTTGCCGCCCATGAGTGCGGACACGCGATGCAGGACAACGAGGGATACGCACCTTTGAGATTCAGAAGTGCCCTGGTTCCGGCGGCAAACTTCGGCTCTAAGCTTTCCTGGCCGTTGATCCTCCTGGGACTTGTGTTTGGCGGACTTGGTTCCCCACTTGTGGAGATCGGAATCTTAATGTTTTCCTTAGCGGTATTGTTCCAGCTTGTGACACTTCCGGTGGAGTACAATGCCTCTGCCCGTGCAGTAAGACTCCTGGATGCCCAGGGCATTCTCGCTGGAGAGGAAGTAAACGGAACGAGGAAGGTACTGAACGCGGCAGCCCTCACCTATGTGGCAGCGGCGGCGACCTCGATCTTACAGCTTCTCCGTCTCATTATTCTCTTTGGAGGAAGAAACAGACGTGACAGATAATACGACAAATATCCGGGAGGTCGTCCTTGACGTCCTCCTGGAAGTCCTTGAAAATCACAATTTAAGCCACATCGTTTTAAAACAGGCACTGGAAAAATACCTGTTTCTGGAGCGCCAGGACCGGGCGTTCATCACAAGATGCGTGGAGGGAACGCTGGAGTACCGGATCCAGATTGATGCTGTGATCGACCGCTTCTCGAAGGTGAAAACCGTGAAAATGAAGCCGGTGATCCGGGAGATCTTAAGAATGTCTGTCTACCAGATCCTCTATATGGAGCGCGTACCGGATTCTGCCGTCTGCAATGAGGCGGTAAAGCTTGCGAAAAAGAGAAAATTCCAGGGACTTTCCGGATTTGTAAATGGAGTCCTGCGGACGATCTCCAGGGAAAAAGAAAAACTCACCTGGAAAGACGTCTCGGAGCGCTATTCGATCCCCCAGTGGATGTTATCCATGTGGGAGGAGATGTGCGGAAAAGAGACCGCCGAGACTATCGCGGCATCGTTTTTAGAGGAGCGACCGCTGACCGTGAGGTTTAATGAGAGCATTGCACCGGCGTCGGAGACTATAAGGGAGATGGAAGACCAGAATATCACGGTGGAGAAATCGGATGTATTTCCGGGAATCGCTTCGATACGCGGCTTCGATTACTTAGACCGTGTAAATGCCTTCGCAGAGGGAAAAATCACAGTACAGGATCCAAGTTCCTCCTTGGCAGCCCAGATGGCGTCCATCGACTCTGGAGATTTTGTCCTTGACGTATGCAGCGCTCCGGGTGGAAAAGCCATACACGCGGCGGACCTTTTAAAGGGAACCGGCATGGTCGAAGCGAGGGATGTGAGTGAAAGGAAGAAGGACCTTATCGAGGAGAACATCATGCGCTGCGGTTTCCAGAATATCCGCACGAATGTCTGGGATGCCACAGTCCTGGATCCATCCATGGTGGAACAGGCCGATGTGGTCCTGGCAGATCTTCCATGTTCCGGTCTTGGAATTATCGGAAAGAAGCCGGATATCAAGGAGCGGATGACGAGAGAGGAGATTAAGGATCTCGCGAAACTTCAGAGAGAGATCCTCTCTGTGGTGGCCCAGTATGTGAAACCGGGCGGAACGCTTGTTTACAGCACCTGCACGATCACGGGGGAAGAGAATAAAGAAAATGCGGAGTGGATCGAGAAGAACCTGCCGTTTGAAAAGAAGATGATCGCGGATCTCCTGCCGGAGGCGCTTAAGAGTTCCTGCGACAGGAATATGATCCAACTTCTTCCGGGAATTCATCCCTGTGATGGTTTCTTTATATCGGCATTCAGAAAGAAGAAATAATACTGCATGGTTCCAGATCTGCAGATATATCAACCTGCGGATGTGTCCATAAATGAATATCTGTGGATGCAGCAGAACCAATGCTTCGGAGAATAGAGAATGGAAAAGAAAGACCTGAAATCAATGACACTGGAGGAGCTGACGGAGTTCGTGACGGAACTTGGTGAGAAGTCGTTCCGCGCGAAACAGTTATACCAGTGGATGCATGAAAAACTTGCCGCCTCTTTAGATGAATGTACGAACTTACCGAAGGCGTTTAAGGAAAAGCTTGCGGAAAACGGTACATATACCTCGCTTCAGACTGTGAAGATGCTGGAATCCGGGATCGATGGGACGAGAAAATACCTGTTCGGCCTTGATGACGGAAACGTGATCGAGAGTGTCCTGATGAAATACCACCATGGAAACTCTGTATGTATTTCCTCCCAGGTGGGCTGCCGCATGGGCTGCCGGTTCTGCGCTTCCACCCTGGACGGACTCACGAGAAACCTGCGCCCGTCGGAGATGCTGGATCAGATCTACCGGATCCAGAGATCCACAGGGGAGCGCGTCTCCAATGTGGTCGTTATGGGAAGTGGGGAGCCGATGGATAACTACGACAACCTGATCCGGTTCATCCGCCTCCTCTCGGACGAGAATGGTTTGAATATCAGTCAGAGAAACATCACAGTATCCACCTGTGGAATCGTTCCGAAGATCCTGAAGCTTGCGGATGAAGGTCTTTCCATTACCCTGGCACTTTCCCTTCACGCGCCGGACGATGAGACGAGAAAGACACTGATGCCCATCGCCAACAGCTACTCCTTATCGGAGGTGCTTCCTGCATGTAAGGAATATTATAAGAAGACAGGAAGACGCCTGACCTTCGAGTACAGCCTTGTCCAGGGTGTCAACGATAACCTGGACGAGGCAAAGCGTCTGACAGCCCTTTTGAAGGACATGCAGGGTCATGTAAACCTGATCCCGGTAAATCCCATCAAGGAGCGTGACTTCAAGCAGTCCAACCGGGATGCCATCGACGCGTTCAAGGGTTATCTTGAAAAACACGGAATCAACGTCACGATCCGGCGGGAGATGGGCCGCGATATCGGCGGTGCCTGCGGACAGCTTAGAAAGAGTTACCTGAGTGAGGAGGAACCGTCATGATCTCTTACGCGAAGACAGATACCGGCCTTGTGAGAAGATCCAACCAGGATTTCCTGTTTGCTTCGGATCAGCCGGTGGGGCCGCTTCCAAACCTGTTCATCGTTGCGGACGGAATGGGCGGACATAGGGCCGGGGATTTCGCGTCCCGGTATGTCGTGGAACATATGAAAGAATATATTGAAGGCTCTGAACCTGCGAGTCCTGTGATGATCTTGAGAAAAGCCCTGGAGAAGACGAACCTTGGACTCTTCGATGAGTCCAAGGAGGATCCGGACCGGGAGGGAATGGGATCCACCCTGGTTGCCGCCACCATCGAGGATGATATGATGTATGTGGCAAACGTGGGGGACAGCAGACTCTACCTTTTACGGGACAGCCTGGCACAGATCACGCGGGACCATTCCCTTGTGGAGGAGATGGTCGCAAGGGGCAAGATGGAACGGGACAGCGAATCTTACCGGAGCCAGAAGAATATTATCACCCGCGCTGTCGGGATCGGAAAGCGCGTGGAAGCGGATTTCTTTGAGGTGCCGCTTCTCGAGTGCGACTGCGTTCTTCTCTGCTCGGACGGTTTGACGAATATGGTGGACGATGCCGAGATCAGCCGTGTCTTAAAGACAACTGATACGTTAAAGGAGAAGACGGATGCCCTGATCGATGAAGCAAACCGGAACGGAGGAAAGGACAACATTGCGGTGGTCCTTGTAGAACCTCAGATAAGTGAGGTGAAGCTATGATATTATATCCTGGAACAATGCTGCAGGACCGGTATGAGATCTTGGAAAAGATCGGCTCCGGTGGAATGTCGGAGGTCTATAAGGCGAAGTGCCATAAATTAAACCGTCTTGTCGCGATTAAGGTTCTGAAATCGGAGTTTACCTCTGATGCGACCTTTGTCAGCAAATTTAAAATGGAAGCCCAGGCCGCGGCTGGACTTTCACACCCGAATATTGTCAATATTTACGATGTTGTGGATGAAGGAGATATCCACTTTATCGTTATGGAGCTCGTAGAGGGAATCACCTTGAAGAGCTATATTACGAAAAAAGGCCATCTGGACGTGAAGGAAGCCATCGGGATCGCAATCCAGGTTGCCTCCGGAATCGAGGCTGCCCACGAGCAGCACATTATCCATCGGGACATCAAGCCCCAGAACATGCTGATCTCTATGGACGGAAAGGTGAAGGTAGCAGATTTCGGAATCGCGAGAGCTGTTTCTTCCCAGACCATGAATGCAGCGACAGTCGTTGGGTCTGTCCACTATATCTCCCCGGAACAGGCGAGAGGTGGATACAGTGATGAGAGAAGTGACCTGTATTCCTTAGGAATCACCATGTTCGAGATGGTCACCGGGCATGTTCCTTTTGAGGGGGACAACACGGTGACGGTGGCATTGGCACATCTGGAGGATCCGATGCCGGATCCGAGGACCCTGAATCCGGATGTATCCCCTAGTCTCGCGAGAATTATCTTAAAATGTACGGAAAAGAGACCGGAGCGCCGCTACCCGAACGCGGCGGTTGTGATCAGTGATTTGAGAAGAGCGCTCTTAAACGATGATGACCCGTCGGTGGGCATGATTGCGGAGGAAGATCACAGCTCTGACACCATTGTCATCAGCCCAAAGGAGCTGAACCTGATCAAGACGAGAAGCGGGGAGCGGATCCGGGAAGCAAAACCGGTAAAGGAGATCCGCGAGCGCAGGGAAAGACATGATCTGGAAAAACGGTATGATCAGCCAGAAAACGGAAAGAAAGACCAGAAAAAGAAAGAGAACGATGAAGCCACAGGCCTTGAAAAGATACTGACAGGTTTAGGCGTGGCGGCAGCAGTCATCGTCGTGGCAGTTGTCATCGTATTTATTTTAAAGCTTGGCGGTCTGTTCAGAAGCAGTACCCCGGAGGATCCGACGGAGACTTCTTCCGTGGAGGCAACTACAGAGGAGGCAAAGACCGCTGCTGCGTCGGAGACCACCATCAGCCAGAAGGAAGTTTATATGCCGAATCTTGTAGGCCACTCGGAGGAGGAAGCTGAAAAGATCTTACAGGGGCTTGACCTCACGATGCAGGTGGAGCAGGAAAACTCCGATGAAGTGGAAAAGGGCATGGTCATCTCCCAGAAGGAGGAAGTGGATACGGTAGTTCCGCGCTTCTCAAAGGTGACAGTTGTCGTCAGTGCAGGTTCTGACAAGGTGGACATCTCAGAACTCGGTCTTTCCGGAATGACACTTGAGACGGCGGTACGCCTCTTGGAGGGAAAGAACTTAAAGGCGGATGTCCAGGAGGAAGCCAGCGAGGACGTCACCTCCGGAACGATCATCCGGTATGAACCGGAAGACAAGGTGGCTCTCGGAAGTACCGTGATCCTATATGTCAGCACGGGTCCGGAGGATGAATTTGTCCCTGTTCCGAATCTCTACGGAAAGACGGACGCGGAGGCAGCAGCGCTCCTTTCCGCATCAGGACTTGTGGCAGGTGAGGTGACAAAAGAGTACGACAGTACGGTCTCAGCCGGACATGTCATCAGCCAGGGCGTGGAGGCAGGAACCCAGGTGGCGCCTGGGGATACGGTGGATTACACCTTAAGCCTTGGACCGGAAGCTCCGAAGAAGCAGTTTATCGCGTCATTAGATGCAAGCTATCCACTTCAGGTCTCCTACGGACCGGGGGCAGCGTCATCTGAGATCCAGATCCTGATCCGGTTGAAGCAGACGGTAAATGGAAAAGTGACCTACACAAAGCTTGCGGAGCCGAAGTCCTACAGTGCAGACACAACGTTAAACATCAAGCTTGACAAGATCCGCGGCGCGGACGGCGTGCAGACTGGTGAGGTGGAGATCGTGGATCTCACGAATAACGTGGTACTGACATCCTACAATGTGACATTTACGGAGGTTGACGGTTGACAGGAAAGATCATAAAGGGAATTGCCGGATTCTACTATGTACATGACGGTGTTTCCAAAGTATACGAATGTAAGGCAAAGGGAGTGTTCCGGAACCGGAAGATCAAGCCCCTTGTGGGTGACAATGTGGAGTTCGATGTTCTCTCCGAGGTGGAACACCTTGGAAATATCGTGGAGATCCTCCCGAGAGAGAACTCCCTGATCCGCCCGGCAGTTGCGAACATCGACCAGGCGATGATCGTGTTCGCTGTGGCTGATCCAGAGCCGAATTTAAACCTTTTAGACCGTTTTCTGGTCACCATGGAGGCCCAGGATGTGCCGGTGGTGATCTGCTTTAACAAGACAGACCTTGGAAAAGAGGGCGAGGCCGAGCGTCTTGCAGGAATCTACCGGAGCGCAGGATATGAAGTCCATCTATCCTGTGCCCTGGAGGGAGAGGGGATCGAGGCGATCCACGATCTCTTAAGAGGAAAGACAACAGCTCTTGCCGGTCCGTCCGGTGTCGGCAAATCGTCCCTGACAAACCGAATCCAGCCGGAGGCAGAGATGGAGACGGGAGCTGTCAGCGAGAAGATCCGCCGGGGACGTCACACCACGAGACATTCCGAGCTGTTCTTCGTTCAGAAGGAGACCTTCGTGATGGATACGCCAGGCTTCAGCTCGATCTTCGTCGATAATATGAAACCAGAGGAATTAAAAGCGTTCTTCCCGGAATTTGACGCTTACGAGCCGGAATGCAGGTTTTTAGGTTGCGTCCATGTGGGAGAACGGGAGTGCGGCGTCAAGGATGCCGTGAAAGCAGGTAAGATTGCAGAGTCCCGGTATGAGAATTACCGGCTGATCTATGATGAACTGAAAAGTAAAAGGAGATATTGAGACCATGTATATTTTAGCGCCATCGATTCTTTCAGCAGATTTTTCAAAACTTGGTGAGGACGTAAAGACTGTTTCCGATGCCGGAGCGCAGTACATTCACCTGGATGTTATGGACGGAGCCTTCGTCCCGAGCATTTCCTTCGGCATGCCGGTGATCTCTTCCCTCAGAAAGACAACAGACCGCGTGTTTGATGTCCATATGATGGTGGAAGAGCCGGGAAGATATGTAAATGATGTCAGAAAGGCCGGCGCGGATATCATCTGTGTCCACCAGGAAGCCTGTCTTCACCTGGACCGAACCATCAACCAGATCAAGGAGACCGGAGCGAAGGCAGCCGTTGCGTTAAACCCTGCAACTCCGGTGGAGACGATTTCCTGTATCTTAAAAGAAGCAGATATGTTTCTGATTATGTCCGTAAATCCGGGATTCGGAGGTCAGAAGTTTATTCCATATACGTTAGAGAAGATCAAAAAGCTCCGCGGCATGTTAAATGAGGCCGGACTCACCACAGATATTGAGGTGGACGGCGGTGTGAACGCCGCGAACGTGAGAGAGGTTCTCGACGCAGGCGCCAACGTAATCGTTGCGGGCTCCGCGGTATTCAAGAATGACGCAGCGGCGAATACAAAGGAGTTCTTGAAGATCTTCGGCGAGTATTCCGCAAAATAGTGAATAAAACGTGTGTACTTAAGCGTATATGTGAGGGTGCGCATTTGTCAGCCATGCGCTTTCCGTATGTCATAAAATATGGCCAAGAGGCGGCATGGCTGAAATTTTATCTCTGTCGAGAAGACTCCCACCTCTTTTAGATGGTGAGTAATAGCAAATTTGCAGCTTCTCTGACCAGAATCACGCGTCAAGTCTCACGGACGTTCGACATGAACAAAAAAGGAGCGAGAGGGATAATATGAGTTCAGATAGACGAGAAATGGCAGATACCTGCCTGATCATTTCGGGCGGACCGACGGACCGGAAATTTGCGGTGGAATTTGTGAAGGAGCGGAAGTATCCCTATGTGATCGCTGTGGACGCAGGGCTTGCCGTCTGTGAGGACCTGGGGCTCATGCCGGACCTTGCAGTGGGGGATTTCGATACCTTTGGGCTGGAGCGGATGGAAGAACTCCGAAAGAAAGAGGGCTGGGCGACGGATGTTCACAAGCCGGAAAAGGACGAAACTGACACGGATCTTGCGGTCCGCTCCGCGCTCCGTGCCGGTTTTCATACCGCCCATCTGCTGGGAGCCACCGGAGGGAGACTGGATCATGAACTCTCCAATATCCACCTGATGCGGGCGGCGAAGGACGCCGGACTTTTTATGGAGATCTACGACGCAAAGAACAGGATCTTTCTTCTGACGCCGGATGATAGGGAACATTCCGTCTTTTTGAAGGATCATATCTACGGAAAATATGTCTCTTTCCTTCCGCTGACGGAAAAGGTTCTTGGAATCACGCTGGATGGATTTAAGTATCCGCTGCATAATAAGAATATCTCGATTTTAGAGAACCCGAGTCTCTGTGTCAGCAATGAGGTTCCGGGGGAGCGGGCAGAGATCTCGTTCCGGGAAGGAATTTTAATCTGCGTGGAGTCGGGAGATTAAAGGGGACACTGCAGGAAAATGGTAATGTAAAAAAGCAAAAAGAGGGCTAAATACGGTACATGTTGCAATTCCACGGCAAGAGGGCTGGCTGGACTGTATAAAAAAAACAAAACTGGACATTTCACGCAATCCACATGCGTGTTACCATGGATGACAGGACAGAAGAGACAATTTCTGGATGATGAGTCAGATACTTTCTGATGCGTCATGAAAAGCTCCAACTGTCAGTAACACACGAGGGGAGATCTTAATTATGAGAGAAAAGAATGGACAGTTAATGAAAATCGCGCAGGCGGGTCTGATGGCGGCGCTCTGCTATATTGGATATGCCGTGTTCCCGGCAATTTCAGCCAGCGGAACAAAGATCCATATCGGCAATGCCTTTGTTGTACTTTCCGCGTACCTTCTTGGCGGCGTATACGGCGGACTTTCCGGTGCTGTCGGCTTATCCATCGCTGATATCGTCGGCGGTTATGCGGCATCCGCACCGAGAACCTTTATCACAAAGCTTGTGATCGGTCTCATCGTTGGTCTCGTTGCCCACAAGATCGCAAAACTTTCCGACGAGCATGACCACGCCTATGTGATCCGCTGGTCCGCGATCGCGGCTGTATGTGGTCTTGGCTTCAACTGTTTCTTCGAGCCGGAATTAAAGTATGTATGGTACACCTTATTATTCCCGAATGCTGATAAGGCAGCATCCGCGATCAAAGCGCTGTTAGCGATCACAACCTACACCACGATCATCAACGCGGTGATCAATTCTGTGATCGCAGTTGTTCTCTACGCGGCCCTTCGCCCGGCGTTAAAAAAGGCAGGTTTTATCACCGCGGAGAGAGCTTAAGTGCTGAAGAGCAAAAGGTAAAAAGAGCTATAAAAAATAGCAAATCAAAATAAGAAAAAGAATTCCGCAGTATAACATATATGTTACTGCATCATATGTGAGAAAGTTCAAAATTTCTGCACGTGAGCAGTCCATATACTGCGGAAGCAGGAAGATTGGAAGATAAACCTATGCAGAAGAAAATTGCTGTGATCAATGATCTTTCAGGTTATGGCCGCTGTTCATTAACAGTGGCTATTCCTGTTTTATCCGCTATGGGCCATCAGTGCTGTCCGGTGCCGACGGCGATCCTCTCGAACCATACGGAATTTCCGGTGTATTTCTTTGATGACTATACGGAGAAAATGACCCCATATACAGACAAATGGAAGGAACTCGGACTTTCCTTCGACGCGATCGCGACCGGCTTTCTCGGATCGGAAGCGCAGATTCAGATCGTCATGGACATCATCCAGAAATTAGATGCAGAGAAAACATTCGTTGTTGTGGATCCGGTGATGGGAGACCATGGACATGCTTACGAGACTTACACACCTGAGATGTGCGAGCAAATGAAGGAACTCGTCTGCATGGCAGATGTGGTACTGCCGAACGTGACGGAGTGCTGTATCCTCACAGACACCCCATATAAAGAAGAAAATTGGACGAGAAAAGAACTCTTAAATATGGCGATGATGCTGCGGCTCATGGGCGCGAAATCTGTTGTCATAACGGGAGTCCGGGAGGGAAGCTACTACACAAACGTGGTCCTGGAACAGGGGCAGTACGATGCGAGGTTTATCCGCACAAAGTCCTCCGGCGGCGAGCGCCCGGGAACCGGCGATGTCTTCTCCTCCGTTGTGGCGGGAGCGCTTTTAAACGGAAAGTCTCTCCCCGAGGCGGTCACCCAGGCAGCAGGATTCGTGAAAGATTGCATCAAAGTTTCCGATGAGGAGCAGATCCCCCACGCGAACGGTGTCTGCTTTGAGAAGATTCTTGGCAAACTGATAAAAAAGTAGGGGAAATCCCCTTTCTTTTCTTGAAGAAATATGATATATTTTTACCAAAGCGTGTTTTACACGGAAATAAGGAGAAAAGCTCATGTTAGATTTAAGATTTGTAAGAGAGAATCCGGAAATTGTAAAGCAGAATATCCGGAATAAATTCCAGGACGCAAAGCTTCCGTTGGTAGACGAAGTGATCGAACTGGACGAGGAGAACAGAAAAGTAAAGAAGGAGGCTGATGACCTCCGTGCGAGCAGAAATAAGATTTCCAAGCAGATCGGCGCGTTGATGGGACAGGGTAAGAAAGAAGAGGCTGAAGAAGTTAAGAAACAGGTTACAGCAGCTTCCGACCACCTCGCTGAGCTGGAGGAGAAAGAAAAAGACCTGGATGAGCGCATCAAGAAGATCATGATGACGATCCCGAATATCATCGATCCATCCGTACCGATCGGCAAAGATGACAGCGAGAACGTAGAAGTCCAGAAGTACGGCGAGCCGGTCGTTCCGGATTTTGAGATCCCGTACCACACAGAGATCATGGAGAGATTCAACGGCATCGACCTCGATTCCGCAAGAAGAGTTGCCGGAAATGGTTTCTACTACTTAATGGGCGATATCGCGAGACTTCACTCCGCAGTGATTGCATACGCAAGAGACTTCATGATCGACCGTGGATTCACATACTGCGTACCGCCGTTTATGATCCGCAGTGACGTTGTCACAGGCGTTATGAGCTTCGCTGAGATGGACGCTATGATGTACAAGATCGAGGGCGAGGATCTCTACCTCATCGGTACAAGTGAGCATTCCATGATCGGCAAATTCATCGACCAGATCATTCCGGAAGAGGAACTTCCGAAGACCTTAACAAGCTATTCTCCGTGCTTCCGTAAGGAGAAGGGTGCGCACGGCATCGAGGAGCGCGGCGTATACCGTATCCACCAGTTTGAGAAGCAGGAGATGATCGTTGTCTGCAAGCCGGAAGAATCCAAGATGTGGTTCGACAAGTTATGGCAGAACACCGTAGATCTGTTCCGTTCCATGGACATCCCGGTTCGTACCTTAGAGTGCTGCTCCGGTGACCTTGCTGACCTGAAGGTAAAATCTGTCGACGTTGAGGCATGGTCCCCGAGACAGAAAAAGTACTTCGAGGTAGGAAGCTGTTCCAACCTTGGTGACGCTCAGGCAAGACGTTTAAGAATCCGTGTAAACGGACCGGACGGAAAGAAATATTTCGCACATACCTTAAATAACACAGTTGTAGCTCCGCCGAGAATGCTGATTGCCTTCCTTGAGAACAACTTACAGGCAGATGGTTCTGTAAGAATTCCGGAAGTCTTAAGACCGTATATGGGCGGAAAGACAGAGATCAAATAAATAAGGATTTGTAAAGCTGTGGCGATTCATTTTGTCACAGCTTTTTCAGTTGCATGACAGCTCCGGGAACTGTCAGAATAACCGGGATTTTTTGTTATGCAGAGCATATTACGAAGGAGATGAGATCCATGCCGGCAGCATTTGCGCATGATCTATACGGGAGAAAAGTATATATGGAGGCCGGTCCGGTCATTAAACGGATCATAAAGAAGGAGCGGTACTGCTTTCTTTTAGGGGTTCACGGGCCGGATATCCTGTTCTTTTACAAGGCACTTGGAAAAAACAAGGTAAACCAGAAAGGCGTGCGAATGCACGGCGAACCCGCTGCAAAGCTCATGGAACGTGGCCGGATGCTGGTACGTGAGGCCGAGACAAAGGACGAGAGAGACGAGATGATCGCGTATCTCATGGGTGTTGCCTGCCATTTCTGTCTCGACAACCGCGTCCACGCTTACGTGAACGCAGAGGAGAAGCGGACCGGAATCACCCACGCGGAGATCGAGACGGAGTTAGAACGGAGACTTTTGGAGCGGGAACATATGCGCCCGCTGCACTCGAACCTCACCTGCCATTTAAAGATCACAGCCCAGACCGTGCGGGCCTCATCGAGGCTTTTCGATGAGGATCCCATCAAGGTGGCAAAAGCGATCATGAGTTTTCGGACCATGAACCGTCTGTTTATCAACTCGAGTGAGAGGACGAAACGGTTCTGCTGCTTCCTCCTGCGTTTTACGGGAAGCTATGGGGTCATTCACGGCATGTTTATGAGGAAACAGCCAACGCCGGGCTGTGAGGCCATCACAGACTATCTGGAGCGTGAATTTCATGAGGCAGTCCCTAAAGGGGCAGAGCTTTTGAGCGATCTGCTTACATACCTGAGAGGAAAAGGACCGATGCCGGAAGCTTTTCAGGGAAATTTTAACGGCGAATAGAGATGTGCGGCAGAATCTGAAGGCGGATAGTATGTCAGCCGGAAAGGCTGGTAAGGCTGCACAGAATTGAAGAAACAGGACATAAAGGAGAACAACATGCAGGGAAAGATCTATGGAATCGGAGTGGGACCGGGGGATCCGGAGCTTATGACATTGAAGGCGGTGCGCCTGATCCGGGAGGCGGATGCGATCGCGATCCCGGGGAAAGAAAAAGAGACATGTACCGCATATCAGATCGCTCTGGGGGCGGTCCCTGAGATCGATGAAAAGGAGATCATCCCGGTGGTATTCCCGATGACGAAGAACGAGTCGGTGCTGAAGGAGAGCCATGAGGCGGCGGTGAAGAGCCTGTCAGCCCTCATGGATCAGGGAAAGACCGTGGCGTTTTTGACACTGGGGGATGTGACGGTCTATTCCACATATGGCTATGTCCATAAAAAGCTTCTGGCTCTGGGATACGAGTCTGTCCTGATTAACGGAGTCCCGTCTTTCTGCGCGGCGGCGGCAAAGCTCGGGATCTCCCTGGGGGAGAAGGCGGAGTCCATCCATATCCTGCCGGGCTCCTATCCGGTGAAGGATGGGCTGAAGCTTCCGGGGACAAAGATCTTGATGAAATCCGGGACAAAGATCGCGGATGTGAAGCGGGAGCTCCTTCTCACGGAGTGCCCCGCCTGGATGGTGGAAAATTGTGGGATGGAGGGTGAGCGGCTGATACGGAGTGCCGCGGATATCCCGGAGGACGCGGGATATTATTCCCTTATTATTGCAAAAGACAGGGAGGAACAGTAAAGGATGGACGCAATAAAACGCCGGACGATTCGGATCGGAACACGAAAGAGCAGACTGGCGCTTGTGCAGACGAAGATGGTGGCGGAGGCGATCGAAGCTGCATGCCCGGAAGTGAAGTGTGAACTGGTTCCCCTGATGACAAAGGGCGATAAGATATTAAAGACATCCCTGGTGGCATTCGGTGGAAAAGGCGCTTTCGTGGAGGAGTTTGAGCAGTCCCTTTTAAACGGGGATATCGATCTCGCGGTCCACAGTGCGAAGGACATGCCCATGGACCTGAGCGACGGGCTCTGTATCGGTGCCGTCTTAAAGAGGGAAGATCCGAGAGATGTCTTTGTGACGGTAAAGGGTCGTACTTCGGAGCGGAGTCCCAGGATCATCGGAACGGGAAGTCCGAGACGTCAGGTGCAGATCATGGAGCACGGGGATGTGGAATGCCGCCTGCTCCGGGGAAATGTCGATACGAGACTGGAAAAACTGTACCGGGGGGAGTACGACGGGATCATCCTGGCTGCGGCGGGACTCTCGAGACTGGGACTTTTTGAGGATCCGAGATTTTCCTTTGAGTTTCTTGAACCGGAGACCTTCATTCCGGCGGGAGGCCAGGGAATTATCGCCGTGGAGGCGAAAAAAGGCAACGATGTCTTAGAAATCCTGGAAAAATTAAATGACAGAGAGGCGGAACGGGCACTGTTCGCGGAGAGAAAAGTGCTGCGCCTTTTAGGTGCCGGCTGTACCGCGGCGGTTGGCGTGTACGCGAAGGAAGAGAACGGGACGTTCCGGATGGATCTTATGCGGGAGACAAAGAGTGGAGTGATCCGTACAAAGGTCTCCGGAGCGCCGGAGGATTCCATGAAGCTTGCAGAACTTCTCGTGAAACAGGGAACCGCGGGGGATATTCCCGCAGGAAAGGCATATCTTGTGGGAGCCGGTCCTGGAAACGGCGGCCTTATCACGGTGAAGGGCCAGCAGGCGCTAAAGGCAGCGGAGGTCCTTGTCTATGACCGGCTTGGCTCCGAGGAACTGCTCTCCCTGGTGCCGGAGGACTGCGAGCGGATCTATGTGGGAAAAGAGGCAGGACACCATATCAAAAAGCAGTCGGAGATCAACCGGATCCTGGTGGAGAAGGCATTGGAGGGAAAGCGCGTTGTCCGGTTAAAGGGCGGAGATCCCTTTGTGTTCGGCCGCGGCGGAGAGGAGATCCAGGCGCTCACAGAGGCAGGAATCGCCTATGAGGTCATTCCGGGCGTTACCTCCGCCATTGGGGCGCTGGAGGCAGCAGGAATCCCGGTGACCCACCGGAACATCGCGAGAGATTTCCATGTTTTCACGGGGCATATCTCCCATGAGGGCGGCGAGGGACTTTCCGGGGATTACAACCTTTACGCGAAGCTTCCGGGAACACTGATCTTTCTCATGGGACTCTCCAATCTGGAGGAGATCGTAAAGCGGCTTATGAACGGCGGAAAGGATGGGGAGATACCCGCTGCTGTTGTGACAGACGGAACGCTGTCCAGAATGCGTGTTGTCCGGGCATCATTAAAGGATCTGCCTGATGCTGTGAGAAAGGCGGGGCTGACACCGCCTGGAATCATCGCTGTGGGCGAGGTCTGTGCGTTCCATTTTACATCCATGGTGCCGGGGGCACTTACCGGAATCACGGTGGGCGTTACCGGAACGGAGAGTGTCGGCGGACGGATCATGAACCGGCTGGCAGTTGAGGGAGCAAAGACGATCCGTGCAGGGGAATCCATTGTGGTGCGGGAATCCATGGAGCGGCTGGATGTGGCGTTTAGGGAGATCTCCCGGTACAGCTGGGTCATCTTTACGAGTCGGAATGCCGTCAAAATATTCTTTGATCGGATGCGCGAGAGACATGTGGATCTCAGAAAACTCGGTTCACTTAAGTTTGCTGCCGTCGGACGCGGAACAGGGGAGTATCTGGAAAGCGTCGGAATCACGCCGGACTTTATCCCGGAGGAATATACAACGAAGGCGCTGGCAGATGGACTTGTCAAATACCTGAAGGAGAATGGAGAGACTTCTGGGGCAAAAACTGCCGCCACCAATATAGCCTACAGCATTTCCAGTTCAGAAAATGTCTGTCCGTGTGCTGAGGCAGGAAAATTTCTGATCCCGCGGGCAAAGCAGGGCTCGAAGGTCCTCACGGAGACACTGGCGGAACAGGGATATGCGTTTGATGATATTCCAATCTATGATATCCTGGTGGAGCAGACGGAGCTTGCGAGACTTAAAACTGCCGACTATATCACGTTTGAGAGCGGCTCCGGCGTCCGAGGATTCTTCGCGGGACGTGAGGCGGAAGCGGCATCTCTGTTTGAGACGGTGAGACCAGTCTGCATCGGAAAGGTGACAGCGGCAGTCCTTGCGGAATACGGAGTGAAGAATGCCCTGACAGCTTCCGCCTATACAGCGGACGGAATTTTAGAGGTGCTGCTGGCGGACAGAAACGAGATCGCGAGGTAAACATGGATACCTTTGTATACAAAGACCATAAAAAGTTAAGATGCGGATACACCACAGGAACCTGCGCGGCTCTGGCGGCTCAGGGGGCGGTGCGATTTCTGCTCACAGGATCCTGGAAGGAGACGGAGGAGATCATGACCCCGAAGGGGATTCCGGTGTGCGTATCGCTGGAAGAGAAAACTTCCGGGGATAGTTGGGCGGAGTGCGCGGTCAGGAAGGACGCAGGGGACGATTATGATGTGACGAACGGGATCCTGGTGTATGCGCGGGCGGAGTTTGTGAAAGATAAAAGTTTTTGTGAAAAAGCTCATATGCTGCGCCCGGAAAATTCTGTTTCCGGGTCTGTTCGAGAAAGATCAGAAAACTATTTGAAGTTGAATGTGGGAAAGAGGCAGGAAACAGAACGGCATGTTCAGCGCAACGTGGAATCCCGGGAAGATCTCATCAGAATCGACGGCGGTATCGGTATCGGCCGCGTCACAAAACCCGGTCTCGACCAGCCGGTAGGCGCGGCAGCGATCAACTCTGTGCCGAGAAAGATGATCCGGGATGCCGTCTACGCCCTTTTGGAGGAAGCCGGGGAGCTTTTTCCTGTATCGATCACCATATCGATCCCTGCAGGCGTGGAAGCTGCAAAGAAGACCTTCAACCCGGTCCTGGGAATCGAGGGCGGGATCTCCGTTCTCGGGACCAGCGGGATTGTGGAGCCCATGAGCGAGGAAGCGCTTGTCGAGACGATCCGTACCCATCTAAATGTCTTAAAGGCAGAGGGCAGAAAATGGGTGATCGCAGTGCCTGGAAATATGGGCGCGGGATTTTTAGAGAGGTATCTCGTAGAACATGGTAAATTCTGTACCGATGCTCATCAAGGGAGTAACGCGGCGGACACGGATGCTGCTGTTGAGGCAGAACAGATGGCTTATGGAGAATTATCAACGGGAACAGAACCATCACTTCTGGAAGGATTTATGAATTCCCTCGTCACCATGAGCAACTTCGTCGGCAAGACCATTGACCTTGCCGCGGAACTGGGCTTTTCCGGTATCCTGATCGCCGGTCACATGGGAAAACTCGTGAAGATCGGAAACGGGATCATGAACACCCACTCCAGGGAGGCGGATGGTCGCATGGACACGATGCTGTCCTGCGCGTTATCTGCCGGAACCGAGGACCTGGAACTCCTTAGAAAGATCCAGAGATCCAACACGACGGATGAGGCGATGGATCACTTAAAACAGGCGGGAATCATAGAGGACACAATAAACGTATTCTTAAAGCGTGCCGATTGGCACCTTACCCATCGATCCAGGGACGAGGTGAGGACGGGAATGATCGTCTTCGGGACAAAGGGGGAGTATCTGGGAGAGACGGAAGGCGCGGACGCGATTCTGCGGTCAGCGTTGAAAGAGCTGGATCAATAAGCTTCCACTTAGCGCTGAAAGAACTGAAACAATAAGTTTTGGAACAACGCATGAAAGTTACGGTCTCTGATCATTTATCGAAATTAAAGGAAACACTATGGAAAACAGGCAGAAAAATTACGGGAGCGTCCATGACACAAAGGCATCCATGATGTATAACCGCTTCCTGAAACAATACAACGAGTGGCTTTCCGGCGGACCGATCCCGGATACCGGAAATCAGGATACAAAGTATTTTCTGGGCCAGCAGCGGAAGCGGTTGGAAAAACGCGGACTTCACAGAGATTCATCCATAGAACTCCGGGGTCTTCTGGCCTCAGCCGGCGCGATCCCGCCGAAGGTCGGAAAGAAATATACGAATGTGACAGAATTCCGCACGGCGCAGAGAAATACGACATATTCCAGGGGTGGACGGATCATCGGAAAATTCCGGAAGAAAGAGATCTTATACCAGACGATCACCTTCGCGAATGAGGCGACGGTAGACGGAACGGAGCCATGTACCTGCCCGTCCTGCGGAGCGGTGAGCCAGATCAAGGCGCTGTTTGAAGGCTGCCCATACTGCCACACAAGATTTCTGATGCAGGATCTGTATCCGAAGGTCGCGAATTTTTATTCCATTGAAGACCTCAGCTATTCCACGGAAGAGATCAAAAGAACATTAACTCCCTGGTGCGGCGGAGGGGCAGTCATCTTCACGGTGTTCATGCTGGCATACCTGGCATGGGAGAGGGCAAAGACCGGTGATCCTCTGACACTATATTCCATGATCTGCCCGCTGATCGGGTGTCCAGTGATCGGAGCCTTCGGCGGATATATGCTGTTTGCCTTAAAAACACTTGGGTATATTTTCTGGCGGGCGATGCAGAGTCTTGGACTTCTGTTTGCCACTTCTGGCAGCAAAAACAGGCTGATCCGGTTCATGAAGAATTACGAGCCGGATTTTGGCTATGAAAACTTTGCAAACCAGGTCATTGCTCTGGCAAAAAATATTATCTTTTCCGAGCCGGGAGAGGACCTTTCTATTATCCGCGGTCCCTGGGATGGGGAAAGTTTCCAGAACATCACGGACATTGTATACAGGGGAGCTATGTCGGTGGGGAACTGCTGGCAGGAAGGCCCGTATGTGTATGCGGATATCGATCTGTACTTCTGCGATACATATGACAGGGGAAGTTCGATGAAGGAGAAAAACGACAGGATCCGGATGATCGTCGGAAAGAATATCCAGATTCCGCAGGACCCGGGATACTCGATCCATCAGGTCTCCTGTGAAAGCTGCGGGGCAAGCTTTGACGCGATGAAGATCCGTCACTGCCCGTACTGCAAGTGGGAGTATGACATGAGAGACCATGCATGGACGGTCATGAAGATTCGAAAAACAGGAGGAAAACCATCATGATACATTTTGTGGGAGCCGGAAGCGGAGCGCCGGACCTGATCACGGTCCGGGGACAGAAATTCCTTCGGGAGGCGGACGTGGTGATTTATGCGGGATCCCTTGTGAATCCGGAGCTTTTAAAGGAGACGAAGCCGGGGTGTGAGATCTTAAACAGTGCCTACATGACTCTTGACGAGGTGATCCGTGCCATGGAGAAAGCGGAGCGTGAAGGAAAAATGACGGTGCGGCTTCATACCGGTGATCCGGCGATCTACGGCGCGATCCGGGAACAGATGGACCGGCTAGAGGAGAAAAAGATTGCTTACGATGTATGCCCGGGGGTCAGCTCCTTCTGTGGTGCGGCATCGAGTCTCCATGCGGAACTCACGCTGCCTGGCGTGTCCCAGTCCGTGATCATCACGAGAATGGCGGGGCGGACCGGAGTCCCGGAGCGGGAGAGCTTCCGTTCCCTGGCGGCTCACCATGCGACCATGGCGGTGTTCTTAAGCACGGGACTGTTGTCACAGATGGAACAGGAACTGGCGGAAGCAGGATATGAGTCGGACACTCCGGCGGTGATCATCTACAAGGCGACATGGCCGGAGGAGAAGATCGTCCGCTGCACCGTCTCTACGCTGGCGAAGTCCGCAGAGGAGAACGGAATTAAGAAGACGGCAATGATCTTTATCGGTGATGTATTCGGCACGAGAGAGGCAAACGGCTACGAGGAGTCAAGACTCTATGCGCCGGACTTCTCCACGGAATTCAGAAAGGGGACGGACATATGAAGAAGCTGACAGTGGTCGGCATGGGACCTGGAGAATATGAATCCATGACGCTCCGTGCCGTAAAGGCGCTTAACACCTGCGATGTGATCGTGGGATACACGGTCTATGTGGATCTCGCGAAGCCGTACTTTCCAGATAAGGAATTTCTGACGACCCCCATGAAACGGGAGATCGAGCGCTGCGAGATGGCCTTCGCGGAGGCGGAGAAAGGAAGATCCGTCGCGATGATCTGCAGCGGAGACGCGGGAGTTTACGGAATGGCGGGACCGATCCTGGAACTCGGGGAGAAGCACCCGGAGGTGGAGATCGAGGTGATCCCGGGGATCACGGCGGCTCTCTCCGGCGGCGCTGTCCTCGGGGCACCGCTGATGCATGATTTTGCGGTGATCAGTTTAAGTGATCTTTTAACACCCTGGGAGACCATTGAGAATCGCCTGGACGCGGCGGCGAAGACTGATTTTTCCATCTGCCTCTATAATCCGTCCAGCAGGAAGCGGGCGGACTATTTAAAGCGTGCGTGTGAGATCTTTTTACGGTACAAGAGCGCGGATACCGTCTGCGGCATTGTAAAGAACATCGGAAGAGATGGGGAGACGAAGAAGGTCATGACGTTAGCGGAATTAAAAGATTACGAGGCGGACATGTTCACCACCGTGTTTATTGGAAACAGCCGGACCGAAAAGTCCGTCCTTGGCGGACAGAACTGGATGGTCACACCGAGAGGATACCGGATATGAAGATAGCGGAAGGGAAAATTGCGGTTTTTGCGGGGACAACGGAAGGACGGGTTCTGGCATCCCGCCTTGCCGGAAGTCAGGTAGCGGCTGATGTGTTTGTTGCGACGGAATATGGAAAAGAGGAGATCCCGAAGGCTGAGAATCTTCAGGTCCATGACGGGCGTGTCGATGAGATCCAGATGGAGAAACTGTTTCAGGAAAAGAAGTATGACTTGATCCTTGATGCAACCCATCCTTTTGCGGTGGTGGTCACGGCAAATATCAGGGAGGCAGCAAAAAAGACAGGGACCCCGCTTTTAAGGATCCTGCGGGATAAAAACGGTGAGAGAACAAATGTTTTCACTGCTGAAAACGGACCCCGGACTTTTGAAGATGACAACCAGAAAAAAAAGAACACAAAAGCAGATATGGAAATGCCCGGAGAAAGTGCTTGGACAGAAATGGGAGGCATTTCAGACGGTTCAGACTGCCGGATCATCACGGTGGAGAATATTCAGTCGGCAGTGGACTTTTTAAAGACCACGGAAGGTCCGGTATTCGTCACGACGGGAAGTAAGGAGCTCTCCGCATTTTTAGCTCTCCCGGACTGGGAGACGAGAATCTACGCGAGAGTCCTTTCTATGCCGGAGGTGGTAAAGACCTGCGCCGATATGGGCTTTTACGGCAGCCATCTGATCGCAATGCAGGGCCCCTTTGCGGAAGACTTAAATGTTGCAATGATGAAAGCGGTCCATGCGAAGTGGATGGTGACGAAGGAGTCCGGGAAGGCGGGCGGATTCGAGGAAAAGGTCAGTGCGGCGAAAAAAGCAGGTGTCGGTCTTGTCGTGATCGGCAGACCGGTGGAAGAGGGGATTTCGCTGGCGGAGGGAATCGCTTATCTGGAGGAGCATTTTGCTCTGGGAAGTTCAGCCGAAAATTCTGGGAAACGCCAGGTATTCCTTATCGGCACAGGCCCTGGAAGCGAATCCTATCTCACCGGTGAGGCAAGAAAACGTTTCGACGAATGTGACCTGATCGTCGGTGCAAGCCGCTGTGTGAGACAGCTGAAAAATTTCCACAAGCCTGTTTTTGAGGCATACCAGCCGGAAAAAATTGCGGACTATCTGGATGCCCACCCGGAGACGCAGGTGATCTGCGGAGCCATGTCCGGTGACACCGGATTTTACAGCGCAGCGGAAAAACTTGGTGCAGTGCTGGAACGCCGCGGAAACTATACCGTGGAAGTAATTCCGGGGATATCCTCGGTTGGATACTTTTTTGCAAAGATCAGACGCCCCTGGGATCACGCGAGACTTTTCAGCATGCACGGGCAGGCGGCAAACTTCGCTTTGGAATTAAATCGTTCTGGCAGTGCCTTTGTCTTAGGAGGCGGAGCGGATTTTTATGAAAAGATCTGCGGACAGCTCATGGATCTTGGCATGCAGGAGGCAAAACTCTTTGCGGGAGAAAATCTGACTCTCAAAGATGAACAGATTTTTGAGGCAACACCGGAGAGTCTGAAAGACCGGAAAGCCCCGTCATTAGCAGTCCTCTATGCGGAATGGAGCGGAGTCCGCAGACCATTATCCCACGGTATTGCCGATGAGGCGTTCACCCGCGGGAAGGTTCCGATGACGAAGATGGAAGTCCGCACCGTGTCCGTGGCAAAGCTGGAACTCACGGAACACTCAGTCCTCTACGATGTGGGGGCGGGGACAGGATCTGTCTCTGTGGAGTGTGCAGGCCTTTCTGATTCGGTGAAAGTCTACGCTATCGAGAAGAATCCGGAGGCCGTGGAACTTCTCTATGAAAACCGAAAAAAATTCGCCCTCACAAATCTGGAGATCATTGCGGGAACAGCCCCGGAGGCGTTAGAAGATCTTCCGGCGCCAACCCATGTCTTCATTGGCGGAAGCGGAGGACAGATGGAAGAGGTCATCGCATTATGCCTTAAGAAAAATCCTAAAACACGATTTGTTGTAAACCTCATCACTCCTGAGTCTCTGGCAGCAGTCCTTGAAGCCGCAAAGACTCTCCCGGTGACAGAACCGGATCTTGTGACGCTTACTGCCGCAAGGTCAAAAAAAGTCGGTTCCAGTCATCTGATGATGGGGCAGAATCCGGTGTGGATCGTGACGTTTGAGGGAAAAACCTGCATCAGCGGAATTTAATGATTATGAAGGAGCTGGAAATATGGATAAGGATCGGATGAAGTGTTTGGTTCAGGATTCTCAGGCAGTTTCCGTCCGCTTTCCCCGGATCATGATTGCGGCGGAGAAGAGCGGCGGGGGGAAGACGTTGTTTACCTGTGCGCTTCTTTCTCTCTTGAAGGAGAGGGTTCAGGCAGTGCGTGCGTTTAAGTGCGGGCCGGACTATATCGATCCGATGTTTCACCGGGCGGTGCTGGAGATCCCGTCGAGAAATCTGGACAGCTTTTTTGCGGACGGGGATACGCTGAGATATCTGCTCGGCAGGGATGTCCTCGAAATGGAGAAATTCCCGGAAAGCCGAATTGCTGTACTGGAGGGCGTCATGGGCTTTTACGATGGACTTGGCGGTGTCTCGGAGCGGTCCAGTGCCTGGGAGGTGGCGGATCTCACGGAAACGCCGGTGATCCTTCTGGTGGATATGAAGGGGCGGAGTCTTTCTGCTTTAGCGTCGATAAAAGGATTTCTTGATTATAAGGAGAAGAGCCATGTGACAGGGGTAGTCTTTAACCGGCTGTCACCGATGCTGTATCCGGGATTAAAGGAGCGGGCAGAGCGGGAGCTTGGAATCCGGGTATTCGGGTATGTGCCGGAGTTAAAGGATCTGACTCTGAAATCCCGCCATCTGGGGCTTGTGATGCCAGAGGAGATTTTGGGGATCCGGGAGCGGCTGGATCTGATCAAAGAAAAGGTTCGAGTGGGAATCAATCTGGATGGGATTATTGAGGAGGCTGGGAGAGCGGCAGAGATAGAAGTGAAATTGCCAGAAGCTGTAAGGCAGTTTTGTAATGTGGATTGCGGGACAGGTATTAAGAAAACAGTAGTTGCAGTCGCCAAAGATGAAGCTTTCTGCTTCTATTACGAGGATAATCTGGATCTCCTTAAGAAACTCGGAGCAGAGATACAGTATTTTTCCCCGATCCACGACAGAAACCTTCCGGAGGGAACCTGCGCAGTCTATCTTGGCGGCGGTTATCCGGAGCTTCACGCGAAAGCACTTTCAGAAAATATCAGTATGCGGAATGCGATCCGTCAGGCGGTGATGGAAGAGATGCCGTGTATCGCGGAGTGCGGCGGATATCTGTACCTGAAGGATTCGATCGTCGATCCGGACGGCGTGGAATGGCCAATGGCGGGTGTGCTGCCGGGCAGCAGCCGTGACACGGGGAAGCTTGGTAGATTTGGGTATATTACTGTTACCTCAAAGAAAGAGGGACTGTTAGGACCTGCGGGAACTGAATTCCGCGCCCATGAATTCCACCACTGGGATTCGGAGGAGAACGGGACGGATTTCGCAGCAAAAAAGCCGGTGGGAACACGGGGCTGGGACTGCGGATATACGACGGAGAGCTTTTATGCAGGCTTTCCGCACTTGTATTTTTACAGTAATGTGAAAATTGCTGAGAACTTTATTAAATGTGCAGAAGCGTGGAAAAAGATTCTTACTGATATGACATAATCAAAAAGATGAATAGTGAAATGAAATATGACAGCAGAATGAAAATAAATATGACAGAAAAAACTTCAGTAGAAAAGACCTGGAAAGTATATCTGAATAAGATTGAACCGGCAGACCGAACTGCCATGGAGCTTGCGAAAAAGCGTTGGAATTCTGTGGCAAAACCCATCGGAAGTCTCGGAATTCTGGAGGAGGATATTATAAAGATCGCGGGGATCCGCGGGAACGCATCGGGAATGAAACTGGACCGGTCCGCACTGGCAGTCATGTGCGCGGATCATGGTGTCGTTGCGGAAGGGGTTTCCCAGACAGGTAAAGATGTGACGAGGATCGTCGCGGAAAACTTCACGAAAGGCGAGACATCCACCTCCAAGATGTGCCGGATCTCTGGAACTGACCTCTATCCAGTGGATATGGGAATGGACTGTGAGCCGACCGGGCAGAAAGAGCCTGACATGCACCGGATCCTGGACCGGAAAGTGGCAAGAGGATCCGGAAATATCGCGAGGGAACCGGCGATGAGCAGAACCGGGTGTCTTCAGGCACTTCTTTCCGGCATAGATCTCGCATTCCGGTTGAAAGAGATGGGATACGAAATTCTTGCCGCCGGGGAGATGGGAATCGGAAATACGACTCCTGCTGCCGCCATGAGCGCAGTGCTCACGGGGCTCCCACCTGAAGAGGCGACTGGCCGGGGCGCCGGACTCTCTGACGCGGGACTTGAGAAGAAAAAAAAGGCAGTGGAGATGGCAGTTTCCCGTTTCTATGAGAAATATCCGGAATACCGGAATGGAACAAAAGAACAATATGAGAGCGGAGAGCTGTCCGCTGTGACGGTGCTTGCAGAGCTTGGCGGTTTCGATCTCGCTGGAATGACGGGGCTATTCCTCGGCGGAGCGGCGGCAAAGATCCCGGTTTTGATGGATGGATTCCTCTCCACCGTTTCTGGCCTTCTGGCGGTTCTCATCAGGAAAGAGGCGAAGGACTATATGCTCGCGTCCCATATCTCCACAGAACCTGCCGGGGCGGCGATCCTTCAGATGCTGGATCTTTCGGCACCTCTTCACATGGGAATGCATCTCGGCGAGGGAAGCGGGGCGGTTGCCATGATCCCGCTTCTCAGGATGGGGGCGAAAGTGTACGAGGAGATGAGCACATTTTCTGATATCTCTGTGGAACAGTACGTGGACTATCAGGAGAAAGGAGAGCGGCCATGAGGGCGGCAATTATCGCTTTTTCCATGTATTCCAGGATCCCGATGCCGATGTTTGAGTGGAAAGAGGAGGACATGAAATATGCCATGTGTTTCTTCCCGGCCATCGGCATGGTGATCGGGGGAGTATTTTACGGGATGTTCCTGCTGCTCTCATGGCTTCTTCCGGGAAGCTTTCTGGCATCGGGAATCCTTCTCGCAGTTCCGATCTTCATCACAGGCGGAATCCACATGGATGGATTTATGGACACGTGTGATGCAAGGGCGTCCTACGGAGACAGGGAGAAGAAACTCGCGATCTTAAAGGATACCCACACGGGGGCGTTCGCTGTGATCTTCGGCGCACTGTATCTGATCCTTTATGCGGCGGCATGTATGGAGCTTGACCGGGAGACGGCGGTGCTTGTCTCGATCGGTTTTGTGATTTCAAGATCCTTAAGCGGACTCTCCACGGTGACATTCCCGGAGGCGAGAAAACATGGGATGCTGGCAGATTTTATGAAGGACGCGAAAAAGAAGACGGTGGCGGTCTGGATGGTCATCCTGTTCCTTGCGGCAGCAGTTCTGGAACTTTTTCTGGGCGGCAGAATTGGGGGAATCATTCTATCAGCATCGATCCTGATCTTTTTCTACTACCGGCATATGGCAGTGAAGGAGTTCGGTGGGGTCACGGGGGATCTGGCGGGATTTTTCCTGCAGATCTGTGAGCTTGGGATCCTCCTTGCGGCCGTGATCGGGAAGGCGGTGATCGGATGAAACTTTTCATGATCCGGCATGGGGCAACGGCCGGGAATCTGGAAAAACGGTATGTGGGCCGGACTGATGAGGGACTGACGGAGCAGGCAGTGTTCTTTCTGCAGGAAGAAGCACTGAAGCTTCGGGAGCTTGCAGGAAACGCGGCGGTGATCGTCACGAGCCCAATGAAACGATGCCTTGAGACAGCAGAAATTCTGTTCCCGGAGAAGCTATATGAACATGTTCCGAGAATCCAGAAAGCCGGACTCTCCGAGTGTGATTTTGGAACCTTTGAGTATAAGAATTATCTGGAACTTTCCGGGGATACGGAGTATCAGCATTTTATCGACACGCTGGGGAGAGAGGGATTTCCCGGCGGGGAGACCACGGAGGCGTTTAAAGCCCGGACAGTGGAGGCATTTCAGGAAGTATGGAAGGAAATTTCTTCTCAGACTGAACGGGGGGCTGACCGGACACTCGTTTTTGTCGTTCATGGAGGAACGATCATGGCAGTCATGGAGGCATTTTCGGAGGAAAAGAAAAGTTACTATGACTGGCAGGTTGGGAACGGGGAAGGCGTTTTGGGAAAAATGGATGCGTCAGATGGACAGATCCGCAACGCGCGGATCATTAAAGCTAAATGATCGATAACGAAACGTGTAAAGGAAAAGATGAAGGGAGAACAAAAACATGATACTTTTATTATCTGTATGCAGCATCGGATTTCTGATCTACGGAGCGCTGGTTGTAAGCGGCATCTACACGCCGATCAGCTCAAAGATCCTTGTGGAGGACGAAGAGCGGGCAAAATGGTGCCACACAGAGGGCGTCACAAAGATGCTCTGGGGGCTGGATCTGGCATTCTTTGTCATGTACCGATGCAGCGTATTTCCGGCAGTTTTATGGCTGGCGGCATTTCTTGTGCTGACGGTGGTTATTATCATCATGGCATATAAGAATAACGGAAAATATTTGAAATAGAGTCCGTAAAGGATTCCTGAATTTTTTTCTGCGGGGAAAAGGACGACAGGCTCACATGCGTATGGAAACATAGTTTCGTTTGTGCAGCTGAAAACAGGAAAATTACGGCAGATAAGGAAGAATTTACATGATAGACAGAATGGAACTTCTGGCGGTGATCACGCTTGGTTTTCTGATGGATCAGGTCCTCGGCGATCCGCACTGGCTGTATCATCCGGTGCGGCTGATCGGGACATATATCAGTTTTCTGGAAAAAGGAATACGGAAGATCTTCGGAGACGGGGAACGGGCGTTGCTTGCGGGCGGCGTCGTCCTTGTCCTTTTTGTGACGGGAACGACGGCGGTCGTATCCGGCGGCATTCTTTATGCCTGCGGGCGGATCTCCCCAGGGCTTAAATTTCTGGTCTCGGTGATCCTCTGCTATCAGCTATTTGCGGTGAGATCCTTAAAAGATGAGAGCATGAAGGTCTACCGGGAATTGAAAAAAGATGATCTACCGGCAGCCCGGTACGCGGTCTCCATGATCGTGGGCCGTGATACGGAACGTCTCGACATGACGGGAGTCACGAAAGCGGCAGTGGAAACTGTAGCGGAAAATACTTCGGACGGTGTCGCAGCTCCGCTTTTTTATATGACTCTCGGCGGCCCGGTTCTCGGCTGGATATATAAAGCAGTTAACACCATGGATTCCATGGTGGGATACAAGAACGACAAGTATCTTTATCTTGGAAGGGCGGCGGCAAAGCTTGACGATCTCCTGAATTTCATACCGGCGAGACTCTGCGCCTGGGTCATGATCTTCGCCTCCTATCTGCCATCAAAAGATCATGAATTTGACGGTTCCCATGCGAAGGAGATCTTTTTAAGGGACCGTTTCAACCACGCAAGCCCAAATTCCGCCCAGACGGAATCGGTCTGTGCCGGATCACTCAGGATCCGCCTTGCGGGAGATGCCTGGTATTTCGGAAAACTTGTGAAGAAGAAATACATTGGGGATGATCTGCGGCCGGTAGAGATCGAGGATATTCCGCGGGCGAATAAGCTTCTTTACCGGACATCATGGATCCTTATGGGACTCTGTGCGATGGTGGAAACGGTTCTCAATTTATTGTAAGTATGGCTGACAGGTATAAAAACAGGATATGACAGCAGTTGTAATGCAGAACATTTAAGATTAAAAATTGTGTTAAAACAGCTGCAGCACTATGGAGGAATCACATTGGCAAAAGTAATCATGATCCAGGGAACCATGTCGAATGCGGGAAAGAGTTTTCTCGCGGCGGGGCTCTGCCGGATCTTTAAACAGGACGGGCTTAAGACTGCTCCGTTTAAATCCCAGAATATGGCGTTAAATTCCTACATCACAAAGGACGGTCTTGAGATGGGCCGTGCTCAGGTCATGCAGGCGGAGGCGGCGGGAATCGAACCGGAGGCGGCGATGAACCCGATCCTCCTAAAGCCCACCTCCAACATGGGTTCCCAGCTCATCGTAAACGGGGAGGTTCGTGGAAATTATCCGGCGGCAGAATATTTTAAGATGAAAAAGAGCCTGATCCCGGACATCATGGACGCTTACAACACTCTGGCATCCAGGTACGATGTGATCGTCGTGGAGGGTGCCGGAAGTCCGGCAGAGATCAACCTCAGGGAGAACGATATCGTGAACATGGGACTGGCTGAGATGCTCGACGCACCGGTCCTTCTTGCGGGAGATATCGACCGGGGCGGGGTCTTCGCCCAGCTTTATGGGACAGCGGCACTTTTGACAGAGGCGGAGAGAAGGCGGATCCGGGCCTTTGTGATCAACAAATTCCGCGGCGATAAGGAGATCTTAAAACCGGGGCTTGCCATGCTCTATGAGCGGATCCGGATCCCGTTCGCGGGTGTGATCCCATATATGGATGTGGATGTGGACGATGAGGACAGTCTCTCGGAGCGCCTGACCGGAAAACACGGTTCAGGGCCGCTTCTCGACCGATCCGGTCATGAGGCGTTTGCAAAGGTCACGGTGGTAAGACTTCCGCGGATCTCTAACTTCACGGATTTCAATTCCCTTGAGCGCCTTCCGGGAATCGCTCTTTCCTATGTGAGCCGGCCGGAGGAACTGACAGGATCCGATCTCATTATCATACCCGGAACAAAGAATACGATGGGGGATCTCAAATGGATCCGCCAGAACGGGCTGGAGGCAGTGATCACACGGATGGCAGGAAAGGGAACTCCTGTTATCGGTGTGTGCGGTGGATTCCAGATGCTCGGAATGAGTCTCGACGATCCCTATGGGGTCGAGGAGGGCGGAACCATGCGGGGAATGGAGCTCTTACCGATCCGGACGATCTTCGCGGAGAAGAAGACGAGAACGAGAGTAACCGGCACGGCGAGATTTTCGGAAGACGGCGAACCGGTTAAAATCTCCGGCTACGAGATCCATATGGGTGAGACGATCCGGGATGGCGGAAGGGGCTTTTCAGAGATCCGTTACAACGATGGAACTGGCGGACACACAGCCGATACAAAAGAGGATGGCTGCATATACAAAAATGTGTTCGGAACCTACGTCCACGGCGTTTTCGATACGGAGGAGATGCAGACGGCGGTTCGTAACTTCCTCGCAAAACAGAAAGGTGTCCGTCCGGAAGAATATGAGAGCGGAGTGACCTTTTCCATGGCGAAATACAAAGAGGAACAGTACGATAAAATGGCAAAGATCATCCGGGAAAATCTCGATATGGATAGGATCTACCGGATCTTAGAGCGAAAGGATATGAGAGGATGAGCGGACTCGACTGGACAGAAGAATTAAAGAAGCGGACTGGCATTGATTTTTTGACGACCCGCCCGATGGAGATCGAAAAGAAGAGCTTTGAGATCATAAAGGGAGAGCTGGGGAACGAGTTTGTTTCCTCCTATCCGGTGGAGGCGCTCCCGGTTCTCTGCCGGGTGATCCACACGACGGCGGATTTTTCCTACAGGGACACCCTGACGATCACCGACGGAGCTGTCGAAAAGGCAAAGGAAGCGATCCGACGCGGACTTCCGATCATCACGGACACCACGATGGCTGCATCCGGAATCAATAAAACGGCGGCAGGAAAATTTGGGATCGAGGTGCACTGTTTTATCGGAGATGAGGATGTGAAGGTAAAAGCGAAGGAGAGCGGCATGACGAGATCGGCGGTCAGTGTCGAAAAAGCCGCAGGATGTTATCCGGAATGCATCTACGCGGTGGGCAACGCACCGACAGCCCTGATGCGCCTTTATGAGCTGATCGAAGAGAAAAAGATCCGCCCGGCGCTCATTATCGGAGTCCCGGTGGGATTTGTAAATGTGGTGGAAGCAAAAGAGTTGATCTTAAGGACAGATGTTCCGGCCATCGTCGCAAGAGGACGGAAAGGCGGCAGTAATATCGCGGCGGCGATCTGCAATGCGTTATTATATGAAGCTGGTGGAAGATAAAAGAATATACGATGGAATACAGATATAGAAAAATGCCTCAGAGCTTTGCACATTCGGTGCTGCTCTGGGGCATTTTCTATTTGTACGATAAAATTATACTTCCTGCACCGTGATCCCCGGTACAGCCATGAGAGAATAGTTTGTGTGGTACACAACGAATCCAGGTGCGGCACCCGGAACTTTTTTCAGATTCTTTCTCTGGATATAGTCGACCTCCACCTTCTCGTTCCCCCGTCCCTTGGAGTAATAGGCAGCCAGTGCCCCGGCTTCCTCGAAGACGCGGTCCGGGAGTTCCTTTCCCTCAGTCTTTACGATGACATGGGATCCCGGGATCCCCTTCGCATGAAACCACCAGTCACCGCCGTTGGCAAATTTGAAGTCGAGTTCTTCGTTCTGGTAGTTGTTTTTTCCGACATAGATATGGAATCCGTCGCTGGAAAGGTAGTGGAATGGGCGGCTTGTGATCTTTACCTTTTTTCCGCCGGTGTAATGGCGTTTGATATAGCCGTACTCCGTAAGCTCTTCCTTGATCTGTACCAGATCCTCCTCCAGCCTTGCGATATCCATGGAGGTACTGATGGATTCCAGATGGTCGATCTCCGCCTTTGTCTGCGCGAGCTGTTCCGTGACGGCCTCGTAGGTACGTTTCTGTTTATTGTACTTATCGAAATACCGCTTTGCGTTCTCCTGTGCCGTCATCGTCGGATCCAGAGGGATCGTAACTTCCGTATTATCGTAATAATTTAAACATTTAAAACTTTTTTCCCCGCCGGAGAGACCATATCCGTAGGTATTCAAAAGTTCTCCGTAGATCCGGTATTTTTCCCGTTTTTCGGTATCCTTGAGCTGCTTTGTCTGAAGATCCAGCTTTCTCACACTGCGCTCCAGTGCATTGGAGATGATCTTTCTAAGATCCGTGGACTTCTGGTGGATCCGTGATACCGTATTCTTTTCCGCGTAGTACCGCTCGAGGAGCTCACTGATGGAATCAAACTTCACAGTCCTGTAATTTCCGCCTTCCATCATCGTCAGCGGGACAGCGGCAAATTCGATGGGTTTTTCTCCCTCATAAATAATATTCGGGGTGAAATTGCCCTCACGGATATCGTCCATGATCCAGTTGAACGCGTGGAAGAGGTGGGTGAGTTCCGCGTCGGAAAATTCTTTTGCGGAGATATCCCCGTCTAAGGATGCCAGATGGCAGATCTCAGCGGCAACCACGGGACTTAAGCCGGTAAGATCCATGTAGAGCGCTTTGGAAAGATTCTGCGGTGTGCTGTGCAGAAGCTCTTTAAATTCCGTTTCCGTGATCGTAAGCGGATTCTTCTTCTCACCGGAGTGGGGGATAAAATAGTCTCTCCCCGGGAGAACTTCCCGGACGGAGCTTACCTGAGCCGAGATATGCTTGATGCTGTCAAGGATCACGTTATTCTCATTGCAGAAGATAATATTGCTGTGTTTTCCCATGAGCTCGATCACGATGAACTTTCTTCTGAGGTCGCCCATCTCATCAAGATGCTCCACCTCAATCCGGACGATCCGCTCCAGCCCCGGCTGGGTGACAGAGATGATCCTGCCATTGGCGATATGCTTTCTTAAGAGCATACAGAAGTTCGGAGCCGTCATCGGGCTCGGTTTATTGTTTGCCGTAAAATAGAGAAGCGGGAGACTTGCATTGGCTGAGACCAGCAGCCGCATGTTCTCCCGGTTCCCTTTTATCGTAAAAAGTAATTCATCCTTTTCCGGCTGGGCGATCTTTGAGATCCTGCCGGAGACGATCTTATCGTTCAGATCGCGGACCAGATTCGCGATCACAATTCCGTCAAATGCCATTATTGTTGTGGTTCCTTTCTGACAACAGCTCCGTCTGAATTGTCAAAAGCTGTGACTGCGGAATCTGCTGTCGCTATATTCTCCTTAAAAATTTTCTCGATTGCAGCTGTCAGTTCCGCCACGGAATGTGTGCGGCTTCTGGAGCACTCCCTCGCAGGGCGTCCGCAGAGCAGACAGGTCCGTCCCGGTTTTCCGATATCACTTCGGGAGATTTTTTTCCCATCTCGTCCGATGATGTCGATATCGTAAAGACGTCCAAGCTTTGACGCGTCCTCCAACGGCACCAGCAGACGCTTTACATCAAGGGCATCCGCGTCCACGCATAAGAAGGCCTCCGGACCTGTTCGATCCAGGATCAGACTGCGCTTTAAGACCGGGATACCGGAATCGGATAACGCCTGAAGGATCTCCTTCAACGCAAGCTCAAAGGTCTCCGGCACATAGGGCAGGACCTTCACAGGACCCGGAATATTCAGGGTGAAGGAGACGAGAACTCCAGAATATTCCGCGAGAAGTTTCTCCTGTACCCAGACACGCCGCTCTCTGGCATTCAGCATATCCGGCAGTTCTGCTTCCGCACCGATAAACTGTTTTAATTCTTCTTTTTCTGTATCACTCAATAAAAAATGTTCCATAAAAACCTCAAATTCTGAAAATACGGAGACTCCGTGCAGGATCCGTTAAGTGTTTTTTGCCGGATTGCGGAGCGCGTGCAGGACCTCGAGAAATCCCTTCATATATTTTGTCAGATACATGTCCTTCCGGTAGCAGGCATAGAAGTGCCGCGGATTCTCCACACCGAGGATCGGATAGGAAAAGTAAGGGGATTCCTTGGAGTTGGAGGTATCCACATAGGCGTCGGGACATGCCATAACAACGGGACTCGACGCTACTACATGTTTTCCGATCTCAATGCTGATCGTCTCAAGATCGATCTTCGGCTTCATATCTCTTGTGATGAAGAGAGCGTCCTGAATCGACCGGACGGAGTGTCCGGGGCGGCTGGAGACAAAGGTCTCATCCTTTGCCTCTATAATATCGATAGGCGTTCCGGGCCGGATCCGTTTTGCGAGTGCGCAGTCTCTGTTCACGATGAGAACGAGCTGTTCCTCCTGGATCAGGTCATAATATAGATCCGCATGCTTCGGAAACGTGGTCAGGAGTGCGATTCCGACCTCCCCCTCCAGAACACTTTTTTCCATCGTCGCGGACCCCTGCTCGTGAAGCTCGATCTCCACATGGGGGAATCGTTTTTTAAAACGCGGATATAATTCCGGTAAAAGCTCCATGCCGCGCTGAACAGAGATACCAAGACGGATCTTTCCGAATTCCTCATTGCTGAGTTCTTCCACCTGCTTTACAAGATTCGTGGAGATCGTTGTGACCTGCCTTGCTGCTTCCACATAGAGCTGCCCCGCGGGCGTCAGGGTGATCGGGTCGGTAGAGCGGTTAAAGATCGGAGCGCCGAGATTGCTTTCCGCCGTCTTTATGATCTGGCTCAAAGAGGGCTGGGAGACATAGAGCTTCTTTGCCGCATTCGTAAAGCTGCCTTCTTTTAAGACGGTCAGTACGTACTGCATATGTTTTTCATTCATGTGGGGCACTCCTTTCCAGAACCGGAACGATACGGGATCGTTTGCGTCCCTATATTTTAACATATCTTCCTTAAAAATTCAACGCACGGAAAAAGACCCGTATCTCCCCATAAGAATTCTCCTATATTCCCCATAGACGGATATGTATTGGATTAAAAAAAATACAAGTGATATAGTAAAGCCATAGAAAGTTATAGAACTCAAGCGGGAAACAAAAGCGATTTTGTGCATCCTGCATAAAAGAAAAACGGAAGGTCCGACAACGAGACATACAGAGGAATGACAACAGCGGACCATGCGGCCGCCTGAAAAATGGCTGCCGACCGTGAATGATCACAGGAGGGGATTAAATGGAAATCAAGAAGACAGCCATGGCCGGCACACTGGAATCCAGCGATGCCCAGGTCACTGTTGAACCGGGCGATGGAACGATCGAGCTCACCATCGAGAGCAGCGTGATCCATCAGTACGGCAGACAGATCAGAAAAGTCACATTAGAGACGCTGGACCGTCTCGGTGTTGACAACGCGAAGGTCACGATCTTCGATAAGGGAGCTCTCGACTGTACCTTAAAGGCGAGAGTTGAGTGTGCGGTTTACCGTTCCAACGGCATCACCGAAAATCTTCCGTGGGGAGGTGTCATCAAATAATGCATCCGAATAAAAAACGCTTAAGAAGATCCATGATGTTTTTAAACTGCCAGAAACCGGGTCTCATCAAGGATCCGTATATCTATAAACCGGACTCCATCATGTTGGACCTTGAGGACGCAGTTGCCGAGAACCAGAAGGACGCAGCGAGATATTCCTTATATCATGCACTTCAGGAGATCGATTACCGCGGTGTTGAGAGAGTCGTAAGAATCAATGGTCTTGATACCCCGCACTGGAAAGAGGATATCCGTGTCTGTGTTGCCGGAGGTGCTGATACGATCCGTATCGCAAAGACCGAGACAGCACAGGATGTTAAAACCGTTGAGGAGCATGTCCTTGCGGCGGAGAAAGAGTTTGGACGCCCTGAGGGAAGCACACTTTTAATGGCAGCCTTAGAGTCCTGCAAAGGTGTTTTAAATGCCTTAGAGGTATGTCAGTCCTCTGACAGACTTATCGGAATCGCTTTATCTGGCGGCGATTACACAAAGGACCTCCAGACAACGATCACAGGAACTGGAGTGGAGCTTATGGGAGCGAGACAGCACATGATCATGGCGGCGAGAGCGGCAGGTGTCCAGTGCTGGGATACAGTGTTCACAAACCTCGACGATATGGAAGGCTTCGAGAACGAGACAAGAATGATCAAGATGATGGGCTTCGACGGAAAGTCTCTCGTAAACCCGAGACAGATCGCCATCGTCCATAAGGTCTTCACACCGTCGGAAAAAGAGATCATTTTCGCGGAGAAGGTTGTCCGCGAGATCGATGATAAGAAGGCAAAGGGAATCGGAGTCTTCACCGTTGACGGAAAGATGATCGACATCGCATTCTACGACGGAGCAAAGAGAACACTCGCCATGGCGAAAGCAGCAGGCGTTTATAAGGGGGATTTATAAGATGATCAATGCAGTTGGAAGAGAAATTCCCGAAGAGGTCTTAAAAGCAACAGGCAAGGAGCCGTTCAAGGGTGTCTATGCCTACGATAATTATGAATATACAAAGGCGGCTCCGACCGTCCGTACATTAAACGATCCGACAAGAAGCAAGCTTGTCGAGAACATCCATGATGCCCTCGTAAAATGCGGCATCAAGGACGGCATGGTCCTTTCCTTCCACCATCATTTCCGCGAGGGAGACTATGTGGTAAACATGGTCATGGAAGAGGTCCATAAGATGGGCATCAAGGACATCACGATCTGTGCGAGCTCCTTAGGAAAGGCTCACGATCCGATCGTTCCGTATATTGAGGATGGCACCATCACAGGAATCCAGTCCTCCGGTGTCCGCGGAAAGATTGGTGAGGCGATCTCCACAGGACGGTTAAAAAATCTTGCGATCATGCGCTCCCACGGCGGACGTGTCCGCGCCATCGAGTCCGGAGAAGTCCATATCGATATCGCTTTCATCGGCGCTCCGACCTGTGATGAGTACGGAAACATGCGCGCAAACGGCGGAAAGAGCGATTGCGGTGTATTATCCTACGCGATGGTCGATGCCCAGTATGCGGATAAGGTCGTTGCCGTGACAGACTGCCTCGTTCCGTTCCCGAACATTCCGGCAAGCATCTCCATGGTAGACGTGGACTACGTGTGTGTCGTGGATGAGATCGGAAATCCGGCAAAGATCGCGACAGGTGCTGCAAAACCGACGACCGATGTCAGAAAGATCATGATGGCAGATTACTGCACAAAGTTTGTTGTCAACACCCCATACTTTAAGGAAGGTTTCTCCTACCAGACAGGTGTCGGCGGAGCTTCCATCGCCTCCACGATCTCCCTTGGAAAGATCATGGAAGAGAGGGGCATCCATATGGGACTTGGCCTCGGCGGAATCACAACTCCGATGTGTGAGCTGTTGGCGAAAGGCCTCGTAAACAAGCTCGTTGATACCCAGGATTTCGATCAGGGTGCCATCGAGTCCATCAAGACAAATCCGAACCACTTCGAGATCTCTGCGTCCGAGTACGCGAACCCGTTCAACAAGGGCGCTTATGTCAATAAGCTGGATTTCGTGATCCTTGCGTCTCTTGAGGTTGACGTAAACTTTAACTGTAACGTCGTTGTCGGTTCCGATGGCATGATCACAGGTGCCCAGGGCGGACATCCGGATACGGCAGCAGGAGCGAAGTGCACGATCGTCATTGCTCCGCTGCTTCAGGGAAGAATCCCGGCAATCTGTACAAATGTTACGACGGTTACAACACCGGGTGAGTCTGTTGACGTGGTAATCACAGATTATGGTATTGCCATCAACCCGAGAAGACAGGACCTCATCGAGTGCATGAAGGATGTTGACCTTCCGTTCTGTACGATCGAGGAGCTTCGCGACAAAGCATACGCCATGGTCGGAACACCGGATCCGGTACAGTTTGATGACCGCATTGTCGGTGTCATCGAGGCCCGTGACGGCACCATCATTGATGTAGTCAGAAAGATTAAGGATTATGAGTTTACAACAGATGTAGAGTGACTCAGAGAGCGATCTGTCAGCCTGCTCTGACTGGAAAGCGTGGGGGAACACTTTGCAGCCTGTGGAATATCGGCCGGAAGCTTCATATTCCGGCCGGATAAATAATAAAGTATAGGGGATCACACATATGTCAGAATTAACAGTAGGTATTTTAGGGTTTGTCTGTATCATTGCGATCGTTATAACCCTTTTTAAGAGCAAGACCATGCCAAGCATGGCATTCATCATTTTTCCGTCGATTCTTGGTCTCATTCTTGTCCTTGGTGGATATTACACCATCGGTGAGATCGGAGACCTGATCAAAGGCGGATTTAAGAGCACCGGCCCGACCGCAGCCCTGTTTGTGTTCTCTGTCCTGTTCTTCGGAATCATGACAGATGCCGGTATGTTTGATGTAATCATCGACAAGCTTATGAAGTGCGTCGGTGACAATGTGATCGGTGTGACCGTCATGACAGCAGTCATTGCCCTGATCGGTCATCTTGACGGCGGCGGAGCATCCACATTCCTGATCGTTGTTCCGTCCATGCTTCCGGTCTACAAAAAGATGCACATGAGACCGACAACACTCCTTCGCGTAGCCGTTCTTGCAATGGGTGTATTAAACCTGATGCCATGGGCCGGTCCGACCATGCGTGCAGCTTCTGTTCTCGGTATGGAGGCAGGACAGCTCTGGGGTGGTCTGATCCCGATCCAGATCTTTGGAATCATTCTCTGCCTGGCACATGCGGTGTTTGCAGGTATTCAGGAGAAAAAAAGAGGCGCCGGTCTGAACGGAAAGCTTGCAATGGAGGCAGCTTCTGAGGACGATGCAGAAGAAGTACAGCATCAGAAGGATGAAAATGAGTATGCGAGACCGAAGCTTTTCGCTTTCAATATCTGCCTGACCATCGCAGTTATCGCTATGCTTGTATGGGATCAGTTCCCAAGCTATTTCCCGTTCATGCTCGGTGTGGCGGCAGCTCTTCTTGTAAACTATACACCGATCAAGCTTCAGAAGAAGATGATCAACCGCCATGCAGGTCCGGCGCTTATGATGTGCTCCACTCTGATGGGCGCTGCAGTCCTTATGGGTATCCTTGTATATGGCTTTAACGCAAGCGGTGCCGCTGCGATCGCAAAGCCGGGCGTAGAGATGATGAAGACCTCCGTTGTATCCAACATGGCCAGCATCATTTCCATGATCCTCCCAGCAGCACTTGGCCAGCACTTACCGCTTGTGATCGGTATCCTTTCCGTTCCGCTTGCACTTTGCTTTGATACCGATTCCTATTTCTATGGAATGCTCCCGGTTATGATCGCAATCGGTGCTTCCTTCGGAGTTGAGGCATTCCCGATCGCCGTTGCAATGGTTGTTTGCCGTAACTGCGCAACCTTCATCAGCCCGATGGTACCGGCAACTCTGCTTGGTATCGGACTTGCCGATGTGGACATCAAGGATCACATCAAGTCCAGCTTCGGTTATGTATGGATCTTCTCGATCCTTTGCATGCTGTTTGCAGTACTGATCGGAATCCTTCCGTTATAAACGACAATTTTCTTGAATTCAGATAGAATCGAGCAGCCGCTCTTCTTACCCCACAGACGGCTACAAACTACCCTCTTTTTAAACACCCCGGAGCTTCGATCAGATCTCCGGGGTGTTTTCCTGTTCATAGGGTTCCTGCTCATAAATCTTTTGATTTACAGAATCTGGTTGACTGTATTTTTTATTTGCCGTATAATAAAAGTTATCTATGGGAAAGCGAGGCATGTCTGATGATTAAGAGCATGACCGGATTCGGCCGCCACGAGATGGTGACGGACGAGTGTAAGATTTCAGTAGAGATAAAGGCGGTTAACCACCGGTATCTGGATCTGGGAATTAAGATGCCGAAGAAATTCAATTACTTCGAGGCATCCATGCGTACCCTCTTAAAGGATCATATCCAGAGGGGAAAAGTAGATATATTTGTAACCTACGAGGATTATACCGATGCGAAGGTATTCCTCAAATATAACAGATCCCTTGCACAGGAATATATGGACAGCTTTAAAAAGATGTCCGATGATTTCGGCATCGACAATGACGTAAAGGTGTCCATGCTGGCAAGGTGCCCGGAGGTCCTCACGATGGAGGAGGTTCCGGAGGACGAAGAACATATGTGGGAGCTCTTAAAGGACGCTTTACTTAAGGCCTGCGAGGGCTTTGTGGAGTCCAGGATCCGTGAGGGTGAGAATTTAAAAAACGACCTGATCGGAAAGCTCGACCATATGCTGGAATTAGTTGATTTTATCGAGGAGCGTTCCCCAAAGGTGATCGCGGAGTACCGCCAGAAGTTAGAGGACAAGGTGAAAGAACTTCTCGCTTCCGCCTCTGTGGACGATTCCAGGATCGCGACGGAGGTTACGATCTTTGCCGATAAGATCTGTGTGGACGAGGAGACCGTCCGCTTGAGAAGCCATATCGAGGGAATGAAGAAAGAACTTTTGGCCGGCGGCAGTGTCGGAAGAAAGCTTGACTTTATCGCTCAGGAGATGAACCGGGAGGCAAATACGATCCTCTCAAAATCCACGGATCTTGAAATCTCTGACCGCGCGATTCTCTTAAAGACAGAGGTCGAGAAGGTAAGAGAGCAGATCCAGAATATTGAATGATCAGGGGGCATTTGTAATGCAGACAAAAGGAGTCCTCGTTGTAGTTTCCGGGTTCTCAGGAGCCGGAAAAGGAACCGTGATGAAGGCACTTTTAGATAAATATGATAACTACGCGCTTTCCGTATCGGCCACAACAAGAAGCCCGAGACCGGGCGAGGTAAACGGAAGAGAGTATTTCTTCCTCACGGAGTCCCAGTTTGAGGATATGATCAAAAATGACGAGCTGATCGAGCACGCGCGCTATGTGGATCATTATTATGGAACACCCAGAAAATATGTGGAAGATAAGATGGCTGCGGGAAAAGACGTGATCCTTGAGATCGAGATCCAGGGAGCGTTGAATATCAAGAAGAAGTTCCCGGACGCCCTTCTCGTATTTATCGTTCCTCCGACCGCAAAAGACTTAAAAAAACGTCTGATCGGACGCGGAACGGAAAGTGCGGAAGTGATCGAGAAACGTCTCCGCCGTGCCGCGGAGGAGTCCGATGGAATGGATTCCTACGACTATATCGTTGTCAATGACGATGTGGACACATGCGTGGAAGACCTTCACAGCCTGATCCGTTCCAGCCACTTTAAAGAGTCCGCGAACACAGACCTCGTGGCGAGAATGAAGCAGGAGCTGCACGATATGACAAAATAAAGAATGTATCCGAAAAATACCATGTGTAAAACCGGATACTTCAGATATTTAAGAACTTTTTAATTTCATGATCTGAAAGGGGCATATTTTATGTTACATCCGTCTTATACAGACTTAATTGAAGCCGTAAACAGCGACGTTGAGCCGGGCGAGCAGCCGGTAGTCCAGAGCCGTTATTCCATCGTTATCGCAGCATCCAAGCGTGCGAGACAGCTCATCGCAGGTGACGAGCCGTTAGTTGCAGGTGCAGCAGGAAAGAAACCGCTCTCCACCGCTGTTCAGGAGCTTTATGAGCAGAAGGTAAAGATCCTCACAGAGGATGAGGAGCCGGAGATCGAGACAGATTTCGAAGTAAAAGACAGAACTCCGGAAGAGATCAAAAAAGAAGAAGAGTACGCTGAGGAATAAACATGTTCCCGGCTGTGGTCCGGCTTTCAGTCCGGTCATGGCCGGAAATATGAAAGAAAAGGAGGGAAACGGCTGAATCAGGCTTAAGTTTCCTCTTTTTTTCGCTGGCAGGCCGGAGTTTATGAGCCGGTCTGTTCTGGCGGCAGTTATGCACAGAAAGGAAATACGAACAGAATGAATTTACTTTTCATATCACTGGGCTGTGATAAAAACCTTGTGGATACGGAAAAAATGCTGGGAATCCTCGGAAAAGAGGGATATTCCTTTGTCGATGACGAGAATGAGGCAGATATCGTTGTTGTAAACACTTGCTGCTTTATCGGAGATGCAAAAGAGGAGAGCATCAACACGATCCTTCAGATGGCGGAATTAAAGAAAAATGGTCGTTTAAAGGCACTGATCGTCACAGGCTGTCTCGCGCAGCGCTACAAGCAGGAGATCATCGATGAGATCCCGGAGGTAGACGCGATACTCGGAACGACATCCTATGAGGCTGTAGGAGCAGCGATCAGGGAGGTTATGGACGGCGAGACACCGGAAATCTTTGAAAGCATCGATGCACCGGTGAGCACGGCTACGGAGCGCCTTATCACAACAGGTGGGCACTATGCGTTCTTAAAGATCGCGGAGGGCTGTGACAAACGCTGCACCTACTGTATTATCCCGTATCTTCGTGGAAAATACCGCAGTGTTCCGATGGAACAGCTTGTAAGAGAGGCGGAAGAACTCGCGGAGAAAGGTGTGAAAGAGCTGATCCTTGTTGCGCAGGAGACCACGCTTTACGGAAAAGACCTTTACGGTGAGAAGAAGCTTCCGGAGCTTTTAAGACGTCTGGCAGCCGTGTCCGGTATCCAGTGGATCCGCCTCCAGTACTGCTACCCGGAGGAGATCACCGATGAGCTGATCGAGACGATCAAAACTGAAGAAAAAGTCTGTAACTATCTGGACATCCCGATCCAGCACGCAAGCGATGCCGTGTTAAAACGGATGGGCAGAAGAACCAACAACAAAGAGATCCGCGGACTGATTGCGAAACTCAGAAAAGAGATTCCGGACATCGCGCTCCGCACCACTCTGATCTCCGGATTTCCGGGTGAGACGGAGGAAGACCACGAGATCCTGATGCAGTTTGTCGATGATATGGAATTTGACCGTCTCGGCGTATTCGCATATTCCCCGGAGGAAGATACCCCGGCATTCAGCTTTGAAAATCAGGTTCCGGAGGAGGTAAAGCAGGAGCGCCGCGATGAGATCATGGAACTCCAGCAGGAAATTGCTTTTGAGAAGTCCGAGGCGATGAAGGGACGTACTCTGGAAGTGATGATCGAGGGCAAGGTTGCTGATGAAAATGCCTACGTTGGACGTACCTATATGGACAGTCCGAATGTAGACGGGCTTATCTTTGTAAACACCGGACTTTCCCTGATGTCCGGAGATTTCCTTAAGGTACGCGTCACAGGCGCGTCCGAATACGATCTGATAGGGGAGGCAGAGGATGAATTTACCGAATAAACTGACAATATTACGAGTGATCATGATCCCGTTTTTCGTAGCCGCGCTTCTTTATGACGGCGGCGCAAACCAGAACATGCGTTATGTGGCGGCGGCGCTCTTTATCATCGCGAGCCTGACCGATATGCTGGACGGAAAGATCGCGAGAAAGTATAATCTGGTAACAAATTTTGGAAAATTTATGGATCCGTTGGCGGATAAACTGCTTGTCTGCTCCGCACTGATCTGTATGATCGAGCTTCGTGAGCTTCCGGCCTGGATGGTCATCATCATTATCAGCCGTGAGTTCATTATCAGCGGCTTCCGTCTGGTGGCATCCGACAACGGTGTTGTCATTGCAGCGAGCTACTGGGGAAAATTTAAGACCACATTCCAGATGATCGGGGTGGTTCTTCTGATCTTTAATATTCCGGCGTTGTCAACTTTGACAACGATCATTGTCTGGATCGCTCTTGCATTGACAGTAATTTCACTTGTTGACTACATTGTGAAGAACGCCGGTGTTCTTACGGAAGGAAAAATGTGATGATTCGAACAGAACAGGGTTATGCCCAGATATTTAAAATTTACGGAAAAAGCGAGACGGAAGTAAAGGAAAAGCTTCAGGACCTCTTAAAGTGCGGCGGCGCTGTCGTGATCTACACGAGACGCCGCGGAAAAGATGTCCATGTTCTCGCGGAGACACAGGCGGAGGATGAGGAGTCCGCCAAGGCGGCGTTAAAACCTGTTGCCAAGGAGATCAAAAAGGCACTGGGCGACATGTATTATTCCACGAAAGAGAATGAGACGATGGAAGAGACCGTTGTGCGTCTCCTCACAAAGTACGGACTCACGGTGACAACGGCGGAGTCCTGCACCGGCGGCATGGTGGCTGCAAAGATCATCAACGTGCCAGGTGCGTCTGACGTATTTGATCAGGGTTATATCACATATTCGAACAAATCAAAGAGAAAGATCCTCGATGTCAGCAAGGCAACTTTAAAAAAATACGGGGCAGTCAGTGAGCAGACTGCAAGGGAGATGGCACTCGGCGGTGTTCTCGCGGCTGATGCGGATGCCTGTGTTGCCGTAACGGGGCTTGCTGGTCCGGACGGTGGAACAGAGGAGAAGCCGGTGGGACTCGTATACGTTTCCTGCTGCATGAAGGACGAAGTGATTGTGGAGGAATGCCACTTCAACGGTACAAGACAGGAGATCCGGGAACATGCCGCGGTCACGGCGCTGGACCTTTTGAGAAGAATGATCATCAGATCCAGACAGTAGACCGGGTCCAGGCGGGACCTGGCCATAAATATTAAGGGATGAGCAGGTGAATCATGCGCTGGTATGAAAAACTGTATGTCGGGGAAAAAGCGAAAAAGCACAGATACGAAACGATCCAGGCGGTCCGGAATGGAAGACCAATGGGCTTTTATGTCCTGACTCCGGCGGCTGGGGAGCGGAACCTTTTAGATATCTATCCGGCGCTGACATTAAAGCTTCCTTACTATGAAAAGCAGGATCTTCTGATCGTAGGGATCGCTGCGGATTTTGAGGATGCGGCGGCGCTTGCGGGGCGGATCATCTGTGAGGTCTACAAAAAGACCGGCGGGTATGATGTGAACTCCTTTCTTTTCGGAAAGGGGTGCTGCGAGTGATCCATATTTTGCTGATGATCTTAAAGGTCATCGGAGTCATCCTGTTAGTGATCCTTGGACTGATCCTCGCTGCGGTATTACTGATCCTGTTCGTTCCGGTGCGATACCGGGCGGATGTCTCCTTCGAAGGAAAACCGGACGGGGAGGCGGCGGTGAGCTGGCTTCTACATCTCGTGCGGATCCGGGTGAGTTATCACGAACACGCGGATGTATCCGGGCGGGTGCTGTGGTTTAAGCTGTTTGATGTGAGATTGTGGCCGCCGGAGGATGAGGAAGAACAAAAAACAAAATCAGAAACGGAGCCGGTTTTTGCGGAATTTGAAAAAACACCGGTACTGTCAGAAAATGATTCTGAAATCAGAAACACAGAGGTATCTGTTTTAACTGAAAACGAGCAGCAGGAAATACCTTTGGAAACAGTTGCGGAGACATCGAAAGCGGAAGAGAAAAAAACTGCCGGGGATGACAGGACGGCTGTCCCTGCGGAAGATGATGAACTTGTTGTCCATGCAACGGAGCTTGTTTCAGGATCGAATGAATCTTCTTCTCCCAGCGCACTGCCGGCGGGTGCTTTGAAAAACTCCTCAAAGGAAAATTTTAAGGAACCCTTTGAGAAAGAGAAGCGTGTGGAGAAGGTTAAGAACTGTTTCGGTGCGAAGATCAAAGAAAAATTGGCTCGGCTTATAAAAAAAGCCCGAACTCTTTGGAATAGGATCAGGGAACTGCCCGGAAAGATCCGGAAGCTGGCCGATGGGATATCAAAGAAGAAAATTTCTCTGGAAAAGACCTGGAAAAGCATCTCGATGTTCTGGCACGACGGGCAGAACCAGAAAGCGTTTCACCTTGTCTGGAAGCGCGCAAAAAAACTTGTCCGCTACGTTCTTCCGAAAAAGGTGCAGGGACGGATTCACTTCGGTTTCGATGATCCCTACGATACGGGGCAGGTTCTTACGGTGGTCAGTCCGTTTTATGGCTTATACGCGAGAACACTGACTCTGGAGCCGGATTTCAACGGAACGGCGCTTGACGGAGAACTTCATTTTAAGGGGCGGATCGCCCTGTGCTATCCGCTCTGGACGGCAGCAAGACTGTTTATCAGTAAAGATTTCAGAAGATTACTTCGTTTCTTGAGGAAAAGAAATTCTGGGACGAAAAAAGCATAGATTTAGGAGGAATCGGTATGGCAGAAAATCAGTTTCCATCTACCGTGGACGCACTGTTTAAGGGGATGGATCATTTCATTACATCGAAAACCGTTGTGGGCGAGCCTGTGAAGGTGGATGAGAACACGACGATCATCCCGCTCGTGGACGTGACCTGCGGCATGGCAGCCGGTTCCTTTGCACAGTCAGCAAAGACAAATGGCGGCGGAGGTATGAGCGCGAAGATGAGTCCCAGCGCCATCCTCGTGATCCAGAACGGCATGACAAAGCTCGTGAATATCAAACATCAGGATGCGGTCACCAAAGTCCTTGACATGGTCCCGGACATTGTAAACCGCTTTACTGGTGGAAATGATGTAACTCCGGAGGCGGCGGCAAAAGCGGAAGAGATGGCATCCGAGATGGAGAAAGAGAAATAAATACGATAAAGCAAAGGGCGCAGACCGAAAGGCACTGTTTCAAGCGGTATGGGATGATGACAGTGAACTTCTGACGCGTGAGATGAGTATACGCTGCTCAGAATGACTATCAGCTATCACGATTACAAAGTATAAGAAACGCTGTCTGGTAAAGAAAAGGGAATCGTGAAATTCCTGACGATGGTAAAGATACAGAATGGTTACGAATCATTATCAATGAGACTGCATAATCTGTCATAGACATTCCTTTTAGGGAGAATGGATATGAAGCGATTATGCGGTCTCATGCTGTTCTGCGTGGGTTTCGGCATGACCTGGGCCTTGATATTGCCGACAACCTTTTTTCTTGTGATTACGGCGGCAGCGCTTATGATCGTGGGATATAATCTGTTTTGCGGGTAAAACAGGACAGATGAGTGATGCCGGATCTTCAATTCTGATTTTTCTGGCAAAGGAGTCGAAAAACGGCACACCGTATTCTTGTTACTTTCGTGATGAGCAGGTGTGCCAAAATTTTTTATCAAGACGCAGAGCAGACGTTTGATATATAGGAATGTTTTTGATATAATGTAAACACGGAAGTATAAAGATGGAGAGGAGGACTTTTATGGGACCAATTTTTGAGGGTGATGGATGGTTCTGCGTGATAGCGATCATTGTTTCGGAACTTTTAGCGGATATTCCCTGGCTGTCAGATCCACTGAGACTACCGGGAATCGTGATGATCTCACTGATTTTTGCCTTGTTTTATGGGCCGGAACCAAAGCGGATCTCAAAAAAAGTTTTCGTGGGAGGAGTAGTGGCCCTTGCGGTCGCTTCGCTGCTTGGAGAGCTGGTCGGGAATTTTATTGGAAAAGGTATCTGAATCGTTCTGTTGGGAATGCAGATCTGAATAAAAAAATATGCGGGCACATGAAAAAGGCACCCTCACATGAGGATGCCTTCATTTCATTTCCCTATCTTGTAAAAGGAGGATTAAGCTCTCTCAACGAGACCGGATCTTAAGCAGGAAGTGCATACATACATCTTGCGGGAGCCGCCGTTAACCTTAACCTTTACAGATTTTACATTCGCGTTCCAGATTTTATTGGATCTTCTATGGGAATGGCTTACTCCATTACCAAAGTGAGCCGCCTTTTCGCAAATAGCACATTTAGCCATGATTCCACCTCCTTAATCATTCATACGGTTGGATGCAAAAATCCATAACATGGATATCATAGCAGAAGATTAAATATTTTGCAAGCAAAACTTTTAGAAATTTCACATTTTTTTGAAAAATAAGTGGAATCCCATGGACAGAGAAAACTTGATATGGTATATTAGGATTATTAAAGTTCAATTATAAAGGAACTTTTATGCAAATGATCCGGGTGGTCTCTGTTATGAAACGGCTGGATCGTTGGCGTTTGCGCCTTTTTATCAGGATACGGCGCTTATAATCAGTAGGAATGGAGGCTTAGCGTATGAAGGGATGTATTAACAATAAAATGGGACAGATCCAGATCGACACCGATGTTATCGCTCTTTATGCCGGCACGACAGCGGTAGAATGCTTTGGAATCGTGGGAATGGCTGCAGTAAGTATGAAAGACGGTCTGGTAAAGCTACTAAAGAGAGAAAGCCTGACTCACGGAATCAATGTAACGATCAATGATAATGCAATTGAGATCGACTTCCACGTAATCGTATCCTATGGCGTCAGCATCTCGACCGTAGCGGATAACCTGATCGAGAGTGTGAAATACAAAGTAGAAGAGTTCACGGGAATGCCGGTTGAAAAGATCAATATCTTTGTTGAAGGTGTTCGAGTGATAGATTAAGGAGGAAGTAAAATCCATGGAATTAAAGTCCGTAGATGCCGCTCTCTTACAGAAAGCGGTTCTGGCCGCAGCGAAAGGCCTTGAGGCAAAAAAAGAATGGATTAACGAATTAAACGTATTCCCGGTTCCGGACGGTGATACGGGTACGAATATGACCATGACGATCATGGCCGCAGCAAGAGAGGTGGCTGCGATCGAGAATCCGACAATGGAGTCCATCGCGAAGGCTCTCTCATCCGGTTCCTTAAGAGGCGCCCGCGGTAACTCCGGCGTTATCTTATCCCAGTTATTCCGCGGTTTCACAAAAGAGATCAAGGATTCCAGCGAAATTACAGTGACTGGCCTGGCAAATGCCTTTACCCGGGCAACTGAGACTGCATACAAGGCTGTTATGAAGCCGAAGGAAGGTACGATCCTCACAGTCGCTAAGGGAATGGCTGAGAAAGCTGTTGATCTTGCGACACAGACAGATGACGTGATCGATTTTCTGACCCAGGTCATCGAGGAAGGCGACTATGTATTAAGCCAGACTCCGGAGATGCTCCCGGTATTAAAACAGGCTGGTGTTGTTGACTCCGGCGGACAGGGACTTATGCAGGTCATGAAGGGCGGTCTCGATGGTCTTTTAGGAAAGGGGATCCCGTTTGATGCCGTTGCCCCGGCAGCCGGAAACACAGAGTCCGCAAAACCGAAGGTTGCTGCGGGAAGTGACGATCTTTCTACTTCCGATATTAAGTACGGGTACTGCACTGAGTTTATCGTAAACGTGGAGAAAGCTTACGACATGGACGAAGAGCAGAAATTTAAAGGATATTTAGAGTCCATCGGTGACTGCGTCGTTGTAGTTTCCGATGATGATATTATCAAAGTCCATGTTCACACGAACCATCCGGGTCTCGCATTCGAGAAAGGTCTGACTTATGGTTCCCTTTCCAGAATGAAGATCGACAATATGCGCGAGGAGCACCACGAGCGTCTGATCCAGAACGCTTCCAATGTTGCCCAGACTCCGGAAACTCCGGCTGGGGCAAAAAAAGAGGAAGCTCCGGCATCCAACGAGCCGAGAAAACCGTACGGCTTCATCGCTGTCTCCATCGGTAAAGGTCTCGGTGAGATCTTCAAGGGAATTGGCGCTGACTACTTGATCGAGGGCGGACAGACGATGAACCCGAGTACCGAGGATATGCTAAACGCCATCGATAAGGTCAACGCGGACGTGATCTACATCCTTCCAAACAACAAGAATATCATTCTTGCCGCAGAACAGGCAAAGAGCCTCGTGGAAGATAAGAAGATCTTCGTTGTTCCGTCCAAGACCGTACCGCAGGGTATCGCGGCTCTTATCAACTTTCTCCCGGATCTTTCACCGGAGGAAAACCTTGAGAACATGACATCCGAGATGGGACGGATCCATACAGGCCAGATCACCTACGCGGTCCGCAACACAAATATCGACGGAATGGAGATCCATGAGGGTGATATCATGGGAATCGGTGATTCTGGCATGCTCGCCGTAGGCCAGAATGTAAATGAAACCGTTCTTGAGACCTTAAAGCGCCTGGTGGACGACGAGTCCGAGCTGATCAGCGTTTACTCTGGTGAGGACGTGACGGAGGAAGATGCGGCAGCACTTGTAGAAAAAGTGCAGGCGGCATTCCCGAACTGTGAAGTTGAATTAAACGACGGCGGTCAGCCGATCTATTATTACCTGCTTTCCGTAGAGTAAGCGGGGAGATGCCAGAGGCGCCTGGCGCCCCGGCGAATGCATAACGACAGAAAAAGCTGCTCCCTTTGGTCAGAAGACCCGATGAGGCAGCTTTTTCCATGAGACAAAAAGCGGAAAGTTTCCGGTATGTTCTCAGTGGGCTGCAGACTGCGCCGCAGGATAAGACAAAAGGAGCGTGAAAACGATGGCAAACGACCAATCCATAGAGACCTTAAAGGGAATCGGAGAAAAAACGGCAAAGCTTTTTGAAAAAGTCGGGATCCGCACCATCGACGATCTGCTCCACTACTATCCGAGGGGCTATGATACCTACGGGGAGCCGAAAGCCATCGGGGAGCTTTCTGAGGATGAGATCGGGTCCGTGGAGGGCTTTTTAAAGAGCGGGGCCACAGGAGTCCACGTAAACGGTCTTTCCATCGTCCAGGCGACCATCAGCGATATGACCGGAAAACTTCGTCTCGTCTGGTATCACATGCCGTATTTAAAGAACACTCTGCGGCCGGACAGTCATTTTATCTTCCGGGGCCGTGTGATTCGCAAAAAGAACGGACTTACGATGGAACAGCCCCAGATGTTTAAGCCGGAGGCCTACGAGGAACTTTTATCCAGCATGCGCCCGGTCTATGCCCAGACGAAGGGTCTGGGAAATAAGATGATCACTTCCGCAGTCGAGCAGGCACTTGCGTTCCGGACGTTGGAGAGGGATTATCTCCCGGCAGGTCTCAGGATCGCAAACGAGCTTGCGGAGTACAACTTTGCTATCGAGCACATCCATTTTCCGTCGAATGAGGAAGAACTGAAGTTTGCGAGGAAGCGCCTCGTGTACGATGAATTTTTCTTCTTCCTTCTGGCAGTGCGTCATTTAAAGGAGAAACGTCAGAATGTGCAGAGCCCATTCCATATGGAAAAACAGGATGAATGCCGGAAGCTTCTGGCGGATCTGCCTTACAGGCTCACGAACGCCCAGCTGAGGACGCTGGAGGAAGTCCTGAAGGACCTCAAGAGCGGTTCCGTCATGAACCGGCTGATCCAGGGTGATGTTGGCTCCGGTAAGACGATCATCGCCGTTCTGGCGCTCCTGGCAGCCTGCGAGAACGGATACCAGGGAGCTCTCATGGTGCCGACGGAAGTTCTCGCGAGACAGCACTTCGAGTCTGTGACGGAACTTTTTGAGAAGCATGGTGTGGACAAAAAGGTGATCCTGCTCACTGGTTCCATGACGGCAAAGGAAAAGCGGATCGTCTACGAGAAAGTTGCCTCCCATGAAGCGGATATCATCATCGGAACCCACGCCCTGATCCAGGAGAAGATAGTCTATGATAACCTTGCCCTCGTCATCACCGACGAGCAGCACCGGTTCGGTGTCGCCCAGAGGGAGATGTTTGGAAACAAGGGACAGATGCCTCATGTGCTGGTCATGAGCGCCACCCCAATCCCGAGGACTCTGGCAATCATCCTTTACGGGGATCTCGATATTTCCGTCATCGACGAACTCCCGGCAAACCGTCTTCCCATCAAGAACTGCGTGGTGGACAAGAGCTACCGCCCGCGGGCTTACCGTTTTATCGAAAACGAGATAAAAAATGGCCGCCAGGCCTACGTGATCTGCCCGATGGTGGAGGAGAGCGAGATGATCGATGCAGAAAATGTCCTGGACTACACGAAGATCTTAAGGCAGAATCTGCCGGGGATCCGGGTGGAGTACCTTCACGGGAAGATGAAGGGAAAAGAGAAAAATAAGATCATGGAAGAATTTGCCGCCGGGGAGATCCAGGTGCTTGTCTCCACCACGGTCATCGAGGTCGGGGTCAACGTGCCGAACGCTACGGTGATGATGATCGAGAACGCCGAACGGTTCGGCCTTGCGCAGCTCCATCAGCTTCGGGGCCGCGTCGGACGGGGTGACAAGCAGTCCTACTGCATCATGGTGAATGCCTCCGGAAATAAGGAGAAAAATAGGCGTCTGGATGTCTTGAATAAGTCCAACGACGGCTTTTATATCGCTTCCGAGGATCTGAAGCTCCGGGGTCCCGGTGATATCTTCGGGATCCGTCAGAGTGGAGACCTGGAGTTCCAGCTGGCGGATATCTATACAGATGCGGTGACGCTTAAGAAGGTCTCCGAGGGCGTGAACCGGCTTTTGGAGCAGGATGAAAACCTGGAACAGGAAGAAAACCAGGAATTAAAGAAGCGCCTCGACAGGTTTCTGGAAGAAAAGTATGAGAAGTTGAACCTGTAATAAAAAGAATTATTGAACCTGCCGGTATATGACCAACCATCAAAGTTGAAACATTGAGAATACCGGAAAGTGCAGCAAGCTCGCAGACCTGCTGAACAGTTACGGAAAAGCCACAAATTGATTATAAAAGAGGAGAATGACACACATGACGAGACTTGATGAACTCTTATATGAAATGACACGCTACGACGACAAGGATGTAAAACGGATCCAGCACTTTTTGAAGGTCCATGAATTCGCGAGACTGATCGGCCTTGCGGAAAATCTCGATCCGTACACCCAGGAGGTTCTGGAGGCAGCGGCCATCGTTCATGACATCGGAATTCACAAAGCAGAAGAAAAGTATGGAAGAAACACTGGAAAATACCAGGAGATGGAGGGACCGGGTGAGGCGCGGACCATGCTGACAACCCTTTCCTGGCCCCAGGAGGTCATCGACCGTGTCTGCTATCTGGTAGGACATCACCACACATACGATAATATCGATGGAATGGACTACCAGATCCTTGTGGAGGCGGATTTCCTCGTCAATCTCTTCGAGGATGGATCCACACCGGACACCCAGAAGAGTGTATTTGAGAGAATATTCCGAACGGAAGGCGGAAAACGTCTGTTTCGCCTGATGTTTGAGAGCGGAGAGGAATAAACAGGTGAAAACACTTCTGGGAGGGGCAAATATATCGTTACCTGGGCACTGGGACATCTTGTGACTTTGGCGGGCCTGGTGAACAACGTGTCCGCGATGGCACTTGCGGGGATAAAACTGGATAATAAGTGATCACAGATACGCGGCAGGGACGATATTGCAGGTATATCAGATAAGTGAAAAGGAATAAAGTATGTCAGTTAAATTAAAACAGGTATTTTCAGGGAAACGCCTTGATGAGATCCATGCCCTCTATGAGACCGCATTTCCTGCCGGTGAGAAGAAACCTTTCTCCATGATCGTCTCCGGGCAGGGGACAGGGCTGGTGGAGATCCTTTCCCTGGAAGAGAATAATAGATTTCTTGGTTTTGCCATCATGGCAAAGGCGGGAGACCGGGTGCTTCTTGACTATTTTGCCATCGCGGATGAAGTGCGGGGGCATGGAGCCGGCTCTGCGGCACTTCAGGCACTCCGTGAGAGATATCAAGGCATGAGGATCATCATTGAGATCGAGAGCACGAAATGTGTGGATGAAGAGGAACTGGCTCTCCGCACACGCCGGAAAAAGTTCTATCTGCGGAATGGATTTACGATGCTGCCGTACTACATCGATCTCTGGGGGACGGAGATGGAGATGCTTTCAAATGGTCAGCCATGCCCGTATGAGGAATATCTCGATATCTATACAACGGCATTTGGAACAAAAGTATCCGATAAGATCCATTTTTTAGGGGACGCACCGGCGGCAGATGAGATCTGATGGCAGCCTGGGAGCAATTTCCGAAGAAATAAGAATCAAATTCACAAAAAGTACACAGGGGTATGATATAGTGAGCGATAAGTGAGTCAGGAGCAGGCTTGCATGCTTCTGACGAACGGCGAACTGGACCACAATAGCTGCGTTAGCAGTGGTCAGCACCATAGGTGCGAATTGTGATATAGTGAGCGTGCTTTCGCCAACAAACCAATTAACAATGAGAGGATTACCAGATATGAAAAAACATGTATTATTAGGAGCGCTGCTCCTGACAGCAGTACTTTCGGCAGGACTTACCGGCTGTTCTTCTTCCGGCACAAAGGAATCAGGATCCCCGAAGGTGGAGATCTCCGAGATCAGAGATGACGTTGTAGAACCGGATTTCTCTGGTGCGGACATTGAAGTTTATGCATTAAATGCACCGATCGATTTTGACTACTCCAGCTCCGACACCGATATGATCTTTAAGAAAAAAGACGGTGTATGGCTGGATGCCATGGATTCCGCGATCCCGTTAAACCAGGAAAAATTTGAGGCGATGGCACAGAATTTCCTGAACCTTCATGCGATCTCTGAAATTGACAGCGCTGATACCGCATCTGACTATGGTATGGGAAATCCGGTATACACTGTGACGATCACCGACAGCGAAAAGGGTGAGATCACTCTGAGCATCGGAAACAAGGATGCAGACGGAAATTACTATCTCTCCGATGAGAAAAATATCTATCTCGTAAAAGCATCCACAGTAGACTCCCTGGTATTCGACTATGATACCCTGGTTGTTCGCGAGGGACTGGATATTCAGGTTACAGCAGCTGATCTTCAGAACGTGTCTATCACCATGGACGGTAAGACAACGTCCTACAAGAACTCTGATACAGAGGCCATGACGACCATTGCAGACGGAATCAGCAATCTCAAACCGTTCGACTATGCAAGCTACCATGTTTTAAATCAGGAACTTGCTAATGCTGACCTGACAACAGATACCCGCATTACATTCCAGGCGGAGCTTGCTGTAAATGGTGAGAAGAAGTCTCTCACGATTTATGTCGGAACATACGCAAACCCGGATCAGACATACCGCTATGTGCAGCTTGATGGATCCAACATGATCATGGTCGTTGACAACAACATCGTATTAAACCTCTTAAACGGTCTGACACCGGATGAGGAATAAGTGCAAAGAAAATGCATAAACATGCATGATAAGGCAAGAAAAAGGCAATTCTTACACCCCTTTTTCTTGCCTTTTTTTTGTCTTTGAGATATGATAGAACAAGACTTTGGAATAAAGGAGAGAAAACACATGAATCAGCTACTTGATCTCTTCCTTACGTTTGCCAGAATCGGCGGTCTTACCTTTGGCGGTGGATACGCGATGCTTCCGATCCTCCAGAGAGAGGTCGTTGAGAAGAGACACTGGGCAACAGAAGAGGAACTCATGGACTATTACGCGATCGGCCAGTGTACCCCGGGCATTATCGCGGTAAATACGGCGACCTTTGTCGGACAGGGACTTGCCGGCTCCATTGGCGGTATCATCGCGACTCTGGGCGTTGTATTCCCGTCCCTGATCATTATCACGGTCATCGCAGCATTTATCCAGAACTTTGCGCATCTCGCGATCGTACAGAACGCCTTTGCGGGTATCCGTGTCTGCGTCTGTGTCCTGATCTTCAACGCGGTGGTCAAACTCTGGAAAAAGGCAGTTGTGGATAAGTCGACATTAGTGATCTGCCTGCTTGTGATCCTCGGCTCCGCACTTACGGAGTTTTCCCCGATCGTGTTCGTTATCCTTGCGGCTGCTGCAGGAATTATCTTAAAGAATAAGGAGGCTGCTTCCAAATGATGATCTTTGTCAGACTTTTCTTTGAGTTTTTTAAAGCCGGTCTCTTTGCAATCGGCGGCGGGATGGCGACACTCCCGTTCCTCTACAATATCTCCGATAAGACAGGCTGGTTCACCTACGGACAGCTTGCGGACATGGTGGCGATCTCCGAGTCCACACCAGGTCCGATGGGCGTCAACATGGCAACTTACGTTGGATTTACAACAGCCGGTCCTGCTGGTGCAGTAATTGCTACACTCGGTCTGATCACACCATCCATTATCGTGATCCTGATCATTGCCGGATTCTTAAAGGCATTCAAGACAAACAAGTATGTCCAGAACGCTTTCTACGGACTCCGCCCGGCATCAACAGGTCTGATCGCGGCAGCAGGACTTTCCGTTCTGTCCTTGGTTCTTCTTCACAAGGACGCTTTTGCGGCAAGCGGAAAGATCACAGACCTGATCAGCATCCGCAGTATCGTTCTTCTTGCAGTGCTTTATTATTTCACGGCAGTCTGCAAAAAGACGAAAGGACTCCATCCGGTTGCGTTTATTGCGGCATCTGCGGTGATTGGAGTTGTGCTTCGGTTCGGAGGAGTTTAAAATTTAAGTAAATATGTGCCTGTGGGAGAGCGATCCCGCAGGCTTTTTTCTTCCGAAAAACCGTTTGAAAAAGCTTGCTGGGACCGCATGCTCCAGGATGTTTTTCGACACAAAATTATAATTCGAATATATGTTCGATAGAAAACGCTTGCAAATCTGGAAGATTTAAGTGTATAATAGGAAAAGCTTGACTGAGAAACGTGGCTGCGGCATATACGCAGCAGTATGAAAAATAAAACAAAGCTGCGGCGGGGAAGCTTCCCTGCCGCAGTTTATGACTTGTATTGGAGGTCTTTACATGGCGAAAGCACAGTATAATGCTGACAGTATTACCGTACTGGAAGGACTGGAGGCAGTCCGCAAGCGTCCCGGAATGTACATTGGTGGCGTTGGAACAAAGGGCTTAAACCATTTGATATATGAAATCGTCGACAACGCGGTGGACGAGCACCTGGCTGGATTCTGTACGGAGATCACGGTAACGCTGGAGACGGATGGGTCCTGTACCGTAAAGGATAACGGACGGGGAATCCCGGTGGAGATGCACAAAAAAGGCGTGTCCGCGGAACGTGTGGTTCTCTCCACGCTTCATGCAGGCGGAAAATTCGATAATAATTCCTATAAGACCAGCGGCGGACTTCATGGTGTCGGTTCTTCTGTCGTAAACGCCCTGTCTGACCGGATGAAGGTAAAAATTTCCAGGGATGGAAAAGTATATTATGATGAGTATGAGAAGGGACATCCGGTGATCGAACTGAGGGATGGACTTCTTCCTGTGATCGGAAAATCAAAGGAGACAGGAACAGAGATCAACTTCCTGCCGGATCCGTCGATCTTTGAGAAGACGAAATTTAAGGCGGAGTGGTTAAAGAGCCGTCTTCATGAGTCTGCCTATTTAAACCCGAACCTGGCGCTCCACTATGTGAATAAACGCGCCGGTGAGGAGGAGATGATCACCTACCACGAGCCGGATGGGATCATCGCCTATGTCCGCGAGTTAAACAACGGAAAAGAGCCGGTTCATGAGCCGGTATATTTTAAAGGCAGTGTGGACCAGATCGAGGTGGAGGTGGCGTTCCAGTTCGTTGACGCCTTCGAGGAGAATATTCTCGGATTCTGCAACAATATCTTCACCCAGGAGGGCGGAACCCACCTGGTGGGTTTCAAGACGAAATTCACCCAGCTGATCAACTCCTACGCGAGGGAACTCGGCATTTTAAAAGAGAAGGACAGCAACTTTACCGGCGCTGACACAAGAAACGGCATGACGGCCGTTGTGGCGGTGAAACACCCGGATCCGATCTTCGAGGGACAGACAAAGACAAAGCTTGCCAGCGCCGATGCGACAAAAGCTGTGTTCACCATGACTGGAGACGAGTTGGAAAGGTTTTTCGACCGAAATCTCGACACCTTAAAGGCAATCATCGCTTGTGCGGAGAAATCCGCAAAGATCCGCAAGGCGGAGGAGAAGGCGAAGACAAACATGCTCTCCAAGTCGAAGTTCTCCTTCGACAGCAACGGAAAGCTTGCAAACTGTGAGAGTCGTGACCCGTCAAAGTGTGAGATCTTCATCGTCGAGGGAGATTCTGCCGGCGGCTCCGCAAAAATGGGAAGAAACCGACAGTTCCAGGCAATCCTGCCGATCCGCGGAAAGATCTTAAACGTGGAGAAAGCGTCTATGGATAAGGTCCTGGCAAACGCTGAGATCAAGACTATGATCAATGCCTTCGGCTGTGGATTCTCTGAGGGATACGGAAATGACTTTGATATCACGAAATTGAAATACGATAAGATCGTCCTGATGACCGATGCCGATGTGGACGGAAGCCATATCGACACATTGCTTTTAACATTTCTCTATCGCTTCATGCCGGAACTGATCTACGACGGACATGTTTACATCGCGATGCCGCCGCTCTATAAGGTAGTTCCGAAACGCGGAGAAGAGCGGTATCTCTACGATGACAAGGCGCTAGAAGAATATAAGAAGAGCCACGCCGGGGACTTTACGCTGCAGCGCTACAAAGGTCTCGGTGAGATGGATGCGGATCAGCTCTGGGAGACGACGCTAAACCCGGAGAACCGCGTCTTAAAACGGGTGGAGATCGAAGATGCCCGGATGGCAAGTGAAGTGACGGAGCTTCTGATGGGAAGCGACGTTCCGCCGAGAAAGAAATTTATCTATGATCATGCCGATGAGGCGGAGATCGACGCATAGAAGGAGAGTTTACCATGTCTGAAAAAATATTGCGAACTGAATATTCGGAGGAAATGCAGAAGAGCTATCTGGACTACTCCATGAGCGTCATCACCTCCCGTGCGATCCCGGATGCCAGAGACGGTTTAAAGCCGGTACAGCGCCGTGTTCTCTACGATATGAGTGAGCTTCACTTAGATCACGATAAGCCCCACAGAAAGTCGGCACGTATCGTGGGCGATACCATGGGTAAATACCACCCACACGGCGACAGCTCTATCTACGAGACCTTAGTTGTCCTGTCCCAGGACTTTAAAAAGGGAATGGCTCTGGTGGACGGACACGGAAATTTCGGCTCCATAGAGGGTGACGGCGCAGCTGCCATGCGATACACTGAGGCACGCTTAAAGAAATTTGCGGAGGAGGTCTACTTAAAAGATCTCGATAAGACCGTAGATTTCGTCGCCAACTACGATGAGACGGAAAAAGAGCCGGAGGTCCTCCCGGTCCGCGTGCCAAACCTTCTCGTAAACGGTGCGGAGGGAATCGCTGTCGGCATGAGCACCAGCATTCCGACCCACAATTTAGGGGAAGTTATCGACGCGGTAAAGGCCTATATCGATAACCGTCTTCTCACCGTGGAAGAGCTGATGCAGTATATGCCGGGACCGGATTTCCCCACCGGCGGGATCATCGCAAATAAGAGTGATCTGTTACAGATCTACGAGACTGGTGCTGGAAAGATCAAGCTCCGCGGAAAGATCGAGGTGGAACTCGGAAGAAGAAAGGCAGACCGAGACAAACTGGTGATCACGGAGATCCCGTACACAATGGTCGGCGCGGGAATCAACAAGTTCCTCATGGATGTGGCAGATCTCGTTGAGACGAGGAAGCTCACCGATGTGGTGGACATTTCAAACCAGTCAAATAAAGAGGGGATCCGCATTGTCCTGGAGTTAAAGAAGGACGCGGATGTCAATAAGATCAAGGCGATCCTCTATAAAAAGACAAAGCTCGAGGACACTTACGGTGTCAACATGCTTGCCATTGACGATGGACGCCCGGAAACCATGAACCTTAAGCAGATCTTGAATACATTCCTGGAATTCCAGTACCGGAACATGACGAAGAAGTACAATGTTCTTCTCCAGAAGGAAATGGAGAAGAAGGAAGTTCAGGAAGGACTCATCGAGGCATGCGATGTGATCGACCTCATTATCGCTGTTCTCCGGGGATCAAAGAACATGAAGGACGCAAAGGAATGCCTGATGACCGGAAATACGGAGAAGATCAAGTTCCGTGTGCCGGGCTTTGAGGCGGACGCGAAGAAGCTTCATTTTACCGAACGTCAGGCGACAGCGATCCTGGAGATGCGTCTCTACAAGCTCATCGGTCTTGAGATCCTCGCGCTCCAGAAAGCATACAAGGAGACATTGCGGAAAATCCGTGAATATAAGCATATTCTTTCCAACCAGAAGAATATGGATGTGGTGATCAAGGAAGACCTTGACTCCATCAAGGCAGAGTTCGCAGAACCGAGAAGGACACTCATCGAGGACGGCGAAGAGATGGTTTACGTGGAGGCGAAGGAAGAGGCGAAGGAAGTGATTTTCGTCATGGACCGCTTTGGCTATTGCAAGACCATGGACCGCTCCATCTACGAGAGGAACCAGGAGACCGTGGACAGCGAGAATGTCCGGGTACTTTCGGTGATGACGGACGATAAGCTCTGCATGTTCTCAGATACCGGAAACATGTACCAGGTGAAGGTTGCGGAGTTCCCGACACTGAAGATGAAAGACAAGGGAATCCCCATCGAGAACGTCAGCAAATTTGATGGGAAGACGGAGACGATCCTCTTTATGCTTCCAGCATCCGGATTTACCGGTAAGAAATTCCTGTTCGCGACGGCCCAGGCGGCGGTGAAGATCGTTCCGGGAGAGGAATTTATAACGGCAAATAAGACCGTTGTGGCGACGAAATTAGCGGGAGAGGATAAGCTCACGGAGATCCGGGAGATCGGCACTGAGATCGATGGAACCCGCGATGTGGTTCTCCAGACTGTCGACGGCATGTTCTTAAAATTCCAGCTGGAAGAAATTCCAGAGCTCAAGAAGAACAGCCGAGGTGTGCGGGGCATCAGGCTTGAAAAGGAAGATACTCTGGAACATGTATATCTGCCGGATATGGACGGAACCGCTGTCTATAAAGGAAAAGAAGTTGCTCTTGGCCGGTTGAAAGCGGCAAAGAGGGATGGAAAAGGAACGAAAGTCCGGTTATAATAGAATTGGATCGTACGATCCTTTTAATCTGAACTTGAATGAAAATCATGATCCGGACAGATCCTGTCCGGGAAAAGGAGGAACCTATATGAATACACCAACACCTCATATTGCAGCAAAACAGGGTGAGATCGCGCCGTCTATTTTACTTCCGGGTGATCCGCTCCGCGCGAAGTTTATCGCTGAGAATTTCCTTGCGGGCGCAAAGCAGTTCAACGCTACAAGAAATATGTTTGGTTACACCGGTTTTTACCGTGATAAACCTGTCTCTGTCATGGGAACAGGAATGGGATGCCCGTCCATTGGAATCTACACCCACGAACTCATCGAGGGATACGGCGTAAAGACACTGATCCGTGTGGGAACCACAGGGGCGATCTCCGAGGATGTCCATATCCGTGACCTTGTTTTCGCCATGGGTGCCTGCGCACAGACAAATTATGTGAGAGGATTCGGACTCCCGGGAGATTTCGCGCCGATCGCGGACTTCGGACTCCTGATTAAAGCCGTCTTCCACGCAGAACAGGAAAAACTTCCATATCACGTTGGAAATGTCCTGACTTCCGATCTGTTCTATGAGCCGGAAAAGAAGAAACATGACGGACTCCAGTTCGCGGATATGGGTGTACTGGCAGTGGAGATGGAGACAGCGGCCCTCTACGCAAACGCGGCTCTTGCAAAGGCGCGCGCCCTTTCGATTCTGACTGTATCTGATTCTATGGTGACAGGCGAGAAGACGACAGCCGAGGAGCGCGAGACATCCTTCGCTGACATGATCCATGTAGCGCTGGAAATCGTTTAATACGTTAGTATGGTAAACTCATGCCATTTACTACTTGCATTTTTTGTCGTTTTGAGTTAGGATAGACAACAACACGGGTGTTGCGTACATGGAGACATATGTCCGCGACGGGTGGAAAATGGCAGGCTGACAGCTGATACCAGCTGACGGGCTGAGATGAGGAGATATGTGTGATGGAAAAGAAACTTAGAGTTGGTATCCTTGGAGCAACAGGTATGGTAGGACAGAGATTTATCTCTCTCCTTGAGAATCATCCATGGTTTGAAGTGACGACCGTGGCAGCCAGCCCGCGTTCTGCAGGAAAAACATATGAGGAGGCAGTTGGAGGACGCTGGAAAATGACGACTCCGATGCCGGAAAAAGTTAAAAATTTAGTTGTTATGAATGTAAACGACGTGGATGCGGTATCCAAGACCGTTGATTTCGTATTCAGCGCCGTTGATATGACAAAGGAAGAGATCCGCGCTATCGAGGAAGCTTACGCGAAAACAGAGACTCCGGTGGTTTCCAACAACAGCGCTCACCGCTGGACACCGGATGTTCCGATGGTAATTCCGGAGATCAACCCAGATCATTTTGAGGTGATCAAGTTCCAGAAGCAGAGACTCGGCACGACCCGCGGATTTATCGCAGTAAAGCCGAACTGCTCGATCCAGAGCTACACCCCGGCACTCAGTGCATGGAGAGGGTTCGAGCCGTACGAGGTAGTCGCTACTACATATCAGGCTATCTCCGGAGCAGGAAAGACCTTCAAGGACTGGCCGGAAATGGTAGAGAATGTGATCCCGTACATCGGCGGCGAGGAAGAGAAGAGTGAGCAGGAGCCGCTTAGGATCTGGGGTCACTTAGAAGGCGGCGTGATCGTAAAGGCAAAAGAGCCGGTGATCACATGCCAGTGCGTCCGGGTACCGGTATTAAACGGCCACACAGCTGCTGTATTCGTAAAATTCAGAAAGAAAGCTTCCAAGGAACAGCTCATTGAAAAGCTTGTAAACTTCAAGGGACTTCCGCAGGAGTTAGAGCTTCCGAGCGCACCGAAGCAGTTCATCCAGTATATGGAAGAGGACAACCGTCCGCAGGTTAAGCTGGACGTTGATTTCGAGAAGGGAATGGGCGTATCCATCGGCCGCTTAAGAGAAGACACCGTCTATGACTGGAAGTTTATCGGTCTGTCCCACAACACCGTCCGCGGTGCTGCAGGCGGAGCCGTCCTCTGCGCAGAGCTTCTCACAAAGCAGGGATATATTTCTGCAAAATAATATCGACGGATATCGGTTATCATCTGTCGATCAGAACGTAAATCATGGGCCCGCTATTTGTGCGGGTCCTTTTTACGCGGACAGCGAATCAGTACATATACCTGTATATGGCCTGATGTTGTTTCGTATCAGTGGCACTTATTTATAAGGATCGAAACTGAGGAGGTATTTTTATGTCAGTGAAAAAAGAATACTTTGGGGAAATGCCGGATGGAAGAGAGGCAAGTCTCTACACCATCACAAATAAAAATGGTCTCGAGGCATCCATCACAGATCTCGGCGCCGTCTGGGTCCGCATGGTCGTTCCGGATAAAAACGGGGGTATGGACGATGTGATGCTGGGATTTGACGACGCGGCTGGTTATTTAAACAATGGTCCGCATTTCGGATCTGTTGTGGGCCGGATCGCAAACCGCACCGCGAAGGGAAAGTTCTCCCTGAACGGAAAAGAGTATACTCTGGCGGTGAACAATGGCCCAAACAACCTGCACAGTGGTCTGGATTACTATGACGCGCGTCTCTGGAATGCGAAAAAAGAGGCGGAAAACGCTGTCACCTTCACACTTCTGAGCCCGGACGGAGATCAGGGATATCCGGGAAACGCCATCGTATCCGTCACATATACGCTGACCGACGAGGATATGCTGACGCTGACATACCGTGTCCTTTCCGATGCGGACACACCGGTGAACCTGACAAACCATGGATATTTCAACCTCCTCGGCAATAACGGAGGTTCCGTCCTTGGCCACAAAGCTCGAATTCTTGCAGATTTTTACACCCCGTCCGATGAGACATCGATCCCAACTGGAGAGATCCGCCCGGTAAAGGAAACTCCGATGGATTTCACGGATTTCCATGTGATCGGGGATCGGATCGATGAGAATTTCGACCAGCTTGTCATGGGACATGGATACGACCATAACTGGTGTCTCTCCCATGTCCGCGGCGACTTCGGACTTGCCGCGCAGATCTTCTCTGAGGAGAGCGGCAGAGCGATGGATGTCTATACAGACCAGCCGGGCGTGCAGTTCTATACTGCTAACTGGCTTGAGCAGGAGAAAGGAAAGAAAGGTGCGTTCTACCATGCAAGGACCGCATTCTGCTTTGAAACCCAGAACTTCCCGGATGCTGTCAACAAACCGCACTTCCCATCACCGATCGTAAAGGCAGGGAAAGAGTGGACGTCTGCGACAGGATATCGTTTTTATATTTATGAAAAATAATGACAACCCTTCATGGTTACAAGCAAAAATCCATTCCAGATCGGCTGCGCCGATGAGATTTTTGCTTTGCATAAAACTACTAAGGAATTATTGATATGAATAATTTAAGTGAACGCAGCATCAAGATCCTGGCATCCATGGGATTGATCCTTACGACGATGATCTGGGGATTTGCCTTCGTGGTTATGAAAAATTCTGTGGATGTGATCCCGCCGACATACCTTCTGGCGGTCCGCTTTTCCATGTCCGCGGTACTGCTCGCCCTGTTGTTCCATAAAAATATGATGAAAGCAGACCGGGAGACGGTCCTCTGCGGCGTGATCTTAGGCGTTTTTCTCTGCCTGTCCTATCAGTTCCAGACCTACGGTCTGAAGCACACGACAGCAAGCAAGAATGCTTTTATCACAACGCTGTATGTCATCATCGTGCCGTTCCTCTACTGGATCGTCAGTAAAAAGAGACCCACAGGCCGGAATATCGCCGCCGCATTTCTCGCGGTCATCGGTCTTGCGCTTTTGTCATTGCAGGGAGATCTCTCGATCAATTACGGAGATTTTCTGACGCTGGTCTGTGGTCTGATGTTTGCGGTCCACATGGTATTTATCGACAAGTTTACAGAATGCCACGACCCGATCGCCCTGACGGTGATCCAGATCCTTGCAGCAGCTATTTTCAACTGGATCTGCGCACCGTTTCTTGACGGATCCTTTAATTTCACGGTCCTGATGGATAAGTCTCTGATCGGGGGACTGCTATACCTGGCAGTCTTCTCCACCACAGTGGCTTATCTCTTACAGAACAGCGGACAGAAATATCTGAGCGCATCTACATCGGCGATCCTTCTTTCCATGGAGTCGGTGTTCGGAACTCTGTTTTCCGTGATCTTTTTAAAGGATGTACTGACAGGAAAGATGTTGGCCGGATGTGCGCTGATGTTCGCGGCAGTTCTTTTATCGGAGCTCCCGCAGAAGAAAAAATAGCAGCTGTGAAGTCAATATAAACAGGAAAGAGGTTTCATGGGAAAAGCACTATTTATCGCCGAGAAGCCCAGCGTCGCACAGGAATTTGCGAAGGCGCTAAAGGTTTCCGGGAGAAAAGGAGACGGATATATTGAGTCCGACCAGGCTATCGTGACCTGGTGTGTGGGTCATCTGGTGACCATGAGTTACCCGGATGCCTACGATCCGGCCCTGAAACGCTGGAGCATGGAAACCCTGCCGTTTCTCCCGAAGACATTCAAATACCAGGTGATCGACGATGTAAAAAAACAATTTAAGATCGTGAGCGGGCTCTTAAACCGGGCGGACGTGGACACGATCTATGTCTGCACTGACTCCGGGCGTGAAGGAGAGTACATCTACCGCCTGGTGGAGCAGATGG
>UMEM01009599.1_pt1 | contig 98069 bp, 94 predicted proteins | sample 1964761 | NCBI WGS metagenome assembly UMEM01 (sample SAMEA4836021, study PRJEB28245) | human gut metagenome | biome: gut microbiome; material: fecal sample | place: Denmark | collected 2008 | reverse complement strand
ATTATTTTTTAAAGATTTTTATCAATATAAAATTTTTTTCTTTTAATTTTGCTAAAAAGTGAAATATTATTATAAATATACATTAAAATTTTATTTTATTTTCAATATTTATTTAATAGATAAAAATTTAATTCCAGTAAAATTAATAATTAAAAATTATATTTTTTATTATTGAATATATACAAAAAATATGATAAAATTTCTCTATAATATTTTTTATTTTTAATTATATACATATTTAAAAAATATTGCAATAACATATTATATGGAGAGTTTGAAATGAAAAAAGAAAAGAATATTCAAGATGAAGAAAAAAAAATAGTTGAAGTTATAGAAACCGAAAATTTTGAAGTTTCAAAATCTGGTTCTTTAAAAGATGATTTAATGCAATTTGAAAATATTAATGATATAAAAATTGAAAATCAAGAAGTTCCAGATATTGAAGTTCAAGAAATATATATAAGAGAAACAGGAAATTATTTAAATTTGCAAGAAAATTTTATTAATATTCCTATTGAGATGATTTATTTTCCATTTTTTACTCCACAAAAACAAAACAAAAGAATAAATTTTAAATATACTTTTGAAGATTTAGGGGTAACTATGTATAGTACACTTATTCCTAAAGACAAAAAAGACAAAGTTTTTCAGCCTTCTATATTTGAAGAAAAAATTTATACTTTTTTAATTTCTATGTATCAGGAAAAAACAAATCAAAAAATTGATGATGGTGAAGTTGCAATAGAATTTGAAATTTCAGATTTTATAGTTAATTTCTTAGGAAATAAAATGAATAGGGCTTATTATGCCAAGGTTGAGCAGGCTTTAAAAAATTTAAAAAGTACTATTTATCAATTTGAAATTTCTAATCATACAAAATTTGGAAAGAATAAATTTGAGGATAGCTCATTTCAACTTTTAAATTATCAAAAATTAAAAGTGGGTAAAAAAATTTTTTATAGAGTGGTATTAAATAAAAATATTGTAAATAAAATAAAAAGCAAAAGATATATAAAATATAATACAAAGAATTTACTTGAAATTATGGTAAAAGACCCAATAGCTTCAAGAATATATAAATATATAAGTAAAATAAGATACAAGAATAATAAAGGTGAAATAAATGTTAGAACTTTGGCTGCTATAATTCCATTAAAGATAGAACAAAGAGTTGAAAGAATAGTAAAAAATGGAGTTAAAGAATATTACTTAAATAGAATGAAACCTGTTTTGACTAGAATTTTAAAGGCTTTTGAAGTTTTATTAGATTTAAAGTATATTTTAAGTTTTGAGGAAATATATAAAAAAGATGAGAATACTTATTATATAGCCTATGTCTTTAATAAAGAAAGAGATGGTGACTGCCATGTATCTGAGTTTGTTAAAAAGACTGATAAGAATATAGTAAAAGAAAATTTAGATGGTGTTGAAGAAATAATTGATGTCAATGCAGATATTGAATATCAAGATAATATTGAATATTTAATTAATAAAGCCAAAGAAAATCCAAAAATTTCAGTAAAGTGGAATGCTTGGGTAGATAAAAAAATTAAAAAAATTTTAAATGAAGATGGAGAAGAAATGTTGAAAAGAGTTTTAAACATTCTTATTCATATGGACAAAAATATAGAAATAGGTTTACCTAATTATATCAGTGGAATATTAAAAAATATTGGTGGAAAAGGTAGTAAAAAAATAAATAATATAAATATGACTATTTTTGAAAATGTCAGCAAAGGTAAAGGTTTAAAAAATAAAAGCCAAATAAAACAAGCAAGAAAAAAAGGTATGGAAAGAATTTCAAACTTTAAAGAAATTATGAGTGAAAATAATTTTTTTGAAAATAAATCTGAAACTAAAACTGGAAAATTATTATTAGAAGAAAAAATTTCAAATTCTAAATTAGAAGTAAATGAAACTATTGACAATGTAGATGAAAAAATATACAATGTAGGAGAAAAAGATTTAGATAAAATTTTATCTCATTTTGATGAAGCAACAAAAATTGAAATTGAAGAAAAGGCGTTAGAAAAAATAAAAAAGGAGATTGATAATAGCAATATAGATGTGATATTAAATGTAAAAAAATTTAGTAAAACTATGTATTATAAAATGATGGGAGCAACTATAATGGAAATTTTAAAAAATGAATATCAAGAAATGCTTGAAAAAATAAACCAAAATGACAAATAATAAAAAATGTGGTAAACTATAAGGCAAGCTTTAGATAAGGAAGTGTATTATGAAAAATATAGAAAAGGTAAAAATATCAACAGAATTTATAAAACTTGATCAGTTTTTAAAGTGGCTTGCTGTTGTAGATAGTGGTTCTCAGGCAAAACAAGTTATTTTAGATGGTAAGGTTAAAGTTAATGATGAGGTAGAAACAAGAAGAGGTAGAAAAATTTATCCTGAATATAAAGTAGAAATCTTTGATAAAATTTACGTTGTGGAATAATTGAGGTGCTGGATTGAAAATATCTAATATCACTTATTTGAATTTTAGAAATTTAGAAAATAGTTCAATAGACCTATCAGATAAAATAAATGTTTTCTATGGTAAGAATGCACAGGGAAAGACAAGTTTATTGGAGGCAATTTATTACAGTTCCACAGGTATAAGTTTTAAGACAAAGAAAACTTCAGAGATGATAAAATATAATTTTGAGGAGTTCATATCTTCAATTTCATATCAAGATTATATTGCAAATAACAAGATTTCTGTAAGATTTAAAAATATAACTGGTGCAAAAAAAGAATTTTTCTTTAATAAAAAAAGAATTAGCCAGACAGATTTCTACGGAAAAGTAAATATTATTGCCTATATACCTGAGGATATAATTTTAATTAATGGTTCTCCTAAAAATAGAAGAGATTTCTTTGATATTGAAATTTCTCAAATAGATAAAGAGTATCTAAGTAATCTTAAAAACTACGATAAATTATTAAAAATTAGAAATAAATATCTAAAAGAAAATAAGAGAAATAGTGAGGAATTTGCTATTTATGAGAAAGAATTTATAAAATATGCCTCTTATATAATTTTTACAAGAATAGAATATGTAAAAAGTCTTTCAATAATATTAAACTTACAATATAGAAAACTTTTTAATATAGCACAAGAACTAAATCTAAAATATGAAACAAGTTTAGATAAAACTGCAAAAGTAACTATTGAAATGATACAAGAAAGCCTGAAAAAAGAAATTTCACAAAAAAAATATCAGGAAGATAAATACAAATTCTCACTTGTAGGACCTCATAAAGATGATTATAAATTTCTTTTAAATGGGCATGAAGCTAAAATTTCAGCTTCACAAGGTGAAAAAAAATCTATAATATTTTCTTTAAAACTTTCAGAAATTGAGATAATAAAGAAAAATAGAAAAGAAAATCCTGTTGTTATTATTGATGATATAACTTCATATTTTGATGAAGATAGAAGAAAATCAATATTAGATTTTTTCAATAAAAGAGATATACAAGTATTAATAAGTTCAACAGATAAATTGGATATACAAGCTAAGAATTTCTATGTTGAAAAAGGAATTATAGAAGATGAAAGTAATATCAATAAGTGAAATAGCAACATTTAAAATTTCAAATGATGATAGAATAAAACTTATGATTTTAAAAGAAAAATGGAAAGAATTATTTTTAGATTTATCTCAAAATAGTTCTGTTATTGATTTTAAAGAAAATATCATCTATGTAAAAGGCTATAATTCTGCTGTAAAACATTATATTTATACAAATAAAATAAAAATAATAGAGAAGATATTAGAAAATTTAGAAATAAAATTTGAGATAAATGATATAAAGGTAAAATAATTGGAGGATATTATGAGTTATGAAGCACAGAATATAACAGTTCTGGAAGGATTGGAAGCTGTTAGGAAAAGACCAGGAATGTATATAGGAACAACATCAGAAAGAGGATTACATCATTTGGTATGGGAAATAGTAGATAATTCCGTTGATGAGGCTTTGGCTGGATATTGTGATAAGATAGAAGTAAAAATTCTTCCAGATAATATCATAGAAGTTGTTGATAATGGAAGAGGAATTCCCACTGATATACATCCAAAGTATGGAAAATCTGCATTAGAAATAGTTTTGACAGTTCTACATGCTGGTGGAAAATTTGAAAATGACAACTATAAGGTTTCAGGAGGACTACATGGAGTTGGGGTTTCTGTTGTTAATGCTCTCTCTGAATGGCTTGAAGTAGAAGTTAGAAAAAATGGAACTATACATTATCAAAAATATCATAGAGGAAAACCAGAAGAAGATGTTAAAGTTATAGGTACTTGTGATGAAAATGAACATGGTACAACAGTGAGATTTAAAGCAGATGGAGAAATTTTTGAAACATTGGTATATAATTATTTCACTCTTTCAAATAGATTAAAAGAGTTAGCTTATTTAAACAAGGGTTTAACTATAATTCTTTCAGATTTAAGAAAAGATGAAAAGAAAGAAGAAATTTATAAATTTGATGGTGGAATTTTAGATTTCTTAAATGAAATAGTAAAAGATGAAACAACTATTATAGAAAAACCATTTTTTGTATCAGCTGAACAAGATAATGTTGGTGTAGATGTAACATTTACTTATACAACTTCACAAAATGAAGTTATCTATTCATTTGTAAATGATATAAATACTCATGAGGGTGGAACACATGTTCAAGGTTTTAGAACTGCACTTACAAAAGTTATAAATGATGTAGGAAAAGCACAAGGTTTACTAAAAGATAAAGATGGTAAACTTATGGGAAATGATATAAGAGAAGGAGTTGTGGGAATTATATCTACAAAGATTCCCCAACCTCAATTTGAAGGTCAAACTAAGGGTAAACTTGGAAATTCAGAAGTATCTGGAATAGTAAATACAGTAGTTTCAAATAGTTTAAAAATATTTTTAGAAGATAATCCTAATATAACAAAGATTATAATTGAAAAGATATTAAATTCTAAAAAAGCAAGAGAAGCTGCACAAAAAGCAAGAGAGTTAGTGTTAAGAAAATCTGTTTTAGAAGTTGGTTCTCTTCCGGGGAAATTAGCAGATTGTACTTCTAAAAAAGCAGAGGAATGTGAAATCTTTATAGTTGAAGGAGATTCAGCTGGTGGTTCAGCAAAACAAGGTAGAGACAGGTATAATCAAGCAATATTACCACTTAGAGGTAAAATTATAAATGTTGAAAAAGCAGGGTTACATAAATCTTTGGAAAGTTCTGAAATAAGAGCTATGGTTACTGCATTTGGAACAAGTATAGGAGAAACTTTTGATATATCTAAATTGAGATATGGAAAAATAATTCTTATGACAGATGCTGATGTTGATGGAGCACATATAAGAACATTGATTTTGACTTTCTTATATAGACATATGATAGATTTAATTTATGGTGGAAATGTCTATATTGCTTGTCCTCCACTATATAAGGTGGCAGCAGGAAAACAAATAATTTATGCCTATAATGATTTAGAGTTAAAAAATATTCTAGGTCAAATGAATCAAGAAAATAAAAAATACACTATCCAAAGATATAAAGGGCTTGGAGAAATGAACCCAGAACAACTTTGGGAAACAACTATGAACCCAGATGGAAGATTGCTTCTAAAAGTTTCAATAGATAATGCAAGAGAAGCTGATATGCTTTTTGATAAACTTATGGGAGATAAGGTTGAACCAAGAAGAGAATTTATAGAAGAACATGCAGAATATGTAAAAAATATAGATATATAAAAGCAAAACAAATATGTGAGGAAAAGTTAAATAAAACGACTGTAAATTAATAAAGATATAATGTAAATAAAAAATAAGAGAATTGCATTCTAAATTTTAGTTTAAAAATTGAAGGAAATGAGCCGAGCAAATCTCAGCTTGTTTGAAGCTGACTTGTCAGCAAGTTTGCTGAATTTGCAGCGAATGTCAATTTTTAAATGTTAAGAAATTTAGCTAGCAATGAACTATTTTTTATACATTTATTATTTCAGTTTCAGCAGGAGTTATTTAACTTTTACTTAGGAGGAAAATATAAATGTCAAATGTTGATAACAGATATATTGAAGAAGAGTTAAAAGAATCTTACTTAGACTACTCAATGAGTGTTATAGTAAGTAGAGCATTGCCAGATGTAAGAGATGGTTTAAAACCTGTTCATAGAAGAATTTTATTTGCAATGAATGAAATGGGAATGACTAATGACAAACCATTTAAGAAATCTGCCAGAATAGTCGGGGAAGTTCTAGGTAAGTATCACCCTCATGGAGATTCAGCAGTGTATGGAACTATGGTAAGAATGGCACAAGATTTTAATTATAGATATTTACTTGTTGAAGGACATGGAAACTTTGGTTCTATTGATGGAGATTCAGCAGCAGCAATGAGATATACAGAAGCTAGAATGGAAAAAATAACTGCTGAATTATTAGAAGATATAGATAAAAATACTATTGATTGGAGAAAGAACTTTGATGACTCCTTAGATGAACCAACAGTATTACCTGCAAAATTACCTAATTTATTATTAAATGGAGCAATAGGAATAGCAGTTGGTATGGCAACTAATATACCTCCTCATAATTTAGGAGAGCTAGTTGATGGAATATTAGCAATTATAGATAATAAAGATATAGAAATTTTAGAACTTATGAACTATATTAAAGGACCAGATTTTCCAACAGGAGCTATAATAGATGGTAAAGCTGGAATAATAGAAGCCTATAAGACAGGTAGAGGAAAAATAAAGGTAAGAGGAAAAGTAGATATAGAAGAGTTAAAAAATGGAAAATCAAATATAATAGTGAGTGAAATTCCATATCAATTAAATAAAGCTAATTTAATTGAAAAAATTGCTAATTTAGTTAAAGAAAAGAAAATAACTGAAATTTCAGATTTAAGAGATGAATCAAACAGAGAAGGAATAAGAATACTAATAGAAGTAAAAAAAGGTGAAGAGCCTGAACTTGTTCTAAATAAACTATATAAATATACAGATTTACAAACTACTTTTGGAGTTATAATGCTTTCTTTGGTAAATAATGTACCAAGAGTTTTAAATCTAAAAGAAATGTTAAATGAATATATCAAACATAGATTTGACGTTATAACAAGAAGAACTGCATTTGATTTGGATAAAGCAGAAAAGAGAGCTCATATTTTAAAAGGTTATCAAATAGCCTTAGAAAATATTGATAGAATTATTGAGCTTATTAGAGCATCTTCTGATGGTACAGTTGCTAGAGAACAATTAATAGAAAAATATGCTTTTACAGATATTCAAGCTAGATCAATACTAGATATGAAATTACAAAGATTGACAGGTTTGGAAAGAGAAAAAATAGATACAGAATTTAAAGAAATAGAAGCTCTAATAAAAGAATTAAGAGAAGTTCTTGAAGATAATAATAAAATTTATGACATAATGAAAAAAGAATTATTAGAGCTTAAAGAAAAATATGCAGATAAAAGAAGAACAAAAATTGAAGAAGAAAGAATGGAAATTCTACCAGAAGATTTAATAAAAGATGAAGAAATAATCATTACATATACTAATAAAGGATATGTAAAGAGAATAGAAGCAAGTAAGTATAAGGCACAAAGAAGAGGTGGAAAAGGTGTTTCTGCACTTAATACAATAGAAGATGATTATGCAGAAAAAATTACTTCTGCCTCAACTCTTGACACAATAATGGTTTTCACAGATAGAGGAAAGGTGTATAATATAAGAGCCTATGAAATTCCAGATTTATCTAGACAGTCAAGAGGAAGATTACTTAGCAATATAATAAATCTTTCAGAAGGTGAAAAAGTTAGAGATACAATAGTAATAAAAGAATTTTTACCTGAAAAAGAGGTTGTATTTATAACTAAAAATGGTTTAATAAAGAAAACTTCATTAGGAGAATTTAAAAATATAAATAATTCAGGTTTAATTGCTATAAAAACAAAGGAAGATGATGATATTATCTTTGTTGGACTTATAGAAGATGTTAATAAGGAAGAAATTTTAATAGCTACTCATGATGGATATTGTACAAGATTTTTAACTGATACAATAAGAGCTACTGGAAGAAGTACACAAGGAGTAAAGGCAATAACTCTTAGAAAGGGAGATATGGTTGTTTCAGCTATGCTTATAAAAAATCCTGAAACAGATATATTGACTATAACTGAAAATGGATATGGAAAGAGAACAAGTCTTGATGAATATCCTCAATATAACAGAGGTGGAAAAGGAGTCATAAACTTAAAGGTTAATGAAAAAACTGGTAAGGTTGTGTCAGTATTAGAAGTCAGTGAAGATGAAGAGTTGATGTGTATAACTTCTAATGGAATAGTTATTAGAACTTCTATAAACGAAATTTCTCGTATAGGTAGAGCAACACAAGGTGTTAGAATTATGAAAGTAGCTGATGATGAAAAAGTTGCAGCTACTACAAAAATTAAAAAAGAAGAAGATTTAGAAAATTAGATTGGAGAAAAAATGAAAAAAATTCTGGTCTTATCAGATTCACATTCATATTTTGATGAGGCTTTAAAAATTTTTGAAAAAGAAAAACCAGATATTGTCATAGCTGCTGGTGATGGAATAAAAGATATAGATGAGTTATCTTATGTTCACCCAGAAGCAAAATACTATATGGTAAAAGGAAATTGTGATTTTTTTGATAGAAGCCATAATGAAGAAAATCTTTTTGAAATAGATGGTATAAAAATTTTTTTAACTCATGGACATCTTTATGGTGTAAAAAGAAGTCTAAATTCTATAAAAGAAATTGGAAAAAAGTTAAATGTTTCTCTTGTTGTATTTGGACATACTCATAAACCATATATAGAAAAAGATAATGATATAGTATTATTTAATCCAGGTGCAGCAGAGGATGGTAGATATGGTGTTATTATTTTAGAAAATGGTAATATGCAATTATTTCACAAGCAATTATAGGTACAGATGGAGGAAAAGAGAGAAAAATGAAAGAAGAGATTCTAAAAGTTAAAGAAGAAATACAAAACTATATAAAAGAATCTAAGACTCTTCAAAGACTTGAAGAAATTAGAGTAAATTATATGGGGAAAAAAGGGATTTTTACAGAATTATCTAAGAAAATGAAAGACCTTTCTGCCGAAGAAAGACCTAAGATTGGACAGATAATAAATGAAGTAAAAGAAAAAATAAATAGCCTATTAGACGAAAAAAATAAGGCTTTAAAAGAAAAAGAATTGAATGAAAGATTAGAAAGTGAAATAATAGATATAAGTTTGCCAGGAAAAAAATATAACTATGGTACTATACACCCTATCAATGAAACAATGGAGCTTATGAAAAATATCTTTTCAAAAATGGGTTTTGATATTGTAGATGGACCAGAAATAGAAACTGTTGAATATAATTTTAATGCTTTGAATATTCCAAAGACACACCCGTCAAGAGATTTAACAGATACATTCTATTTGAATGATTCTATTGTTTTGAGGACTCAAACTTCGCCAGTTCAAATAAGATATATGCTTGAACATGGAACACCATTTAGAATGATTTGTCCTGGAAAAGTGTATAGACCAGACTACGATATATCACATACACCTATGTTTCATCAAATGGAAGGTTTGGTTGTTGGGAAAGATATATCATTTGCAGATTTAAAAGGAATTTTAACTCACTTTGTAAAAGAAGTTTTTGGAGATAGAAAAGTAAGATTCAGACCACATTTCTTCCCATTTACAGAACCTAGTGCTGAAATGGATGTTGAATGTATGATTTGCCATGGAAAAGGTTGTAGGCTTTGTAAAGAGAGTGGCTGGATAGAAATAATGGGTTGTGGAATGGTAGACCCAGAAGTTTTAAAATATGTAGGACTTAATCCAGATGAAGTAAATGGTTTTGCTTTTGGAGTTGGTATAGAGCGTGTAACTATGCTTAGACATGGTATTGGGGACTTGAGAGCATTTTTTGAAAATGATATGAGATTTTTAAAACAATTCAAGTAAGGAGAGAAAAGTAAATGTTAATTTCATTAAATTGGCTAAAACAATATGTAGATATAAAAGAAAGTATTGATGAAATAGCTAATGCACTTACTATGATAGGACAAGAAGTAGAAGCTATTGATATTCAAGGAAAAGATTTAGATAATGTTGTAATAGGACAAATAGTTGAGTTTGATAAACACCCAAATTCAGATAGATTGACACTATTAAAAGTTGATATTGGAGAAGGAGAACCATTACAAATAATATGTGGTGCTAAAAATCATAAATTAAATGATAAGGTTGTAGTTGCTAAAATTGGAGCAGTGCTACCAGGAAATTTTAAGATAAAAAAGAGTAAAATAAGAGATATAGAATCTTATGGAATGTTATGTTCTGAGGCAGAATTAGGTCTTGCAAAAGAAAGTGAAGGAATAATAATTCTTCCAGAAGATGCACCAATAGGAAAAGAATATAGAGAATATGCAGGGTTAAATGATGTAATATTTGAATTAGAAATTACACCTAACAGACCAGATTGTTTATCTCATATAGGAATAGCAAGAGAGATTGCAGCTTATTATAATAGGAAAGTTAAATATCCTATGATAGAAATTACTGAAACTATTGAATCAATAAATACTATGGTAAAAGTGGATATTGAAGATAAAGAAAGATGTAAGAGATATATGGGTAGAGTGATTAAGAATGTAAAAGTTCAAGATTCACCTGCTTGGTTAAAATCAAGAATAAGAGCTATGGGACTTAATCCTATAAATAATATAGTTGATGTAACAAACTTTGTTATGTTTGAATATAATCAACCTATGCATGCTTTTGATTTAGATAAATTAGAAGGAAATATAACAATAAGAGTTGCTAAGGAAAATGAAAAAATTACAACTCTTGATGGAGTGGATAGGGTATTAAAAAATGGAGAGCTTGTTATAGCAGATGATGAAAAGGCAATAGCAATAGCAGGGGTAATTGGTGGACAAAATACTCAAATAGATAATGATACAAAAAATATATTTGTTGAAGTTGCATACTTCACACCAGAAAATATTAGAAAAACTTCAAGAGAATTAGGAATTTTTACAGACTCTGCTTATAGAAATGAAAGAGGAATGGATATTGAAAATCTTAGTACTGTAATGTCAAGAGCAGTATCTTTAATAGCAGAGGTTGCAGGTGGAGATATTTTATCAGAAGTTATTGATAAATATGTTGAAAAACCTAAAAGAGCAGAAATAACATTAAATTTAGAAAAATTAAATAAATTTATTGGAAAAAGTTTAACTTATGAAGAAGTTGGAAAAATCTTAACTCACTTGGATATTGAATTAAAACCATTGGGAGATGGAACTATGCTCTTAATTCCTCCTAGTTATAGAGCAGATTTAACAAGACCAGCAGATATATATGAAGAAGTTATTAGAATGTATGGTTTTGATAATATAGAAGCTAAGATTCCTGTTATGAGTATAGAATCAGGAGAAGAAAATACAAACTTTAAAATTTCAAGAATAGTTAGAGAAATTTTAAAGGAAATGGGCTTAAATGAAGTTATAAATTATAGCTTTATACCAAAATTTACAAAGGAATTATTTAATTTTGGAGATGAAGTTATAGAAATAAAAAATCCATTAAGTGAAGATATGGCTATAATGAGACCTACTTTACTATACAGTTTAATAACTAATGTAAGGGATAATATAAATAGAAATCAAACAGATTTGAAACTATTTGAAATAAGTAAAACTTTTAAAAATCTTGGAGTAGAAAAAGATGGACTTGCTATTGAAGATTTAAAAATAGGTATAATTTTATCTGGAAGAGAAGATAAAAATCTATGGAATCAATCAAAAACAGACTATAATTTTTATGATTTAAAAGGATATTTAGAATTTTTACTTGAAAGATTGAATGTAACAAGATATTCTTTGACAAGATTAAAAAATCCTAATTTTCATCCAGGAGCAAGTGCTGAAATAAAAATAGGTGAAGATGTCATAGGAGTATTTGGAGAACTTCACCCTAATTTAATAAATTATTTTGGTATAAAAAGGGAAAAATTATTCTTTGCTGAACTTAACTTAACAAAATTGTTAAAATATATTAAAATAAAAGTAAATTATGAAAGTATTAGTAAATATCCAGAAGTATTAAGAGATTTAGCTATAACATTGGATAGAGATATCTTAGTTGGGGATATGATAAAAGAAATCAAAAAGAAAGTAGCACTTATTGAAAAAATAGATATCTTTGATGTATATTCTGGTGATAAGATTGATAAAGATAAAAAATCTGTTGCTATGAGCATAGTATTGAGAGATAAGAATAGAACTCTTACAGATGAAGATATAGACAAAGCTATGAATACCATACTTGAACTTATTAAAGATAAGTACAATGGTGAAATAAGAAAGTAATACTTTAAAATATATTTTAGGAGGGATAAGATGAAAAAATTATTAGCAGGTTTATTTTTGTTAGGTTCAGTATTGGCATTTGCAGCAGGTGAAAAGAGAGTTCCTATTGAAAAAATGGAACTTAATCAACAAACTTCAATGGTATATCTTCAAGGGCAACAAACTCCATTTACAGGGACAGTTGAAAAGAAATACGCCAGTGGAAAACTTGAAGCTACAATGGAATTTAAAAATGGAAAATTAGATGGAAAAACATTGGTCTATAATGAAACTGGTAAAATGATATCAGAAGAAAGTTATGTGAATGGAGCTTTAGATGGAGTATCAAAATCTTTTTATGCTAATGGTTCAGTTGAGTTTGAAACTACTTTTAAAAATAATGTAAAAGAAGGTGTTGAAAAACATTACTCTCCATCTGGAAGAGTGGAAACAGAAGTATTATTTAAAAATAATATTGCAAATGGTATTGCAAAACAATATAATCAAGAAGGTAAATTAGAATATGAAACTATGATAGTTAATGGTAAAAGAGAAGGATTATCTAAAAAATACTATCCAAGTGGAAAATTATTAAGTGAAATAACTTTTAAAAATGACAAAGAAGAAGGAATAATGAAAGGTTACTTTGAAAATGGAAAATTACAATTAGAAATTCCTTATAAAAATGGACAAGTAGATGGACTTGTAAAAAGATATGACGAAAATGGGCAAGTTGTTGAACAAGCAACATTTAAAAATGGTCAAGAAGTAAAAACAAAATAAACTTTTTGTAAATAAATATTTGAGGGGATTATTTTTGTAATCTCCTTTTTATTTATATTAAGGAGTGACAAGATGAAAAAAGTATTATTAGGATTATTTTTGGTGGTTTCAGCTTTATCTTTTTCAGCAGAAAGAACTTTATCATATGAAGAAACATTTCTAGATAAAAAAACTGGGATAGTATATGCTATAGGTGAAAAAACTCCATATACAGGTGTAGTAAAAAATTATAAAATTCCAGAAGGAAACAATGTTTTTGAAGGTAAAATTTCATTTAAAAATGGAATAATAGATGGAGTTGTTGAATTATATTATCCAAATAGGAAATTAGCAAAGATAGGTACATTTAAAAATGGAAAAACAAATGGTATACAAAAAGATTTTTATGAAAATGGTATAATAAAACTAGAAATTTCACATAAAAATGGTAAGAAGAATGGAATGGGGAAAAAATATTCAACTAAAGGGGTATTAATAGGGGAATTCCCATATAAAGATGATGAGTTAAATGGAGTAGTAAAACAATACAATGAAGTTACAGGTAAATTAGAGATAGAAGCTAATTATAAAAACGGAAAAACTGAAGGTTCTCTAAGAGCATATTATCCAAATGGAAAACTAGAAAGTGAAGAAAAATATAAAAATGGTTTAAGAGAAGGTTTAACAAAATCATATTATGAAAATGGAGTTTTAAAAGAAGAAAGATTTTATAAGAATGATAAATTACAAGGAATAAGTAAAATTTATTATCCAAATGGGAAACTTCAAATAGAAGCTAGTTTTAAAGAAGATAAACTAGATGGAATTTCTAAAGAATATGATGAAACAGGAAAAATAATTGATCAAACAACATTTAAAGACAATAAACAAATAAATTAATAAATTTAGGAGGAAAAGAAATGAAAAAAATAATAATAGGAGTATTTTTATTGATATCAGCCTTATCTTTTTCAGCAGAAAGAGTAGTAAAAATGGAAAATGCTTATGTTGATGATAAAGGTATAGTATATGTTATAGGAGAAAAAACACCATTTACAGGTATAGTAGAAAACTATAAAGTGCCTCCTATTTCAGAAGGGGATAGTGTATTAGAAGGAAAAATCCCTTTTAAAAATGGAGTAATAGAAGGGTCTTCTAAGTTATATTATCCAAGTGGTAAATTAGCAAGTGTAGCAACCTTTAAAAATGGTAAAGTAGAGGGAGTACAAAAAGATTACTATGAAAATGGAAAAATTAAGAGAGAAATTTCTCATAAAAATGGAGTTGTAGATGGCGTTTCAAAGATTTATTACCCTAATGGAAAAGTTCAAAATGAAACAACCCATAGGAAGGGTGTGCCAGATGGTACATCTAAAACTTATTATGAAAATGGAAAATTGCTTGTAGAAGTAACATATAAAAATGGAGTACAAGTAGGAATACAAAAAGATTACTATGAAAATGGAAAATTAAAAGTTGAACTTCCCTTTAAAAATGGAATTATAGAAGGTATTGCAAAGGTTTACTATCCAACTGGAAAATTAATGTCAGAGGAAAGTTACAAAAATGATCAATTAGATGGAATAGTTAAAAGATATGATGAAAATGGGAAATTAATAGAACAAGAAACATACAAAAATGGAGTACAAGTAAAATAAGATATATAATAGTGATGATGGAATAAAATTACATTTAAAAAGGTATAGAGATAAATAAATGAAAAAAATATTAATAAGTTTGGTCTTTTTAATTATTTTTATTAAATAGTGCAAGAACCCCGTGACACAAGGCTAACTCCTTAACTTGTTAAGGGGAAATAATACCTAGTCGTGGGAGGTTCAGACTTGATAAGTATAGAAGAATATTAGTATGGTAAAGTCAAAAAAATTATTTGACAAATAAAAAAAATAGTATAAAATAAGCTAAATGCAATTAGTAGATTAATTGACAAAATAAAGGAGAGATTTAAATGATAGCAAAAAATGTTTTAAAGAAAGCATTTGTATTTTTAATTTTATCAGCAAGTTTTTTATCTTTAAATTCACAAGAGGTATTTGCAAATGTAGTAAGTGAACAAAATGAACTTGCTAGTAAACTTGTTAAAAATGTAAAAGAAGTTGGGAATGACAGATATTACAAAGGAGATTTTTATTCAGATGTTGGGACTTATCCAGAAGGAATGTTTCTTGTAGTAGAAAAACTTATAGAAAACTATATAGCATTTGCTCATATGGGAGAAGCATCATATCTTGCACCAATAGGTCAAAAATTTGAAGAAAAAATAGATGGTCAAGTTGTAAAACGTTATATTGCAGTAAGCCAAAAGAAAAAGCGAGGGTATTATTGTATAGATATTTACGATGATTTAAATAGTCAGCCTAAAGCAACTCTTACAGCAAGGCTTAATATAACAAAAAATAAAAATGGTTATTTTATAACTCCAAAAGATGATTTAACAATACAATATAAAGGAAAAACATATAAAAATCAAAATGCTTTAAATTTCTTAGGATTTTAGTTAAATTAGTAAAAGAATTATACTTAGATATACTAGGTATAATTCTTTTTTAGGTTGTTTGTCAAATTTTGGATACTTTAATATAGATAATGAACTATTTACGAAATGTTACTGATTACTAACCTTATATATTCAGTCTCGTAAAAAATAATAAGGATTAACTCTTATTTTTTAAAGTCAATCCTTATTAGAAATTTAATCTTCATATCCATTAGGATGATTTTTATGCCAATTCCAAGCCGTCTCAATAATTTGTTCTAATTTATCATATTTAGGTTTCCATTTTAATTCATCAATAGCCTTTTTAGATGAAGCTATAAGTCTTGCAGGGTCTCCTGCTCTTCTTGGACTAAGTTCAGCTGGAATAGGATGCCCTGTAACCTTTCTTGTAACTTCTATAACTTCTTTTACAGAGAAACCTTCTCCATTTCCTAAATTAAATATTTGGCTATCTCCACCATTTCTTAATCTATTTAAAGCAAGATAATGTGCATCTGCTAAATCCATAACATGAATATAATCTCTTATGCAAGTTCCATCAGGAGTAGGGTAGTCATCTCCATAGATAGATATTTTTTCTCTTTGTCCTAATGCAACTTGTAAAATTAATGGAATTAAATGAGTTTCACAAGTATGAGCCTCCCCAATTTCTCCACTTGGATATGCACCAGCAACATTAAAATATCTTAAAGCAGTGTATTTTAATCCATAGGCATTAGCACACCATTTAAACATTTTTTCAACAGCCAATTTACTTTCTCCATAAGGGTTAGTAGGCTCTGTTCTATCAGTTTCAAGTATAGGCATATTTTCAGCTTCTCCATAAGTTGCAGCAGTAGATGAAAATACTATCTTATCCACATTATGATTTTTCATAACTTTTAATAAGCAAAGAGTACCATAAAAATTATTTTCAAAATATTTTAAAGGTTCTTCCACACTTTCTCCAACCAAAGAGAAAGCAGCAAAATCTATAACCCCATCAATTTGATATTTTTCAAAAACTCTATTTAAAAATTCTTCATCTTTTAAATCTCCAAGCTCTAAATGTGCTCTCTCATCAACAGCATCAACATGACCAGTGATTAAGTTATCAACTACAACAACATCTTCATTTTTTTCTAATAAATATTTAACAACATGGCTACCAATATAGCCTGCTCCTCCACAAACTAATATAGACATTAAAATCTACCTCCAATATGATTTATAAATTTAAGAAAGGCATTCTTTCCTTTTTCATCTCTTTTAAAAACTCCTGCATCTTCAAGAACTCTTGAGAATGTCAAACCAATTTCAATATTTAAAATATTCTCTAAAATTTCATTCACTGATAAATTTTTAATATTAGGATATTTATTTATAAAGGCTTTTAACCAAGTTAAATGTTTTTCAGTATCTTTATCTTCAAAAATTTTCTTTTCAAAATCTTCATCTTTTAAATATTCTGCAATTTTCCTCATTTCAAATTTTAATCTTCCAGGTAAAACTGCAAGTCCCATAACTTCTATTAGTCCAATATTTTCTTTTTTAATATTGTGATGTTCACTATGTGGGTGGAAGATACCCAAAGGATTAGCTTCATCAGTTCTATTATTTCTTAGAACTAAATCAATTTCAAAATAATCTCCTCTTCTTCTAGCAATAGGAGTTATAGTATTATGTGGAGTTGAATTTGTATATGCAAATACTTCAACTTCTTCATCTGAATACTCTCTCCAAGCCTTTAAAATTTTATCTGCTAAATCAACCAAATCTTTTCTATTTAAAGACTTTAATCTTATAACAGACATAGGCCATTTTACTATTCCTGCCTTTATATTTGGATATTCATCAAAAATAATTTCTTTTTCAATTTCTGACTTAGCCATAGGAAATTCATGATTTCCACCTTGATAATGGTCATGGCTTAAAATAGAACCTCCAACTATTGGTAAATCTGCATTAGAACCTATGAAATAATGTGGAAATTGATTTATAAAATCCAAAGTTCTTGAAAAAGTACCTCTATTAATTTTCATCTCTCTATGTTCTGAACAGAAGATTATTGCATGTTCATTGTAATAAACATAAGGAGAGTATTGAAAATACCATCTTTCTTCTCCCAAAGTTAAAGGAATAACTCTATGATTTTGTCTTGCTGGATGAGTTAAAGTTCCAGAAAAACCGACATTCTCATAACATAAAAGACATTTAGGATAATTTACTTGTGGCATATTTTTCTGCCTTTCAATTTCCTTTGGGTCTTTTTCAGGTTTAGATAAATTTATAGTAATTTCTAAATCTCCATACTCTGTGGGACTTTTCCAATATAGATTTTTTTCTATTCTTTCAGTTCTGATATAGTTAGTCTTTTTAGAAAAATTATAGAAAAAATCAGTTGCTAATTTTATATTTTGTTGAGAAAGTTCTTTAAAAGTTTCTATAATTTCTCTCGGAAAAGCCGTAAATTTACCCATAATTTCTGTATCAAAAATATCTCTATCTGTAACTCCATCTTCTATTATTTTTTGTTCAATAGCATAGTCACAAATTTTATCCAATATCTTTTGTGGATATTCTGGTATTTGATAATCTTCTTTTACATCCTGCCAATCTTTTAAATGTAATAATGCCATCAATTCATTTCTAACAAGTATAACATCATCTTCTGTTATCAACGAATTTTTAAGAGCATATTTTATAAGTCTATTAATTAAAGAATAAATTTTCATTATTTTTTCCTTCCCTTTTTCTTTTGAATATATAAAATATGAGTTATATTCCAGATTTTTTATTTTAGATAGGCTACTGCGCGTCCATTAATGTTGAAAGAGCATTTTGGAGCTCTTGAAACACTAATGGCTGGCAAGTAGCCAATAAAAAAATCTGGCTAGTAACGAACTATTTTATGTATCTTCCTGCTCCATCTCCAATATTTCCTATATAGAAACTAGCTTCTAAACCTGTTTTTTCTTTATATTTCTTTCCAACATTTTTTATAAAGCTATCAACATAGTCATTTTCAACTATACTTACTGTACAACCTCCAAAACCTGCACCTGTCATACGAGAACCAACAGTTCCCTTTTCTTCCCAAGCAGCTTCCACAAGACTATCAAGTTCTAAACCTGTAACTTCATAATCATCTCTTAAAGAGATATGAGATTTATTCATTAGTCTTCCAAATTCTGCAATATCATCTTTTCTCAAAAATTCAACAGCAATTTTAGCTCTTTCATTTTCAGTAACTGCATGAGTTGCTCTTTTTAATTGGTCTTCATTTGTTAAAAAATGTTTAACTTTTTCAAATTCTGCAACTGTAAGTTCTCCTAAATATTTAATATTAACTCCATTTTTATTTAAGGTTTTAACTGCTTCTTGACAATCTGCTCTCCTTGCATTGTATTTTGAGTCTGCTAAACCTCTTTTTTTATTTGTATTAGCAATAACTATTGACATATTTTTTAATTTTACTGGAACATATTCATATTTTAAAGTATTACAATCAAGCAAAATGGCATTATCTTTTTTACCCATACCAACTGCAAACTGATCCATAATTCCACAATTTACCCCAATAAAATTATTTTCAGTTGCTTGACACATCTTAACCATTTCAACCATATCAACATCAAGGTTAAATAGTTCTTTAAGTATAACAGCTGTTAAAACTTCAATAGAAGCTGATGAAGAAAGTCCTGCACCATTAGGGATATTTCCAAAAAATAGTACATCAAAACCACTATTTATTTTATAGTTTCTATCTAAAAAAGTTTTAATAACTCCCTTAGGATAGTTAGCCCAATCATCTTTTTTTTCATAGACTAAATTATCTAAATTAAATTCAATGACTCCTAAATTTTCAAAATTCTTAGAGTACATTCTAAAAGTTTTATCTTCTCTTTTCTTAACAACTGCATAAGTTCCAAAATCTAAGGCACAAGGAAAAACAAAACCTCCATTGTAGTCTGTGTGTTCACCAATTAAATTTACTCTACCTGGTGAAAAGAATGTTTCTACTTCTTCACTGTATTTAAAAATTTCTTTAAAATCTTTTATTAAAGTTTCTAGCATAAAAATCCCCTTCCAAAATAATATTGTAATTTATACTATTATATATCATTTTAAACAAATAATAAATAAAAAACTGTATCTTTAATCCAAAATTTTAATTAAAAATACAGTTATTAAAAAAATTTATTATATTAATATTGTCTTAAAAATTCATTAATCTTAGAAACATTTTTATCATATGCTTCCTTTACAGTAGAAAAGCCATCTTCATGTCCTCCACAAATAGAGTTCCAAAAATCATTTTGAAGTAAAAGGCAATAAGGATAATTAGAATAATGGTTATTAAAATATGTATTGAGTTTCATAGCAACATCTGGCTCTATGTAAACAGTTCCTAAACAATAGAAAATATTTTTTTGAGGAATAAAATTTGCTTTATTTTTGAGATAAAATTGTTCTAAGGCATTAAATTCACTTGGTAGTTTTTTACTATCAAGATTTCCACCTAATTCTATTTCTATAATATAGTATCTATTATTATTAAAAATAACAAGATCAGCTCCTGCTGATGGGATAATAACATTATTGTTACCATACATATATTCAGCAATTTTTCCTGCAATTGTTTGAAAAGTATTTCCTAAACTACTATCAAAAGATCTAGCAAGTGAAGAGTAGAATTTAAAATTTTCATCAATAAGATCCATAATAAAATTATTTTTCTTAAATTCTTTCTGTTTCATTTTAAATATAAATTCTTCTATTTCTTCTGTTATTATTTCTTCTATTCTATTCTTATCTTGATAATTAAGCATTTTTTATCAGTCTCCTTTTAGATATATTTGTATTTTTTCTTATTTTGCTATATACTATCATTAAGTTACATATTTATAATTTTTTAATGTTTTAAAAATTATCAATTTAATCATTATATAACTTTTAATAATGAAAATAAATTTAATTTTTTTAAAGGGAGAAGAAAATTAATTATGGGATATAGATACGATTGTTCTAAATGTAAAATTAGATGTGATGGAAAAAGTTTAGGAGTTTACAATTTTAAAAATGATGTTGAATATTCTGAACATTTTGAAAATGAGATAATAAATAAACTTTGTAAAAGAAATTGTTATGCTAAAAAAACAGAAAAAGATGGATATCCAGATATAGAAGTATATATATCTAAAAATGGAGCACTTAAATGCTATATTGAAGTAAAAGCACAGCGTAGAACATTTATGAGTGTAGAAAAAATTTTACCTAATAGTGATTTAATTCCCTCTGAAACAATGGCACTCAATCTATCAGATCTTCTTCGTTATTTTGACATTGCTAAAAGAGAAACAGTTCCTATATATATTTTGTGGGTTTTAAGTAATAGACCATGTGCAGTAGATAATGACAAAGTTAAATATTTTTATCAAAAGGTTGATATATTGGAAAGAATATATAATAAGTATAGGAATACTCGTACTTTTAGAAGAAAATCTGGAGTAGGAGATGTCGTAAATGGGGAACATAAAGGAGTTGTTGTTAATTATCATTTTAGTTTGTCAGAGTTAAAAGAAATTAAAATATAATAAAAAAGGATTGTTACAAATATTTTCATTTTAATAGTTTGATTTGCAACAGTCCTTTATTTTTTATTTTTCCTTTTATATTTTATAACATTGTATTTATAATCAACATCAATACAGAGAAAACTCCCATAATTCCCATCAGTGGTAAAATATATTTAAGCCACTTATCAAAAGTTGTTCCTGCCATTTCTAATGTTACTAAAATTAGACCAGTCGGTGTAATGAAAGACATCCAACCTTGTCCCCAGTTATATGCATTGATTACAACTTCTCTTGATAGACCAACTGTATCTGCAAGTGGAGCCATAATAGGCATAGAAAGAACAGCCAATCCAGAAGATGATGGAATAAAAAATCCTAAGAAAGAGAAGATTATTAACTGTGCAACAGCAAATGTACCTTTGCTCATACCTGCAACAAATTCAGTTGAATAGTATAATAAAGTATCAGATATAAAACCATTATCCATTACTATATTGATAGAACGAGCTAAACCTATTGTTAGAACAACTCCAACTAAGTCTCCTGCACCAGCTATAAAAGTATTAATAGCCTCTTTTTCTGATAATCCAGAAAGAAACATAATAACAACAGCCACTCCTAAGAATAGTGCTGTCATTTCTTCAAACCACCATCCACCAAGAGAAACTCCCCATATTAAAACAGGAAATGCTAAGGCGAATATAAGTAAACAAAGTTTTCTTCTCCAAGTAAATTCTTTTTCTGTGTTTGAGTCATATTCTCCTAAAAATCTTCTGTGTATTTCTTCTTCATCAACATAGACATAAGATTTTGTTTTGTCTTTTTTTACTTTTTGAGCATACCAATACATATATGCCAAAGTAATTATTGAAGCTAAAATTAAAGTTATTATTCTAAATGTTAATCCTTCTGTGAATGAAATTCCTGCTGCATTAGATGCAATAACAGTAGCAAATGGATTGACAGTTGAGAACATTGTTCCAATAGATGAACCCATATAAATTGCAGCAATACAAGTTAATACATCAAAACCACTTAATAAAAAGATAGGCATAAGAATCGGATAGAAAGCAATAGTTTCTTCAGCTAAACCAAAAGTTGTTCCTCCTAAAGTTGTCAATAGGAAAACAAGAGTTACTAATAAAAATTCTTTTCCTTTAGTTCTTTTTGATAAGGCTGCCATTCCAGCATCAAAAGCTCCTATTTTATTAATGATTCCTATAATTCCTCCAAGGACAAGAACGAAAAGCATAATATCAACTGTATCCATTGAACCAGTAACTGGTGCTTTAATTATATCCAAAAATCCTTGTGGACGTTGTTCAATTCTTTGATAAGTACCAGGAATAGCAATAGGTTTTTTTATTACCCCTTCAGTAAATTTATTTAAACTTAATTGAATTTGAAGTCTATCTAAAACTTCTTGTGTTGCAGGCTCTGTTGTTACATTATTATCATGATCTGTTATGACAAATTCATTTGTACTATCATCATAAGTTAATCTTGAAAATTGACCTGATGGAACTATGTAAGTTAAAGCAGCAGCCAAAACTAAAATAATTGCTAATACCGTGAATGCACTAGGGAAACCCCTTTTTTTCTTTTTATTTGTAGACATTTTCAATAGGCTGTTATATATTTTTATAACAGCTTCACACCTCCTTATAATTATTCCTAACATAATTATATATTTTTTAATACTAAAAATCAATAAAAAATTTATTATTATAACTATTTATTCTATTTTAAGTCATTAATATTGTACAAAAAAATAGAATAATTGTATAAATAATTTTTCTTCCCTTAGAAATTTTGTGTTTTATAATAGTCAAAATTTTATAAATAAAAAACTGTATCTTTAATCTAAAATTTTAAATTAAAAATACAGTTATTAAAAATTTTATTAAATAGTTCTCACTATACGAAAACCTATAATTTCACAACCATTTGTACTCTTATTGTCCCAACGTTCAAAACAAGAAGAATCAATGGAAGAACAAAAATCAAAATTAGCCCAGGAACCTCCTCTTATTCTTCTTGTAGGAATAGTGGAATCAGTATCTTCATATATATATAAATCACCATCTGGTATAAATTCATCTTCTGCTGTATCATAGCACATTTCCCAAATATTACCACTGCAATCATAAAGTCCTAATTGATTTGGATTTTTAGTACCTACATTTTGAGTTTCACCATTTGAAATTTTATCATACCAAGCCACTTCATCTACATTATCACTTCCAGAATATTTATAGTCAAATGTTCCTTTATCAATAGCTACTTGTCCACCTCTAGCAAACCATTCCCATTCAACTTCTGTTGGCAATCTAAAGCCTTCTGTCTTTTTAAAATCTGCTATATCAGGATTGCTTTTTTCTCCATCTAATTGATTTATCATTAATATTCCTTTTTTACTTAAATCATAGACAGGTTCTAAATTGTACTTCTCACTTAATTTATTACAAAACTCTAAGGCTTCCCACCAAGTAACACTATCAACAGGTTTATATATTCCCTCAAATTTTGAAGGATTATAGTTCATAACTTCTAGCCATATTTTTTGGGTTGTTAGATATCTACATACTTCTAAATCAAAAACTTTTTTTTCATCATCTGTAAAACAAGGTGTGTATTTCCCACCTTTTACAAATATCATATCTTTAAATTTACTTCTCATTATTTTTATTTCCTTTTAATTTTTTATTTATAAAAATAGCACCTATTGACATAGGTAGTATTTCTATTCCTTATTTCTCTTTTTCAATTTTGACATTATTATTGGAGAAAATAATGAGAAAAGAGTTAAAAGCAATAAAACTTTTGAAACTGTACTTTGGAATAAAATTGAATAACTATTATGATTTAAAATAAGTGATCTTCTAAGTCCAGATTCACCAATTGGTCCTAAGATTAAAGCTAAAACTATTGAAGCAGAGTTTAACTCAAATTTTTGAACAAAGTATCCAATTATACCAAACACAAACATTACCCATACATCTGATATTTGATTGTTTATAGCATAAGAACCTATTACACTTAGAGAAAATATAAGAGGTATTAAATAACTATCAGAAACTCTTGATACTTTTGCAAATAATTTAGAACCAAAAAGCCCTAAAATTAGCATAAATATATTAACAATAACAAATCCTGCAAAGAAAGTATAAGTAATTTTTCCATGAACAGTAAATAAATCTGGTCCAGGTTGTAATCCTTGTATCATAAGTCCACCAAGTAAAACTGCTGTAACACTTTCCCCAGGTATTCCTAATGTAAATGTAGGGATAAGTGAACCTCCTGTAACAGCGTTGTTAGCTGCTTCAGAGCCTGCAATTCCTTCTATACTTCCATGTCCAAATAATTCTTTTTTCTTTGAAAATCTTTTTGCTTCATTATATCCTAAGAAAGCAGCTATACTTGCTCCTGCTCCCGGTAATATTCCTATAATACTTCCTATAACTGTTGATCTTAAAGAAGTTGGTAATATTTCTAAAATTTGTTTTCTAGATAATAAAACTTTGTTATTAAATTCTACCATATTTCCTGCTTGTTTAATTTTCTTTTCAGCCAACATTAGAACTTGTGACATTGAGAAAAGTCCTATAAGTGCAGCAGTAAAAGGTATTCCTGAAAGTAATGCAGGAACTCCAAAAGTAAAACGAGGATTTCCTAACATAGGATCCATTCCAACAGTTGAAAGCATTAATCCTAATGCTCCTGAAATTAATCCTTTCACTATTGATTTTGTACTTGCCCCAGCAATTATAGTTAAACCAAATATAGATAGCCAAAAATATTCTGCTGGTCCAAAAAGTAGAGCAAGTCTTGCAAGTCTTGGAGCAAATAGATAAAGTGGTATAGCACTTAAAATTCCTCCAATAAATGAAGCTGTAATTGCTGTACCTAATGCTGTTCCTGCTTTTCCTTGTTTTGTTAGTTCATAACCATCAATGGCAGTTGCAGCAGCAGCTGGTGTACCTGGTGTACGTATTAAAATTGCAGAAATTGAACCACCAAATATAGCTCCACAATAAACTCCTGCAAGTGTAATAAGTCCTGTTGACGGATCCATTCCAAAGGTAATAGGAATTAATAAAGCAACTCCCATAGCAGCAGAAAGCCCTGGTAAAGCTCCAATAGTTATTCCAATAGCCACACTAATTACAGCAGCAACTAAATTTATAGGTGTTAAAGCTGCTACATATCCATATAAAACATCTGACATAATTAATTCTCCTCTCTAACTTATAGTAAAAATCCTCTTGGAACAGGAACTTTTAAGAATAATACAAATACTAAATATAAGAATATTGGGAAAACTATACTTACAACAATATTCCATTTAATATTGCTCTTTAACACTATCATAGTTACAAAAAGATAAATAGCTGTTGTAACAAAGAAACCAATTATATCAATTAAAATTACATATACAGCAGATAATGCTATTACAAAGAAGAATTGTCCGTATAAATTACCTTTGAACTTGTCTTCCTCTTCCTTATCTTCTTCTATATTTTTAGGTTTAATAATAAAAGTATTTATTGCTAAAAGTAAAGTTAAAAATACCATTAAACCTAATACAAAATAAGGATACCTTGCTGCTTTCGGTGGAAGTTGTTTTATTAAAATAAAATAAAATGCTTCCAAAATAAATAAACCTATTGTTAAAAATCTATCGTATTTTCTCATATTATTTAAAACCTTTCATTCTATTGTAAAAAAGCTGTTACAAATTAATAGCTAAATTTGCAACAGCTCTATTTAAACTACCATTTTTTATAATTAGTGTATTCCCAAAGTTGGAACAGTTTCTATAATATATTTTTCTTGATCTTTGATATATTGTGCTAATTCTTCTGGTGACATATATTTTAAAGGTAAATTAGCATTTTTAGATTTTTCAATATTATCTGGAGATTCTAAAGCTTCTTTGAAAACATCATGTAATTTTTGTATAATTTCTTTTGGAGTTCCTTTAGGGGCAACAATAGCACGAGCAGAACCAAATATTACAGGATATCCACTTTCAGTTAAAGTAGGGACATCTTCAAAACCTTCTAATCTTTTATCTGTAAATGAAGCTAATATTCTTAACTCACCTGATTTAGCTAAACTTGCAACTTCACTAATTTTAGCAACAGTTGCGTCAACATGACCTCCACGAAGAGCAGAAATCATATCTGTACTTCCACCAAATGGAACATGAGTTACTTGAATTCCAGCTTCTTTTGCAAAGTGAGCAGCACCAATATGGTTAGAAGCACCTGTACCATTGTTAGAAATAGTTAATTCTTCTGGGTGAGCTTTTGCATAGTCAACAAAATCAGCTAGTATTTTGAATTGACTATCAGCTTTTACAACTAATACACCTGGATCATAAACATGGTTCATGATAGGTTCAACATCATCAATTTTGTATTTTGTTTGTCTTTCATGAGGTAGACTTACAAAAGTAGGCAAATTAATAAATCCAATAGTATATCCATCTGGAGCAGCTTTTGCTAGTTCTGTATATCCAATTTCTCCATCTGCACCTGGTTTATTAACAATAACAAATGTTTGAGGAAAATTCTTTTGAGCTTCTGCCATTAATATACGAGCTCCAACATCAGTTCCTCCTCCTGCCTTATAAGCTATAATTACATTAACTGGCTTATCTGGATAAGTAGCTGGGCTAGCTTCTTCTTTTTTTTCTCCACCACAAGCCACTAATAGTAAAGAAAGTAATAAAGTAAAAATTACTAAAAAATTTTTTTTCATAAAAAACAACCTCCTTAATTAATTGTTTCTACTTAGAATTTTACTATATCATATAATTTTTTTCAATGAAATTATAAATCTTATTAATAATCACAAAAAAAAATGAATATAGTGTAAATTTTAACTACATTCATTTTTTATTTATTATTTTATATTAGAAATTCTTTGTTTTAATTTATGATATATTTCTTTTGGTATTTTGGATTTTATTGTTGCTAAATCAGCAGTAATATCATTTCCTAATCTTTTTTTAAAAATAATTTCATTAAATTCAATAACAGTTTCCAACTTACTTTTTCTATTCTTTACAAGTGCTTTTAATTTATCTATACTTTCTTTCATTAAGTTATAATCATTAAATCTATCTGCTATATCAAACATTTCCATATATATATAATGATTATCTTCATATTCTATACTTAAATCTTTTATTTTTTTTAAAGTTTCTGAATCATTTTTTACAAAAGCTTCATAAGAAATTTTAGCTCTTTTTTGCATTTCACCACTAATATCAGTCCCTATGTCTTTTAGCTTTTCTAAAAGTTCCTCTATTATCCTTTTATTTTCTTCTATATCTTTATTTTCTTCTTTATTTTTTGTTGTTTTTATCAATGCTAATAAATAACCTTGAATTGTATAAGGGTTATTTTTATTTGAGCCTTCATATAGTTTTTTTGCATAAACTAAAGCCTGTTCTACTTGACCTATTATGGTATATATTTGTACAATTTCCCTTTGAGCACCAGTATATGTTGATTGTAACTCCAATACTTTACATTGGTTTTCAAAAGCTTCATTATATTTACCAATTTGTCTATAATATAGTCCTTTTATAAAAAATTGATCAGCATCATTTTTTATCTTAGCAACTTCTGTAAAAATATTATCTTTGTCCTTTTCACGAGCCAAAGCAAGGCACATATATTTTCTAATTTCTTTAACCAAATATTCATCTAAACTATCTTCAGATTCAAGTATCTTTTTTGAAATAGCTATTACTTGTTTATAATTTCTCTTCTTATACAATTTTATAATTGTTTTCAAATAATGAGAAGGTAAAATAAATTTAAATTGATTATCTTTATCAGAATTTTCTGTAAGAATCAAATCTACTATTGTATGATCAACATCTGTATAATTACTTGAATCTTTTAAATTACTTTTAAATTCTTCTAAAGATTTTCTTATTTTCTCTTCATAAGCATCAGAAATTTTAAAATTTGAACGAACAATAAAATCTTGAATATTCTCACTTATATTAATATAGTCAGAGTATCCTCCAGAATATTCAAATATATTTTGCAGATGTGGTCTACTTAAAATATTATTTAATAAATTATCATTAGTTACTATCTCATATAGAAAATTTTTTTCTATTATTTCTAAATAAGCAATTAGAATAACAATGCTTTTTTCTTCATCAGAAAGTTCATTAAATATTTTTGAAGCATTTGTATAATTATATTCAATAATATCATTAAAAAAATCAAAACTTTCTTTTGGATTTTCTTTTATAAGTTCAACTGCATATCGTATTTGAACTGGATACCCTGTAAATAAATTACAAATATCTTTTTTATAATTATTTGAAAGATAGTCAATACCTTCAAGGGTTAACAATTTTGAGAACATTTTTTTTCGATCATCAAGATCAAGTAATTTTACTTGTACATTTGCTATTTCTTTATAAATATAGGTTTTTCTTAAATTAAACTTACTAGATATTCCAAATATAAATCTGTTCTCTATTTTTTGTAAAACTTCTTTAAACCAATCTACAACCTCTCCATTAGGTAAAATAATTCCACCAAAATCATTAATGAATATTACTTCTTTAATTTTTTGAAATTCTTTAATTATTTCAACAAGTTTATTTACCTTTATTTTCTGTGAACTATTAATAAAATCAAAATTTTCAATAGAAAATTCTATAATTCCTAAATCAAAAAGCATTTTTATAAAATCTTCAATACTTTCATTATCCTTAAATTTGATAGTAATAGGAGTATATGAAGCTGGAATTATTTTTAGTTTTTGTAAAGTATATTTCATCAATGCTTTTCTACCCGTTAATGAAAATCCAGAAGCAACAAAACAATTAACATTTTTATCAAAGTCTGAAAATTCAGATTCTAATTTTTCTACTAAAATATTTCTCCCACAAAAAAATGTATTTTTCTCTTTTAAATGAGGAGATTTCTCCCAAAGAATTTCTTTTAACAATCTTCTAATTATTTTTTGTATTCGGTCACTTTTTGTTAATCTCTGTAAATTGTATGTTTCTGATAACCATTCTGGAATTCTTGAATCAGTATAATCTATTTTTTCATCAATTATAATGGGAAATATCCTTTTAATTTTATTAATTTGTAATTTAGAATAAGCAATACTTAATTCTTTTTTTACCCATTCCGAATTTAATGAGTTGTCTGATAAAAATAATACAAATAAATCTGTATCATCTAATCCCTTCATAATTTCATCAAAAGTTTTTTGTCCACACTCAAATGAGAAAGTGTCACAAATACAGTATTTCTCTCCTAATTTTCGTGCAACAGCTTCAACCAAAATTTTATCTCTACTACTATGTGATAAAAATGCTTTACCCATAAATCCCCTCTCCTTATATAATTTAAATTTTTTTATTAAAAAAAAACTTAGTAAAGGTGGAGCGACATTTTCCACATCTCCTAACGAGGGTGATAGCTGCCTTTTCTATCCTCAATACTAAATTTATTTATCATCATATTGTTTTTTATATAATACTTCTTTTTTTATTAAATGTCAATATTTTTAAGTGGTAAGTAATCACCTTTAGATAATTGATATTCAAATTTTTTTAAATTAAGTTTATAAAGTGTTCTAGCAATTAAAACTCCTGTTTTAGAAATTCTGACTGCAACTTTAATATAATTTTTTTCATCTATTAAAAATTCTTTTACAAGTTCTATTGATTCATCAAGAGGATTTTTTCCAAAATAATCAGGAGAATTCACTATCTCAGAAATATAACTATAATATTTTTCATAATCCTCATAATGTTTATTTTTTATATGTTCTTCATTTTGTTTCCCAATATAAACAAGACTGGTATTAAGATTAAAATATTCTATGATTTTAGAATTTAAAATACCTATTAGTTCCTTTTGATTATCCATTACTCTAATTTATCCCCTATTTAACTCTTTCTCAGTATCTTCCCACTCCTCATATTTTTGAGTAATTTTCTTATCAAGACTATCTAATTCTTCTTGTAAAGATATAAGTTCATCTACATTATTTTTTTCTCCTGCAAGTAAATATTTTTTATTTACTTCTTCCTTTTGTTCTTCAAATTTTTGTATTTCTTCTTCAAGTCTTATGAGTTTCTTTTCTAAAGAAGCCAACCTATTTTTAGTCTTTTTCTGTTCTTCATAAGATTTAACAGCTTCTTCATTTTTTACTTTTATATTATCTCTTTCTTGTTTATATGCTTCATAATCTCCATCAAAAGTTTCTACACCATCAGTTTTTAATTCATAAATTTTATTAACAACAGTATCTAAAAAATTTCTATCATGAGATACAACTAAGATAGTTCCAGGATAATCTTCAAGTGCATCCATTAAAATTTCTCTTGAATATATATCCAAGTGGTTAGTAGGTTCATCTAATATCAAAAAATTAGGCTTTTCAAGCATAAGTTTCATAAAGGCAACCCTTGCTTTTTCTCCACCACTTAAAGATGAAATTTTTTTGTAAATGTCATCTTCTCTAAATAGAAATGCACCACAGATATTTCTTGCTTCTTCCTCTGATAGAGTGAAATAGTACATAAGCTCCTCTATAATATTATTATTTAAACCTAAACCTTGGTGATTTTGGTCATAGTAACCAATAGAAACTCTTTCACCTATTTTAAATTCCCCTGAACTAGCCTTTTCCATTCCATTGATAATTTTTAAAAGAGTAGATTTTCCTGTACCATTTTTTCCTATTAAACCTATTCTTTCTCCACGATAAATTTTTAAATTCAAGTCTTTAAATAATAATTTATCTTCAAAAGTTTTAGATAAATTTTTAATATCTAAAACTAAATCAACACTTTGAGCCTTAATATCAAATTTTAATTTTATCTTTTTTGTTGTTACAACAGGATTTTCCATTTTTTCCATTCTACTAAGTATTTTTTCTCTACCTCTGGCTTGTTTAGCTTTCACTCCTGCTTTGTATCTTCTGATAAATTCTTCCATTTTCTTGATTTTTTCTTGTTCCTTCTCATAGGCTTTAATTTCCCCACTTAAATAAGCCTCTTTTTGAATTAAAAAATCAGTGTAGTTTCCCTTATAGTCTTTTAATCTTTTTCCTTCAATCTCAAAAATTCTATTCACTACATTATCTAAGAAATATACATCATGTGATATTAAAATTATAGCTTTGTTATAGTCTTTTAAAATCTTTTCAAGCCACTCAATAGAAGTTAAATCTAAATGGTTAGTAGGTTCATCAAGTATCAATAAATCTGGCTCTTCCAATAATATTTTAGCAAGTGCAACTCTTGAATTTTGACCACCTGATAAATTACCTATCTTCATAGTCCATAAATTTTCTGGGATATTTAAACCATTTAAAATCTGCTTGATTTTATATTCTATTGAGTATCCCTCATGTCTTTCATATCTTTCAGAAATTTCTCCAAGTTCTTCCATCAATTTATCAAAATTATCTAAATCAACAGTTAGTAAAAAGTTTATCTCTTGCATTCTATTATAGTCTTCTAAAAGATTATTGAATACTGTCATAAGCTCATTAAAAACAGTATTTTCTTTGTTAAGTTGTGTATTTTGTGCAAGATATCCAATTTTTAAATTGCTTTTCTTTGAGATAGTTCCTCTCTCATTTGTAGCAGGATTAATTTCGGAATTTTCTAAACCTAATAATAATTTTATAAGTGTAGTTTTTCCTGCACCATTTACACCTATTATCCCTATTTTATCTTTTTCATCAACAGAAAAATTTATATCCTTGAAAAGAGTCTCACCAGAGAAACCCATATATATATCATTTACTTGTAATATTGCCAAAATTCCACCTCAAACTATTATTTCTTTTTTGTTTTCCTATCAAAATAAGCAACTATAAAAATTGTTGAAATTATACATATAAAACCTAGCAAATCTAAAAAACCAAAATTTACACCTAAAAATAATATAGCACAAATAGTTGCAGCCACAGGTTCAATACAAGCTATTATACTTGCTTTTGTAGGTCCTATAATATTAACTCCTGTTAAATAAAGTATAAACGCAGTTATTGTTCCAAATAATATTATTAACATAAGCACAAAGAAGGTTGTAAAATCAAAAATAACATCAATATTCCACGGTTTTATCATAAAAGTGATAGCTATACCACCAATTATCATACCCCAAGCAACTACTGTTGGAGGTCCATATTTTTCTAAAAGTTTTTCAGGTTGTACAGTATAAAAAACTACTGATAAGGCTGACAACATACCCCAAACAAGTGCTTTAAAAGATATTTGTAAACTTGTAATATTACCATGTGTTGCCAAAAGAAAAACTCCAAAACTTGAAAGTGCTATTGCTACTATTTCATATTTTAAAGGCTTTCTTTTTTCTTTCAAACAAATAAAAATCAAAACTAAGGTTGGACCAAAATATGTAAGCACTGTTGCTATTGCAGCATTTGAATATTGAATAGCAGAAAAATATGTATATTGTGTACCTAACATTCCTATAAGTCCAAATAAAATAATTTGAAGTAAATCTTTTGGAGTTCTTAAAATATCAAAAATTTTTGAACCTTTCTTATAATATAGATAGCCTAGTAATAATAAGCCTGCTAACACTAATCTATATGGTATAAGCCAAGCAGTAGTAACATTTTTATTAAGGAACAAAAAACTTCCCATAACTCCATTGATACCCCAAAGAGTACCCCCAATAAAAGTAGTTAACATTCCAAAATTATTATCTTTTTTCATAGTTTCTCCCTAATTTAATTTTTCTACTATCAGAGTATAATTTTTCTTTATGTCATTATCTGAATATAATTCTATTTTCTTATTTCTTGCTAATATTCCTTCAAATTTTCTTGTTAAATTCCTTCCATTTTCTGAAATATCCTTAATTTTTATATCTGATTTTATATATTCTCCATTTTGAAAATAATCAAATTCTGTATCATAAACCAAAGTAATTTTTACTTTTATATCCTTTTTATATTCAAAGAATGAAGCATCCAATTCAATTTCTTTATTTTTTTCCATTAGTCCACTAAATATTTTGATATTTTCATTTTTAAAATATGATAGAATTTCAGTTGAGGTAGCAGGTATTCCGTAACCTATTTCCTCCATAGATAAATTTTTATTTGTATTTTTAGCAGAATGAATTATTAATGCCTTTAAAAGTATTGGATTAAAGTCAGAAAAATCTTTAAAATCCTTACAAATATTTTGATATATTATTGTAGCAAGTGATGAAATTCTTGCTGTTGCAAAACTTGTTCCAGATGATGAAGCAATATTACCATTTCTTGAAAATGATTTTACTCCTTTCATTATCATTTCTCCATTATCTCCAAGTAACAATTCTCCACCATAACTAGCTAAATCGGGTTTTATTGTTTCTTTTGGACCTAACCCAACTCTACTATAATTTGAGGCATATCCATCATTATTTATAGCACCTATAACTATTGAAAGTAAAGAGTCTGAACCATGGTATAATTTTCCTTTTGGTAATTTTTTCATAAAATTTCCACCATTTCCAGCAGATTTAAAGATAAGAACTCCATAAGTCTTTTGTAAATGGTCTAAAACTACTCCAAAATCTGAAAAAGTATCTTCTTCTATTGCTAACTTTACACTTAAAGATAAATTCCAAATTTTTACTTTTTTATAATTCTCCTTTATTGCTGAAATAATATTTTTTAATAAATCATCTTCTTCTATTGTTGTTGAAGATAAAACAGTTGCATCTAATAAATAAAAACCTTCATTTTTTACTATTTCCATATTTTCTAATTTATCTCCATACAGAGCTATCCCTGAAACAAATGTTCCATGTGTTGCACTTGTATCCTTTTTTAAAAATCTTGTATGAACTCTTTTTATCCAAGGGTCTAAATATTTTATATGTGCTATACCATTGTCCACAACTCCCAAAGTTATATAGTTTTTATTTTTTTCTGGATAGATAACTGGAATTTCCCCATTTTCATCATCAATTTGTAAAGGTAATGAGTAGATAGAAACAGGTTCAATATATTTTATATAGTTTGAAGCCTTCTCTTGTAATATCATAATAAATTTACTGTTGATGTTAAGTAGTTTATACATAAAAAAATCTTTAAAATATTCTGTCTTTTTATATTCAATATTGTAATCTTCTAAAATTTTTATAAAGTCTTTTTCTTTTGAAATATCACTTAAACTTACTTTATAATTTGAATTTATATCTTCTTTTGCTAATCTTACTCTCATTTTTACCCCACCATTTCTTTATATTTTAAATAATAATTCTAAACCTTATTATAACATATATTTCTTATTTTTTTATAATAAAAAAAGCAGGAACAACTGGCAGGCTGTTCCCACATAAAACCTTAATAAGAATTTTTAGATAATAATATAAATATTATTATCATAACTACTAAAAATATGAATTTTTCAACTCTTTCATCTCCTTTAACAGAGATTAAGAGGAAAAAATGACAAATAAATTATATCATTGAAATTATTTTTTTTATGTTATAATTAACTAACGAAAGAAATATGAATAAAAATGACAAAAAAATTACTATCTATGGCAGTAGATAGTAATTTTATTTTTCCTTATGTTTAGTTTTTAAGAGTATAATATGTATAGTTACTCCTAACCAAATGACAACTAACATTATTCTTAAATGCAGGTGTTGCACTTTATAAAATGAAAAGCCTATACCACAACTTAAAAACAGTATTGCCTTTATTTTTACAGAAGTAGTCAAGCCTTTACCTTCATAGTAATCTCTTAAAACTTTTCCGAAGTATTTATTATTAAGTATCATATCATGATATTTTTTAGATGATCTTTCAAAACAAAATAATGCTACAAGTAAAAATGGAACAGTTGGCATTACTGGAAGAAAAGCACCTATTATTCCTAATCCAACTGCTAAAAGCCCAACACATATATAAATTTTTTTCTTTAAATTTTTCATAAAATCTCCTAGCTAAAAATATTGCATTTATTATATGTTTTATTATTTTAAATTTCAAGAAAATATTTTGTTTAGATTGACAATCACAAACCGAAAGGGTAAACTATTAGAAAATATTATGTTATTAGGGAGTGAAAAAATGATACAAAAAGATGCACCTAAGGTGAAAGAGAATAAAAATATAAAAAATGTTATTGCAGTTATGAGTGGAAAAGGTGGAGTAGGAAAATCTACTGTAACCACTTTACTTGCTAAAGAATTGAGAAAAAAAGGATATGCTGTTGGAGTTTTAGATGCAGATATAACAGGACCTAGTATTCCGAGACTTATGGGAGTTAGTGAACAAAAAATGACAACTGATGGAAAAAATATGTATCCAGTTGTTACAGAAGATGGAATAGAAATAGTTTCAATAAATCTTATGATAGATGAAAATGAACCTGTTGTATGGCGTGGACCCGTAATTGCAGGAGCTGTTATGCAGTTTTGGAATGAAGTTGCTTGGGGGAATTTAGATTATCTTTTAATAGATATGCCACCTGGAACAGGAGATGTACCTTTGACTGTTATGAAAAGTTTTAATATTAAAGGTTTGATTATGGTTTCAGTTCCACAAGATATGGTTTCTATGATAGTTACAAAAGCTATTAAGATGGCAAGAAAGTTGAACATGAATATCATTGGTTTAATTGAAAATATGAGCTATATCACTTGTGATTGTTGTGATAATAAAATCTATTTAACAGATGAAAATGACACACAAACTTTTTTAAAAGAAAATGATGTTGAGCTTTTAGGAGAACTTCCTATGACTAAACAGATTGCAAAATTAACTAAAGGAGAAAATAGTTATCCAGAAGAAACATTTTCTAAAATTGCTGATAGGGTTATAGAAAAGGTTAAAGAATTATAAGATAAAACAAAAACAACAGTTATTGCAGTAACTGTTGTTTTACTTTTCTATAATTTCTTTTAATTTACACAGATATTTCTAATATCTAACCTATTATAGTATTTTCTTTTTAAAAAGTCAATGATATAATAATACTGCTTTTCTAATTTTCAACTTTCATCTTAGTGAGCCTGATAGGAGGTGAAGAAGTTGAAAAGGCTTTTAATTTACACACTGATAGTACTAATGATTTTATTATTAGTGTTATCTAAAAATATTAGTTTAACCTTTATTTTTAATTTTTAATAAAGTTTAGATGAAATTTTATGTGAGGGGCTATTGCAGTAGTTCCTTGCTTTTTTATAAATTTAATAGCAGTTTTAGCAACTTCTGTAAATTTTTTAAATTGAGGTGAATTTATATGATTTTTAACATCATTTTCATAAACTTCAATAATATAATTTATATTAGGATTATCTTGTTTATGAGCACTACATTATAGCCAAAGTTTCTCTTTTCATTTCTTTACATCCTTAAAAACTTTTATTTAGAGTTTCAATATATGTTTCATTAACAATTCTATTTTTAGCTTATAATTTTTTAATGAAATTTTCAAAAGCCTAATTACATATAATTTTAACATATTAAGATACTCTAAACCAATAAAAAAATTATGAAATATTTGTATTTTTATTTGACAAAATATAAGAAAATATTATATAATCCTCTTAAAAAGAGGGTGATAATATAAAAAAGAATAAAGCATTCTCAACTTTTGAAATAATATTATCCATTTTGATTTTTTCATTTTTAATGAACATTGCTTTTGTAAAATACAGAGAATTTAAAGAATTAAGAGATATAAATGAAGCTAAAACAAAAATAACAGAAGCCTTTTATTTGGTGTCAACAACTTCTTTGAAACAGAAAACAAAGCAAGAATTACAATTAGACTTATCTGCAAAAAAGATTATAATATCAAATAAATCACTTAAAACACAAGAAATAAAACTTCCTAAAGACTTGATATATTACCACACTTATACATCAAATTTAAATTCTTTAAAACTTTCTTTTACCAAAAATGGTAATATTTCAAAATCATTTTCAATTTATATTTTCAATAGAGCTAAAAAAGTAAGATACAAAATATCATTTTATGGTTTTGATAGGAGTAAATTCTTGAAAATCAATAATTATCGTAAAAAGAAAAATAATGAAATATCCTATTCAAAGATATTAGACTATCATAAATCAACTAATGAAGATAGAGAAACTTTCTATAAGGATTGGAGACGAGAGTGATGAAAAAATTAATATTAGTTTTATTATTTTTGTTAATAAACATAGGAGTTTTTTCCATTCAATCTAAGAAAAATTTAGTAAGAGTTGATATTATTGGAAAATCTGGGGTAAAAAGTTATTATGTAAATTTTTCTAATGAACAGAATTTAGATAGCTTTGAAATATATGATGTGTTAAATTAAAAATAGTTCATTACTAGCCAAACTTTTAAAAAATTTTCTTTGAAGAGATATTTAGAAATTTCTATCATATATAGCGATTACTTGCCAGCCTATAATGTTTCTTGAGCTCCAAAATGCTCTTTCAACATTATAGGACGTCGCAGTAATCTTATTTAAAAGTTTTAAAATTTTTTATTTTAAAGAAAATTTATTGTAATAAAATTAGGAATGAAATTCACTTATTTTTAATACATAAGAATTAATAAGAAAGGAATAAAAATGGAAAGTAGTTCTGAAAAAATAGAAAAATATTTTAAAAAAGCTATTAATAGTAGTATGAACAATAATAAAAATTCATATATTGAAGATATAGAGGAATTATTTATCCGTGAAAATGTTAGTTCTAATAAAGGAATTTTCTCAATATTGTTAGAAGCTATAAAATTTTCAGCAAGTGATATCCATATTGAAGCATTGGCAGATAAAATAAGAATAAGATACAGAATTAATGGTATTTTAAAAGAGGTTGCAGAGATTGATAAATCTTTTTTATCTTCAATAGTTTCTAAATTAAAGATTTTATCTTCTCTTGACATAGTTGAAAAAAGAAAGCCCCAAGATGGTAGGTTTTCATTGAAATATAAGGGAAGAGAAATTGATTTTAGAACTTCTATTATTCCAACTATGAACGGAGAGAAGATAGTAATTAGAATTTTAGATAAATTCAATTATAATTTTACTTTGGAAGATTTGTATTTATCAGAGGAAAATAAAAAAATTTTCTATAAGGCAATAAATCAAAATACTGGAATTATCTTAGTTAATGGACCAACAGGTTCAGGAAAATCAAGCACATTATATAGTATTTTAAAATATAAAAATAGGGAAGAAGTTAATATTTCAACTGTTGAAGATCCTATTGAATACCAAATTGAAGGGATAAATCAAGTTCAATGTAGAAATGAGATAGGCTTAGGTTTTGCAACAATTTTAAGGGCATTGTTAAGACAAGACCCAGATATTTTAATGGTAGGAGAAATAAGAGATAAGGAAACAGCAGAGATTGCAGTTAAAGCTTCACTCACAGGACATTTAGTTTTTTCAACTCTACACTCAAATGATAGCTTAGGTTGTATAAATAGGCTAGTAAATTTAGGAATTGATAGTTATTTATTGAGTTTAGTTTTGCAGATGGTAGTATCCCAAAGATTAGTTAGAAAACTTTGCCCTCATTGTAAAAAAGAAGATGAGAATTATAAAGAAAAGTTAAAAAGTTTAAATTTAATGGAAGAAAAATATAGAGATATAAAATTCTATACATCTGAGGGTTGCGAAAAGTGTATGGGAACTGGCTATATGGGAAGAATACCTGTTTTTGAAATAATATATTTTGATGATATTTTAAAAGATATGTTAGCACAGAAAAAGGAGATAAAACAAAATTTTAAAACTTTACTTGATGATGCAATGGATAAGGCAAAAGAGGGCTTGACTTCCTTAGATGAGATAATGAGGCAACTATGAAAAATAAAAAAGAAAAAATTTTATTTTTTACTAATGAACTGGCAATAATGTTAAAAAGTGGTTTAACTTTTACAACTGCCATTGAAATAATATTAAAAGAAGAAAAGGATAAGAATTTTAAAGAAGTTTTAAGGAAAATTCATAAAAATTTAATAGCAGGAAAAAGTATTTTTGAAAGTTTTAAGAATTTTGACAAGATTTTTGGCAATACTTATTTATATATGTTGAAAATTGGAGAAGTCAGTGGAAGTATTACAGAAAGATTAGAAGATATTTCTAAATCTTTGGAATTTGATTTGACAAACCAAAAGAAATTAGGAGGAATATTAGTTTACCCAATAGTTGTTATAAGTTTAACCCTTATAATAGTAACTTTTTTACTAACTTTTATACTTCCAAATTTTATTACAATTTTTGAAGAAAACCAAGTTGAATTACCTTTAATAACAAGAATTTTATTATTCATTTCAAGAAATTTTCACTATATTTTATTTTTTATAATAGCTTTAATTTTAATAATATTTTTTACAAATATGTATATAAACAATAATAAATCAAAAAGAATTAAAAGAGATAAATGGCTATTAAATATGAGGTTATTTGGAGAATTGAGAAAATTATCTTTAAGTTCGGATTTATATCATTCATTTTCTATTCTTTTAAGTGTAGGAATAGGCATAATTGAAAGTGTAGAGATTTTGTATATAAACAATAATAACTATTATCTTAAGGAAAATTTATTGGAAGTTAAAAAATCCTTATTAGCGGGAAATAATATAGCTACTGCCTTAAAGAAGTTAAATTTATATAATGAGAGATTTTCAATTTTAATTACTGCTGGTGAAGAAAGTGGTTATCTATCAGAAAATTTATTACAAATTTCAAAAATATTAAAACAAGATTTTGAATATAAACTAAAAAAATTAATGTCTATATTAGAACCTTTGGTAGTAGTATTCTTAGGACTTATTGTAGCTTTTGTTGTTGTGGCTATATATTTGCCAATATTATCAATAGGGGATGTGTTTAGTCAATAAAAAGTAAAATAGCTCCTGCTGAGACTAAATGTATAAAAAATAGTTCATTGCTAGCTAAATTTCTTAACGTTTAAAAATTGACATTCGCTGCAAATTCAGCAAACTTGCTGACAAGTCAGCTTCAAACACGCTGAGATTTGCTCGGCTCATTTCCTTCAATTTTTAAAACTAAAATTTAGAATGCAATTCACTTATTTTTGTTTACTTTCTCAATTTACAGTTGCTTATTTTATCTTTTTAATTAATATTTTATGTTTATTAGGAGGGAATGGTATGAAAAATCGTGGTTTTTCTTTGATTGAAATTGTTGTAGCAGTGGCAATAATGGGGATATTATCGGGAATTGTAGGCTTACAGTTAAGGAGTTATATTGCAAAATCAAAGGATACTAAGGCAGTTGCAACTCTTAATACTTTACGCGTAGCGGCACAGCTTTATCAACTAGAAAATGAAAAACCTTTAATTGAAGATAGTTCAAAATATGAAGATAAAGAAGAAATTAAAAAAGCATTAGAAAAGTTAGAACCTTATCTTGATAATAATGCAAAAGCAATAATAAAAGAACCTGAAATGGCAATAGGTGGTTCAAGAGAAGTTAAATCAAATGGAGATTTAGGAAAAATTAAATATGGAGGAAAAGTAAAAATTACTTTTAAAGATCCAAATGGGAATAATAGTGATGATGGCTACTATATGTGGCTAAAACAAGATGATGGGACAGAAAACGGAGATATAAAGGGAAATAAATGGATAGAATTTTAATAATATTGCTATATTTCCTATTATTTTTAGTTATGTATATAGATATAAATAAAAAATATATTCCTAATATTTTAAATTTTTCTATTCTAGTTCTTTCTGTATTTATTTGTGGGATAGACAAAATTGATAGTTCTTTTATAGGGGCATCTTGCTATACTTTACCAATTTTGATTTTCTATGGTTATATATCCGATATTTTGAAAAAAGAAGTCTTTGGTTTTGGTGATATAAAATTAATAATTCCTTTGGGAGGTCTTCTATATCAGGGAGAGATAAATATTTTTTTACAAATTTATATATTTTATCTTTTAGTATTTTCATTAGCAACTCTTTATATTATTATCTATATAGTTATAAGTTATTGTAGAAATAAATCAGTGAAGATTAGAGGTGTAGAGTTAGCATTTGCCCCTTATATATGTTTAGCTTTTATTATTATTTATAATTTTAATTTAGTAGAAAAAATAATTGAAAAAATTTAAAAATTTTATATAGAAAAATAAAAAGATTATATTTCAAATTTTATTATAAAAAATTTTCTTTGAAACAATTTTATATTTTTTTAATAAGATTGCTGCGACGTCCATAAATGTTTGGAGAGCCTTTGTGGAGCTCAAAAAACATTTATGGCTGTCAAGTAATCTCCATATATAATTAGAGATTGTTAAGATTTTTTTCAAAGAAAATGAAGAAATTTAAGTTTTTAGAAAGGAAAATTTCTATTATGAATAAAAATAAAGCCTTTTCTTTAATGGAAGTTATAGTTTCAGTATTTATTTTGATTTTAGTTTTAATACCAAGCATAAAACTAAATATACAACAAATAAAAACTTATTCTAAGATAAGAAATGCTGATAGTGAGTTACATTTTTTTACTTCTTTAAATAATTATTTAAAGTCAGAAAATATAATAAATTCTCACTTAGAATTTAATAATTATTCTGATTTTATAACAAGATTTAATAATTTTGGGAATTCCTTTCAAAATCTTAAAAATAAAAATTTTAATCTAATAATAGATATAGAAAAAACAGAAGTAGATTTTTCAAATAGGAAAGAAAATGCAAGTTTAATTAAGGTAGAATATAGAGGAGATAAAAAAATTTATAAAAATATTCTTTTAAAATTTGAGGAATGAAATGTATATAAATAAAAATAAAGCCTTATCATTCATTGAAATAATCATAGCAGTAACAATTTTGTTAGCAGTTAGTTTCGCTAGTTTGATTACATTCTATTCAATGAATAAAAGTTTTTTAGTTATGAATAGTGCTTACAAAAGAGAAAAAGAAATAATAACTTTTAGAGATTTAGTAACAAGTCATATAAAATGGAATGAAAGTGCTGAAATAAGAGTTACTAGTATTTCAAAATCTAATCCTATAAATAGTTTAGGGAATTTATTTTTAAAACCTAGTGAAAAAGAGGGAAATTTATTGGTATTGAAAATAAAAAATTATGATGAAATAGAAAAGAAAGTAGAAAAATATTATAGATGTTTTTTATTTTATGAAGATAAAGCTAGTTTGAGTTATTTTGATGATAGCAATATTCATTCTCTTGTAAATATTTTTAATGGAACAGTGATTTTAGAGAATTGTACAGGAAAATTTCTAGTTGAGAATAATATTTTAAAGGTATATTTGAAAGATAAGGATAAAGAATATGAAGAAATATTGTACTATAAACAAAAATAAAGCTTTTATTTTTCTGCAAGTTATTATAATTTCTTTTCTATTTATTAGTCTAACTTTATTTGTACAAATTCTTTTAAATAGCAGGTTTAACCTATATAAGACTGATATTAAGACACAAGAAAATTTTCAAGATTATGATTTTTTAGATGAAATAATCAAGCAAGAATTTAAAAATATAGAAGAGAAAATTAATAATAGAGAGATTAAAGATGCAATAGAATATATAGTTTTATCAGAGAATGGAGAAAAAATTTTCTTAATAAATGATTATAATAAGAGAATTTCTTTTGGAGGATATAGATTATTGGAAGATCAGAAAGGAAAAAACTACTATAACTATTTAAAAGATAAGATAAAAGGGATGTACAAACCTAAGGTTAATGTACATTTTATTAAAAATATAAAGATTGCAGATAAAAGCTATTCACTATTTGCAACAGTGGAATATGAAATAGGGAGTTCAAGAGAGCCTGACACTTTACATAATGGTATTTTGACAAGGATGTGGATAAAAGAAAATGTTTAAAAAGATTTTACCTTTAAGCCATATTGATGATTGCATAGATAGAGATATTAGTAAAAATACTATTCTCAATTTAGAGAATAAATTTTTTAGTATTTTTAAAATTCAAGTTGAAAATATTATAAATGAAGAAGATAGAATAGAAAAATTGGAGGATAGATTGGAAGTTATTTTTCCAAGATATAATTCAGATGATTTTGTATTGAGATATGAAATTTTAAAAAAGGATAGAAAGAAAGAAAATATAGTTGTTTATTTGTTAGATTTGGCACTTTTGAATGACTATATTATTGATGATATGAAGGACTATGGTTTTGTTTCTATTATTCCTTCTTTTTTTATATGTAGAGAGAAGAAAATTTTAAATCATTATTTTAACTTTGATATTAGTGAGACTATGCTAGTTGTAACAGAGTATATGAACAATAATATTCTTGATATTTCAACTTTTAAATTATCAAAATCTTCTTTTGGTAATGAGGAAGAAGTTGATATTGAAGATAAATATAGTATTGCAAATAGTTATTTGGTAAATATTGAAGATGATATAGAGATTATTTTTACAGGAAATAAGATAAATTTTGATGAATTAGATTTAATAAATAAAAATTATTCATATTTTGATGTTGAAAGTTTAGATTTTACTCAATACCTTAATTTTTTACCTGATGATATAAAAAATAAATATTCTCTTTACTATGTAAATACTAAATATTTGTGTACTCTTTTGATAATTTCAATAATAACAGTCTTATCAACAATAATACTTTATCATAATATTCATAAGTCAGAGGAGAAGTTGGAACAGTTAGAGATTGAAAGTTCTAGCCTTGAAGATGAAATAAATGAAGCAAGAAATGAAATGGAAGAAATTGAAAAGCAACATAAAGAGTTAGTAGAATTTATACAAAAAGAAGAATACAAAGATTTTAAAATAAGTTCTTTTTTAGAAGAATTAAGTTATCTATGTCCAAGTGGAGTGAAGATTTCTTCAATAGAATATGATGAGAATAAAATTTTTAATATAGAGGGAAGTACAGGAAAAATTGATAATGTGATTAAATTTTTAGAAAATATTACAAATTCTAAAAATTTTAAGTTATATAATTATGACTATATTTTGAGAAAAGAAAATGAAATTAAATTTAAACTTGAAATTAAATATTTTTAAAATTTAGGTAATATAATAGAAATAGTTTATATTAACTAAACTTTTGTGAAATTTTCTTTGAATAAATTCTTAATATTTTTTAGTTATATATAGCGATTACTTGCCAGCCTATAATGTTTCAGTAGCTCCAAAATGCTCCTTCAACATTATAGGACGTCGCAGTAATCCTATTAAAAGCTATAAAATTCTCTTTCTCAAAGAAAATTTATTCTAAAAATTTAGAATATAATTTGCTTATTTCTATTTACAATTTTTTAAATTAAAAATATTTAACTTAAAATTTATATACAGGTGATGGTATGGATAAAGATTTTAACTTAGATTTAAAAAATAAAAATTTAAAAGTAATACTTTTAATTTTCATATATCTTTTAGTTTTTTATTTTCTCATCTTTAAAAATATTTTAAGGTTGAGTGAAATAAAAGAATTGGTGGAACAGGAAGATATAAAAATAGGGAAGTTAAACTATGAAAAGAATGTTGTTTTAAAGGCACTTGATATAAAAAGAAAGGATTTTGAAAAGGATAGAGAAAAAATTGAAAATCAGGAAGAAAAATCTGATAAAGATAAATTTGATAATATTCCCAGCTTATTTAACTATATAGAAGAAAAGATTTCTAAAAATAATATTATTTTTCAAAGTTTTGGGAGAAGTAGAAAAGATGGGGATAAGTTAAAAGTAACTATGATTTTAAATGGAAGTGAAGGGAATATAAAAAATTTTTTTAGAGAGATAGAAAATGAAAATTATGATATTAACTTTTCTTCCTCATATCTAAAAATCAGTGTAGATAAGAATTTGCTGGAAGTAAAAACAACTTTATCTGCTAGTGTTTTAGATAAAACAGAAAAAATAGATAGTCTTATTAACAATAATATAAGTAATAAAGATATTTTTAAAAGGTCTAATAAAAACTCTGAGGGAGAAGAAGTTTCATATTCATATATGAGAATAGGAAATAAGACATATTATAGAGTTTCCAAAAAGAAAGAGATAGAAAATACGAATACAACAGAGAATGAGGAAGATAAAAAGAATAAAAAGAGTGAAAATAGAAAATCTAATAAGAAAGAGGAGGATAAAAAAAGTACGGATAATAAAAAAGAAGAAGTTGAAGAAACTTAAAATATTATAGAAAGTAAAATTAATTTTTCTTGAAGTAGTCTAAATAACCTTAAATAAAACTACTGCGACGTCCATAAATGTTTGGAGAACCTTTGTGGAGCTCGAAAAACATATATGGCTGTCAAGTAATTGATACTATAAATAAAGAAATACTTAGTAAGTTAATTCAAGAAAAAATTATATATATGTTAATTTATTATTTATTAAAAAACTATAAAAAAGGTGAGAATAGATGAAAAAATTTACTTTAATCATATTTTTAATTTTAAATACCTTTATATTTCCATCTGCTTTAAATCGTGATATAGACATTATAGATATGCCTTTACACGAAGTTTTAGCAGTTTTATCTAAGGAGACGGGAAAGAATTTAATTTGTTCTAAGGAAGCCAAAGATATTGTGATAGATACATATTTCAACAAGGGAGAAGATGTAAACTCAGTTTTACAATTTCTTGCTGAAAGCTATGATTTATCAATAAAAAAAGAAAATAATACTACAATTTTTATGTTACAAAGTGAGAAAAACACTAAAAAAGCTAAAATTATAGGTAAGATAACTTCAAATAATATAGCTTTAAAAAATGCAAAGATAGAATTAAAAGATTTGAATAAAGTAGTTTATACAGATAACAGTGGAAATTTTATTATTGATAATATACCCAAAGATGTATATGTCTGCAAGATTTCAAAGAAAGGATATGAAGAAAGAGGGGAAATAATAGATACTGTAAAATCAATTAATGTATTAAATGTTGATTTAAAAGAAAATCAAAATAATTATGAGAATAAGGATATTTCTGATGATTTATCAAATTCAAATTTTTATGAAATAGATGGGAAATTTTACTATACAAAAACTTTTTCTCTATTCAATGTTTCACCAGAGGAAGTTTCAAAAATTTTACATGAAACTTTTGGGGAGAATATAAAGGTGAGTACTTTAAGTAAAGTAAATAAATTGGTTGTAAGTGCAGAAAGGGATATTTTAGAGAATGCTATATCTATAATAGAAGATATAGATAAAAATCCTAAACAAGTAAAAATAACTTCTCAAATTTTAGATATCTCAAATAATTTATTTGAAGAACTGGGCTTTGACTGGGTATATAAGCAAAATGTTGAAAGTCAGGAAAGAAATAGTCTGACAGCAATGATTTTGAATAAGGCAGGAGTAAATGGTGTGGGAAGCACTGTAAATATAGTAAGACAATTCCATAATAAAAGTGATGTATTGAGTACAGGAATAAATTTATTGGAAGCAACCAATGATTTAGTTGTAAGTTCAGTTCCTACTCTTATGATAGCAAGTGGAGAGGAAGGAGAATTTAAAGTAACAGAAGAAGTTGTTGTCGGAATTAAAACTCATAGAGAGGATAAAAAGGATAGATACAGTGAACCTATTTTTAAGGAAGCAGGTTTAATAATGAAAGTTAAACCTTTTATTAAAGATAATGATTATATAATTTTGGAAATTAGTTTAGAATTAAGTGATTTTAAGTTTAAGAAAAATGTTTTAAATTTGAAAGATATAAATTCTGGAACATATAATTCAGAGGGAGGTTCTAAGGTCGGTAGAGGACTTACAACAAAAGTTAGAGTTAAAAATGGAGATACAATTTTACTAGGAGGATTAAAAAAATCTATACAACAAAATATAGAAAGTAAAATTCCAATTTTAGGGGATATTCCTATAATAAGTTTCTTCTTTAAAAATACTACTAAGAAAAATGAAAACTCTGATATGTACATAAAACTTAAAGTTGAGATAGATGAATAAAAAAATTTTTAAAAAATAGGGTAAATTCATTTTATATTCATTTTTCTACTATATACTTAAAGCATATAAGGGAACATAGATAAACCCCTCCCTAATAAAATGAATATGTAGATAGAAAAACCACAAGTCTCTCCCCTCATTTCTTGTGGTTTTTTGTATTTCAATGAATATGGTATAATATAAAAAATATTTACAAGAAGGAGGGTTAAATGAAAAAGGGAATAGGAGTAGGAATAGAAGATTTTAAAAAAATAATAGAAGAAGATTGTTATTATTTTGATAAAACTAATTATATAGAAGAACTTTTAAAAGATAGAACAGAAATAAAATTATTTACCCGTCCTAGAAGATTTGGAAAGACATTGAACATGACAACATTAAAATATTTTTTTGATGTAAAAAATGCAGAAGAAAATAGAAAACTATTTAAAGATTTATATATAGAAAAATCAGAATATTTTAAAGAACAAGGACAATATCCAGTTATTTTTATTACAATGAAAGATTTGAAGAAAAATACTTGGGAGCAAATGAACTTTGCTGCAAAATCATTAATTTCTAATCTATACAATGAGTTTGAATTTATAAGAGAAAAATTAAATGAAAAAGATTTAATAGAATTTGAAAAGATATGGTTTAAAAAAGAAGATGGAGATTATGATAATTCTTTAAGATTATTAAGTGAATATCTATATAATTATTATCAAAAGAAAGTTGTTTTATTGATAGATGAATATGATAATCCATTGATAGTTGCTAATCAAAATGGATACTATAAGGAAGCAATAAACTTTTATAGAAATTTATATAGTTCAGCTTTAAAAACTAATTCAAATTTAAAAATGGGAGTATTGACTGGTATAGTACAAGTAGCAAAAGAAGGGATATTCTCAGGGTTAAATAATGTGATAACTTACAACATACTAGAAAATGATTTTGAAACTTTTTTTGGTTTAAGTGAGGAAGAAGTAGAAAACTCTTTAAAATATTTTGAGTTAGAATATGAAATAGAAGAAGTTAAAAGATGGTATGATGGCTATAAGTTTGGGGATATAGAAGTATATAATCCTTGGTCTATAATAAATTATCTTAGAACAAAAAAATTGCAAGCATACTGGGTAAATACTTCAGATAATGCATTAATTTATGATAGTTTAAAAAATTCAACAGTAGATGTATTTAATAATTTACAAACTTTATTTGAAGGAAAAGAGATAAAAAAAGAAATAAGCCCATTTTTTACTTTTGAAGAGTTATCAAAATTTGATGGAATATGGCAGTTAATGGTATATAATGGCTATCTGAAAATAAGTGAAAAATTATCCAATGATGAGTATATGATAAAAATACCAAACTATGAAATACAGACATTTTTTAAAAAAGGTTTTATAGATAAATTTTTAGTGAGTGGAAATTATTTTAATCCAATGATGGATGCATTATTAGATGGAGACATAGAAGAATTTGAAAGAAGACTACAAAATATCTTTTTAGTAAATACAAGTTTTTATGATTTAAAAGGAGAAAAAGTATATCATTCTTTATTTTTAGGAATGCTAATTTGGTTAAGAGATAAATATGAAGTGAAATCAAATGGAGAAAGAGGACATGGAAGATACGATGCGATGTTAGTTCCACTTGATAAAATAAAACCTGCCTATCTATTTGAATTTAAAGTTTCAAAAACAATAAAGGGTTTAAATGCAAAAGCAGAGGAAGCATTAACACAAATAAAAGAAAAACAATATGATGCAGGGTTAAAAGAGTTAGGAATATCTAAGATATATAGAATAGGGATAGCATTTAAAGGTAAAAATGTAAAGGTAAAATATGAGGTTTAAAAAATAAAGTGTATTCACTTGGTATTCATTTTAATTATGTATACTAGGGGCACAAGAAGTTAAAAAAGATTATTTTAAATTTTTCTTAACTCATAAGTATATAAAAAGAGGAGAGGATTTTAATGAAAAAATTATTAATAGTAATGGCAATAGTTTTAGGAAGTTTAGGTTTTTCAACAAGTGTCTTGGCAGCTCAAACAACAGTAGAAAATCCAAAGATAACTTCTGAACAAGCAAAGGAAATAGCATTAAAACAATCTAAAAATGGAAAATTTAAAGAAATAGAATTAAAGCATAAAAATGGAGTATTAGTATATGAAGTAGAAATTGCAGAAGGATTTATGGATAGAGAATTCCTTATAGATGCAAATACAGGAGAAATTTTAAGAGATAAAAAAGATTTCTAATAGTTACCCACCCTAATAAAGTTAATATAGATAGAAAAACCACAAGTTCCCCCTCATTCTTGTGGTTTTTTACTATTATTTTTATTTTAAGCAATTTAATTTTAATAGGAAAATTTTATTGTCTCAACTTTTTTTATACAACCTAGAGCCAAAGAATAAAACAAGAGAGCCTTTATAATGGAATTTAAGTCAACAGATAGTGTAGAAAAATTAGAAGAAGTCTCAAAAGAATCATTAGAACAGATAGAAGCTAAGAAATATGATATATCATTGAAGCAAAATGGAATAAAAGAGCTAACATATATAGGAATAGCATTTTGTGGAAAACAAATTAGAATATCTTCTAAATATTAATAATGTTCATTGACAAAATATGATATATGAAATATTATAGAAGTAAGTACTAACTATTATTAAATTATTGGAGGAAACTATGAAAAAAAATTTTTTTGGGAAATTGTTTGGGCTGACACTTTTAATGTTTACTCTTTTGTTTACAGGAGCTTCTGCTGAAACATATGAAGGAACAGGACTAGGGTATGACAAAGATGGGATAGTTTTAGATGTAGAAATAACAAATAATAAAATAGTTGATGTAAAAGTAAAAAGAGCAAAAGAATCAGAATTTGCAACACCTGCTATTCAAAAGATTGCTAAAAAAGTTATAGCAACTCAAAGTTTAGATGTTGATGGAGTTTCAGGAGCATCTTTAACAAGTGAAGGAACTAAGGAAGCTATTGAAGAAGCTGTTAAAAAAAGTGGAGTAACTCTTACAGCAGTTACAGGACAAAACACAAAAGCTGTTGAATTGCCAAAAGAAGCTGATGTAGTTGTAATTGGAGCTGGTGGAGCAGGTTTAACTTCTGCTATTGCTGCACATGAAAAAGGAGCTAAGGTTATTTTAATTGAAAAAACTGAGCTTTTAGGTGGGAATACAAACTATGCAACAGCTGGACTTAATGCAGCAGGAACAAAAATACAAGAAAAATTAGGTATAAAAGATAGTCCAGAACTTTTCTATGAAGATACAATGAAAGGTGGAAAAAATAAAAATAATAAAGAGTTAGTAAGAGTTTTAGTTAATAATTCAAGTGCAATAGTTGATTGGTTAACAGAAAGAGGAGCAGATTTATCAGAACTTACTTCAACAGGTGGGCAAAGTGTAAAAAGAACTCATAGACCAACTGGTGGATCAGCAGTAGGACCTAATATAGTGGCTGCACTTTCAAAAACTGCTGAAAGTGAAAAAATAGATATAAGAAAAGGAACTAAGGCAATAGCATTAGTAAAAGCTAAAAATAGAATAGTTGGTGTAAAAGTAAGAGAAATTGATGGTAAAGAATATACTATTAAGGCAAAAGCTGTAATCGTTGCAACAGGCGGATTTGGAGCTAATGCTAAAATGGTTGAAAAATATAATCCAAAATTAAAAGGTTTTGGTTCAACTAATAATCCAGCAATAGTTGGAGATGGAATTATTATGGTTGAAAAAGTTGGAGGAGCATTGGTTGATATGAGTGAAATTCAAACTCACCCAACTGTTGTGCATAATAAAACTAATATGATAACAGAAGCTGTTAGAGGAGAAGGAGCTATCCTTGTAAATAGAGATGGTAAAAGATTTATAGATGAGCTTGAAACAAGAGATGTTGTTTCTAAGGCTATATTAAATCAAAAAGGAAAATTAGCTTTCTTAATATTTGATGAAGGGATAAGAACAAAATTAAAAGCAGCTGATAGTTATGTTAAAAAAGGTTTTGCAGTAGAAGGAACACTTGAAGAAATAGCTGCTAAAATTGGGACAGATGCAAAAACTTTGGAAGCTACATTAAATAAATATAATGAAGCTGTTAAAAATAAGGTTGACAGTGAATTTAATAAGAAAACTTTACCTAAGGAATTGACTGGAACTAAATACTATGCAATAGAAGTTTCACCAGCAGTTCATCATACTATGGGTGGAGTTCGTATCAATACTAATGCAGAAGTAGTTGGTAAAAATGGTAGACCAATAAAAGGACTTTATGCAGCAGGAGAAGTTACAGGTGGAATTCATGGTGCAAATAGAATAGGTGGAAATGCAGTTGCAGACATCACTATATTTGGAAAAATTGCAGGAGAAAATGCAGCTATTTATTCAAAATCTGTAAAATAACATATTAAAATAAATTTTTGGTAAAGACAATTATATGAAATTAAAATTCATATAATTGTCTTTTTTATCTTAAAAATAAAAACATCACTAATTGCAGTTAGTGATGTTTTGCCTTGTTATTTTGCAATCATTGTATAAGATATATCTCTATATCTTTAAAATGATTATAACACTTTACAAAATAAAAATCAATGCTATAATTATTTTGCCTTTGTTATCTTTCTTTATGTAGCCTTGGAAGGAGGTGAAATATTGAAAAGGCAATTATTGTATATTTTGATATTTGTAATAGTGGCAATATTGTTATTTATATCTAAAAACATTAGCATCACAATTAATTTTATTTTTTAATTAATTGATAGTTTTATGTGGGTTGTAATTGCAGTTGCAACCTGCTTTTTTTATTGTTAATTTTTAGGCATTGTGGTATAATTCTTAAATTAATATAATAATAAATTAGGGGGTATAAAAATGAAAGATATAGTATTTTTTTGCTATCCAAAATGTTCAACTTGTCAAAAAGCAAAGAAATGGCTTCAAGAAAATTCAGTAGAATTTACAGAAAGGGATATAGTAAAAAATAATCCTACTGAGGCAGAATTAAAAAAATTCTATAAAAAAAGTAAAAAAGAATTGAAAAAATTTTTTAACACAAGTGGTATTTTGTATAGAGAAATGGAATTAAAAGATAAATTGCCAAAAATGACAGAAGAAGAAATGTTAAAATTATTAGCAACAGATGGGAAACTTGTAAAAAGACCTATGATAGTTACAAAAGATTTTGTTTTAAATGGCTTTAAAGAAGAAGAGTGGAAAGAATTATTAAAAAAATAATTTTTAATTATATATGCCAATTACTTGACAGCCTATAATGTTTCTTGAGCTCCACAAAGGCTCTTTCAACATTATAGGACATCGCAGTAATCTCACAAACAAATTTATTATTTTTTTAATAATTATTATGAAGAAAGGGAAAATAAAATGTATAATATGATAGATGTTGTTACAGCAGGGTTTGCATTATTTGCAATGTTATTTGGGGCAGGAAATTTAATATTCCCTCCTATGTTAGGATATCAATTAGGTAGTAGTTGGGGAGTAGCCTCATTTGCTTTTATCTTAACAGGGGTTGGTATTCCACTTATGGGAATTATTGCTTCTGCAAATGCTGGGAAAAGTTTGGATAGTTTTTCAGATAAAGTTTCACCTTTATTTGCAAGATTTTATGGGATAGCACTTATTTTGTCAATAGGACCTCTTTTGGCATTGCCAAGAACAGGTGCAACAGCTTATGAAGTTACTTTCTACCATGCAGGATTTACAACTTCAATTTGGAAATATGTCTATTTAGGAGTTTATTTTTTATTAGCACTGTTGTTCTCATTGAAATCATCAAAAGTTGTTGATAGAGTAGGGAAAATTTTAACACCTATACTTTTAATGGTTCTTTTTATAATTTTAGTTAAAGGTGTATTTTTCAATGATTTACCAATTACAGAGAAAATCTATGAATTACCATTTAAAAAAGGGTTCATAGAGGGTTATCAAACAATGGACGCTCTAGCAACCATAGTTTTTTCAACAGTTATTTTAAATGCTATAAGAGGAAAAACTGAACTTACCCCTAAACAAGAATTTTCATATTTATTAAAAGTTGGACTTATTGCAGCAGCAGGACTTGCAATAGTCTATGCAGGACTTAGCTATATAGGAGCAAGTTTTGGTGGAATGGAATTAGTTGCAGGAGCAGAAAAAACAGATTTACTTGTAAAAATTTCAATAAATCTTTTAGGAAAAATTGGATATTTAATATTGGCTATCTGTGTTGCTGGTGCTTGCCTTACAACGTCAATAGGGTTAATAGTTACTGTTGCAGAGTATTTTAGTGGTCTTATAAAAATATCTTATGAAAAATTAGTAGTGATAACAACAATAATTGGTTTTGTTTTTGCAATGTTTGGGGTTAATAAAATAGTTATCATATCAGTTCCAGTTTTGGTATTTTTATATCCAATAAGTATTGCCTTAATAATTTTAAATTTCTTCCGTATTAAAAATGCTAATGTATTTAAAGGAGTTGTATTAGTAGCAGGACTTATTGGACTATATGAAGGAATTTCTGTAACTGGTATCACTATACCAGCAATTTTTACAAATATTTATAATTCATTACCACTTGTAAATTTAGGTTTACCTTGGTTAATACCAGCTTTGATAGTTGGAATTTGTTGTTATTTTATAAAAAATGGAAAAAATTAAATTTAATATATCATATATGAAAATAAGTGAGTTATAATTTTTCTTGAAAGCAACATTAAATAATTTTTAAATAAAACTGCTGCGATGTCCATTATTGTTGAGAGAGCCTTTGTGGAGCTCACGAAACACTAATGGCTATCAAGCAGTTTGCACATAATACAAAATTTTTAAATAATTATATTTCAAGAAAAATTAAGATAGTAACAAGTTATTTTCTATAATTATATTAAATTTTAAGAACTGGAGGAAAAAATGGCTAATGTATATGATGTATTGAAAGAAAGAGGATATTTAAAACAGCTTACACATGAAGAAGAAATCAGAGAAATTTTAGGAAAAGAAAAAGTTACTTTCTATATAGGCTTTGACCCGACAGCAGATAGTTTACATGTTGGACATTTTATTGCTATGATGTTTATGGCACATATGCAACAGCATGGACACAGACCAATAGCCTTAGCAGGTGGTGGGACAGGAATGATAGGTGACCCAAGTGGTAGATCTGATATGAGAACTATGATGACTGTTGAGATGATAGACCACAATGTTGAATGCATTAAAAAACAAATGCAAAAATTTATAGATTTTTCAGATGGTAAAGCTATACTTGCAAATAATGCAGATTGGTTAAGAAATCTAAACTATATTGAATTTTTAAGAGATGTAGGAGAGCATTTTTCAGTAAACAGAATGCTTGCAGCAGAATGTTATAAGTCAAGAATGGAAAATGGACTATCTTTCTTAGAATTTAACTATATGATAATGCAAGCCTATGATTTTTACGTTTTAAATCATAAATATAATTGTACTATGCAATTAGGAGGAGATGACCAATGGTCTAATATGATAGCAGGTGTTGAACTATTAAGAAGAAAAGATAGAAAATCAGCTTATGCTATGACTTGTACTTTACTAACTAATAGTGAAGGAAAGAAAATGGGAAAAACTGCAAAAGGAGCATTGTGGTTAGACCCTAAAAAGACTACTCCCTATGAATTTTACCAATATTGGAGAAATATAGATGACCAAGATGTTGAAAATTGTCTAGCACTTTTAACTTTCTTGCCTATGGACGAAGTTAGAAGACTTGGAGCATTGAAAGATGCTGAAATAAATGAAGCTAAAAAAGTTCTGGCTTATGAAGTAACAAAAATTATTCATGGAGAAGAAGAAGCTACAAAGGCTAAGGAAGCAACAGAAGCATTATTTGGAAGTGGAAATAATTTAGATAATGCCCCAAAAATTGAAGTAACTGATGAAGATTTTTCAAAAGAATTATTAGATATTTTGGTTGAAAGAAAGATTTTAAAGACTAAAAGTGAAGGAAGAAGACTTATAGAACAAAATGGAATGTCTTTAAATGATGAAAAGATTAAAGATGTTAAGTTTACTTTAAATGATAAGACATTGGGACTTTTAAAATTAGGGAAAAAGAAGTTTTATAATATTGTTAAGAAATAAGAATGTTAAAGTAGTACTTGCTAGAAAACAAGTACTATTTTTCTTTTTGTTGTTTATTACCAGTAGTTGTGATATAATTTTAAAATTAAAACAATTTTCTTTTTAGAGGTGTTTGCTATGGAAATAGAAATAAGAGAAATAGAAGTAGAAGACTATAAAGAACTTTTAGATTTTATGAAAAAAGTGAAGGGGGAAACAAATTTTTTACTTAGTTATCCTGATGAAATGAAATTGAGTTATGAAGATGAAAAAGAGCACATAAAAAAAGTAAAATCTTCTGAAACAAGCAATCATTTTGTAGCAATAAAAGGTAATAAAATAATAGGTTCTACTAGTTTTAATGGAAATACAGCAAGAAAAATGAAACACTGTGGAACTATTGGAATTTCTGTTTTAAAAGAATATTGGGGTAGAGGAATAGCAACAGCATTATTAGAAAAATTAATAAGTTGGGCTAAGGAAAAAGGGATAAAAAAGATTAATTTAGATGTTTTTGAAAATAACGAAGGAGCAATAAAATTATATAAAAAATTTGGTTTTAAATTAGAAGGTTGCATAGAAGATGGAATTTTTGATGGAGAAAATTATATAAATTTACTGATATATGGATTAAAAATTTGATTAAAATATTAAGGTAGTGTGGTATTCTTGTCCAAGTTCAAAATAAGAAATATGAGGGAAGATGATATTGAGATTATTTATAAAAATTTACATTTAGATTTTGTAAATAAATATTTCAAAAATAAGAAACAACAGCAAAAAATACATAAAAATCATAATGAATGGTATAAAATTCATATATCTTCTTTTGATTACTCAATTTATATCTTTGAAGATAAAGAAAATAACTTTGTGGCAATGACAAGCTATGAAATTTTAAGAGATATTGCAAAAGTTAATATCTATTTGAATAAAGATTTTAGAAATAAAGGATATTCACAAGAAATACTATCTGAAAGCATAAATAAATTTTTAAGTGATAATAAGGAAATAAAATACCTTCAAGCATATATATTAGAAGAAAATATTGCTTCAAAAAGAATTTTTGAAAATTTAGGTTTTATATATAATAATGAAAAGAAAATTTCTAATGATGGATTGGAATATTTAATATTTATTAAGGAACTTAATTTATAATAATTTAATATCAGAAAATAAGTGAGTTACATTCCAGATTTTAAGATAAAAATTAAATAGAATGAGCCGAGTAAATCTTGGCTTGTTTGAACGAAGTGAGTTTGCCAAATTTACAGCGAATTCTTAATTTTTATCTGTTAAGAAATCTGGCTAGTAACGAACTATTTTCTATAATAAAAGGATACGATACAATGACAAAGAAAGAAAAGGTAAAAAAAATATTAGTTGAATTGGAAAAGAAGTTTGGAGAACCTAAATGTGCTTTGGATTTCAAAACTCCTTTTGAGCTTTTGGTAGCAGTTATACTTTCAGCACAATGTACAGATAAAAGAGTTAATATAGTTACAGATGAAATGTTTAAGCATGTAAACACACCAGAACAATTTGCTAATATGAAATTAGAAGAAATTGAAAACTATATAAAAAGTACTGGCTTTTTTAGAAATAAAGCCAAGAATATAAAAAAGTGTAGTGAGCAGTTATTAGAGAAATATAATGGAGAAGTTCCACAGGATATGGATAAACTTACAGAGTTAGCAGGAGTTGGAAGAAAAACTGCCAATGTTGTAAGAGGGGACATTTGGGGGCTTGCAGATGGGATAACTGTTGACACACATGTAAAAAGACTTTCAAACTTAATAGGACTTGTAGATAGTGAAGATCCAATAAAAATTGAATTGGAGCTTATGAAAATTGTTCCTAAAAAATCTTGGATAAATTTTTCTCACTATCTTATTTTACATGGAAGAGCAACTTGTATTGCAAGAAGACCAAGATGTTCAGAGTGTGAAATTTCTAGGTATTGCAACTATGGAATAAAAAAATTATCTAATGAGAACTAAAAAAGTATAATTTATTCTTGACAAATTTTATAAAGAATGCTATAAAGTATATATACTATTAGGGAGATGAGATTACAATGAAAGTTTATTTAGATAATAATGCAACAACAAAGGTTGATGAAGAAGTAGTAAAAGCGATGTTACCATATTTTTCAGAATATTATGGAAATCCATTTAGCTTACATTTATTTGGAGCTGAAACAGGAAAGGCAGTTTCAGAAGCAAGACAGACTATTGCTGATATTTTAAAAGCTAAACCAAGTGAAATAATTTTTACTGCCTCAGGAAGTGAAGCAGATAATTTAGCAATTAGAGGAATAGCTAAGGCATATAAACATAGAGGAAAACACATTATAACATCAACAATAGAACATCCAGCAGTGAAAAATACTTTTATGGATTTAATGGAAGATGGTTTTGAAGTTACAATGGTACCAGTTGATGAAAATGGTGTTATGATAATGGATGAATTTAAAAAAGCATTGAGAGAAGATACAATTCTTGTAAGTGTTATGCATGCAAATAATGAAGTTGGGACTTTTCAACCGATAGAAGAAATTGCAAAAATTACAAAGGAAAGAAAAATAATATTCCATGTTGATGCAGTTCAAACTATGGGAAAAGTTGAAATATATCCAGAAAAAATGGGAATAGATTTATTATCTTTCTCAGGACATAAGTTCCATGCACCAAAAGGAATAGGAGTTCTATATAAAAGAGATGGTGTTCGTTTAGCAAGAATAATAACTGGTGGTAACCAAGAAGGAAAAAGAAGACCAGGGACTTCAAATGTCCCTTATATAGTTGGTTTGGCTAAGGCACTTCAAATGGCAGTAGCAAATATGAAAGAAGTATGGGATAAAGAAGAAAAATTAAGAGATTATTTTGAAGATGAAATTACAAAAAGAATACCAGAAATAAAAATAAATGGAAAAGGTGCAAGAAGATTACCAGGAACATCAAGCATTACTTTTAAATACTTAGAAGGAGAGTCTATGCTTTTAAATCTAAGTTTAAAAGGAATTGCTGTAAGTTCAGGTTCAGCATGTTCATCTGACAGTTTACAACCATCACATGTTTTATTGGCTATGGGAATACCTGCTGAATTTGCACATGGAACATTAAGATTTTCTTTAAGTAAATATACTACAAAAGAAGAAATAGATTACACTATTGAATCATTAGTTGAAATAATAGGAAAATTAAGAGATTTATCACCATTATGGAAAACTTTTAAAGATAATAAATTGACTAATGAAGCAAGTTTTTAAAAATTAATATATGGTTGAGTAGATTTTTTAGATAATTAAAGGAGATGAATTTTTTATGCAATATACAGAAAAAGTTATGCAACACTTTATGCATCCTCATAATGTAGGAGTAATTGAAAATCCAGATGGATATGGAAAAGTAGGAAACCCTTCTTGTGGAGATATAATGGAAATTTTTATTAAGGTTGACAATGATATAATTACAGATGTAAAGTTTAGAACTTTTGGTTGTGCATCAGCTATTGCAAGTTCTTCAATTTCAACTGATATGATTATAGGAAAAACTGTTGAGGAAGCTCTAAAACTTACTAATAAACAAGTTGTTGATGAGTTAGGAGGGTTACCAGCAGTTAAAATGCACTGTTCAGTTTTAGCAGAAGAAGCTATTAAGATGGCAATAGAAGATTATTTATCTAAGAGAGATGGGAAAAAAACTGAAAAAGCTGAGTAAAATATAAAAAATTTAAAAAAATTATAAATAGCCATTACATTGTGGTATAATGTAATGGTTATTTTAATTATAGGAGTAAATAAAATGTATAAGAGATTAAAAAAAATATTTTTAGTTATGTCAATTTTGGGAGTATTATTTACTAATACTTATGCAGAAGAAGTTAAAGAAGTTCAATTAATAGATGATTTTTCAGCAGAACTTTTAGGAGAGCCAAAAGATCAAGAACCAGCAGTTCAGAAATCACCAGTAAAACAAGATACACAAGAAGTTACAGAAAATAAGAATCCTAGTGATGAACATGAAAAGAAACAGGAAGATAAAATTACAGAAAATAAAGATGAGAATAAACAAAATGAAAAAATTGTAAATAAAGAAATAGAAAAGCCAGTTGAAAAAAAAGATAAAAAAGATTTAACAGAAGTCATAGAAAAAGCAATAGAGGATAAAAAGAATAATGATAAAAATTTAGCACTTGAAGAAGTGGAAGATCCTAAAAAAGATAGACAAAAATATGAAATGATTAAATATTATTCTGCTGATGGTGTAGAATGGAAATTACCAGATAATTTTAGGGCAGTTATAGTTGGAGATACAAAAGGTAATGTAATATTTGCAAAAGATGCTGATACTATGTATCCACTTGCCTCTGTTACAAAAATGATGTCTTTGATGGTTACGTTTGATGAAATTAATGCAGGGAATATTTCTTTAAATGATAGTGTGAGAATAAGTAAAACCCCTTTAAAATATGGAGGAAGTGGAATAGCTTTAAAAGCAGGGCAAATGTTTATATTAGAAGATTTAATAAAAGCAGCTGCTGTATACTCAGCCAATAATGCAACTTATGCAATAGCTGAATATGTTGGAAATGGTAGTATATTTGGTTTTGTTACTAAAATGAATAAAAAATTAAGAGAATTAGGTTTACAAAATGAAATAAAATATCATACTCCTGCTGGTTTGCCTACAAGGGTTACAAAACAACCTATGGATGAAGGAACAGCAAGAGGAATATATAAATTATCAATAGAAGCATTAAAATATAAGAAATATATTGAAATTGCAGGAATAAAAACTACAAAAATCCATAATGATAAAATATCTATAAGAAATAGAAACCATTTGATTGGAGAAAATGGAGTATATGGAATAAAAACAGGGTTCCATAAAGAAGCAAAATATAACATAGCTGTTGCAAGTAAATTTGAAGGAACAGATGTAATTATTGTTGTTTTAGGAGGAGAAACATATAAGACAAGAGATAATCTTGTACGTAATATTCTTAATATTTTAAGTGAAAATTATACAGTTAAAAATGGATTAATTAAAAGAAAATGATTGAAAGGAAAGAAATATGAGAGAGAAATTTAGGGAATTAGTAAAGAAAAAAAATAAGATATTTGCTAATTTAGAGCTTATACAATGGGATTTGGAAACAAAAACTCCTGTAAAATCAAAGCCTTATTTATCTGAATTGGTTGGAGAACTTAGTATGCAGGAATATAACTTATTCACTTCTGATGAGTTTGTAAATTTGGTTGAAAATTTAAATAAAGAAAAAAATAATTTAACTGAAATTGAAAAAAAAGAAGTAGAATTATCAATGGAAGAAATTGAAAAGAAAAAGAAAATTCCTGCTGATGAATATGAAGCCTATGCAAAATTAACAAGTATAAATCAAGGTATTTGGGAAGAAGCTAAGGCTAAAAATGATTTTTCAATAATTAAAGATGGTTTAGAAAAAATATTTAACTATAATAAAAAGTTTGCAGAATACAGAAGAAAAGATGAAAAAAATCTTTATGATGTTTTATTAAATGATTATGAAAAAGGTATGGATACTGAAAAATTAGATATATTTTTTAGTGAATTAAAAAAAGAAATTGTACCTTTCTTAAAGAAAATACAAGAAAAGAAAAAATCTTTAAAAGAAGAAGATAAATTGAATGTCCCAGTAGATGAGGATATACAAATGAAGTTTGCAAAATATTTAGCTGCTTATGTAGGTTTTGATTTTGAAAAAGGACTTGTTGAAACAAGTGAACATCCTTTTACTTTAAATTTGAATAAAAATGATGTTAGACTTACAACAAATAATAAGAGAAATATGCCTTTTTCAACTGTGTTTTCAATTATTCATGAAGCAGGACATGGAATCTATGAACAACAAACTGCTGATAATTTGATAGATACTTTACTTGGTAGTGGTGGAAGTATGGGATTACATGAGTCACAATCAAGATTTATGGAAAATATAGTCGGTAGAAATAGAGCATTTTGGAAACCATTATATAAAAAAGCTATGGAATTTTATCCATTTTTAAAAAATATAGACTTTGAAGAATTTATTAAACAAATAAATAAAATTGAGCCTGAGCTTATAAGAACTGAGGCAGATGAATTAACTTATTCATTACATATTATGTTAAGATATGAAATAGAGAAGATGATATTTGCAGGTGAAGTAAGTATAGATGATTTACCAAAGATTTGGAATCAAAAAATGGTAGAATATTTGGGAATAGAACCTAAAAATGATGCAGAAGGACTTATGCAGGATATACATTGGTATTGTGGATTAGTTGGATATTTTCCTTCTTATGCAATAGGTAATGCTTATGCTTCTCAAATATATAATACTATGAAAAAAGATTTTGATGTAGATAAGGCTTTGGAAAATCAAGATTTAAAAAAAATAACTGATTGGCTTGGAGAAAAAATTCATAAATATGGAAGATTAAAAGACACTCCTGTTATAATTAAGGAAGTTACAGGAGAAGAGTTGAATCCAAAATACTATATTGAATACTTAAAAGAAAAATATAGTAAAATTTATCAAATTTAAGTTGACAATTTCAAAATTTTACTGTACTATTATAGTAATAAAAAAATATGAATGTTTAGGAATAGAATAAAAAAATATTAAGGAGGAAAACTATGGGAGCATTTGATGATTTAACTGGAAAATTGGATGAACTAAAAGATACAGTTGCAGATAAAGCAAAAGAATTAAAAGAAGAAGCAGAAAAAAAAGCAACTGAATTAAAGGACAAAACAGCTGAAAAGGCAGATGAACTAAAAAATAAAGCAGCTGATAGAGCAAAAGAATTTAAAGAAGGTGCAGAAAAAAAAGCAACTGAATTAAAAGATAAAACAACTGAAAAAGCAGAAGAATTAAAAGATAAGGCTATTGGTGGGGTAGATAGTTTTATAAATAAAATAAAAAAATAGGTTTAATATGGGGGTTGTTAATTTTAACAACTCCTTTGAATTTATAAATTGAGATAGGAGGAAATTATTATGAAAAAAATATTAATGTTAGTAGCTTTAGTTTTAGGAGTTAGTGCAATGGCAGAAGATGCTACAAATACTGCAAATACAGGAGTAACTACTACTATAAAAAAAGAAGCTAAAAAAGTAGAAGAAAAGATGTCAGATGTTAAGGAAGACGTAAAAAAGGAAGCTAAAAAAGCAGGAGAAAAATTAGAAAATGCTAAAAATAAGGTAGAAGAAAAGATGTCAAATGCTAAAAAAGATGTCAAAGCAGATACTAAAAAGGCAGAAGCAAAAGCAGCAGATGTTAAGGAAGATGTAAAAAAAGATACTGAAAAGGCAGGAGAAAAATTAGAAAATGCTAAAAATAAAGTAGAAGAAAAGATGTCAGATGCTAAAAAAGATGTCAAAGCAGATGCTAAAAAGGTAGAAACAAAAGCAGCAGATGTTAAAGCAGATACTAAGAAAGATGCTGAAAAAGTTGAAGTAAAAGCTGATGAAACAAAGGATAAAGCAGGAGAAAAGATTGAAGCAGCAAAAGATAGTACAAAAAAAACAGCTAATAATGTAAAGAAAAATGTAAAGAAAACTGCTAAAAAAGTTAAAAAAGCTGTAAAAAAAGTAGAAGCTAAGGTTGAAGAAAAAGCTGAAGCTGTAGCAGAAAAAGTAGAAGCAAAAAATTAAGTTTAAATTAAAAACATTAAAGACTATTGTAAGTTTAGTTTAGTAAGGCTAAATTTTTCAATAGTCTTTTTTATTTTCATAGAAGTATATCTATCTATTTAGAAAATGAAATAAAAAGAAAAAAGAGTTATTTTAAGTTATATAAAATTAAATGGAGGTAGATATATGGAAATGACAAAATTATTGGTTAAAGATTTAATGAATGGTAAATTTGAATTATTTTCTGACTATGTGTACAAGACAAAGAAATATCTTATCAAAGTTCCAAAAGGCTTTGTAACAGATTATGCAAGTATACCTAAATTACTAAGAGCCATAGTTCTTCCTTATGGAAAACACAGTGGAGCAAGTGTAGTCCATGATTGGCTATATTCTTCTAATTGCAATTTAGATATTAGTAGAGAAAAAGCAGATAAAGTATTCTTGGAGATATTAAAAGAGGAAAAAGTGAATTTTTTATTGAGGACATTAATGTATATTGCAGTAAAGAAGTTTGGTAGAAGTAGGTTTAGAAATAGAAGTTAATCAGTAAATAGAATTAATAGCACTTATATGATATAATTCAAAATAATTGAATGAATATTATAAAAGGAGTTTTCATGGAAATAAATAAAATATTTAAAGGAGATAGTATTGAAGTTTTAAAAAAAATTCCTAGTGAGAGTGTAGACTTCATATTTGCAGATCCTCCTTATTATATGCAGACTGAGGGAGAATTATTGAGAACAGATGGAACAAAATTTAATGGTGTTGAAGATGAATGGGATAAATTTGAGAATTTTCAAGATTATGATAATTTTAGTAAAAAATGGTTGGGTGAGTGTAGAAGAGTTTTGAAAAAGAATGGAACAATAGCTGTGATTGGATCATTTCAAAATATTTACCGTATAGGAAATATCATGCAAGATTTAGGATATTGGATTTTGAATGATATTATTTGGAAAAAAACAAATCCTGTTCCTAATTTTTCAGGAAAAAGATTTTGTAATTCTCATGAAACAATCTTATGGTGTAGTAAAGATAAAAAAAGTAAGATAACTTTCAATTATAAGACTATGAAATATCTTAATGGAGATAAACAAGAAAAAAGTGTGTGGGAAATTCCTTTATGTACTGGAAATGAAAGATTGAAAGATGAGGAAGGCAATAAATTACACTCGACTCAAAAACCAGAAAAATTACTGTATAAAATTTTAATATCTATGACGAAGCCTAATGATATAGTTTTAGATCCATTTTTTGGGACAGGGACAACAGGAGCAGTTGCAGTGGAAATAGGGAGAAACTATATAGGAATAGAAAGAGAAGAAAAGTATATAAAAGCTGCAGAAAAAAGGATAGCTTCTAAAATTTATCAGAAAAATATGATTACAGAACTTTTACTTGAAGTTAAGCCACCAAAAGTTCCATTAAAAAAACTTGTAGAAAAGGGATATTTAAAAGAAAATCAAGTTTTATATAATAGTTTAGGAGAAGCAAAAGTTAAAGTTTTAAGTAATGGAGATGTTTTTGATGGAAATGAAAAACTTTCAATTCATAAGATGAGTGCTAAAATTTTGAATAAAACAAATAATAATGGTTGGGATTACTTTTATGTTATGAATAATGGAAAATTAATTCCTTTAAATGATTTAAGATACCAATATGATAAAGAGGTTAATAATGAAAAATAGATTTAGAATATACTGACACCCCAAAAGTTGAACACAAGATTGGAGGTGCAGTTCAGAATGGAGTTTAATTACTCCATTTTTTATTATTTGACTTCTTATAATTCAAATAATACAATAATGTAAAGAGAAAATGAGGTGAATAAAATGAAAGAGGTATTAAAAGATATAAAGTTAGGACAGATAATAGGAATATATCATTTTGAAGATTCTTGCTTTTATAGATAATGAAGATTTCTTTGAAACAAAGATAGGGATTATTATTGAATTAGAAGATGAAAAATTAAAGATAGAAGAAATTGATAAATATGGAAACTTTAATAAAAGTTCTGAAATATACTTTGATGAAATTCAATTGTTAGCAGTAAAAAATTACAGGCTAGGAGAAAAATAATGAAAACTTATGTTTTAGATGTATTAGAAAATGTTTTGACTGAGGAAGAAGCTAATCAATATTATTATAAAGCCTTTATTGAAATGAATAAAAGAGAGAAAATTCCTTATATAGTAAATGAAAATAAATATTTAAAATTTTTACTTAGATTATATAAAATGGACAAGAATGTAGTTTATAAATGTAGGTTCTTTGAAAAATGGTGTTTTGATTTTTTAAGTAATTCAGAAAAACTTCATTACAAAAATTCTATTAAAAAACTTAGAAGAAATGCTTTTAACAAAAGAAAATTTTTCAGTAAAGATAAAGATATTTTAGAAATGATTTTAAAAATTAGTTATAGAGATGTTTTTGGCTTTCAAAAAGGTTATAAAATTTATTTTTCAAATCTCAAAATTTTAATAACTTCTTTAACAGATTATTACTATTTCATAACTTTTTTAGATAAAGATGAAGAAAAGGTTAAGAACTTAGTAAAAAAGTCAAAATTATTTTTAAGATAAGGCGAAAATATGAAAGTAAAAGAACAAGAACAATCATTAGATTATTTTTTAATGGAGGGCTAAAAATGTTTCTATTGGCACAAGCAAGTGATTTAATATACTTATTCTTATTAATGTTTTTAAGTGAACATGTTTTTGAAGTTTCAAAAGAAATACAACGGGGAGTCATTTTTATATTTATTTTGACAAAAATTTCATTTTTATATTTTTATATAAATGAAGAAAAATATGACACTAAAACTTTTGTTTCGTTAAGAATTTTCATATTTTTAGTACCTTTGTTATTCATTGTAGGGAACTATTGGAAGATACCAATTGTTAATTATATAGGAGGAGCTTTATTACTTTTATTTTTAATTTCATTGATATTTAATTTTATAACCATATATAGAATTTCTGAATTTAAAATATGGAGGACCATATTAGTTATTTTATATTTGTTTGTTTCATTTTATTTATTATTATTTATGATGGTTATGATAGGGGAGGGATAATTATGAAATATCTAAAAATATTAAGTTTCGTTATTTTTTTATTTATTATAGGGGATCTTTTTACAGAATACACATCATTACTTTCAATAATTCTAATACCCTATTGTCTTTTAATTTTGATTGAATATGCTTTATTTGTAAGGAAAAAATAAAAAAGGAGTTTTCAAGCTGCCATACTTTACTAACCCCTTAGCATTGATTTTTTACAAGAATCTAGCCAATAAACTTGTAATACTATCTTCAATTAATAAGTAAATAACTATTTGGATAGATACAACAAAAATTAAAGTTAGTATTAAGATGAACTTCCTAAACATATTGCACCCCCTTTCAAGAGGAAGGAACAAAAAAATTATAACATATTGTATAAAATAAATAAATATGCTATAATAGCTTTGTAACAAAGCAATAAAAAGGTGAGCTTTTTAAACAAAGGAACAAAAAGTCAGGACTGCCATAAATGCCTGACTTTTTTATTTTACAAATTTTCTTACTCTATAAAATAAATAAAAAATATGGTACAATATACAATACTAATTTAATAATCATAAGGAAAAAATATAAGGGGAATGTGATGGAAAAGATTTATAAAATTGTAGCAGATGAATTAAAAATTCCAGTTGATAAAGTTGAGAACACAATAAAACTTTTAGATGATGGAGCTACTATACCTTTTGTTGCAAGATATAGAAAAGAAGTAACAGGAAATTTAGATGAAGTACAGATAGGAGATATTTTACAAAAGGTTGAATATTTAAGAAATTTAGAAGAAAGAAAAGAAGAAGTAATAAGACTGATTGAAGAACAAGGAAAATTGACAGAAGAACTAAGAAACAGCATAATAGAGGCAAAAATTTTACAAGAAGTTGAGGATATTTATTTCCCATACAGAAAGAAAAAGAAAACAAAAGCTGACATTGCTAAGGAAAGAGGTTTAGAGCCATTAGCAGAAAAATTTTATATAGCTAATAACTTAGAAGAAATCCAAAATCTAGCAAAGGATTTTATAACAGAAGAAGTACCAACAGTTGAAGATGCAATAGAAGGAGCTATGCTTATAATTGCACAAAATATTTCTGAAAAAGCTGAATACAGAGAAAGAATAAGAGAAATATATTTAAAATATTCTATTATAGAATCAAAGGCTAGTAAAAAAGCAACAGAACTAGATGAGAAAAAAGTCTATAATGATTATTATGAATACAGTGAAAAAGTTGAAAAAATGCCTTCACATAGAATACTTGCATTGAATAGAGGAGAAAAAGAAGATATATTAACAGTTCATTTAAGACTTGAAGATTCTGATAGAGAAAGAATTGAAAGTATGATTCTAAAAGAATTTCCTAAAAATGATTTAGTTGAAACTTACAAAGAAATTATAAAAGATTCTTTAGACAGACTTATAGTTCCTTCTATTGAAAGAGAAGTTAGAAATGCTCTAACAGAAAGAGCAGAAATTGAATCAATAGCAGTATTTAAAGATAATTTAAAGAATTTACTTTTACAAGCACCTTTAAAAGAAAAAAATGTTTTGGCACTTGACCCAGGATATAGAACAGGTTGTAAGGTTGCAGTTATAGATAAATATGGATTTTATAGGGAAAATACAGTATTTTTCTTAGTTGAAGCTATGCACAATCCAAGACAAATTCAAGATGCTAGAGATAAATTTTTGAAATTAGTTAAAAAATATGATATAGATATTGTGAGTATAGGAAATGGAACTGCTTCAAGAGAAACTGAAAATTTTGTTGCCAATATAATAAAAGAAGAAAAGTTAAATGTAAAATATTTAATAGTTAATGAAGCAGGGGCTTCTGTTTATTCTGCCTCAAAGATTGCAGCAGAGGAATTTCCAGATTTAGATGTTACAGTAAGAGGTGCAATCTCAATAGGAAGAAGGATACAAGATCCACTTGCAGAACTTGTAAAGATTGATCCTAAGTCTATTGGAGTTGGAATGTATCAACATGATGTAAATCAATCTAAATTAGATGAATCTTTGGATAATGTAATAAGCCATGTGGTAAATAATGTTGGGGCTAATATTAATACTGCCTCTTGGGCTTTACTTTCTCATATTTCTGGAATCAAAAAGACAGTTGCTAAGAATATAGTTGATTACAGAAAAGAAAATGGAAACTTCAAGAATAGAAAGGAAATTCTAAAAGTTAAAGGTGTTGGACCAAAAGCCTATGAGCAAATGGCAGGTTTCTTAGTTATACCAGAGGGAGAAAATATTTTAGATAACACAGTTATTCACCCTGAATCTTATGGAATAGCAGAAGCTATTTTAGGAAAAATAGGTTTTGATTTAGAAAAATATAACAATGAATTAAATGTTGCAAGAGAAAAATTAAAATCTTTTGATTATAAGAAGTTTGCAGAAGAAAATAACTTTGGTTTAGAAACTGTAAAAGATGTTCATGAAGCACTTTTAAAGGATAGAAGAGATCCAAGAGATGATTTTGAAAAACCTCTTTTAAAATCAGATATTTTAAATATTGATAATTTACAAGTGGGAATGGAACTTGAAGGAACAGTAAGAAATGTTGTAAAATTTGGAGCATTTATAGATATAGGTTTGAAAAATGATGCACTTTTACATGTTTCAGAAATTTCAGATAAATATATAGATGACCCAAGTAAAGTTTTGTCAGTTGGACAAATAATAAAGGTTAAAATAAAAGATGTGGACAAGGATAGAGGAAGAGTAGGTCTAACAAGAAAGGGACAAAATTAGTGAGGAGCAATAAAGGTTTATGTTTATAAAGAAAGATTCTCTACTTTTAAGAATAATTTCATATAATGGGATTGCAATAGTAATTGTTGCTTCAATTATGGCAACTCTTTTTGGAATTATGATTTTTAATGAATTGAATATGAGACTTTTAGATAAATCTCGTGAAAGAACCTTACTTGTAAACAAGGCTTATTTATATTATATTGATAAAAGTCGTGAGCATTTATACGATGCCTCAACTGATGCAGTAAATTTAGTTTTAATTGACAGTGATGATAAATTAATTCAAAATAGATTGGCATCAGCAGTGAGGAATCAACTTAGTACAGAATCATATAGCTTGTATGGAAAATCATTTATTCAGATACTTTCTCCAAATAGGATAATTTTAGGAGAAAGTGGAGATAGAGATATAAAATATGATTTATATAAAAATAATAATATTATTCCTTCAAAAGAATTTTTAGAATATGGTAAATTTGAATATGTTAATACAAAAGAGGCACTCTATGTGAGAATAGTTCAGCCATATAGACTGTATAAATCCACTGAAAGAAACTATATTGTACTTACATTTCCTTTGACTAATTATAGTTTATCAGAGATAAAAGAATATGCCTATTTAACAAAAGATGATAAGGTATTTATTCTTTCAAAGGATGGCTACCTGTATGGAGAGTTAAGTTTAGACAAGGTTGATGATTTTTTTGAGAATTTTAAATTTAATAAAGTTGGAAGGGAATTATCAGATAATAAATATTATTTTTCAGAAAAGAAAATAGGAGATGATTACTATTATCTAGGGATGCTTGCTTTAAAAAATGATAATAATAGTGATGACTATGTTGGGGATATAGGGGTTGCTATATCTAAAAATGATTTTGTTGCAATAAAATATATGCTGGCAACTATAATATTAGTTGTTGGAATACTAGCAGTTGTTATAAGTACAACTCTTTGTGCGAGAATTTTTGCTAAACTTCTTAAACCTTTAAATGCACTTGCTGATAAGACTGAAAAAATAGGTATAGATAGTGAAAAAGATAAGAATGGAATAGATTTCCAAGAAGAAAATCTCTATGAAATTCGTTCAATTTCAAACTCTTTAAAGTTTATGGCAGAGAGAATAGAAGAAAATGAAAAACTTTTGAAACAAAATAATAACAAATTAAATACAAACTTAAATAGGTTAGTAGCAGTTGAAAAACTATTGATGGAAACTGATTTAGTTAGAAGTTTTCAAGAAGGCATAAATAAAGTTTTAAGTGCTTTAACATCAGAAGTTGGTTTAGGGTACAGTAGAGCTATATATTTAGAATACAGCGAGGAAAAAGATGAGCTTTCAGTAAAAAATTATGCTATAAATCCTTCTATATCAACAAATATGGAAAAATATACAAAGGGGACAGATGGTTTTACTTTTCAAATTAATAATATAGGTGAGATGAGACCTCTTTTGAATATAAAATATGAGCCGGGTGGAATATTTTGGGATAGTATGGAATCAGGGAAAATAATCTATCATAATGACAAAGGTTTTAAGTATACTTATGGAAATAAATTATTTAAAACTCTTGGTTTAAAAAATTTTATGATATTACCTATTACTGATAAAGAGATGAAAATAGGCTGTATATTGGTTGATTATTTTGGAAAAGATAACTTAATTTCAAAAGAAGAAGTTGAAGTAAACAATTTACTATTGATGAACTTATTGATTAGAATTAAGAATGCTATGCTGGAAGAAAGCAAACTTATGAAAGAAAGATATTTAACAATGTCTAAGGTTTCTAATAAGTTTATTAAGAATAATAAAAAATTAATCAACTATGTTGAAACTTTTATTGAAAAATTAGTAAATAATAGATATAATAATAAAGATATAGATAAAATAAAACGATATTTAAGAGATGAAAAAAAGAAGAATGTTGTTATCAAAGACTCTTTGGATAGTAGTAAAAACAATTTTGAAGTATTTAATTTTGAAAAGTTAGTAGAAAAAATAGTAAAAAATAGTCAGAAAATTTTGAAAAAATATGGAATTAATACTTCATTATTTATAGATTTTTCAGGGAATATGTATGGAGATAAAAAAAGAATATATCAAATGTTCATACAAATTTTAAGAAACTCCATAAACGCTATTTTAACTAGAAATAAATTAGATAAAAAGATTAATATAGTTGTTGTAGGGGATAAAAATCATCGTATTATTTTAGAGATAATTGATAATGGTGTTGGAATGACAGAAGAAGAAGTTAAAGCAGTTATGAGACCATATTCAGATAGCAAAGGTAATAGTATAATGGGAACAGGACTTATAACTATATATAAAATAGTGAAAGAACATAATGGGCTTATGACTATATCTTCTGAATTAGATGTCGGAACAAAAATAAGAATAATTTTTAATGAATACAGGGAGGAAACAAATCAATGAGTGAAAAAGAGTACACAAGTACACTACATTTACCGAAAACAGACTTTCAAATGAAAGCAAATTTGCCTAATAAAGAGCCAAAGTATATAAAAAAATGGGCTGAGGAAAAAATTTATGAAAAAGGTTTAGAGAAAAATAAAAATGGGGAAACTTTTATATTACATGATGGACCACCTTATGCAAATGGAAATACACATATAGGACATGCTTTAAATAAGATATTAAAAGATATAATTGTAAAGTATAAAACATTTAGAGGATATAAATCACCTTATGTTCCTGGTTGGGATACTCATGGATTACCAATAGAATTACAAGTGGTTAAAGAAGTTGGAGTTTCTAAGGCAAGAGAAATGTCTGCTTTGGAAATAAGAAAACTATGTGAAAAATATGCTAGAAAATGGGTAGGAATACAAAAAGAACAATTTATAAGATTAGGAGTTTTAGGTGATTGGGACAATCCTTATTTAACACTTGACCCTAGGTTTGAAGCTAAACAATTAGAATTATTTGGAGAAATTTATGAAAATGGATATATATTTAAAGGTCTAAAACCTGTTTACTGGTCGCCTGCAACAGAAACTGCACTTGCTGAAGCAGAAATAGAATATTATGATCATACATCTCCTTCTATTTATGTGAGAATGCAAGCTAATAAAGATTTATTAGATAAAATAGGATTTAATGAAGATGCTTATGTCCTAATATGGACAACTACTCCATGGACCTTACCAGCAAATGTGGCTATATGTTTGAATGCAAACTTTGATTATGGACTATACAAGACAGAAAAAGGTAATTTAATACTTGCAAAAGATTTAGCAGAAAGTGCATTTAAAGATATAGGAATAGGAAATTTTGAGCTTATAAAAGAATTTAAAGGAAAAGATTTAGAATATACAACATATAAACATCCTTTCTTAGAAAGAACAGGCTTGATAATTTTAGGAGACCATGTTACTGCTGATGCAGGTACAGGAGCAGTTCATACAGCACCAGGACATGGTCAAGAAGACTATGTTGTTGGACTTGCATATAAGTTACCTGTAATATCTCCAATAGACCATAGAGGTTGCTTAACAGAGGAAGCAGGGGATTTATTTAAAGGACTTGTTTATTCAGAAGCTAATAAGGCTATAATAGAATATTTAACTAAAACAGGACATATATTAAAAATGCAAGAAATAACCCACTCTTATCCACATGATTGGAGATCTAAGACACCTGTTATATTCAGAGCCACTGAACAATGGTTTATAAGAATGGAAGGTGGAGATTTAAGGGAAAGAACTCTAAAAGTTATTGATAAAATAAATTTTATACCTTCTTGGGGTAAAAATAGAATAGGTTCTATGATGGAAACAAGACCTGACTGGTGTATATCAAGACAAAGAGTTTGGGGAGTTCCTATACCAATATTCTATAATGATGAAACAAATGAAGAAATATTCCATAAAGAAATATTAGATAGAATTTGTGGCTTAGTGAGAGAACATGGATCTAATATCTGGGTTGAAAAAACTCCAGAAGAACTAATTGGAGAAGAATTATTAGTAAAATATAATTTAAAAGGTTTAAAATTAAGAAAAGAAACTAACATAATGGATGTTTGGTTTGATTCAGGAAGTAGCCATAGGGGAGTATTGGAAGTTTGGGAAGGACTTAGAAGACCTGCTGATTTATATCTTGAAGGTTCAGATCAACATAGAGGATGGTTCCATACTTCACTTTTAACATCAGTTGCCTCAACAGGAGATTCACCTTATAAGAGTGTATTAACTCATGGTTTTGTTAATGATGGTGAAGGAAGAAAAATGTCTAAATCATTAGGAAATACTGTTTCTCCTGCTGATGTAATAAAAGTTTATGGAGCAGATATATTAAGACTTTGGTGTGGTTCTGTTGATTATAGAGATGATGTAAGAATATCTGATAATATACTAAAACAAATGTCAGAAGCATATAGAAGAATAAGAAATACTGCAAGATATATATTAGGAAATTCTTATGATTTCAATCCAAAAACTGATAAAGTACCATATAAAGATATGTTAGAAATAGATAAATGGGCTTTAAATAAATTAGAAGTATTAAAGAGAAGTGTAACTGAAAGCTACGATAAATATGAATTCTATAACTTATTCCAAGGTATACATTACTTTGCAGCAATAGATATGTCAGCTTTCTATTTAGATATAATAAAAGATAGACTTTATACTGAAAAGAAAGATTCTGTTGCAAGAAGAGCAGCACAAACAGTTATGTATGAAGTTCTAATGACTTTAACAAAAATGATTGCACCTATACTTTCATTCACAGCAGAAGAAATATGGGAAAGTTTACCAGCTGAAACAAGAGAAGCAGAATCTATATTCTTAGCAGATTGGTATATAAATAATGATGAATATTTAAAACCAGAACTTGATGAAAAATGGCAACAAATTATAAAATTGAGAAAAGAAGTAAATAAAAAATTAGAAAAAGCTAGACAAGGTGAAAATAAAATAATAGGAAACTCTTTAGATGCAAAAGTTAGCCTATATACTGAAGATAGTGCTTTAAAAGAATTTATAAAAGAAAATTTAGAATTATTAGAAACTGTATTTATTGTTTCTGATTTAGAAGTAGTAGATTCTGCTGATGAAAACTTTACAGATGCAGAAGAGATAGAAAAATTAAAAATAAAAATTACTCATGCAGATGGAGAAAAATGTGAAAGATGTTGGAAATATGATAAACTAGGAAGTGATCCAGAACATCCTACACTTTGTCCAAGATGTGCAGCAGTATTGAAATAGGTGATAGTATGATTTATATATTTTTATTCTTAATATTACTTATAATAGACCAGTATTCAAAATTTATAGTGGATAGAACTTTATCTGTTGGTGAGACAATACCTATAATAGATAACTTTTTTAACCTAACTTATGTACAAAATAGAGGAGTTGCTTTTGGGTTATTTCAAGGAAAAATAGATATAGTAAGTATTTTAGCAATAATTGCAATAGGTTTAATTTTATTCTATTTCTTCAAAAATTTTAAAAAGATAAGTTTTTTAGAAAGAATAGCATATACTATGATATTCTCAGGAGCAGTAGGAAATATGATAGATAGAATATTTAGAGCTTATGTGGTAGATATGTTAGATTTTAGAGGTATTTGGTCTTTCATATTTAATTTTGCTGATGTGTGGATAAATATAGGTGTAGTTTTAATAATAGTAGAACATATATTTTTCAATAGAAAAAAGAGGGTGAAATAAAGATGACATTTCAAGAAATAATTTTTTCTTTACAACAATTTTGGAGTTCTAAGGGTTGCATAATAGGTAACCCTTATGATATAGAAAAAGGAGCAGGAACATTTAACCCAAATACATTTTTGATGTCTTTGGGACCTGAACCTTGGAATGTGGCTTATGTAGAGCCATCAAGAAGACCAAAAGATGGAAGATATGGAGATAATCCTAACAGAGTTTATCAACATCATCAATTTCAAGTAATAATGAAACCATCTCCAATTAATATTCAAGAATTGTATCTTGAAAGTTTAAGAGTTTTAGGAATAGAACCTGAAAAACATGATATAAGATTTGTTGAAGATGACTGGGAATCTCCCACTCTTGGAGCTTGGGGACTTGGTTGGGAAGTATGGTTAGATGGAATGGAAATAACTCAATTTACTTATTTCCAACAAGTTGGGGGATTAGAATTAGATATAATCCCTGTTGAAATCACTTATGGCTTAGAAAGAGTAGCACTATATATTCAAAATAAAGAAAATGTATATGATTTAGAATGGACTAAGGGTGTAAAATATGGAGATATGAGATACCAGTTTGAATTTGAAAATTCTAAATACTCTTTTGAGCTTGCAAGTTTAGATAAACATTTTAAATGGTTTGATGACTATGAAGAAGAAGCTAAAAAAATCTTGGATCAAGGTTTAGTTTTACCAGCTTACGACTATGTTTTAAAATGTTCTCATGTTTTTAATGTTTTAGATTCAAGAGGAGCAATTTCAACAACTGAAAGAATGGGATATATTTTAAGAGTTAGAAATTTGGCTAGAAGATGTGCAGAAGTATTTGTGGAAAATAGAAAAGCATTGGGATACCCTCTTTTAAATAAAAAATAAAATTAATAGTTTTCTTTGAAATAATTTTTATAAAAAAACAGTTCATTGCTAGCTGAATGCTTAGATTACAAAGAATAATTTTTCTTGAAATATAGTATGTTTAAATCTTTTTACTATAAAATCAGCTACTTGCCAGCCATTAGTGTTTCAGGAGCTCCAAAATGCTCCTTCAACAATAATGGACGTCGCAGTAGCCTCAGTTAAAAATTATTTAAATTTTATTTCAAGAAAAATATTAGTTAAAATCATATATTATCTATAATTATAGCTAAATTATTTTTCAAAGAAAACTTTATAAAAATCGTTTGTTATAAAATTATTTTTTATTAAAAGAATGAAAAAAGAGGAGGATATAAAGTGGAATTATTATTTGAAATAGGAATGGAAGAAATACCTGCAAGATTTTTAAATCAAGCATTAGCTGATTTAAAGACTAATTTTGAAAGAAAATTAAAAAATAATAGAATAAAATTTGATGGAGTAAGAACTTATGGAACACCTAGAAGACTTGTTTTAATTGCTGATGAAGTGGCAGAAATGCAAGAAGATTTAGATGAATTAAGTATAGGTCCATCAAGAGAAAGAGCCTATAAAAATGGAGCTTTAACAAAGGCTGGAGAAGGTTTCTTAAAGGCACATAGAATAGAAGAAGAACAAATTGAAATAGTTAAAAATGATAAGGGAGAATATATAGCATTCAAAAGATTTTCAAAAGGAAAACCTACTGAAACTATACTTCCAGAAATTTTAAGAGCCTTAGTTTTAGAAGAAACATTTCCGAAATCAATGAGATGGTCAGATAAAAATATCAGATTTGCAAGACCTATTGAATGGTTTTTAGCATTATATGGAGATAAAGTAGTAGATTTTGAAATTGAAGGAATAAAGAGTTCTAATAAATCTAAGGGACATAGATTCTTTGGAAAAGAATTTGAAGTATCTTCTGTTGAAGATTATTTGAAGAAAATAAGAGAAAATAATGTAATTATTGATATTTCTGAAAGAAGAAAAATGATAGAAGAAATGATTAATAATTCATTATTAGAAGATGAAAAAGCAGATGTAGATGAAGCATTATTAGATGAAGTTACTAACTTAGTTGAACATCCATTTGCAATAGTTGGAACTTTCTCAGAAGATTTCTTAGAAGTTCCACAAGAAGTTTTAATAATATCTATGAAAGTTCATCAAAGATATTTCCCAATTTTAAGTAAAAAAGGAAAGTTATTACCTAAATTCATAGTTATTAGAAATGGTATAGATTTTTCTGAAAATGTTAAAAAAGGTAATGAAAAAGTTTTATCTGCAAGACTTGCAGATGCTAGATTCTTCTATTATGAAGATTTAAAAACTCCTTTGGATAATAATGTAGAAAAATTAAAGACAGTTGTATTCCAAAAAGATTTAGGAACTATCTATGATAAAGTAAAAAGATGTGAAAAAATAGCTGAATTCTTAGTAGAAAAATTAAAATATAACTATATGAAAGAAGATATTTTAAGAACAGTAAAACTTGCTAAGGCAGACTTAGTTTCTAATATGATAAATGAAAAAGAATTTACAAAACTTCAAGGATTTATGGGAGAAAACTATGCTTTAAAAGCTGGTGAAGAAATAGGAGTTGCCTTAGGAATAAAAGAACATTATTATCCTAGATTCCAAGGAGATTTATTACCAAGTGGAATAGAAGGGATAATTGCAGGAATCTCTGATAGAATAGATACATTAGTTGGCTGCTTTGGAGTGGGAGTAATCCCAACTGGTTCAAAAGATCCATTTGCTTTAAGAAGAACAGCCTTAGGTATTGTAAATATAATTATAAATGCAAATCTTGATATTTCATTAAAAGATTTAGTAAAAGTTTCACTAGATACCTTAGAAGCTGATAAGGTATTAAAGGCAGATAGGGCAAAAGTTGAAGCTGATGTTTTAGATTTCTTAAAACAAAGGATTATAAATGTATTTACAGATATGAAATACAGAAAAGATGTTATTTTAGCAGTCTTAGATAAAGATGCAGATAATATTACTACTGCCTTAGAAATAGTAAGAGTGATAACTGAAAAATTATCTAAGGACAAGATGCAAGCTCTTTTACAAGCAGTAAAAAGAGTGGCGAATATAATGAAAGGCAATAAAGATATTACTATAAAAGAAAAATTATTTAAAACTGATATAGAAAAGACATTATATACAGATTCAAAGAAAGTTGGAGAAGAAATAGAAAAATCTATAAAAGAAAAAGAATATGCTGATTATTTTGAAAAACTATTCACATTGGTTCCTACCATTGATAAATACTTTGATACTGTTATAGTAATGGATGAAGATAAAAATGTAAGAGATAATAGGATAAATCAATTAACTTATATTATGAATTTATTTGATAGAATAGCTTATTTGAATAAGTTAGAGTAATAAGAGAAAAGAGGAAAAAATGGACTCAAAGAAGATAGAAAATGCTTTTGTTGAAGTTATAGAAGCCTTAGGAGAAGTACAATATAAGGAAGAGTTAAAAGATACACCTAAAAGAATAGCTGATAGCTATAAGGAGATTTTTTATGGTATAGGTATTAATCCCAAAGAAGTTTTAAAAAGAACTTTTGAAGTCAATAGTGATGAGCTTATTATTGAAAAAAATATAGACTTCTATTCTATGTGTGAACATCATTTTCTACCTTTTTTTGGTACTATTTGTATAGCCTATATACCAAATAAAAAGATTTTTGGGTTTGGTGATATTTTAAAACTTATAGAAATTTTATCAAGAAGACCTCAGTTACAGGAAAGATTAACAGAAGAGATAGCAAAATATATCTATGAGATATTAAACTGTCAAGGTGTTTATGTAGTTGTTGAAGCAAAACACCTATGTATGACTATGAGAGGTCAGAAAAAAGAAAATACAAAAATTTTAACAACTTCTGCAAAAGGTATATTTGAAACTGATATTAATAAGAAATTAGAAGTTTTGACATTATTAAAATAGATTTAATCCAAATAAAACAACTCCTGCTGAGACTGAATTTTAAGCCTAAAATGCTAATCATTTGCTAAAAAGCAGAACTCACTTCGTTCAAACAACTGCTTTTTTGACGCTCATTAGCATAGCATTTAACGGCAAAATTCGTCATTCGCAGTTCGTTTGTTTTATTTAGCATTTAATATAAAAGGTTATAAAGAATGAGTGAAATTGCATTCTAAATTTTAGATGAAAAATCAAATAGAATGAGCCGAGCAAATTTCAACATGTTTGAGCTAACTTGTTAGCGAGTTGGTTGAATTTGCAGCGAATTCTTGATTTTTTATCGTTAAGAAATTTAGCTAGCAATGAATCATTCTTATAAATGGTATATAAGGAGTATTTAATGGATAAAATTTATATAAGAGATTTAGAATTTATAGGTTATCATGGAGTTTTTGAAGAAGAAAAAAAATTAGGTCAAAAATTCTTTGTAAGTTTGGAACTTACCACTAATTTAAGAGAAGCAGGCTTAAATGATGATATAACAAAAACAACTCATTATGGAGAAGTTGCAGAAACTGTAAAAAAAGTCTTTTTCCAAAAAAAATATGATTTAATAGAAACTTTGGCAGAGGATATAGCAAGAGAAGTTTTGCTTAATTATCCTTTGATAAGTGAGTTAAAGTTGGAAATAAAAAAACCTTGGGCACCAGTGGGTATACCTCTTAAAGATGTTTCTGTTGAGATTACAAGAAAATGGAATGAAGTATATATCTCATTGGGGTCTAATATGGGGAACAAGAAAGAAAACTTGGAAAAAGCTATAAAAGAAATAGCCAATATAAAAGATACTTTTATTATAAAAGAAAGTAAAATTATTGAAACAGAACCTTTTGGTTATAAGGAACAAGATGACTTTTTAAATTCTTGTATAGGTATTAAAACTTTATTAACACCAAGAGAAATTTTAAAAGAGCTATTTTCCATAGAGAAGAAAATGGGAAGAGAAAGAAAAATTAAATGGGGTCCAAGGATTATTGATTTAGATATAATTTTCTATGGCAAGGAAGTTATAGAAGAAGATGATTTAATAGTTCCTCATCCATATATGGAATACAGAGAGTTTGTCCTAAAACCTTTGGAAGAAATAATACCTAATTTTGTTCACCCTTTGCTTTTAAAAAGGGTTAGTACACTTAAAAAGGAGCTTGAAAATGAAAAGAATTAGTTGTGGAAACAAAGAAATTATTTTAGGAGAAAGAACCTTAGTAATGGGAATTTTAAATGTTACTCCTGATTCTTTTTCAGATGGAGGAAGATATAATAATTTAGATTCTGCAATGAAACAAGCTGAGAGACTTATTTCAGAAGGAGCAGATATAATAGATGTAGGTGGAGAATCTACAAGACCAGGGCATACTCAGATAACATCAGAAGAAGAAATTTCAAGAGTAGTGCCTGTTATAGAGAAGATTTCTAAGAACTTAGATACAATAATTTCTATTGACACATATAAATATGATGTAGCAGAAGAAGCAATAAAAGCAGGTGCAAATATAATAAATGATATTTGGGGTCTACAATATGACAAGGGAGAAATGGCAGAACTTGTAAAAAAATCTAATCTTCCAATTATTGCAATGCACAATCAAAATGATGAAATCTATAATAAAGATATAATGTTAGTTTTAAGAGAGTTTTTTGAAAAAACATTTAAGATAGCAGATAAATATGGAATAGATAGAGATAAAATAATTTTAGATCCAGGCTTAGGCTTTGGGAAAAATGTTGAACAAAATATAGAAATTTTATCAAGATTAAATGAATTAAAAGATATGGGACCTATTTTATTGGGAGCTTCTAAAAAAAGATTCATAGGTAAACTTCTTAATGATTTGCCTTTTGATGAAAGAGTAGAAGGAACTGTTGCAACTACTGTAATAGGTATAGAAAAAGGAGTTGACATAGTGAGAGTTCACAATGTCTTAGAAAACAAAAGAGCCTGTTTGGTTGCAGATGGTGTATATAGAAAGAGAGGATAGATTTGTATGGAACAAGAAAAGCAAAGAACGATTCAAGAATATGTACCGGGGAAACAAGTTACACTAGCACATTTAATTGCAAATCCTGATAAAGATATGTGCATAAAGTTAGGACTCGATGAAGAAAAAACAAATGCTATTGGTATACTCACTATTACACCTGGGGAAGCTGCAATAATAAGTGCTGATATAGCAATAAAGTCTGGAAGTATTGAATTAGGATTTTTAGATAGATTCAGTGGAACGCTTTTATTGACAGGGGATTTTGCAAGTGTAGAATCATCTCTTAAAGCAGTTCTAGCATTTTTACAAGAAACTTTAAAATTTTATATTTGTGAAATTACGAGGTCATAAGTATGAAAAAAATAATGTTAATAGGTAGGACAAGTTGTGGTAAAACTACTTTGACACAAAAATTAATGAATGAGGAAGTAAAATATAAAAAGACACAGGCAGTTTCATATAAAAGTAGAATTATAGATACTCCTGGAGAATATGTTGAAAACAAGATATATTATAAATCATTATTGGTGTTATCAGCAGATGCTAAGATAATAATTTTAGTGCAATCAGCCATAGATGGAGCAACATTGTTTCCACCAAAATTTTCAACTATGTTTCCTAAAAAAGAAGTTATAGGTTTAGTAACTAAAATAGATTTAGAAGGTGCAGATATAGAAAGAAGTAAAAGATTTCTATTGGAAGCAGGAGCAACAGAAGTATTTACAATAGGACTTAATGATAAAAAAGGCTTGGAAGCAATTAAAAAAAGGTTGGTAATGAATGAGTCTTAGAGTTGTAGTAGTAGAAGATGAAACACTTACAAGAATAGATTTAATAGAAATATTAAAAGAAAATGGCTATGATGTTGTAGGAGAAGCGGCAGATGGAATAGAAGCAGTTGAAGTCTGTAAAAAATTACAACCTGACATAGTTCTTTTAGATATTAAAATACCTTATATTTCTGGATTAAAGGTTGCTAATATTTTAAAAGAAGAAGGTTTTAAAGGTTGTGTTATCATATTGACTGCATATAATATTGCGGAATATATACAGGAAGCATCTAATACAATAGTTATGGGCTATATTTTAAAGCCCATTGATGAGGCAATTTTTCTTGAAAGATTAAATTTAATTTATAAAAACTACAAATTATATGATGATTTAAGAATAGAAGTTGAAGATACTAAAAAAAAACTTGAAGAAAGAAAAGTTATAGAAAGAGCCAAAGGGATAGTTATGTCTAAGTACACTCTATCGGAAGAAGAAGCATATAAAAAAATGCGTGATTTAAGTATGCAAAAAAGAATATCCATGTTCAAATTATCTGAAATTATTATTATGACTGGAGGTTTGGAATAATGCTAAAATTGTTATGCAAAATTTGTGCCACTTTAACTCCCTCAGATATAGATATTGTTGAACAGATGTCAAATGTAGCAACTATATTGAGTAACATATTAGATATGGATGTCTTTTTAGATTGTCCTACTAAAAAAGAAGATGAAGCTATGGTAGTGTTTCATGCAAGACCTGAAAAGAGTAGCCTATATAGTAAAGATATTTCTGGTGAAATAGCACATAGATTTAATGAGCCAGCAGTATTTAGAACCTTTGAAACAGGTTTACCTTCAAGGAACTATAAGGCAGTAACTCAGGAAAAAGCAAATGTCTTGCAGAATATACTACCTATTTTTAATTCTCTTGATGAAGTGATTTGTGTCATTATTATTGAGTATAGTGAGCAACAAAGAGAATTTTTTGAAAAAGAATACAATAAAAAAGCTGCTGGAATTTTAATGGGGCAAATAGATAGCCTAAAAGATAGAGTAACTGAGTATATAAATGATGGAATTATTATCTTTAACAGAAATGGTTATGCAACCTATGCAAACAAAGTTGCTAAAATCCTATATGAAAAATTAGGAGTACCTTCCATTGTAGGAGAGAGTTTTGAAAATTTATATTTTGAAAGGGCCAAATATAATGATATTATAAACAATCCTGATGAATATAAAGAAAAAGAAGTAAGAATTTTTGATTTTATCTTAAATGTTCAATGTTTAGTGAGCAAGATAAATGAAGATGTTAAAAGGTTAACTCTCATTATAAGAGATATAACTGAAAAGAAAAAATATGAAGAAGAGTTAAAAATAAAAACTGTATATATAAAAGAAATTCATCATAGAGTAAAAAATAATTTGCAGACAGTAGCAAGTTTACTTAGAATACAAAAAAGGCGTGTAAAAAATGCAGAAACTAAAAAAATTTTAGATGAAACTATAAATAGAATTTTAAGTATAGCCATTACACATGAGATTTTATCAGCTACTGGAATAGATACTATTTCAATAAAACATATCTTAGAAATTTTATGTCAAAATTATTTTAAAAATAATGTTGACAAATCAAAAAAAATAGAGTTTAATATAGATGGAGATGAGTTTTCTATAAGTTCTGATAAAGCAACCTCAGTTGCCTTAGTTGTAAATGAGATTGTTCAAAATGCCACAGAACATGCTTTTGTCACAAGGGATAGTGGAAAAGTAGAAATAAAAATATTAAAAGGCGAAAAGTTTTCTAAAATAAAAATTTCTGATAATGGTGTTGGAATGGAAGTAAAGAAGGAAACTAATAGTATGGGGCTTTTAATAATTAATTCTTTGGTAAAGGACAAATTGAAAGGTAATCTTGAAATAAGAAGTAAAAAAGATAAGGGTACTACAATAGAGTTTGATTTTAAAAATTAAATAGGATGCACAATGGTGTGTGTCGTCAATGTAAAGAGCAATGAAGCTGATGGACAGGATAGTTCTGTTCACAGCTTTTTTTATTTATTAGTTAAATTTTAATACTATTGAAAATAAAAATTAATATAGAAAAACAAGAGAGTTACATTCCAGATTTTATTCGTTAAGAAATCTAGCTAGTAACAAATTGTTTTTCTATGATAGAGTATTCAAAATTTAGTAAGGAGTTGTTATGAGGGAAGAGATTAATAGTGTTGGAATAGACATAGGTACATCTACAACACAGGTTGTTTTTAGCAAAATAGTCTTAGAAAATATGTCTTCTGGTGCAAGAGTACCACAGATAAAAATTATTTCAAAAGATGTGGTATACAGAAGTCAAATCTATTTCACTCCTCTTGTAAGTCAAACTGAAATAGATGCACAAGCTGTTAAAAAAATTGTAGAAGAAGAATATAAAAAGGCAGGTATGACACCATCAGCTATATCAACTGGTGCTGTTATTATAACAGGAGAAACTGCGAGAAAATCTAATGCTAATGAGGTTTTAAATGCACTTAGTGGGATGGCAGGAGATTTTGTTGTAGCAACAGCAGGACCAGATTTAGAAAGTATTATAGCAGGGAAAGGTTCAGGAGCTATGGACTTTTCTGAAAAAAGAAATACAGCTATATTTAATTTAGATATAGGTGGAGGAACAACAAATATTTGCTATTTTGATAAAGGCAAGGTGGTAGATACTACTTGTTTAGATATAGGTGGAAGACTTATAAAGATAAATCCAGCAACAATGACAGTTGAGTATATAAGTGATAAATTTATAAAACTTATAGCAAATTTAGGTTTAAACATAAAAGTTGGAGCAAAAGTAGAAAAAACAGAATTGGTTAAGTTGTGTAAAGAAATTGCTGATATCCTATTGCAAGCAGTTTATTATAAACCTAAAACAAAAAATTATGAGTTATTAATAACATATAAAGATTTTCATAATAAGGATAATAGGTTGAAATATGTAAGTTTCTCAGGTGGAGTAGCAGATTTAATCTATGATTACTATAATGGAGATGACTTTAAATATGGTGATATAGGAATTATCTTAGGTAAAGAAATTAAAAAAGCCTTTGATGTAGCAGGTATAGAATATGTAAGAGTTGGAGAGACAATAGGGGCTACTGTTGTAGGAGCTGGAAATTACACAACTGAAATAAGTGGAAGTACAATAACTTATACAGATGTAGATATATTACCAATAAAAAATATTCCTGTTATAAAGATGAATAAGGAAGATGAAGAAAATCTATTTGAATTTAAAGAGAGATTGGAGCAAAAATTAGATTGGTTCAGAAATAACGAAGGTAGACAAGATGTTGCAATAGGGGTTGTTGGAGAAAACAATATGAAATATAAGAAAATTGTTAGTCTGGCAGAATCTATTTCACAAGTCTTTAAAAGTGTAAGTAGAATTATTGTAGTTGTTGAAAGTGATATTGGTAAAGTTTTAGGACAAAGTTTAATATTAAATACAGGTGGAAAAGTTCAAATAATCTGTATTGATAGCATAAAAGTTAATGATGGAGACTATATTGATATTGGAAAACCTTTGGGTATGGGTAGTGTGTTACCAGTGGTTGTAAAAACTCTGGTGTTAAAAAATTATAAATAGGTTGGAAAAATAAAAAGAGGTGAAGGTATGATACTAAGTGTTAAGCTATTTGACCATGTTTACAATTTTTCTTCTTTAAAAGAAGTTATGGCAAAGGCTAATGAAAAAAAATCTGGAGATGAACTTGCAGGTATAGCAGCAAGCTCATCAAAAGAAAGAGTGGCAGCTAAGGTTGTTTTATCAAAAGTTACCTTAAAGGACTTAAAGGAAAATCCAGCAGTTCCTTATGAAGAAGATGAAGTTACAAGAATTATTATTGATGACTTAAATCTTCAAATATATGATGAAATAAAGGATTGGACAGTTTCTGATTTAAGAGAATGGCTTTTAAGTGATGAGGCTACTCCTGAAAAAATTAAATGGATTAGAAGAGGGCTTACATCAGAAATGATAGCAGCAGTAGCAAAATTAATGTCTAATATGGATTTAATAATTGCAGCTAAAAAGATTGAAGTTCGTGCACATTGTAACACAACAATAGGTGGATATGATACTCTTGCAGTAAGATTACAGCCAAACCATACAACAGATGATCCTGATGGAATAATGATTTCTACTCTTGAAGGATTAACTTATGGAATAGGAGATGCTGTTATAGGATTAAACCCAGTTGATGATAGTGTTGATAGTGTAATGGCAGTTATGGAAAGATTACATAAAGTAAAAACTGATTATGATATTCCTACTCAAACTTGTGTATTAGCCCATGTTACTACCCAAATGGAAGCTATCAGAAGAGGTGCAAAGGTAGATATGATATTCCAAAGTATAGCTGGTTCTGAAAAAGGAAATGAAGCGTTTGGAATAACTGGGGCTATGATAGAAGAAGCAAGACAATTAGGATTAACTAAGGGTACTGCTGCTGGACCAAATATAATGTATTTTGAAACAGGACAAGGATCAGAATTATCATCAGATGCACATAATGGAGCGGACCAAGTAACTATGGAAGCTAGATGTTATGGATTTGCAAAAAGATTTAAACCATTTTTAGTAAATACAGTTGTTGGATTTATAGGACCAGAATATCTATATGATAGTAAACAAGTTATAAGAGCAGGTTTAGAAGATCATTTTATGGGTAAATTACATGGCTTGCCAATGGGAGTTGATGTATGTTACACAAATCATATGAAAGCTGATCAAAATGATGTTGAAGTTCTTGCTACATTGTTGACTGCTGCTGGTTGCAACTATTTTATGGGAATACCAGCTGGAGATGATATAATGCTTAATTATCAAACAACAAGTTACCATGATAATCAAAGTTTAAGAGAAATATTTGGAAAACATCCAATTAAAGAATTTAAAGAATGGTTAGTAAAATATGGATTTATGACAGAAGATGGAAAATTAACAGAGAAGGCTGGAGATCCTTCAGTATTTCTTAAATAAGGAGGATATAAATGGTTTCTGAATTAGAGTTAAAGGAAATTATAGGAAAAGTATTAAAAGAAATGGCTGTTGAAGGGAAATCAGAAGGACAAACAGTTACAGAAACAAATAAAACTTCTGAAAGCCATATAGAAAATGGAGTTATAGATGATATTACAAAAGAAGATTTAAGAGAAGTTATAGAATTAAAAAGTCCTGCTAACAGAGAAGAATTTTTAAAATATAAAAGAAAAACTCCTGCAAGATTAGGAATTTCAAGAGCAGGTTCAAGATATACAACACATACATTGTTAAGGTTGAGAGCAGACCATGCTGCTGCACAAGATGCTGTTTTAAGTGATGTAAATGAAGATTTTTTAAAAGCTAATAATTTATTTACAGTTAAATCAAGATGTAAAGATAAAGATCAATATATTACAAGACCTGATTTAGGTAGAAGACTTGATGAAGAATCAGTTAAGATTTTAAAAGAAAAGTGTGTACAAAATCCAACAGTTCAAGTTTTTGTTGCAGATGGATTGAGTTCAACTGCTATTGAAGCAAATATTGAAGACTGTTTACCAGCACTTTTAAATGGTTTGAAATCTTATGGAATTTCAGTTGGAACTCCATTTTTTGCAAAACTTGCAAGGGTTGGAATTGCAGATGAGGTTTCAGAAGTTTTAGGGGCAGAAGTAACTTGTGTGCTAATTGGAGAAAGGCCAGGACTTGCAACAGCTGAAAGTATGAGTGCATATATTATGTATAAAGGGTATATTGGAATGCCTGAGGCAAAAAGAACAGTTGTATCTAATATTCATACAAAAGGTACACCAGCAGCAGAAGCAGGAGCACATATAGCACATATTATTAAAAAGATTTTAGATGCAAAAGCAAGTGGACAAGACTTAAAACTATAATTTAACAGTAAAAGTAGTTCGTTATTGAGTAGATTTCTTAACGATAAAAAATCAAGAGTTCGCTGCAAATTCGCTAAACTCGTTTCACTCAAACACAGCGAGATTTGCTCGGCTCACTCTATTTGATTTTTTGCCTAAAATCTACAATCATAACTCACTTACTTTTACTAAATACTATATAAAATAGAAGGTATGGAGGTTAAAAATGATAAATGATCCTTTAAGAGCGAGTGTACTAGCTGTTAAGTTAATACCAAATGTAGATGCTGAAATGGCAGAAAAATTCAATCTTCCAGATGGATATAGAAGTATTGGAATTATTACTGCTGACAGTGATGATGTTACTTACACAGCATTAGATGAAGCTACAAAGATGGCAGAAGTAGTAGTTGTATATGCTAAATCATTTTATGCAGGAGCAGCCAATGCTAATACAAAATTAGCAGGAGAAATTATTGGAATTTTAGCTGGACCAAATCCAGCAGAAGTAAAAAGTGGATTAAATGCAGCAATAGACTTTATTGAAAATGGAGGATGTTTTTACAGTGCTAATGAAGATGACACAATTCCTTATTATGCACATTGTGTATCAAGAACGGGAAGTTACTTATCTAAAACAGCAGGTATAGAAGAAGGAGAAGCATTAGCTTATTTAATAGCTCCACCTTTGGAAGCAATGTATGCATTAGATGCTGCATTAAAAGCAGCAGATGTAAGATTAGCAGCTTTCTTTGGACCACCTTCTGAAACAAACTTTGGAGGAGGATTATTAACAGGAAGCCAATCAGCTTGTAAATCAGCTTGTGATGCTTTTGCAGAAGCAGTTAAGTTTGTGGCAGAAAATCCTAAAAAAATCTAAGGAGTAAATTATGAAAGCACTTGGACTAATAGAAACAAGAGGAATGGTAGGTGCTATTGTAGCAGCTGATATAGCTTTAAAAACTGCACAGGTTGAACTTATAAACAAAGAATATACAAAAGGTGGACTTGTATGTATTGAATTTGAAGGAGATGTAGCAGCTGTTAAAGCATCAGTTGAGGCAGCAGTAATGGCAATAAAAGATATGGGAGTCTTAATTGCAAGCCATGTAATACCAAGACCTGATGATTCTGTGGAAAAGATTATAAAAAGAAAAGTAGAACCTTCTATAGAAGAGGTTACTCAAAAAAAAGTAGAAGAAACAAAAAAAGAAATTAAGGATATAGAAGAAAAATCCTTAGAAAATGTAGAATTAAAAGATATTCAAGAAGAAATTGAAGAAATCAATGAAATCTTAAAAGTTAGTAAAAATAGAAAAACAAAAAACAAAAAATAAAAATTTTAAAATTAAAAAGGAGAGATGAATAATATGGCAACATTAAACGCATTAGGAATGATAGAAACTAAAGGATTGGTAGCATCAATAGAAGCAGCAGATGCTATGGTAAAGGCAGCAAATGTAACACTTGTAGGTAAGGAACTTGTTGGTGGAGGATTAGTAACTGTTATGGTAAGAGGAGATGTTGGAGCAGTTAAAGCTGCAACAGATGCAGGAGCAGCAGCAGCTGACAGAGTTGGAGAATTAATATCTGTACATGTAATCCCAAGACCTCATTCAGAAGTTGAATTAATATTACCAAAAAGCAATAACAATAACAACTAGAATTTTATAAAGGGTGGCTATTGTCGCCCTTATTTTGAATAATTAAGAGAGAGGCAGAACGGAGGATTAAAATGGATAAAGATTTATTATCAATCCAACAAGTAAGGGATTTAATAAAGTCTGCGAAAGTAGCACAAAAACTTTATTCAACTTTTACACAAGAACAGATAGATAAAGTGATTTATGCAATAGTCCAAGAAATGAAAAATCACTATGTAGACTTAGCAAAGAAAGCTCATGAAGAAACAGGTTTTGGAAAATGTGAAGATAAAGTAATAAAAAATAGATTTGCAAATGAATTTGTTTATGACTATATAAAAGATATGAAAACTGTTGGTGTTTTAAAAGAAACAGATACTATAACAGAAATAGGAGTACCTATGGGAATTGTAGCTGCATTAACACCATCTACAAACCCAACTTCAACTGCAATTTATAAGACACTAATTTCATTAAAAGCTGGAAATGCTATTATAGTCAGTCCACATCCAAATGCAAAAGATTGTGTTATAGAGACAGTTAAATTAATGCAAAAAGCAGCTTATGCAGCTGGAGCTCCAGTAGGATTAATAGGTGTTATTGAAATACCTACAATGGAGGGGACAAATGAGCTAATGAAATCTAAGGATACTTCAATAATTCTTGCGACTGGTGGAGAAGCAATGGTAAGAGCAGCATACAGTTCTGGTAGACCAGCTATTGGAGTTGGACCAGGAAATGGACCAGCTTTTATAGAAAAATCTGCAAATGTTAAAGAAGCTGTAAGAAAAATAGTTGAAAGTAAAACTTTTGATAATGGTGTAATTTGTGCTTCTGAACAATCAGTCATTGTTGAGCCTTGTAATAAAGAAGAAGTAATGGAAGAATTTAGAAAGCAAGGAGGATATTTTTTATCAAAAGAAGAAAGTGAAAAACTTGGAAGATTTATTTTAAGAGCAAATGGCACTATGAATCCTCAAATAGTTGGTAAAGATGCTCAAACTCTTGCTAAGTTATCAGGTTTAAATATACCTTCAAATGTAAAATTATTATTGTCAGAACAAAGTACAGTTTCTAAATCTAACCCATATTCAAGAGAAAAATTGACAACAATATTAGCTTTTTATGTTGAAGATAATCCAGAAAAAGCCTGTGAAAGAGCAATAGAATTACTTGAAAATGAAGGAAAAGGACATACTCTTATAATTCACTCTGAAAATAAAGATATTATAAGAGAATTTGCTTTAAAGAAGCCAGTATCAAGAATGCTTGTAAATGTAGGTGGTTCACTTGGAGGAGTTGGAGCAACAACTGATTTAGCACCAGCATTTACATTAGGTTGTGGAGCAGTTGGAGGAAGTTCAACCTCTGATAATATAACTCCTATGAATTTAATAAATATTAGAAGAGTAGCAGTAGGAGTTAGGGAATTATCTGACTTAAAAAAAGATACAAATACAAGTTCTAACTTAGATGTAACAAATTCTGAGGTAGAAGATATGATTAGAAGAATTATAGCAGAATACAGAAAATAAATTGTTGTATTTTAAAATAAAGGTAAATATATTTGTTTTTCTTGAAATAAAAAATAAATAAGCTTTATAGATATATATTTCAACTACTTGACAGCCATTAATGTTTTTCGAGCTCCACAAAGGCTCTCCAAACATTAATGGACGTCGCAGTAGTTTCATTAAAAAAGTCATCTAATTCTCTTTTCAAGAAAAACTTTATTGTTCTATTAAAAATACAACAATTTATAAAAAAAGATGGATAAGATGGAGGAAGAGTAATGGTTCTATCAGAAGATATTTTAAAAATTAAATATAGAAAAGAACCTTTTGATGTTTTTGAAATTGAAAAGGGAACTCTTTTAACACCATCAGCTAAACAATTTTTAAATGAAAAAGGAATAGAATTGGTAATAAAGGGAGAAAAACCTCTTGTTTCAACTAAAAATGAAGAAAATAATGTTGATACAGAAGAAAAAATCCCTTATGAAAAGCCTAAATATATTGGGAAAAATGGTGAGTACTATTTTGAAAAGCCAGAATATATGACAGTGGTTAATGGAAATATTCTAATCTCTAAAAATAGTAAACTTATTGCTTTAAGAGGTAAGATAGAAACATTTTTAGCAGAACTTCTATTGACTGGAAAAGAAATAGAACTGACTTCCAATAATGATAAACTTATAAGAGATATTGAAACTGTTATAAAATTTGTACAAAATATAATGGTTGCTGAAAAATTAAATAAGATTTTGGAAAATCAAACTTTCTTTGATTCAAAATCTATAAAAGATATTAAAGAAATAATAGAAAATCCCAAACAATATTTTAAAAAAGGACATCTATTAGAAATATCATTAAATAGTGATTTAACTATTCATAAATTAAATAGACTTAGGTTTTTAGCAAGAGAGTTAGAAATTCAAGCTATTGATTACTTTGTTGAAGATTATAAGGTTAGTAGAAAAGATTTATTAGAAGCATTCAATATTTTAAGTGATGTTATCTATATAATCATTCTAAAAGTTGATAATGGAGAATATAGATGATGAACAACTTTGATGAAAACTATATAATTGAATTGGTAAAAAAAGAATTAAGTAAGTATTTAACAGACCAAGGAATAGATATAAAAAAGGAAGTATGTTTTCTTGGAGATGATAATGAAATAAAAGAACAGCTAAGTCAAAAATTTAATTTTTCAGAAAATGCAGAAACACTTATTGTTTCACAACTAAGTTTAAAAAATTTATATAATATCTCTAATGCAATATATGAAAATGAGTATGAAGAAAAAATTATAAAATTTCTTTTAGAAAGTAAAGAAATATTAATTATAAAAGAAGGAATAGAATACTCAAAATATGAAAATATTCCTCTTGCAGTTCAAAAGAAATATGAAGAATATTTAGAAAAGATAAAAAGTTATGGAATAAAAGTTGAAAACAAAGAATTTTATATAAATTCTTTAACAAAAAAAGAAGAAGTATACAGTAAAAAATTACTGGACTTAAATAAAGTAAAAGAATTGGAAGCTAAGGGTACAAGAAGAATAGTAGTTGAAAATTCAATAGTTACAAGTTCAGCAGAGGAGTATGCAAAGGAAAAAAATATTGAGATCATAAAGAGGAGATAATATGCTTATAGGTGAAGTTATTGGGAATGTTTGGGCAACTAAAAAATATGATGGCTTAGATGGTTTAAAATTTTTAATTGTAAAAACTGAGGATAATAAAAGAATGGTAGCCTTTGATTCAGTTGGAGCAGGAATAGGAGAAAAAGTGATAATTTCTACTGGAAGTTCAGCAAGAAATATACTTAATATGAGAGATTTACCTGTTGATGCTGCTATCATTGGAATAATTGATGGAATGGATGAAGAATAATAAGGTGAGTGTATGTCAAAGAGATTTATAACTTTAAAAGATGTTGAGCAACAAATTAATAATGGAAAAATCTATTTAGATAAAAAAGTAATCTTATCATCTTCTTTACAGGACTACATAAGAGAACACAATATTCAAGTTGTCTATGGAGAAGAAGAAACTTGTTCAGTAAAACCCTCTGTTGAAGATTGTGCTTGTTTAAAAGAAGAAGTAAATAATACAAAATCAAAAGCAGATGATTTTGCAGAAGTAGCAAGAATGATTATTAAAATCTTAAAAAATGATTATGGAATACATGATGAAAAAAAGATAATGCAAGTTATAAAAGTTGTAAAAGAGGTGCTTAAATAATGGGAATAAATGAGATTATTATTTATATAATGGTATTTTTTATGGCTATTGGTGCCTTAGATAAATGTATAGGAAATAAATTTGGTTATGGTCAAAAATTTGAAGAAGGAATTATGGCTATGGGAGCATTAGCTTTATCTATGGTTGGAATAGTTTCTCTTGCACCAGTTTTAGCAAATATTTTAAGACCAATAGTTGGACCTGTGTATGCAGCATTAGGAGCAGACCCTGCAATGTTTGCCACTACATTACTAGCAAATGATATGGGAGGATATCCTCTTGCAATGAGTCTTGCACAAGACCCAATGGTTGGAAAATTTGCAGGATTGATATTAGGTTCAATGATGGGAGCAACAGTAGTTTTCACAATACCAGTTGCCTTAGGAATTATAGAAAAAGAAGATAGACCATATTTAGCAAAAGGAGTTCTTGCAGGTATGGTTGCAATACCTTTTGGTTGTTTTGTTGGTGGATTAGTTGCTGGTTTTCCAGTTATGATTATTTTAAGAAATTTAATACCAATTATAATATTTGCAGTATTGATTATAATAGGATTATGGTTTATACCCGAAAAGATGACAACAGGATTTACTTATTTTGGAACAGGAGTTGTAGTTGTTATTACAATAGGACTTGCAGCTGCAATAATTGAAAATCTAACAGGTTTTGTTGTTATTCCTGGGATGGCACCTATCAGCGAAGGTATGGGAATAATTTGGTCAATAGCTATTGTACTAGCAGGAGCTTTTCCATTGGTACATTTTATAACAAAAGTATTTAAAAAACCTTTGGAAAAAATTGGAGAAAAATTAGGAATGAATGAAATAGGAGCAGCAGGACTTGTTGCCTCACTTGCTAATAATATTCCAATGTTTGGTATGATGAAAGATATGGATCCTAATGGGAAAGTTATGAATGTAGCTTTTGCTGTATGTGCTGCTTTTGTATTTGGAGACCACTTGGGATTTACAGGTGGAGTAGATAAAGCTATGATAGCACCAATGATAGCTGGAAAACTTTCAGGAGGAATTTTAGCAATAATAATAGCTAAAATATTATTTACTACTAAAAAAGCAAAATAAGAGGTAGAAAATGAATAAGGAATTATTAGAAGAACTAATTAGAAAAGTAATAAAAGAAGAGTTAGAAAAATCATCAGAAGAAAATTACAAACAAATAGATAAAAGTGGAGTTGGAGTAGTTAAATTAAATCAAATGAAAAAAAGAGTGAAGATGGATACAGGAAATCCAAAAGATCAAGTTACAACAACTGATTTATTCACTTTGCAAGAAAGTCCTAGATTAGGGGTAGGTTTAATGGAAATGAAAGAAACTACTTTCCCTTGGACATTGACTTATGATGAGATAGACTATATAATTGAGGGCAGACTAGAAATTCTAATAGATGGAAGAAAGGTAGTTGGAGAAGCAGGAGATGTTATCTTAATACCTAAAAACTCTAAAATAGAATTTAGTGCACCCAATTATGCAAAATTCTTATATTTTGTTTATCCTGCAAACTGGTCTGAACTAAAATAAGAAAAAGGTGTTGTTTAAATTATGTCTATTGAAAATTCTTGTGTAAGATTAGATGAAGGAAGATGGAATCCTAAGAATAGAGAAGTATTAGAAAAATTAATAAAGAAATATAGAGATACAAACAGTTATGCAGTTTTTGACTGGGATAATACCTCTATTCAAGGAGATACTCAATTAAATTTATTTATATATCAAATTGAAAATTTGATATATAAATTAAATCCTGAACAATTTAATAAAGTTATTAGAAAAAATGTTCCTACAAGTAATTTTAAAGAAAGATTTAAAAATTTAGATGGAGAAATATTAAATGCAACAAAATTAGCAAATGATATTTATAAGGATTATATTTTTCTTTATGAAAATTATATTTCAGATAAAAAATTTTCTTTAAAAGAAATTAGAAATACAGAAGAATTTAAAGATTTCAGAGCAAAAATGCACTATTTTCATAATGTTTTACCTGATAACTTTTCTGCTGAACTTGCTTGTTTATGGGAATTTTACTTATTGAATGGAATGACAAAAGATGAAGTAAAAAGCCTAGCAAAAGAGTCAAATGACACTAAACTTGGAGAAGCAATAGGAGATGTTATTGTAGAGTCAAGTAGAGTTTTAACTGGTGAAGCAGGTATAGTTAGAGGAATTTATGATAATGGACTAAGAATAAGACCAGAAATGGCTAATCTATATCATGAACTTAAAAGAAATGGTATAGATGTCTATATAATATCTGCTTCTATGCAAGAGTTGATAGAAGTTTTTGCAACAGATAAGTCTTATGGATATAATTTAGAAATAGAAAATATATATGCAATGAGATTAAAATCAACAACAGATAATATCTTAGTAGATGAATATAATTATGAATATCCATTTACTCAAAGAAAGGGAAAGTCTGAAATAATAGAAAAATTTATTAAACCTAAATATAATAGAAAAGGACCTATACTTGTTGGAGGAGATGCTGTTGGTGATGAGAATATGTTAACAGAATTTAGAGATACAGAAGTATTATTGATAATGAAAAGAGAAGGTAAGTTAGATAATCTAGTAAATGATAAAAGAGCTTTGGTTCAATATAGAAATCTGCAAACAGGTTTACTAGATCCTAAATAATACCACTATTTAGGGGGAAAAATGAAAGAATTTAGATTACAACCTAAAATATTATTTGGAGAAGATTCTTTAGATTATTTAAAAACATTAGAGTATAAAAAAGTTATGATAATAACTGATGGAGTTATAACTCAATTGAAATTGATTGATTTGGTTACAAATAATTTATCTCCAATGGCTGAAATAAAAGTTTTTGATAAGGTTGAACCTAATCCCAGTGTAGCAACAATAGAAAATGGATTAAAAGATTTTATTGATTTTGATCCAGAATGTGTTATTGCATTAGGAGGGGGTTCATCAATAGACGCTTGCAAAGGTATTTTATATTTTGCTTATAAATTGTATAAAAAGTTGAATAGAAATAAAGAAAAATTATTTTTTGTAGCGATTCCAACAACAAGTGGAACAGGTTCAGAAGTAACTTCTTATAGTGTTGTAACACAAGGAGAACATAAAATAGCCTTAGCAAATGATTTGATGTTACCAGATGTGGCCTTATTAAGTACAAAATTTCTAAGTGCTTTGCCAGCAAAAGTTGTTGCAGATACAGGGATGGATGTTTTAACTCATGCTCTTGAAGCTTATGTTTCAACAAATGCTAATCCATTTGCAAGTGCACTTGCAATAAAATCAATTAAGTTAATATTTGAAAATTTAGTAACACATTATAATGATAGAAAAATAGAAGGAGCAAAAGAAAATGTTCAATTTGCTTCTTGTCTAGCAGGAATAGCTTTTGATAATTCTTCACTTGGAATTAATCATAGTATTGCTCACAGTATTGGAGCAAAATTTCATATAGCACATGGTAGGGCAAATGCTATTGTTATGCCTTATGTAATTGAAGTTAATACAGAAGCAAATAAAAAATATTGTGAAGTATCAAGAGAACTAGGTTTACCAGCTGGTAATGTTGAAGAAGGAAAATCTTCTCTTTTAAGTTTTGTAAGAATATTAAAAGAAAAATTAGGTATTGAAAAATGTTTAAAAGATTATGGAGTGGACTTTGAAGAGTTTAGAAAAGAAATTCCAGATATATTGTTGGATATAAAGAAAGACATGTGTACTGTATACAATCCAAATAAATTAACTGATGAGGAATATATAAGATTACTTCTAAAAATTTATTTTGGTGAATAATAAATAAGGAAAGAGATTGTTGCAAACTTAATAAATGAAGTAAAAAATAGTTCATTACTAGACAAATTTCTTAATGGATAAAAGTTAAGAATTCACTGCAAATTCGCTATCTGTAAGAAATTCTAAATGAACAAGTTCATTAATAGTTTCTAAGATTGTTTCACCCAAACACAGCGAGATTTGCTCAGCTCATTCTATTTAATTTTTTATTCTAAAATTTGGAATGTAATTTCACTTATTTTTTACTCACAGTTTAATAAGCTAATTTGCAACAACCTCTTTTTTATTTATTGCAGAAAAAATATTTTTATAGTATTAGACTATTATTATATGTTAAAAATTATAGGAGATAATGTGAAATTAAAAATAATTGATAGAATTGTTGGAATTTTTTTTGCAGTTATTACTATAATAATTATTGTATTCTTTTTTTTAAATAGAAGATTTTTTGAGTGGGCTTTTATAAGGCATCATAATATATTGAGCTGGTATATACGCCCATTATTTATTATTCCCATTATATTAGGGGCACTTAAAAAGTCGTATGCAATAATTTTTGTAACAATTTTTTGTTTATTTACTAGTATGTTTTGGTTTCCAGAACCTAAAAAAGTAAATGAAAGTGTTATTAAATTTTTGGACTTTGAAAAAAATTATTTAACTAGTGGTTGGACTATTGATAAAATATTTGTTTTACTTGCAATACTACTTTTTTTTATCTTTTTACTTTATACAACCTGGAATAGAAATTGGAAATATTTATTATTCACTATTGTATTTAGTGCTATATTAAAGGTTATTCATAGTATTATTTTTGGTGGAAAAAGTGGTTTATCAATTGTTAAGCCTGCATTTTTAGGAGCTATTATATGTGTATTAGTCGTTTGGTTTGTTTTTAAAAAGAGAAGGGACAAATAAATATTATTTTTATGTGATTATATCACTGAAAAATAAAAATATATATTTTATAATCTATACATAAATAGTAATATATATTAAATAAAAATTTTAGGAGGATTGTAAGATGGCAATTATAAAAGGAACAAAAGAAAATTTTGAAACAGAAGTATTAAAAGCAAATAGAGTTGTAGTAGTTGATTTTGGAGCAAATTGGTGTGGGCCTTGTAAAAGTTTAGTGCCTATACTTGAAGAAGTTGTTGAAGAAGATCCAAGTAAAAAAATAGTAAAAGTAGATATAGATGAACAAGAAGAACTAGCAACACAATATAAAATTATGAGTGTGCCTACTTTATTAGTTTTTAAAAATGGTGAAATTGTTGATAAATCAATAGGTTTAATTCAAAAACAAGAAGTAAAATTGTTATTTGCTAAATAAGAGAATTTTTAACAATTTATAGTAAGAAGTCTCCGACTTAGGTATATTTATTGCCTAATAAGTTAAGGAGAAATAGCCAGAGAATTAGAAGATGAATTGCTATCTAAAACTTATAATTTTGTAGGTTTTAGTGTATAGCATAATTGGAATATTAGGAACTGGATTATAAGGTTGAGGTCAGAAAACAGTAACCTTGTAAAATATTCATTGCCTTAGGTATATTGTTATATATCAATAAATAATCATAATAAAAATATATCAGGGTAGGGATTACCAGTAGAGCTTGGTAAATATATGTGGCTAGTAAAAGCAGATACTTCCCAAGAGGCTTCTACATCTATAAGTAAGAGTAGTTCATGGATTAGCTTTTTTACAAATAAAGGCTAGTCCTTTTTATTAGTAAAAAATAGAGCTTTTAGTAATATAAACTGTTGAAAATAAAGATAAAAAATAGAATGATAGAAAAATTAGAAAAAATGTTGAAAAATTCAAAAAAAATTGTT